>Ga0082335_1005845_pt1 | contig 16542 bp, 18 predicted proteins | sample Subgrocontami58m_FD_72375 | JGI IMG/M metagenome (GOLD analysis project Ga0082335, IMG submission 72375) | Subsurface groundwater microbial communities from S. Glens Falls, New York, USA - GMW37 contaminated, 5.8 m (SPADES assembly) (version 2) ... | reverse complement strand
TTCTACTTCTAAAAACCAGCCAAGCTTCTTTACATAATTTAATTCTATGTGAAAGTTCTTCTCAATCATGTAAATCTCGCTTATTTTATATTTTTTAAGCCATAATTTAAATCCAAAATCTTTAATCAAGTCAAGAAAGGGCTCTATTTTGCTCACAACAAATTCTTTTTCATCCTTTACATGAACGCCCTTTATGTAAGATAATTTCTGCTTGAAATTAACCTCATAAAAGCCTTTTCTCTTTCTTACCCGCAAGCTCTTTTGAGGATATTTCTTTATATCCTCAAGCGTGTAATAATAATCTATCTTTTTCTCCTTTCCAATGTATTTCCCAATCCTGCGAGCTTTCTCTCTAATGCTCTTTAGCTCAGAAATCTTTGCCTTAGCTTCCACCTCTATCATGTTATTAATAATTGAAAAGTATATTTAAAATTTGCTTTAAAATAAAAAATAAAAATTTAAGCACAATTTACAGGTCTGCCTGATGGATTACATACTTGAGATTGCTCTCCTATTCCTATAACAGCAGCTGCATCAACTTTATCATGAGCTGCAGGTAGATTTGCAAGATCCAATATGCAAGTTCTTCTATCTAATGGATTCATATTAAGGCATCCAGCTGGATCCTCTGTTTCAGATGCTGTTCCTGCTGAATCAAAATATATTAACTTAACATTATTAACTAAAGAACCACCAGCACTATTTTCTACTACAACTCCTGTTCCAGTTACATTACAACTAATAACTTTCAAATTAGTCTTTAAGCAATCAGCATTAATATCTTTTCCTGCCTCTTCAATAGTTGAACGAACAAAAGCCCAGACAATAACAACTGCTGCAACAGCTAACAATATAATTAATGTGACTGTAACAACATCACTCAACCCTCTTTTTTTCATTATCATAAAGTGTATAATATGCATTTATTTATAAACCTTTCGGTTAGTTTTTTCCTTATAGACGGTAAATCACCGATGCGCAAACCAGAATTCATATGTGCTATCTTTTGCGTTGTCAAGTTTTGCAAAGCCAAATCTTTCAAACTGCACAACACTTCCTTTTTTCAAGTCAGCAACATCAGCCTCGGTAATTCCTTCCAGCCACACACCATTAGGCATTAATATTTTAGCAATTGCATTATCAGAAACCCAATTTATTCTAGGCAGCTCTTTATTGTCAATGCTAGTCATCTCTGAATTTTTGTTTAATTTAATATTATACAAATGCAATAATCTCACTTCTTTGCCTTTAAAGGCATTAAAATCAGCTTTTGAGATAAAGATATCGCTTAATTTTATATTTCTCTTCTTGTCCTTGTCAGGATGTATAGGAACTTTAACTTCATTCCAATTAGGCTTATTGGAAATATTTAGCTTTATAGGATTAATAATAAAAGAATATCTGTCTGCATCCTTGTCAATAATTTTTCTATTAATAGAGTATAAGTTGTCAATAGGAACAGTTATATCTTGTTTATTCAGCCCAATTTCTTTGATAAATTCTTTTATAGCTTCAGGCTTTATTCCTCTTCTCTTCAAGCTTTGTATGCTCCAAGTTCTTGGATCATCCCATCCAATATATTCGCCACTTGCAACTTCTTTCTGCGCTTTAGACTTAGAAAGCTTTGCACCTTCTATATTTACCATTCCAGTATGAATTATCTCTGGCTCTTTCCATTTGAAAATATTCCAGATATATTTTTCCATTTCACTTTCTATAACTAAATCATTTCCTCTGATAATATGTGTAATCTTCAATAAATAATCATCAATAGCCCAGCTCATTTCTAAAGTAGGCCACACAGAATATTTCTTTCCAGTTCTAGGGTGTTCTCTATCGCTAATTTTAAACAAGACACGGTCTCTAAAAGCAGGATTAGGGTGCAGCATATCCGTCTTTATCCTTAAAGTAGCTTCTCCTTCTTTCATCTTAAACATCTGCTTCCATCGAGCTAATTGAATTCTCTTAGGAAAAACTCTGCATCCACATTCTATGCCTTCCGCTCTTAATTTTCTTAATTCTTCAGCATAACAATGGCACACATACGCTTTCTCTCTCTCAATTAATTTCCCAGCATATTCATAATAAGTCTTTAATCTATCTGATTTGTAAATAATCTTGCCAGTGTATGTTATGCCAAGCCATTTAAAAGCATCTTCAATTAATTTATAAGATTCTTTATTAATTGGCTTTTCAGCACTTCCTATAGTGTCATCCATAACTAAAAATAATTTTCCATTATATTTTTCAGCATATAAGTAATTCAGCATGAATGTTTTAGCATTCCCTAAATGCAATGCTCCTGATGGAAAAGGAGCAGCCCTAAATACAAGCTTTTTTATTTTTTCAATTCCAGGCAATTCAGCGAGTCCCTTATCTTTCTCTTCTCTGATTTTTATAGAATCTTTAAATTCCTCAAGAAGTTTTTTTCTTTCTTGCTCTGAAAATTTATTCACTTCCTTGACTATTTGAACAATTTCAGGCATAACTTCTTTTATCTCTTCTTTTAGAAGCCCATGCTGGAATAGCTTCGGCAGTATCTTAGAAGCGTCAGCCTTGCCGAATTCAACAGCATTTCTCAAAGCATAAGCTTTTATCTCCTTTTCATATTTCCCCATTTTCTATAATATTATTAAGATTATTTAAGCCTTTATGGCATAAAGATATTAATTTTAAGTTCACAAGCCTATAATTACATACAAACATGAAGCCCAAAGTCTGTTCCAACAGACTCCCAAGTCCATTCGTTATTTTCTACCTCTACCCCACCAAAGTCATCATATAATTTAACATATGTGCCTCCACCTGCAAATCCTAAAAATAATGTATCTATTGAGTCACCATTTCTACCTATTCTTCCATCAGCATCGCTTGGAACAGGCGAGAAAGTCAAGTCTGTTATATATATGTCACTTGTTGACCAAATATGTATATTACTGAACTCTCCTGACTCAATATTATCACGTTGCTTATAACGTGTAATTGCATAACCTGCTGAACTCTGCATCAATAAAGTACATTCATTATTCATGCATTCAGAAGGTACTAATATAGATCCTATTTGAAATCCTGCTATTCCATCATTTCCTTCAGGAGGGGTAATCTCTTTGCAATTATTCTTACTAAAAATTCTTCCGTTTGCTATTATATCTCCACCAACATCTAATGTTGCTTGCGGGGAAGACACGCCAATACCAACTCTTCCAAGACTGTTAATTCTTATTCCTCCAATAGAACTTGCCCATGGGGCGATTACCAAATTGCCAGTATCAATTGAACCGCTTGCACCACCAGTAAAAATCAAGCCAACATCTCCTGCTTGAGTTATTGGATTGTAGCCTCCTGGCCCTAGATTAGAATAAAGCCTCATAACTCTAATTAAGCTAAAATCTCTAGAAATGCTTAATGCTGGCTCGTTTATAGTAGTTTCAACAATAGGTGTATTCCAGTCAACTTCATCAATACTATGTCCAAACGTACTCGGAGTACCGCCGAATCCAGAGGGATTGTAGGCATTGACAACTAGCAAGCCGAGAACAACGCCTATTATTGCAGAAAAAATATACAAGTGCTTCTTTTCTATGTTAATTTTTACAGTCACCATCTTTGTTAATGTTATAATTAAGGATGTTTGCTTTTTAAACTTTGCTAGAATGAAAATGCTTATTAGTTTTTATTTTTTAAAGTAAAGGTTTAAAAAGCGCGTTTTTTTAACTTTCGTCTATGGAACTACAATCTACTAGAGCAGGAATTCGTTTACATGAAAGAGTATACGGGAATGTTTTACCAAAAGATCTTACTTCCTTGAGAACTGAAGTGGCAACATATATACTTGGAAGGAAACCAACTATAGATGAAATTAATGCGCTTATAGAAAATGGAAGACATGATAATGGAATGAGCTATAGAAATGTAGAGCATGGCAAGGGAACTTCTCTTGAACATTTTAAGGGCTATGGCAGAAGAGGAACTATTATGTATTTTATCAGTCAAGAAGAAGCTAGAGTTGAGACTGTTTAAAGAGAGGTTAATATAGAAAGATTTATATTTATAGATAAAAGGTAACGATTATGTTTAAAGGTAAGAAGATTAATGAATATTTAGTTGTTCTTGATCATAGATTAGTTCATCCAAAGGTATTTCCAAAAATATCTTTTGATGAAAGATATCACAAATTTGAGAAGATTCTTAATGATAACGGAGTATATGCTGAATTAATTAATTCAAATAGTAACCAAAGAGAAGAATCTAGATATTATATTGCTCATCTTGATAAAGAGGCTAAGAAGAAATTACAGGACTCTTTACTTGTAGACAGACTTTATAGACTAGTAACTGAAAACCCTCATACAGCTCAATTTCCTAGAATAAATAATAGCCTTGTTCATGTTATTTCAAAACCAAGAAGGTAGAATCTTTATTTTTAACTTTAAATGATAATTTTATTAATATATGTGTTCCTAATAATTCATGGCAATAAAATTTGGGCCTGCTGGGCTTGGGGGAATTAAAGAGGCTGAAAAGGTTTTAGAGGCATATTACAAAATTGGCTTGAAAGCTTGCGAGATTGCTTTTACATATGGAATTTACATTAAAAACAAGGAAGATGCCTTGAGAATTGGAAAAAAATCTAAAGAATTAGATATCGCATTAAGCATACATGCTCCTTCTTATGTTAATTTAAACTCTAAAGAGTGGGATAAAATAGAAGCCAGCAAGAAAAGAATTCTTGATTGCTGCGAGATTGGCGAGGCTCTTGGAGCTAATACTGTTGTGTTTCATCCTGGTTTTTATGGCGATGATAAAGAAAAATGCTATGAACAAATTAAAAAAGGAATTATTGAGCTTATGGAAGTGCTGAAGAAAAAAGCATGGAAAATAAAAATAGCTCCTGAAACAATGGGAAAGGTAAATGTTTTCGGAAGTGCTGAAGAGATTTCCAGGCTTGTTCATGATACAGGCTGCTCATTTTGCATTGATTTTGCGCATATTCTTGCAAGAGAAAAGAAAGTAGATTATCAGAAAGTTATTAAATTGTTTCCAGAAAAGAGATGGCATGTTCATTTTTCTGGCATTATATATGGAGAAAAAGGAGAAAAGCACCATAGAAAGACAGAGAAGGAAGAATGGAGGGTTTTGTTAAAAAACTTGCCTCGCGATAGGGAGATAGTTATTATTAATGAATCTCCTGATATGGTTGAAGATAGTGTTGAAGGGATGAAGATGTATGAAAGTATATGAAAGCTTAATAAAATCAAGAGGATAGTAATTAGTATGAAAACTAAAGCTAAAATAATTCTTGTTGTTACAATTACAGTATTATTACTATTGGCCTGGGCACCTTGGATGATGGAAGCGCGCGAACTTTCCAAAGTTTTAAATATATACAATTTTTATAATATTTATGCCTGAAACAATAAATATGGAAAAGATGTATAAAGAACTTATGGCTCTAAGAAGAGAAGTACAGTTTATAAAAACGCATATGTTTGACCCAGACACTATTATGACAACTGAAGAAGAAGAAAGATATGAACGAGCTATGCAGGAGTTAAGTGAAGGTAAAACGACTTCTTTAGAAGATTTGAAGGAAGAATTGGGGTTGTAAGATGTTTTCTGTTGAATTTGGTTCTGACGCCAAAAAATTTCTTAGAAAGGCAGAAAAAGATATTGCCAAGAGGATTATTGCACGAATAGAGAAACTAAAAGAAGAGCCATTTCCTCAAGATGTGAAGAGAATTGTAGGAAAGAAAGATAAAATATTTAGAGTAAGAGTCGGCGATTACAGAATTCAATATAATATTCTATATGAAAGAAACTTGATTTTTGTTTCAGATATAGACAAAAGAGAGCGAGCATATGATTAAGATTAATTTTTAGAGTGAAGGATTATGGCATGTTAATCTTTTGGCTTGGTCATATAATTAGACTGAATCTTTTCTTTCTGGCTTCAGAATTTTTTCCTTATGAGCAGAATCTATTTGAATAAGCTTATCCCTTGCTTTTGCTGGGCTTGCACGGCAAATATTTAAAACTTCTAATATTTTTTCTATTATTTCTTCATAGCTCTCTCTTTTATATTCTTTAAGATTATCTAATCTTCCCTTTGTTTTTTTAGCTATTTTTATTGTTGTGTTTTCCATTTTTCCCTTAAACTATACCATGGTATATTGCGGTATAGTTATTTAAGCATTTTCGTGCAAATGTTACTACTGGGAGTTATAACTAAATAATGTATAAAATCTGTTGTTACCGTAAAGTTTATAAAAGGGTGATTTTTAGTAATTTTAACTAAATTAAATAGGAGAACAATGGCATCCAAAAAGTTATTAGTTTCTTTTGTAGCACTTTTGGCACTTGTAGTTTTATCAGTAACAAACGTAAGCGCTGGATTTGCACAAATCGTTGACTTAGAAGTAGCTGGTGTTGATGTATTGGAAAGCAATGGAGCTTCAATAAACCAACCTGTAGCTGTCTTTGCTGGGGAAGAAATTCCAGTAAGAGTAGCTTTTATGTCAATAGATAATACTAGGGATGTCAGAGTGAGAGCCAGAATTGCTGGTGAAAGAGAGCTATCAATTGTCTCTGAAAGATTTGCTGTAGTTGAAGAAAATAAAACTTACAGTAGAACTTTCATGGTTAAAGTCCCAAGCGACTTAACTGATGAACTCTTTGAAACAATAGAGTTAGAAATAGACGTTGAAAGCAGAAACCAAGGAGAAAGCGACAGTGAGTCTGTCCTCTTAACAATACAAAGAGAATCTTATGACCTAAGAATTCTTGATGTTGATGTTATGGACCAAGTTAGAGCCGGAGAAATCCTTCCTGTTGACGTTGTAGTCAAGAACAGAGGATTTGAATTTGCTGATGACACTTTTGTCAGGGCAAGAATTCCTGCACTTGGAATTGAGGATAAGGCTTTTGTCGGCGATCTTTCGTTTTTAGACCAGCCATTCACAAGAGATCCGTTTGTCTCTGCAGATGCAGATGAGCTAAACGGTGACGACAGGCTAGACAAGGAAGATTCTGCTGAAACAAGGCTATTCTTAAGAATACCTTCAAATGCTCCTGCAGGCGCTTATGTAGTTGAGATTGACGCATACAATGCTGATTCTATAGCTACTACAACTGAAAAAGTTGTTATAAGCGGCGCTGAAGCAAGCACAAGAGTTGTTGTTCCAACAAACAGCAAGTCTTTTGGTGTTGGAGAAAAAGCAGAATACAGTTTGGTTCTAGTTAATTCTGGAACACAGACAGAAGTCCTTGAACTTGTTGTTGAGTCCACTAGTGATTTGAGCGTTAGTGCTTCAGATCCAATCGTGGCCCTACCAGCAGGTACAAGCAAGACTGTAAAGTTGGAAGTAACTTCTGACAAGGAAGGCACATACAGCTTTGCGGTAAATATTCACTCTGGCGCTGAACTGGTTAAGAGAGAAACATTTACAGCAACAGTTAGTTCTAATGGAGTCACAGCTAGTTCTGCAGTTATTTTGACTGTAGTTCTTGCAGTAGTCTTTATAGTGCTTTTAATTGTGCTGATAGTGCTTCTTACAAGGAAACCTGAAAGAAAGAACGAAGCTGGCGAAAGTTATTACTAACGCCAAAAATTTTTTATTTTTTTATTTTTTTATTTATTTTTAAGGAAAGGAAAAAGATATATAGAGGTGAAGGGAGATAAGAATATGGAACAAGATTTAATAGGAAAATTGAGGGAATACGATAATATATTGATAGATATAGGTAGAAGTTATAAAACAATGCAGAAAGCTTTCGAACCTTTAACGATTGCAGGAGCAGCTAAAGGTGATGTGATTGGTCCTATAATTAGTAGTTTAATGAGTTCGATGAATGGCAAAGCAGCGATGTGTTTTGATGAAGCTAGAAAATATTTATATCATACTTTTCCTGAATTAGGGACCTTTAAAGAAGCTTTTCCTCCAACTGAACAATAAAAATTTAAATAGCTCTTTAATCATAGAAAATATATGGGGCATATAAAAAGGATGATTGTGCAGGGATTCAAGAGCTTTGCTAAAAAGACAGATATTCAGTTTGACAAGGGAATTAATTTATTTGTTGGGCCAAACGGTTCTGGAAAAACTAATGTTGCAGAAGCACTTTGCTTCGTGCTTGGAAGATTGTCGGCAAAATCAATGAGGGCTGCAAAGGCAAAGAACTTGATTTTCATGGGCTCAAAATATGTAAAGCCTGCTAAAGAGGCTTTTGTTGAGCTAATTTTTGATAATAGCGACAGGGCGTTTTCTATTGATAAAGACGAAGTAAACATAAGGAGAATGGTAAGGATAAATGGGCAGAGCGTTTACAAGATTAATGATGAAACTAAAACAAGGGCAGAAATTCTTGAATTGCTAGCGCAGGCAGGCATTGATCCTTATGGATTTAATCTTGTTATGCAAGGGCAGATACAAAGCACAGTAAAGATGCATCCTGAAGAAAGGAGAAAGATAATTGAAGAAGTTGCAGGCATATCTATATATGAATCAAGAAAGGAAAAATCATTGCATGAATTAGAAAAAACAGAAGAAAGATTGAAAGAAATATCAACAATATTGAGAGAAAGAACAGCTTATCTTAGAAATCTTGAAAGAGAGAAAGCACAAGCACAGAAATATAAAGATACAGAAAGCATGATAAAAAGAGCTAAAGCTTCTATAATAAATAAAAAGCTTAAGGATAAGAATAAAGAGCTGGAAAGCATAATAAAATCTATTGAAGATAAAGAAAACATAAAAACTTCTATTAGGAGTAACATAGAGGAAATGCAAAAAATTCTTGAAGATATAAATGAGAAGATAAATCAGATTAACAAGCATATACAGAAATCAACTGGCTTGGAGCAGGAGCAATTACATAATGAGGTGGGAAATTTAAGAGCTTCGTTAGAAGGATTAAAAGTAAGAAAAGAAAATTATGAGAACAAACATGAAGAGATAGATAGAAGAATTCAAGAGATGTCTAAATCTATTCCTGGAATTGAAGATGAAATTGCTGAATTAAGAAAAGAATCGCCTTTGATGGCTCAAAAAGCCTCTGAAGTAAAGAAGAAAAAGCTAGAGCTTGCAGAAATTGAAAAAGAAAAGAAAACTGCCTTAACATTGAAGACAGAATTAAATTCCATAAATGAGATTGCAAGGGACAAAGACAGGCAATTAACAAAGATAAATGCTTTATCTGAATCCTTATTGAGAAATATAGAGGAGAATTCCTTGAATTTAGAATATGAAAATAGTGAAGAATGCTCTAAGGCATTGGAAATCTTCAAGGGAAGCTTGTTCAAGAAAATTCATGAGCTTGAAGAGTCTAATAAGAATGAATTGGGATATGAAAAAAGCATATCTGTATATGATTCTGAAATTGAAGGGGCGAATAAAATAAAAGGAAGAGTAGAAAGCATTGATGTCTGCCCTTTATGCCAAAGCAAGATAACTGAAGAGCACATAAAACATGTTTATGATGATTGCGAAATAAAAATAAATAAGGCTACAGAAGGCAAGAAAACTGCAATAGAAATTTTAAGTGATATAAAAATAAAAAAAGATAATGTAAAGAAAGAAATATTTGAATTTGAAAGCAAGATATCTGAATGCAAAATAGAATTGATTGACCATAAATCAATAAATGAGAAGAAAGAGCAATTAAAGAGAGGTGTTAGTGATGTAGATATTCTGAAGAAAGAAATTAAAGAGCTTCTTGAAAAGAGAAAGAGGCTTGAAGATAAGTCATCTGACATTGGAAATATAGAAGATAGATACCAAAGAAAGATTCTTGAGATAGAGGAAGTTTCTTCAAGGACTTCTGAAGATATTGATACAACTCTTCTATACAAGGAAAGGGAATTAGAAAATATGAGGAATATAATAAAGAGAAGCAGTGAAGACTTGAAAAATATGAACCAGCAAATTGAGAACATAAATAGTGAAATAGAGGATAAATCAGGCAGATTGGATGAAGTAGAACAGAAGGAAATAGAACTGCAGGAGAAATTCAAGAAAATGTTTGAAACTAGAGATTCTATGCAGAAAGAAATTCAAGAAAAAAATATAGCTTTGAATGAAAAGCAGCATGCAATGAGAGAGATTGAAGACCAAGCTAATTATTTAAGGATTGGCAAAGCAAAGATTGACGCTGAAAGAGAAGCTCTGAATATGGAATTTTCTGAATATGCTGGAGTAGAATTATTAAGTGGAAGCCTTGGCTTATTTGAAGAAAGGCTGCAGAAATCACAAGAAGCGATGAAGAATATTGGCTCAATAAATATGCGTGCGCTTGAAGTTTATGAAGAAGTAAAAAAAGAATATGATGTTGTGCAAGATAAAGTTAATACATTAGACAAAGAAAAACAAGATATTCTTAAGATAATTGAAGAAATTGACAGGAAGAAAACAAGGACGTTTATGAAAACATTTAATGCAATAAATGAATTATTCTCTAATAATTTTTCCAAACTATCTTCTAAAGGAGTTGCTTATTTAGAGATGGAAGACAAAGAAAAGATGTTTGATGGAGGCACTAATATAGTTGTTAAATTAGCTAAGGGAAAATATTTTGATGTGACTTCTTTATCCGGGGGAGAACAGACTCTTGTGGCTTTATCTCTGCTTTTTGCTATTCAAGAATACAAGCCTTATCATTTTTATATTTTTGATGAGATTGACGCTGCTTTGGACAAGAGAAATTCAGAAAGGCTAGCTTCTTTGCTAAATCAATACATGAAAGAAGGGCAATATATTGTAATAACGCATAATGATGCTATAATAACGAATTCTAACGTATTATATGGGGTAAGCATGCATGAAGGCATTTCAAAGATATTAAGCTTGAATATAGGGGAATCTAATGCGAATGATTTAAGTGAAAGAGCACCTGAAAATATAAATGAAAGCAATGGCGTAGTTTCTACAGAAGAAATATAAATGCTTCTTTCTATTGTTAAATATGAAAAAGAGGAAGAAAAATAAAACTAATGGATTGATAATTATTGGCAAGATATTATTATTTATAATAAAAATACCTTATTATATAGGAAAAGGAATTTATTTTATTATAAAAAAATCTAGTGAGGGAATTAAGAGAAATAAAGTTAAAGAAAAAAGAGAAAGCATAAGGGCTATTTATTCTGAATTTAAAGTTATTGAAGAATATGAAGGAGATTATAAAAAATGGAGCGAGAAAGTTTTTAAGTCTGACAGCAAGATAGGTGTTATTTTAGGAGCAAGAGGGTCTGGCAAAACAGCATTTGGAGTTAAGATGCTTGAAAATGCTTATGCTAAATACAAGAAAAAATGTTATGCTATTGGATTTCGTGAAGATGAAATGCCATCATGGATTAATGTTGTTTCTGATATTTCAAAAATAGGAAATGATTCTTTTGTACTTATAGATGAAGGCGGTGTATTATATAATGCAAGAGATTTCATGAGCAGCGCGAATAAAATATTAAGTGAATTGATATTAATAGCCAGGCACAAGAATCTTAGCATATTGTTCATTTCTCAAAATTCATCTAATTTGGAAATTAACATTTTAAGGCAAGCTGATTTTCTTGCCTTGAAATCATCTTCTCTGCTGCAGAAAGAATTTGAAAGAAAAATAGTGCAGAAGATATATGACCAAGTTGAAGAGCAATTCAAGGAGTTTGAGGGCGAGCCAGGAGCAACTTACATATATGCTGATAGCTTCAAAGGATTTATTGCAAATCCATTGCCTTCTTTTTGGGGCATCAAAATTAGTAAGAGCTTCAGATAAAGAGATTACGAATAATCAATATAAATTCCATACATCTAGCCTGCCTCCTATAACTTCTTCTCCTGTTGAAGAAATCACTACAGGATAAATTTCTACTTTCTGGATGTTTGATATTTTCCCATTCATATCTAAATTGTATTTTTTAATTTCATAAATTCTTTCAGGAGGATTGCTAATTATTTCTTGATAAGAATCTGTCTTATTATAAAATACTATCTTTAGATAATTAATTGTCTTTATTGTCTGGTATTTATTTATAATTTTATCTGTAACTGATTTATATGTTTCTAATATAGTATTTATGTTTGCATACGAATATTCCCCGTTTCCATATTGGGCTATTAATTTTAGAGTTTCTTCATCCAAGTCCTCTGGATTTGCTTGGTCTCCGAAACCTATTGTGTATATTACTAGATTAGAAATCATGTTTGATACATTCCATGAAGCGTTAATTGCATAATCCCTATTTCTATTTAGCAAGCCGTCATTATTTAAATCACCTACATTGCCCATCTTAAGGCAGTCTGCTTTTTCGCTAGCTATTCCGTCTGACATTAAAATCATTGCTTTTGGCTTGTTTTTAGGCGATTGTTTTAAGAATTTATCGCCTGCGGCTAATATTCCACAGCATATACAAGTGCTACCTAAAGAAGACCAAGAGTCAATTTTTGAATTTAATGCTGACTTGTCATTAGTAAAATCAAGAACATTTGCTGCTAAGACTTTTGTTGAATAGCCTATCAAGCCAAGACGATTATTTGAATTTGCTTCTATAACTGGATTTATAAATGCTTTATTAGCGTTCTTTGCTGCTAGAATTTTATTTGCCCATTTGCCCTTGCATAACTGCCCTTCACAAACTGACTGTAAATTCTGATTTATTATGTTTAAGCAATCGTCTGTTGGCGGACTAGGAAATATACCGTTTCCGCCAAGACTGTTGCAACATTTCTTTTTATTTGCATAACCATTTACTTTAAGATCCATGCATTGCGGAAGCATACTTCCTGAAAGATCTACAACAGATATAATGTCTACTGGTTGCGTTCCGGTTATAATCTCGGTGCCAACATACTTTACCTTTTCATTATTTTTTCTAATAGCTAGAGTCAAGTTTAAATTATCTAAAGGATTTTTTTCTATCTTAACAATATCCATGCCTTCAAGGAGAAGTTGTGTTCGCAACTGAGATATTTCGTTTTCTTTTTCTAAAACCAGGCGGACAGTGTTCCAAATTACTATAAATGCTGCAAGTCCTAAAAGAATTAAAAAAAGAACTGTTATTGTCCTTGAGACCCCTCTTTTATTCATTTATAAAGAAGTTAGCTTATATATATAAATCTTCAGACTTTAAATTCTTCATTGTCCTTGAATATATATTGAGAGAATTTAAAAACTGCATAAGAAAAAAATGGGGCTGCAAAAATATCTATAGAATAATGAGTGTGCATAAAAAGATTAACTAATATTTCAACTATTATTAAAGAGAACCAGAGCCATTTTATTTTTCTTTCTTTGAATATAAAGAATCCGAGAGTTGGAATAGCCACGTGCCCTGAGAAAAATAGGTCTGCTTTAAAGTACATTCCCTTTAATATATCTGGAAGCCCTGTTAATATCAGCTCAATATCTTCTACTGGCGGGCCTAAATGAGTCATGATATTAAAGATTGCCCTAATTGTCGCTATCAAAGCAACTGCAAATACAGTAAATGGCAGCTTTTCTGGAGCAAAGAGCAATGGATAAGCTATTATAAGAACTAACACGAAAAGATAAACGTACACATACATAAAACTTAGATTAATTATTGGGAGATAATCTAAAATTATATCATTCAGTGATTCTCCTGCTACACTATCTGCATATTTTCCTGTTACACTCATTAAAAATAAGCTTATAATTAGAAAAATTGTAGAAAGAAATAGCAAATTTCTATATTTTCTTATTTTTAAGTAATTTTTTATTCCTAACATTTTAAAATCTTTCTAATGTGGCTTGCTCTTTTTGTGGAAAGAGCGCTTTCCATGTTTGCCAGGATTTTCTAAATAAGCCGGTGTTTTTAAATTCTTTTCCTTTATTTTTTAGAAATTCTTTTGTGAGCGGGTCTCCTGGATAGCCTGAACCAAAATTTCCGTATTGTAATTTTAATTTTTTTATTTCTTCTTCTCTTGAAACCTTTGCTAGAATAGAAGCGGCTGATACAGACACATGATTTACATCTGCTTTGTGCTCGCATTTTATATCTAAATTATTGCTTTCGTCTATGTATTTTAATAAAACATTCTTCCATGCTTTTGTATTTACTGATGGGCAGTCTATTATTACATTAGTTTTATCTTTTGAATTAAGGGCGTTAATTATTTCTGCTGCTTTTTTTGCTTCAAGCGTATTCAGGTTTACTCTATTAGTTATAGAGAAATCTATTTCTGAAGGATATACTTTTACAATATGATATTTAATTGCTACTCCTTTAATCAATTCAGCGAGCTTTATTCTTAAAGGATGAGGCACTAGCTTTGAATCTCTGACGTTATGCTTTTTCAGCTTTTCTTCATCTTTCTTTTCTATTAGAACGCCTGCCATTATCATTGGACCTATTAGAGGGCCTCTGCCTGCATCATCTATGCCTATTATTAACATGCCTTAATAATAAAATTGATGTATAAAAGTTTATTGTATAATATGGGATAGCGGGAGAAGGATTTGAACCTCCGACCTCGAGGTTATGGGCCTCGCGACCACTCCAGGCTGGTCTATCCCGCTATAATAAAGTGTAATAGTTAGGCTTTAAAAGGTTATTGCCTAAGATATGTGATGAAAAAGAGAAATTTGAAGAATGAAAGTGATAAGATATTTACTGTTCCTACATTCTTGAATATATTGAGAATAATTTTAAGCTTTGTTATTATTTATATGATTCTTGCTAAAAATAACGTTATAATAATTGTAATTGTTTTTTCAATAGCAGCTATTAGCGATTGGTTTGATGGAGCTATTGCACGAAGATATAATCTTGTAAATGAATTTGGAAGAAAGCTTGATGTTATTGCTGATAGAATTTTATGGGCTGGCACTGCTATCGCATTTTTATATTCTTATTCTGGCTACATTTTAAGAACAAGTCATTTGATTCAATTAATTCTAATAATGATTCGTGAGATAATTGCTACTCCTTTTGCTATTATCGCTCTTTTTTATGGCAAGATATTTCCACATGTTAGATATGTAGGAAAAATTACTACTGTTGCGCAAGGTTTTGCTCTTCCTGCTGTAATGCTAAGCGTGTTTTATCCTTCTTGGAGCTATTTTTCATTCCCAGCGTCTATAATCACTGGCTTAATTGGAATTATTTCAGGAATAGCTTATATTAAAGATATAAGAACCTCACAGAAGATTTAAAAATTAAATATTCTATAATAAGGGATAAAAATGGTGTATGACTTTGTAGTTTTAGGCGCGACAGGAATGCAAGGCAAGATAGTTGCAAAAGATCTTCTTGAGAATGGGTATTCTGTGCTTTTGAGCGGAAGAGATAAATCAAGAATAGAACATTTACTGAAGAGATATAAAAAAAGTGAATTTGAATATGTTGATGTTTCTGATGGGAAGAGAACAGTAGATGTTTTGAAAGATTCTGGAGCTAAGATAGCTGTAAATTGCGTTGAAGGTGATTGGGACTTGAAAGTTTTGGAGTCTTGCATAAAAGCAGGCGTTCATTCTTTAGACTTGGGTTCTGATATTCCTATGACAAAAGATCAGCTAGCTAAAGATAGTATTCTAAAGAAAAAAGGACTGATTCATATAACTGGCTGTGGCTCTGTGCCTGGCATTGGAAATGTTATGCTAAATTATGCTGCTAATAAATTTGATAAAATTGAAAGTGCTGAAGTAGGCTTTGCGTGGGATTCTAACATAAAGAAATTTGTAGTGCCTTTTTCTATTCAAAGCATTATTGAAGAATTTACTGCGCCTGCTCCAATGGTTTTGCATGAAAAAATTGTCAAAGTCAAGCCAATGGATTCTCTTGTAAAATGTTATCATAGGGCAATTGGAAGAGAAAAGCAATTTAATGTAGGGCATCATCCTGAAACTTATACTTTTTTTAAATTCTGCAAAGATAAAGGAATTAAAAATGTCAAGTTTTTTGCTGGCTTTCCTGATCATTCTTTCGAAAGAATAAATGATATGATTGAGCTGGGTTTTGGAAAAATGGAGAAGATTGATTTCAATGGAATAAAAATAGTGCCTGTTGAATTTTTGACAAGAACGCTTAAGGATTTGCGAATTCCAGAAGGATATGAAGAAACAGAGAACTTATGGGTTGAGATTGCAAATAAAGAAAAAAATATTCTGATGGAATGCATTGTTCCTACATTAAAAGGCTGGGAAGACGCTGGCTGTAACGTTGATACTGGCATGCCTGCCAGCATAATGGCTCAAATGGTTAAGAATGATATAATAAAATCTCCTGGCAGTTATTCTCCTGAAGAAATTGTGCCTTGGGAGCCTTTTTTCAAGGAATTGAGAAAAAGAGAAATGATTGTTTATCAGAATGGGAAAATTATTAATTGAGCAAACTAATATCTTATCAATAATTCCTCTAGCTTCTTCTTGTCAAATACGCCTGTTCTGTTTGCTTCGTCTACAAAATTGTAGAATGTTTCTCGCTGTTCTTCAGTAAACGCTCCTGAAATTATAGGCCTTATTCCGCCTGCTGCGAACCCCTTTACTAAATTTATAACATTTTTTAATTTATTACTACAACTTAGAACATAT
>Ga0082335_1005841_pt1 | contig 16552 bp, 18 predicted proteins | sample Subgrocontami58m_FD_72375 | JGI IMG/M metagenome (GOLD analysis project Ga0082335, IMG submission 72375) | Subsurface groundwater microbial communities from S. Glens Falls, New York, USA - GMW37 contaminated, 5.8 m (SPADES assembly) (version 2) ... | reverse complement strand
GCCCCCGCGCGCCCCCTGTCCCCCTATCCGCGGCTGCGCGGGGCGATCCACGACGGGCGGATCAAGCCGGGCGACCGGGTACGCGAGGCCGACCTCGCCGAGTGGCTCGGGATCAGCCGTACCCCCGTGCGCGACGCGCTCAAGCGGCTCGAGACCGACGGCCTCTTGACGTCGGCGCCGCGCCGCGGCCTGGTGGTCGCCGAGCTCGACCAGCAGCAGGTCTCGGAGCTCTACGCGATGCGCGACGTGCTCGAGGGCCTCGCCGCGCGGCTCGCGGCGCAGCACGCGACGCCGGCGGAGATCGCCGCGATGCGCGATCTCCTCGAGCGGCAGACGCGGACGCCGCGCGACGACCTGCCCTCCCTCGCGCGCCTCAACCGGCTCTTCCACGAGGTCGTCTACCGGGCGGCGCGCAACCGCTACCTGGTGGACGTCCTCGACTCGTTCGAGCGCTCGCTCGCGCTCCTTCCCGGCACGACCTACGCCGCGGCGGGACGCCCGGCGGCGGCGCTCGAGCAGCACAGCGCGCTCCTCGCGGCCATCGAGCGGCGCGACGTCGCCGCGGCGGAGACCCGCGCGCGCACGCACATCCGCGACGCGGAGCGCATCCGGCTGCGGATGCTCTCCGGCGGCACCGTTCCGGAGAGCGCGCGGCGCGAGCCCCGTGCGCGTGCCGGGAGAACGCCGGCGCGGAGCGCCGGCCCGAAGCGGCCTCGGGCTTCGTGAGCGTGCGGATCCGCGACCTCGCCGCGCTGCGGCGGGAGGTGACGCGGCGGCGGAGCGCCGCCGCGTTCGACGGCGCGACGCTCGACGCGGCCCGCGCGACGCTCGTCGCCGTCGCGAAGCGCGGCGACGCCGCGGTGCTCGCGTCGGTGCGTGCGTTCGACCGCCCGCGCGCGACGGCCGCCGACCTCTGGGCCGGCCCGAGCGACCTCCGCAGGGCGGCGCGCGCGTGCCCGGCGGACCTCCGCGACGCGATCGACGTCGCGCACGGCCGGATCGCGGCGTTCCACGCGAGGCAGGTGCCGAAGGCGGTCGTGCTCCGCGGCGCGGCGATGTGGACCACGCTCGTGCCGCAGCCGCTGCGCCGTGTCGGCGCGTGCGTGCCGCGCGGCGCGCGCGGCTACCCGTCCACCGCGCTCATGGTCGGCGTCCCGGCCCGGCTCGCGGGGGTCGCAGAGCTCGTGCTCGCCTCACCGATGCCGAAGGACGGCGCGCTCGATCCGGCGCTCGCGTACGCGGCGGTGAAGGTCGAGGCCGCCGGCCTCTACCGCGCGGGCGGCGCGGCCGGGGTGGCCGCGCTGGCCTACGGCACGAAGACGCTCGCGCCGGTGGACAAGATCGTCGGCCCCGGGAACGCCTACACGACCGCCGCGAAGTGGCTCGTCTCGGCGATGGTCGGCATCGACGGGCTCCAGGGCCCGAGCGAGCTGGCGATCGTGGCCGGGGGCGACGCGGATCCCGCGGGCGTGGTCCTCGACCTGGAGGCGCAGGCCGAGCACGGGGGCGGGCCGTACGCGGCGCTCATCTCCGACAGCGCGGGGCTCCTCGCGATCGTCGCGGTGGTCGTCGATCAGCTCGGCGCGAACCGCGGCAACATCGGGCTCTTCCGCGCGCCGTCGCTCGCCGCCGCGCTCGCCGCGGCGATCGAGTTCGCGCCGGAGCACCTCAACCTCGCGGGCCCGAAGGCCGCTCGCCTCGCGCCGAAGGCGCGGAACGCGGGCGCGGTCTTCGTCGGCACGCGCAGTGCCGTCGCGTTCGGCGATTACGTCGCCGGCTCGAACCACGTGCTGCCGACCGGGGGCTCCGCGCGGTGGGCCTCGCCGCTCCGCGTCGACGACTTCGTGCGCTGGACGACCCGGGTGGAGGCGCGCGGCTCGCTGACCCGGCTGGCCGCGGCGGGCGCGACGGTGGCACGCTACGAGGACATGCCCTTCCACGCGGCCTCGATGGAGCTCCGCGGGTGACCCGGCTCCCACGGCCGCGCGAGGATCTGGGCGGCTTCGCGCCGTATCGCACGCAGCAGATGCCCGCGCGCGTCCGGGTCCAGGCGAACGAGTGGGCGGAGCCGAATCCGGCCGACCGGTTCGTCTCGCCCGAGCAGCTCCACGGGCTCCTCCTGAACCGGTACCCCTCCACCGGCGAAGAGCTGCGCGGCATCCTCGCGGCGCGCTGGAGCGTCGGCCCGGACCAGATCCTCTTCGGCAACGGCTCGAACGAGGTGCTCCTCAACACGTTCCTCGCCTACGGTGGCCACGGCCGCACGACGCTGCTCTTCGAGCCCACCTACTCGATGTACGGCCGGCTCGCCCTGACCGCGGGCGGCACCGTCGCCCGGGAGGAGATCGGCCTGCCGTACGCGGTGACGAAGGCGCGCGCGCTCGCGTCGATGGCCAGGGTCTCGCCGGCGATCGTCGTGTTCTGCACCCCGAACAACCCCACCGGGAACCGGGTGCCCGAGGACGCGATCCTCGCGACGGCCGCCGCGTACCCCGAGACGCTCGTCGTCGTGGACGAGGCGTACGCCGAGTTCGCCGGCTTCACGCACTTGGGCGCGATGCGGGACCACCCGAATCTCGTCATCAGCAAGACGTTCTCGAAGGCGCGCGCGGCCGCCGGGCTGCGGCTGGGCGCGCTCGTCGCGCACTCGGAGGTCGCCTCGGTCTACCGCGCGGTGCAGCTCCCCTACAACATCGGCGCGATCACGCTCGCCGTGGCGACGGCGATCGCGCGCGACGAGTCCGAGATCGCGCCGCGGGTGGCGGCGGCGGCACGCGAGCGTGCGAGGCTGCTCGTGGCCCTCGCCCGCGTCACGGCCGTCGAGGCCTTCCCGTCCGAGACGAACTTCGTCCTCTTTCGCCTGCGTGACGGCGATGCCCCCGGCGCGCACGCGCGCTTCCTCGCCGAGGGCGTGCTCGTTCGGGACATCTCGATCTGGCCGGGCTGCGCCGGCTGCCTCCGCGTGAGCGTCGGCACGCCGGCGGAGAACGACGCGTTCATCGCTGCGCTCGCGAAGGTCTTCGAGGGGGTGGAGGTATGAGCCCGGTGACGAAGCGGGCGCCCCGAGCCGCGCCGAAGGCGACCGTCCGGAAGGCGGCGGGGCGAGCCGCCGCGCGCGTGGGAAGGCTGTCGCGGAAGAGCAAGGAGAGCGACATCCAGGTCTCGCTCACGCTCGACGGCACCGGGAAGGCCGACGTGAAGACCGCCATCCCGTTCCTCGACCACATGCTCGAGCTCGTCGCGGTGCACGGCCTCCTCGACCTCCGGGTCCGCGCGACCGGCGATCTCCAGGTGGACCAGCACCACACCGTCGAGGATCTCGGCCTGGTGCTCGGGCGCGCGCTCGACGCCGCGCTCGGCGAGCGGAAGGGGATCGTCCGCTACGCCTCGCTCACGCTGCCGATGGACGAGTGCCTGGTCAACGTCGCGATCGACCTCGGCGGCCGCTCGCACTTCGCGTACGACCTCAGGCCGAAGCAGCGGATCGTCGGTGCGTTCGACACGACGCTCTTCCCGCACTTCCTCGAGTCGCTCTGCGCCAGCGGCCGCCTCACGCTCCACGTGACGCAGCTCCGGGGCGGCAACGCCCACCATCTGCTCGAGGCCTGCGCGAAGGCGCTCGGCCGCACGGTCGACGCCGCCGCGCGCCGCGACCCGCGGCGCTCCGGCGTGCCGTCGTCGAAAGGCCGCATCGACTAGGTCCGGCCCGCGCCGGCGCCGCCCGCGCCTGGTCCGTGGGTCCGTCGTATACATCGGTATGCGGCTCTCCGTACACTGGCGCGGCATGGCACCGGACGCCTCCGCTCCGTGGTCGGTCCCGGTCCCGGGAGGGGAGAGCGCCGCCGCGCTCCGCCGCGCGGCGTCCATCGGCTGGGACGTCGTCGTGGTCGGCGGTGGCAACGCCGCGCTCGTCGCCGCGCTCGCCGCGCGGCACACCGCGGAACGGGTGCTCATCCTCGAGCGCGCGCCCCGCCACATGCGCGGCGGCAACACCCGGCACACTCGGAACATCCGCTGCGCCCACGATCTGGGCGACGAGTACACACCGGGCTCGTACTCGGCGGACGAGCTGCTGGAGGATCTCAAGTCCGTCGGTCGCGGCCCGGTGAACCTGGACCTCGCGCGCCTGGCGGTCGCCGAGTCGAAGACGCTCCCCGCGTGGATGGAGGCGCACGGTGTGCGCTGGCAGCCCGCGCTACGCGGCACGCTGAACCTGAGCCGGACGAACCGGTTCTTCATCGGCGGCGGCACCGCGCTCGTGAACACGTACTACCGGACCGCCGAGGCGATGGGCGTCGAGATCGTCTACGACGCCACGGTCTCCGACCTCGTCCTCGACGGGACGAGCGTCACGGCGGCCGTCGTCGATGGTCCGGAGGGGCCGCTGCCCGTCAGGACGCGCGCGCTGGTCGTAGCGAGCGGCGGCTTCGAGGCGAACATCCCCTGGCTGAAGCGGATCTGGGGCGAGGCCGCCGACAACTACCTCATCCGCGGGACGCCCTACAACGACGGCATCATGCTGGCGCGGCTGCTCGAGCTCGGCGCCGGCAGCGCCGGCGATCCGAAGGGCTTCCACGCGATCGCGATCGACGCCCGCTCGCCCAAGTTCGACGGCGGCATCGCGACCCGGCTCGACTCGATCCCGTTCAGCATCGTGGTGAACCGGGAGGGGCGGCGCTTCGCCGACGAGGGTCAGGACATCTGGCCGAAGCGCTACGCGTCGTGGGGCCGGCTCATCGCCGAGCAGCCCGGGCAGGTCGCGTTCTCGGTCTACGACGCGCGCGCCAAGCGGCTGTTCATACCGAGCCTCTATCCGCCCTACGCGGCGGCGACGATCGGCGAGGTCGCCGTCCTGGCGGGACTCGATCCGGAGCGGCTCAGCGCGACCGTGGCCGAGTACGGCTGCCACCTCCGGCCCGACGCGTCGTTCGACCCGGCGCGGAAGGACGGCTGCGCCACCAGCGGCCTCGAGCCGCCGAAGAGCAACTGGGCGCTCCCGATCGCGACGCCGCCGTTCGAGATCCTGCCCCTGCGGCCCGGGATCACGTTCACCTACCTCGGGCTCGCCGTGAACGAGCGAGCGCAGGTCCTCGACGCGCGCGGCACGCCGTTCGGCAACCTCTACGCGGCCGGCGAGGTCATGTCCGGGAACATCCTCTCGAGCGGCTACCTCGCGGGATTCGGCGTCACGATCGGCCACGTCTTCGGTCGCATCGCGGGCGGGGAGGCGGCGCGGCATGGCTCTCGTTGACCTGCTGAAGGAAGCCGGCCGCCAGCTCACGATCTGCAACGCCTGCCGGTACTGCGAGGGCTACTGCGCGGTCTTCCCCGCGCTCGAGATGCGGCGGACCTTCGAGAAGAGCGACGTGGTGCACCTCGCCAACCTCTGCCACGACTGCAGGGGCTGCTACTACGCGTGCATGTACGCGCCGCCGCACGAGTTCGCGGTGAACCTCCCCGAGGTCCTCTCCGCGGTGCGCGTCGAGACCTACCGGGAGTTCGGCTGGCCGCGGGTGATGTCGAAGCTGCTCGGTCTGGGCGTGACGAGCACCGTCGTCGCGAGCGTCCTGGGCACGCTCGCGGTCGTCGGACTCGTCTTCGCGTTCGGCACGCCGCGCGAGCTCCTCGAGACGACGACCGGACCCGGCTCCTTCTACCGGGTCCTCCCGTACCTCGCGATGTCCCTCCCGTTCCTCGCGCTCGGCGGTTACGTGCTCGCCGTGATGGTCGGCAGCGGCGTCGCCTTCTGGCGCGGGACCGGCGGCCGGCTCGGCGAGCTCGTCGATCGGCGCGCGTTCGTCGAGGCCGCGGGCGACGCGCTCGGCCTCGAGTATCTGAAGGGGGGAGGCGACGGCTGCTTCTACCCGCTCGACACCGCCTCGCACGCCCGGCGCCGCTGGCATGGCCTCGTCTTCTGGGGCTTCCTGGCGGCGTTCGCCGCGACCACGATCGCGGCGATCATGCACAACCTCCTCCACATCACGCCGCCCTATCCGCTCTGGAGCCCGCCCGTCGTGCTCGGCACCGGAGGCGGCCTCGCGATGATCCTCGGCACGGCCGCGCTCATCCGGCTGAAGTGGCGCAGCGACGAGCGACCGGCCGATGCCCGGATGATCTCCAAGGACTACGGATTCCTCGTCTCGCTCCTCCTCGTGAACGTGACCGGCATGCTGACCCTCGCGCTCCGCGAGTCGACGCTGCTCGGCGCCATCCTCGCGGTGCACCTCGGCACTCTCGTCGCGTTCTTCCTCACGATGCCGTACGGGAAGTTCGTGCACTTCGTCTACCGCTACGGCGCGCTCGTGCGGCACCGGATCGAGTCGCGCGGGGAGGTCTCGCCGGTCGGCCACTGACGCGCGGCTTCCGCCGCCCGCCGGGGACCGGCCGGACCCGGCGGCGCTCTACGAGGTGGCGTCCAGGGGTCCGGGGCTGAGCGGCCTCTCGCAACGGACGTACGGGTGCGTCGTGTCGAGCTCGAAATCGGCGAGCCGCGCGCAGCGGAGGCAGCGCTCCAGGTCGACGTCCTTGCCCAGCCGCGCGCAGAAGACGCGCCCGTCCATCACGCGGTGGGATTCCGTGACCGTCACGCGCGCCTCCTTTCGAGCCCGCTCGCGCCGACTGTCGGCCTGGGGCGCGCGTCCGGGGAACCGCCATCCGGCCCGTTCCGCTAGGCCGAAGGGCACCGGCGGCGTTCGCCCCTAGGCGCTCGCCGCGATCTGCGGCACACTTGCCGGCATGGACGCCCTCACGGACACCCTGGATGCCTCGATCGACCCCGTCTGCGGCATGACCGTCGACATCGCCGAGGCCAAGCGGCACGAGCTCTTCTACGTGTACGACTACCGCGAGTACGCGTTCTGCGCGCGCGGCTGCCTCGCGGCGTTCCTCAAGGACCCGCAGCGCTACGTCGCCGCCGGGGGTCGCGACGCCCCCTAGGCCCCCGAGACCTCCGCGCCCTCGCGCGGATCCGTGACCATCCCGAAACCTCCACGCCCTCGCGCGGGTACCGTACGCAGCCGCGGACCGTGCGGGTCCGCTCGGTCAAGGCTCTGGAGGTGGATCGCATGCTTCTCGGGACCGGCGGACTCGGTGCTCTCGCGCTGGTGGCGTTCCTCGCCTTCGTCGTCGCCGGCCTGATCTGGCTCGTCGTCACGCTCCAGCAGGCCGATCCCGCGGTGACGCGCCGCACGACCGCGATGGTGGCGCTCGTGTCCGGTGCCGTGCTCATCGCGGTGCTCCTCGCGCAGGTCCTCTTCTTCCCGCGGTCGGCGCGCGGCGTCGCGCAGTCGCGGGTCGGGCAGGATCTTCCCGGGCTCATGCGCCCGCCGCTCCCCGGCATGATGGGTGGGCAGGGCTTCCCCGGCCGGCTCGCGCCGGCGCAGCCGCCGGCCCCCGGAGCGCCACAGGTCCGGCCGCGCCAGCTCCGGCCGACCCCGCCGGCTCCCGCGCCGACGGCGCGTCCCACCGCGACGCCGTAGGTCCCGCGCCTCCCTCGCGGCGCGGGGACCGGGACGGGTCGCGCCGCGGGCGTTGGTCGCCCGCGCGGGAGGTCCACCGGTAGAGTGGACCGGTGGACGACCTCCGGCCGCGCGCGGTCACGGCCGGCTTCTTCCTCGACACCATGGGCACCTGGCTCAGCCAGCTCCTGATCGTGGCCCTCACGCCGGGGCTCGCGGCGCTGAGCGAGGAGCAGCAGATCGTCTTCCTCGGGACCTCCGCCGGGTCGCAGGCACTGGGCGCCGCCTGGACGGTCGCCGGGGGGTTCCTCGCGGCGCACCTCGCGCCGGATCGCGAGATCGCGAACGCGTTCGCGGTCGGTGCGCTCTCGACGATCCTCGGCTTCCTTGGCGCGTTCTCCTTGCCGGACAGCGTCCCGCTCGCCTACGAGGCGCTCGGCCTCGCGATCACGATCCCGCTCGCGCTCGCGGGCGGCTGGTCGCGCGCCGCCTTCCGCCGGGGGCCGCCGGTCCGATGATCGCGATCGTCGACTACGGCGTCGGCAACCTCGCGAGCGTGCAGAAGGCCTTCGCGGCGATCGGCGCCGCGGCGGCGCTCGTCCGCGAGCCCGACGCGCTCGCGCGGGCCGACGCGCTCGTGCTCCCGGGCGTCGGCAACTTCGGCCACTGCAGCCGCGAGTTCCACCGCTTCGGGCTCGCGGCGCCCCTTCGCGCCGCGCGGGCGCGCGGCGTGCCGATCCTCGGCATCTGCGTCGGGATGCAGCTCTTCTTCGCCGGGAGCGAAGAGGATGCCGGCGCGCCCGGCCTCGGCTTCCTGCCGGGCACCGTCGTGCGGATGCGGCAACCCGGGCTCCGCGTGCCGCAGATCGGCTGGAACGCGCTCCGCCTCACCGGTGCGCCGCACCCCTGGCTCGGCGAGACGCGCGACGGCGACCACTTCTACTTCGTCCACTCCTACGTCCCCGAAGCGGAGGCCTCGGTCACGCTCGGGACCGTCGAGTACGGCGGTCGGCGCTGCGCGGTCGCCGGCGCCGAGGGGCTCCTGGGCGTGCAGTTCCATCCCGAGAAGTCCGGCGCGAACGGCCTGCGCCTCCTCCGCGCGTTCGTGCGAGCGACGGTCGGCGCGCGCGACTCCGGCTCCGCCAGCGCGCGCGAGGCCGGCGCGGACGGGAAGGTGCCGGCGTGATCGTCTACCCCTCGATCGACATCTTCGAGGGGCGCTGCGTGCGCATGACGATGGGCGACTTCGCGACGGTCGAGGATGTCGCGCCCTCGCCGCTCGAAGCCGCCAAGTGGCTCGTCGCGGAGGGCGCGGAGTGGCTCCACCTGGTGGACCTCGACGGGGCGCGGACCGGCACGCCCGCGAACCTCGACCACATCCGGAAGATCGCGGCGCACACGACCGTGAAGCTGCAGGCGAGCGGCGGGATCCGCGACGTCGAGACCGGCGAGGCCTTCGTCGAGGCGGGGGTGTCCCGCATCGTCGTCGGCACGGCCGCGGTCCGTGACCCTGACCTCCTGGCCCGGCTCGTGGACCGGCACGCCGACGCGCTGGCGGTGGGCGTGGACGCGCGGCAGGGGCTGGTCGCGACGCAGGGATGGACGGAGACGACCACCGTGACGGCGACCGACCTCGTCCACACGCTCGCGGTCGCCGGGGTCACGACCGTCGTCTACACGAACATCGACGTCGAGGGCCGGCTCGAGGGCGTCGACCTCGCGGCGGTCGAAGCGGTCGCGCGCGCGTTCGGCGGCGACCTGATCAGCTCCGGCGGCGTGGCCTCGCTCGACGATCTGCGCGGCCTCGCGGGCCTCCGCCACCGCGGCGTCCGCGGCGCGATCGTCGGCCGCGCGCTCTACCGGCGCCGCTTCACGCTCCGCGAGGCGATGGCCGCCCTGCGCGCGACACGCGCCGCCGTCGGCGGGGCGCCGGTATGACGCGCGCTGCGGGCGGAGGTCCGGCGTGATGCGCGCCGCGGCGGGCGGAGCCCCGGCGTGACCCTCGCGAAGCGCGTCATCCCGTGCCTCGACGTCCGCGAGGGCAAGGTGGTGAAGAGCGTGCGGTTCGTAGACACGAAGGACGTGGGCGACGCGATCGAGCTGGCGCGTCGCTACGACCGGGAGGGCGCCGACGAGCTCGTGTTCCTCGACATCAACGCGTCGCACGAGCGGCGCCGCACGATGGTCGAGTTCGCCTCGCGGGTCGCCGACCAGCTCTTCATCCCGTTCACGGTCGGCGGCGGCATCGCGAGCGCCGATCTCGCCGGCGAGATCCTCCGCGTCGGCGCGGACAAGGTCGCGCTGAACAGCGGCGCCGTGCGCGACCCGGGGATCATCGGCGACGTCGCCGGTCGCTACGGCTCGCAGGCCTGCGTCCTCTCGATCGACGCGCGGAAGACCGCGGCCGGCTGGCAGGTCGTCATCGACGGCGGACGCGTGCCCACCGGCAAGGACGTCGTCGCCTGGGCGCGCGAGGGCGTCGAGCGCGGGGCGGGGGAGATCCTGCTCAACAGCATCGACCACGACGGCACGAAGCTCGGCTTCGACCTCGCGCTCACGGACGCCGTCGCGCGCGCCGTCGGCGTGCCGGTCATCGCCTCCGGCGGGGCGTCGTCGGCCGCCGACTTCGTCACCCTGTTCCGCGACACCGGCGCCGAGGCCGGCCTCGCGGCCAGCATCTTCCACTACGGCGAGCTTGGCATCGCGGACGTCAAGCGTGCGCTCGCTCAGGCGGGGGTGCCGGTGCGGCCACCCGAGCGCGCCTTTGCATGGGGCACGCCGCCGGCCGGCGAAACGATGCCACGGGTGCCGCGGTGACGTTCGACAGCACGGCGGTGAAGTTCGACGCGCAGGGCCTCGTCGCGGCCGTCGTGCAGGATGCCGGCACCGGCAGCGTGCTCATGCTCGGCTGGATGGACCGCGAGGCGATCGCCGCGACCGAGCGGACCGGCGAGGTGCACTTCCACTCGCGCTCGCGGAACGAGCTCTGGCGGAAGGGCGGCACGAGCGGGAACACGCTCCACCTCGTGTCGCTGACCGCCGACTGCGACGGCGACGCGCTCCTCGTTCGGGCGCACCCGAAGGGTCCGGTCTGCCACACCGGCGACGCGACGTGCTGGGGCGCCGATCCCGCGCCGCCGCTCGCGCGTACGCTCGGCGAGCTCGCCGCGCTCCTCGCGGAGCGCAGGCGCGACCTGCCCGCGGGCTCGTACAGCGCGGAGCTCTTCCGCAAGGGCCGCGGCGCGATCGCGCAGAAGGTGGGCGAGGAGGCGCTCGAGGTCGCGCTCGCCGCGGTGGCCGAGACCCCCGAGCGCGCGCTCAGCGAGTACACCGACCTCGTCTACTCGCTGGTCGTCCTCGCGACCGAGCTCGGCATCACCGCCGACGACATCGTCCGCTCGCTCGCCGAGAAGAAGGCCGTGGCGGAGCGGCGCCCGCGCTGACGGACGCCGCTCCGCCCCGCGGTCACTTGAGCGCGCGCTTGGCCTTGGCCGCGTTCTTCCCCACGCCGATCGCGATCGTCACGCGCTTGCGCGTGGCGCCCGCGCCGTACAGCGAGTCGAGGTTCAGCCCGGCCTTCGCCAGGCGGCCGGTGATGCGTGAGAGCGCGCCCGGCTTGTTCGCCATCGAGGCGAGGACGACCTTGCGGACGTCGGACTTCCGCAGCTTGAAGCCGGCGGCCTCGATCGTGCGGCGCGCCCGCGCGACGTCCTTGTCGGCGAAGAGCAGGCGAATGGTGCCGCTGCGCCCGGCCGCGTGCGCGGTGAGCGAGGCGATGTTGATGCCGGCCTTGCCGAGCGCGGCGCTCAGCGAGGCGAGCTGACCGGGACGGTGCGCGGCGGTGACCGAGATCTCGGTTGCGAGCGTGGCCATGGACCGACCTCCCGCGTTTCTCTTAGGGGTCAGTGTGGCCCCTGGGTCAAGCCGGGCCGCGCTCTCCCGGGGTCGGCGCCGCGACCGCGACTGGCGACGTGGGTGCGACGAGGAAGATCCAGATGTCCCAGGCGATGTGGCTCACGATGAGCGCCTCCATGCTCAGGCCGAGCGCTCGGAGGAGGCCCCAGTAGCCGCCCGCGATCGATGCCGCCCCGATGAGCGTGAAGTTCGCGCTCGCGAGGTGCACGCCGCCGTACGCGAGTGTCGCCGGGACGTAGCCGGCTCGGCGCTGGACGAACCCGCGCCAGAAGAGCTCCTCGGCCGGGCCGATCACGGTCGCGAGGCGCGTCCCGATCTCGGCCGCCGGCCGGACGGTGCGGAGCGCGTAGATCTCCCCGATCTGCCGACCGCCGCCGGGCACGAACGCGCGCGCGAAGCGGTCCCCGGCCCGGAAGAGGACGTAGAGTCCCGCGGCGGAGAGGAGCCCGAGCAGGACGTCGCGCGCGCGGAAGCGGAGCCTGCGGAGCTCGGGGTCGCTCGCGAGCGCGAGGCCGCCGAGGGCCAAGCCGGTCACGGTCATGCGGTCCCAGAAGGCCGCGCGTGGCCCGCGGAACGCGAGTCCGAACAGGACGGTGGCGAGCGCGAGCGCCGCGCGGAGCGGCGTCACGGCGTGGGGACGAGCGCCGCGAGCAGGAGCCCCGCGGCCATGAGGAAGCCGAAGGCGGCGTGGAGCTGCGCGGTCCGCAGGTCGATCATCGCGATCGCGCGCTGCTGCCCGGCCGCCCCGAGCTCGGAGGAGCGGATCTGCCGGACGAGGAGGGGGAGCGCGAGCATCACGAGGAGCGTCGCGGTCGGCAGCGCGCCGACCATGACGGCCGCCGAGAGCGCGAGGAACGGGCCCACCACGAGCGCGACGTAGAGCCAGTGCGCCGAGCCGCGTCCGGCGCGGACCGAGAAGGTCTGGGCCCCGGCGCGCGCGTCGTCGCTGATGTCGCGCCATTCGTTGCCGTGGAGGATCGCCGCGACGAGGAGGCCCACCGGCACGCTCGCCCAGAGCGCGCGCGGGTCGAACGTGCCCGCGACCGCGTAGAAGCCGCCGACGACCATGAGCGGTCCCATGAGCAGGAAGACGAGCGGGATCCCGATCGGTCCGTACTTGTACTGGAACGGCGGCGCGGTGTAGGTGTAGCCACCCACGAGCCCGGCGAGGCCGAGCGCGACGATCGGCCAGCCCCGCACGCTCGCGAGGTAGACGCCGAGCCCGAACGCGAGCCCGAACGCGGCGAACGCGAGGCCGAACGCTTCGCGCTCGCCGAGGAGGCCCTTCACGAGGGCGTGGCTCGCGCGCGGCGAGACGATCGTGTCCACGCCCTTGCGGACGTCGTAGATCTCGTTCGTGACGTTCGTGCCGATGTGGAGGAGGACGCTCGCGACGAGCGCGACGGCGAAGAGGGTCCAGTCGAACATGCCGGCGAGCGCGGCGACCGCGCCGCCGACGGCGACCGGCGTGCTCGATGCGGTGAAGGAGAAGGGGCGCACGATCTCCCAGTACGCCGCGGCACGGCGCCCGAGGGACGAGCCGGCACCGAGCCGCTGCTCGGCGAGCGCGACGCGGCGCCGCGCGCCGCTCGCGCCGGTGCCGTAGCGGACGGCGGCGTCGAGGATGCGCGTGACCTGGTCCTCATCCTGTACGACCGGCTGGAGGAGGGGCAGGGTCATCCCCGCCTCGCGGTACTCGGCGACGCGGTCCGCGACCTCCGCCGCGGTGCCGCAGAGGATGAACGCATCGAGGAGCTCGTCGGGGACGAGCCCGCCCGCCGTCGTGTAGTCCTCCGCGCGCCAGGCCGTCGCGATGCGGTCGCGGAGCGCGGGATCGAACCCGGCGCGGCGCAGCGTGACGTCCGAGAGGATGCTCATCATGTAGATGACGAACGGCTCGCGCTTGGCGCGGTTCAGCGCCGCGCGGCGGGTGTCGTCCACGAGCGCGAGGAGGTACCCCGCCACGTCGATCGACTCGGGGTCGCGGCCCGCGGCACGCGCGGCGCGGTGCATCACCGAGAGGAGCTTCCGCAGTCCCGCGATCGACTCGGCGGGGCGCGCGAGGTAGCCGTCGCCCTTTTGGCCGGCGAGCTCCAGGATCGCCGAGCGGTAGCCCGCGACGTAGATCGGCACGCGGTGGACCGGCGGGAACATCGGCACGAGCGGCGGGAGGCCCGGCGCGCCGGCGGCGAGCCGCTCGCCCTTCCAGAGCGCGTGGAGGGTGTCGATGCACGCGCTCGAGCGGGTCACCGCGTCCGCCGGCGCGTAGGGGATCCCCATCTGGCCGAGGCGCAGCGGCAGCGCCGAGCCGAGGCCGAGGCGGATCCGCTCCGGCGCCAGCTCGTCGAGCGCCGAAATGGTCATCGCGATGAGCACGGGGTGCCGCGTGAACGGGTTGAGCGCGCCGAGCCCGACGCCGATCTCCGGGACGCGCGCCGCGATGGCGGTCGCGTACGTGACCGCGTCGCGCTCGAAGTAGGAGTCGTGGATCCAGACCGACTCGAGACCCATGGCCGCGGCGCGCCCCGCCCACCCGGTGACGTCGTCCAGCGAGCCACGTGCCGCGAGGCCGAGGCCGATCCGGCGTGCGAGATCAGGCATCGCGATCCACTCCAGCGCGCAGGTTGATCAAATGGTCAAACCGGTCTGTGGCTCAGTCTATCCTCCGCCCGCTCGAGACGGGCGAGCGCGCGCTCGCGACCGAGCAGGACGAGCGACTCGGTGAGCGGCGGCGTGACGGTGCGGCCGGTCGTGGCCACCCGGATCGCCATGAACAGGTCGCCCGCCTTCCAGCCGAGCTCGTCGGCGACGCCGCGGATCCCGCGCTCCAGCGTGCCCGCCTCGAAGGGGTCCGCGTAGCGCACGACGACCGTCGCGCGCGCGAGCGCCTCCACGGTCTCGGCGCGCTCGCGCTTCTTCGGCACGAGGAGCGCCGCGTCGTAGGTCAGCTCGTCGGTGAAGAGGAACGCGAGGAGCTCGTGCGCCTCGCCGAGCGTGCGCATGCGCTCCTGGACGAGCGGCACCGCGGCGCGGAGCGTCACGCGATCCCAGGCCGCCGGGACGAAGGCCTCGAGCCGCCGCGCGAGCTCGTCGTGAGAGAGCGCCCGCAGGTAGACCCCGTTGAAGTGGTCGAGCCGGTCGCGATCCCACTTGCCGCCGGCCCTCTGCACCTGGTCGATGCGCCAGATCGCGACGAGCCGCTCGATCTCGAAGACCTCTTCCTCGGTGCCCGGCGACCAGCCGACGAGCGCGAGGTAGTTGACGAGCGCCTCCGGGAGGTAGCCCTGCGAGCGGAACTCCTCCACCTTCGTCGCGCCGTGCCGCTTCGCGAGCTTCTTCCCGTCGGCGCCGAGCACGTTGGGCAGGTGCGCGTGCGGCGGGACCTCCCAGCCGAAGGCGCGGTAGACGAGCAGGTGCTTCGGCGTGGACGGGAGCCATTCCTCGCCGCGGAAGACGTGGCTGATCTCCATGAGGTGGTCGTCGATGACGACCGCGAGCTGGTAGGTGGGGAAGCCGTCGGACTTCAGGAGCACCTGGTCCTCGATCGCGCGGAGCGGCCACTCGACGTGGCCGAAGACGAGGTCGTCGATCCCGACGATGCCGTCCTCGGGGACCTTGAGGCGGATGACGTGCGGCTCGCTCGCCGCCCGCTCGGCGGCGCGCGCCGGCTCGAGCGCGCGGCAGTGGCGGTCGTAGCGGGTGACCTCGCCCCGCGCCTGCTGCTGCTGCCGGACGCTCGCGAGGCGCTCCTTGCTGCAGAAGCAGAGGTAGGCCGCGCCGTCGGCGACGAGCTCGTGCGCGTAGCGCCGGTAGAGCGCGAGGCGCTCCGACTGCACGTACGGCCCGAACGCCCCGCCCTCGCGCGGACCCTCGTCCCAGCGGATGCCCAGCCAGTGCAGGCCGTCGTAGATGCTCTCCAGCGCGCCGGCGACCAGCCGCTCCTGGTCGGTGTCCTCGACGCGAAGGATGAGCCGGCCGCCGTGCTGCTTGGCGAAGAGGTGGTTGTAGAGGGTGGTGCGCACGCTGCCGATGTGGAGTGAGCCGGTGGGCGAGGGCGCGAACCGCAGGCGGACGGAGGTCATCGCCCGAGTCTAGGTATTCTGGTCAGGATGACCCTCAACGCGAGACGCGACCGCCGCGCGCAGGAGCGCCGCAAGTCGAAGGGCCGCCGCGGAGCCGCGACGGTCGGCGGCGCGGCCCGCCGGTCCTACCTCGTGCCCGTCATCGTCGTGGTGGCGGCGATCGCGCTCGTCTTCGGTCTGCGCGCGGCCGGCGTGTTCGAGCCCGGTCCGCCGAAGCTCGACCTGAGCGACGCGCGCTTCAACCCCGCCGGCCAGGCCGCCGGGGTGAGGCAGAAGGACGAGGGTCGGGGCCACGCGGCGACCGGGCAGACCGTGAAGTACGGCACGACGCCGCCGACCTCCGGCGACCACTGGGACTCCCCGGCACCCTGGGGCTCGTACGACAAGCAGCAGCCGAACGAGCGCACGGTCCACAACCTCGAGCACGGCGGCATCGTCATCTCGTACGCGGGCCTGTCGCCCGACGAGCAGAAGCAGCTCACCACGGTCGTGTCCCAGCTCCGCTCCAGCCAGTACCGCAAGATCCTGCTCCAGCCCTACCCCGGCCTGCCCGACGCCAAGGTCGCCCTCGCCGCGTGGGACTGGCTCCTGCCGCTGCCCGGCGTGGACGAGGCGGAGATCGTGCGCTTCGTCCGGGCGCACTACGACGGACCCGAGGCCCCGGAGCCGGGTGTCCCGTGATCCGGAGCTCCCGCCGGAGCGGGAGCTCGCCGATGATCCGGAGCCCTCGCCGGAGCGGGAGCTCGCCGATGACGAAGAGTGGGATGACGAGCCCGAGGAAGGCGAGCGCCGGCCACCACTGAGCCGGCGGACGATCCTCGCCCTCGCCGCCGGCGCGCTCGTCCTCGCCCTCGTGCTCGTGCCGCTCGCCGTCCTCACCGTGCCGGCGGTGAGCGACGCGGTCCTCCTGCCCAAGGCGAGCGCCGACCTCGTCCTCGACCGGAGCGACCTCCCGCCGGGCTTCACGACGATGCTCGATCAGCCGAAGGCGATCGACCTCGGCCTCGACGACAGCCAGCTCGGCCTCGTCCGCAAGGCGCAGCTCGTCGCGTTCGGTTTCGGCGGCGGGTGGGTGCGGACGTTCGAGCGGGCCGCGGA
>Ga0082335_1005840_pt1 | contig 16552 bp, 17 predicted proteins | sample Subgrocontami58m_FD_72375 | JGI IMG/M metagenome (GOLD analysis project Ga0082335, IMG submission 72375) | Subsurface groundwater microbial communities from S. Glens Falls, New York, USA - GMW37 contaminated, 5.8 m (SPADES assembly) (version 2) ... | reverse complement strand
GCGGCCAGGACGGGGGGGGGGGGGGAGGGCCGCCCCGGGGGGGCGGGGGCGCCCCCGCCGGGGACGCCGGGCGTCTGCCCGTCGAGCCCGGCCGGGAGCCGCATCCCTTCCGCCCAGCGCGCGAGGAACGGGCGCGACGACCAGTCGGACACGACCGCGACGAAGCGGCCGTGCTTCGGGTAGAACCACGAGAGACCGACGGGGTACTCCTGCCGCTCCGAGGTGAAGCCGACCATCTCGAGCGAGACCATGCCGGCGACCTCGGTCTTCGCTGCGCGGAGCGCCTCGACGTGCGCGCGGCTGCCGAGGTAGCCGTACTCCTCGAGCGAGTAGGCGGCGAAGACGACGGGGGAGCGGGTCGCCTTTCCCGCGAAGCAGCGCATGACGTGGAGGAGGGCGGCGACGGCGCTCGCGTTGTCGTCGGCGCCCGGCGTGCCCGGCACCGCGTCGTAGTGCGCGCCGACGATGTGGAGCGGTCCGCTTCCGCGCGGGCGGGTGAGGAGGTTGGGCCAGCGCGCCCCGTCGCCCGCGACTGGCAGGGCCAGCTTGCTGGGCGGCTGCTCGTCGAACTCGTATCCCATCGAGGCGAACTCGGCGCGGAGGCGATCGAGCACGCGGGCGAGGCCGTCGGGGGCCGTCTCGGGGTCGCGGGGGACGGCGATCCAGGCGAGGTCGTCGCGGATCCGCGCCTGGCAGGGCCAGCCTGGCAAGGCCAGCTTGCTGGTTGCTGGAAGGTCGGGGGTCATTCGTCCATCTCGTCGTCGGACAGGCCGAAGTAGTGTCCGACCTCGTGGATCACGGTCTCGCGGATCTCCTCGATCAGCTCTGCGCGCGAGCGGCAGACCTGCTCGATGCACTCCTGGAAAAGGAAGACGCGGTCGGGAAACAACGGGTCGCCGAAGCCCGCGTTGCGCTCTGGGAGCGGAACGCCCTGGTAGAGGCCGAGGAGGAGCTCATTCGGCGGGACCTGGGACTCTCGAAGCTGCTTAGCGCTGGGGCGGTCGCGGACCTCGACGGCGATGTTCCGCATGCGGGCGCGGAAGGGCGCCGGGATGGTCGCGAGCGCCTCGGCGACGACGTCCTCGAACTCCTCGCGGGTCATGGGGGACATTCTCGCCTGAGCGTACTCGCATCTCAATGAAGACGCTCGGGGCTACCGAGCGACGGGATGGGCTGGCCCCGCTCCCGCACCCGCTCCCGCACCCGCTCCCGAAGCCCGAAGGGGTGCGACGCGCAGGTGGGAACGGACAAGGAGGATGTACGGAACGCCCTGGTCCATGTCGCGGGCATCGGGAGCGGGTGCGGGAGCGGGAGCGGGAGCGGGTCGTTTGGAGTCCTCGGAGGGGGAGATCCGAGGCGCTGACCCCCGAAATGCGTACTCTCGCCAGCGCCCACCCGCTACAATACTCGCCCCCCAGGAACCGGGAAGGAAGCGCATGTCCCTCCGCATCCAGTCCGTCCTCCTCCACGAGCCCCCGCCCCTCTCTCTCGTCAGCCTCTTCTCCGACCTCTGGGCGCGGCCCGTCTCGTGGTCGCAGGCCCCCGCGCCGGCCGAGCTCGCGGGCACGATGCCGCGCTTCGCCATCTCCCCGCGGTTCGGACCGTACGTCATCGTCTTCTGCTCCGACTTCTCCTGGCTCGTCCCGCGAAAGGGGCACCCCGGCCTGCTCCTTGGCGCGACCCGCTACCTCAAGTGCTCCGCGATCGCGATGACCGCGTGCGACCACGAGGGCGGCGGCTGCAGCCATGACCCCGAGGACCCGCCGCGCGAGGAGTACTGGCTCTACGACAACGGCGACATCCTCCTCGGCGCCCGCTCCTACGACGCCGACGACGACGTCGAGGCGCGGCAGGAGGCCGCCCTCGCCCGGGCGGAGTTCTCACGGCAGTGCTCTTCGGGCCGAGGCCCCGTCTCCGAGCTCCTCATCCACGACCTCGCGCCGCTCCCCAAGTTCGGCCGCGAGGGGCGACCCTGGTTCCGCATCCCGTTCGGCGCTGGCCTCCCGTGCCTCATGGGGACGTTCGACTCCTTCGCGAGCGGCGCGCTCGACGCCCCCCGCCGCGAGGAATGGACGGTCACCGGCCCATGAGCGCCGGCGTGGCCGAGGCACGAGGGGCCCCGCAGGCCACCTCCGTGGCGTCGCTGGTCTCGCTGCGGGGCGTCCGCCTCCGCCGAGGCGACCGCTGGGTGCTCGACGGAGTCGACCTCGACGTCGCGCGGGGCGAGTGCGTCGCCGTCCTCGGGCCGAACGGCGCGGGGAAGTCGTCTCTCCTCCGCGTACTCTCCCTCGTGGAAGCGCCGACGGAGGGCGCGGTCCGCTGGGAGGGGCTGGGCGCGGGGGAGGAGCGGCTGGCCGCGCGGCGTCGCGTCGCGACCGTCGCGCAAGAGCCGTACCTCTTCGCGGGGACCGCGCTCGACAACGTGATGGAGGGGCTCCGCTGGCGCTGCGTCCCGCGCGACGAAGCGGCGCGGCGCGCGGAGGAGGCACTCTCCGCGTGCGGGGCGGGGGGACTGGCGAGGCGCCGCGCGCGCGAGCTTTCGGGAGGGGAGGGGAGGCGGGTGGCGATCGCCCGCGCCCTCGCGCTCGCGCCGGCGATGCTGCTCCTCGACGAGTCGCTCGCGCACCTCGACGAGGCGACGAGAGGGGACCTCCTCGCGCTGCTGGATGCGCTGCCGCGGAGGGGGACCGCGGTCGTCCTCGCGACGCACGACCTCGAGGACGCCGCGAGGCTCGCGGGGCGGGTCTACGGGGTGCGCGAGGGGAGGCCGGACGCGGCGGGGGTCGAGAACTTCTTCCTGGGCGAGGTTCGCGAGGAGGGGGGGATGCACTGGTTCGCCCACGCGAGCGGCGTGCGCGTGGCGGTCGCGACGACGCGGACGGGGCGAGCGGGGGCGAAGGTGGAGCCGGCGGAGATCCTGCTGTCGGCCGAGCCGATCCAGTCGAGCGCGAGGAACTGCCTCGCGGGGGCGGTGATCGCGGTCGAGACGGGGGAGACCGTGGCGCGGGTGCGGGTCGACGTCGGGGTGGTGCTGATCGCAGACGTCACGCCGCAGAGCGCTCGAGAGATGGGAATCGCGGCGGGGAAGAAGGTGTACGCGACGTTCAAAGCGACGGCAGTAAGAATCGTGTAGGGGCGGCCCGGCGGGCCGCCCGTCCTTGGCGCGGGAGACGCACATGTGGAAGAACAACATCCTAGAGACGATCGGCGACACGCCTCTCGTGCGGATCAACCGCATGGCGGCCGACCTCAAGTGCACCCTCCTTGCCAAGCTCGAGTTCTTCAACCCGGGCCAATCGGTGAAGGACCGCATCGGCCTCACGATGCTCGACGACGCCGAGAAGCGCGGCCTCCTCAAGCCGGGCGGCACGATCGTCGAGGGGACGAGCGGGAACACCGGCGTCGGCCTCGCCATGGCCGCGGCGATCCGCGGCTACAAGGTCATCTTCACGATCACCGACAAGCAGTCGCGCGAGAAGATCAACCTCCTGAAGGCGTTCGGCGCCGAGGTGATCGTCTGCCCGACCGCCGTGGCCCCCGACGACCCGCGCAGCTACTACTCCGTCGCGAAGAAGCTCGCGAAGGAGATCCCCGGCGCCTGGTACCCCAACCAGTACGACAACCCGATGAACCCGAAGGCGCACTACCAGACGACCGGCCCGGAGCTGTGGGAGCAGACCGAGGGGCGGATCGACATGTTCGTTTGCGGCTGCGGCACGGGAGGGACGATCAGCGGCGCGGGGCACTTCCTCAAGGAGAAGAAGCCGACGGTGAAGGTCGTCGGCGCCGACCCGATCGGGAGCCTTTACCACGAGTTCTTCAAGACGGGGAAGGTGGGGAAGGCGCACACGTACAAGATCGAGGGGATCGGCGAGGACATCTTCCCGAGCACGATGGACTTCTCCGTCCTCGACGACATCGTGCAGGTCACCGACAAGGACGCCTTCATCACCGCCAGGCGCCTCGCGCGCGAGGAGGGGATCTTCGCGGGGGGCTCGAGCGGGGCCGCGCTCTGGGCGGCGATGCACGCCGCGCGGGACCTCCCCGCCGACAAGGTCGTCGTCGTCCTCCTCCCCGACACGGGGACGAGGAACCTCTCGAAGGTCTACAGCGACGAGTGGATGAAGGAGAACCAGTTCCTGGAGCCGCCCACCCCGCTCGCCGCCGCCGCGATCGCGAAAGAGAAGGCGTCCGGCAGCATCCGCGGCCTCGTCCGCATCGCGCCGAGCGCGACGGTCGAGGAGGCGCTCAAGACGATGGAGCGCCTGGAGGTCAGCCAGCTCCCCGTGTTCGAGGGGCCCGAGCCCGTCGGCAGCCTTGTCGAGGACCAGGTGATGGAGCTGCTCATGGTCGGCAAGAACCTGCGGCAGCTCGTCGTGCGCGAGGTCATGGGCGCGCCGTTCCCGGTCGTCCCGAAGGACGCGGGCGTCGGCCAGATCTCGCAGATCCTGACGCGCGGGAATTCCGCGGTGCTCGTCGACATGGGCGGCGGGTCGTTCGACATCCTGACGAAGTATGATCTGCTCAGGAGTCTCACTCACCACGAGGAGGGGACGGGGATGCGCAACCCCGGCTTCTAGCTCCAATGTTGGGGAACTCCAATTCCAACTTTCAACTCCAAGAAACTCCAACGCCAACCCCAAGGAACTCCAACGCCAACGAACCCCAACGACAACCCCAAGAAGGGCTCTTGGAATTGAAGTTGGGGTTCGTTGGAGTTGGAAGTTGGAGTTGAAGTTCGCCCCGTCCTCGACTAGGAGCTGACCATGCGATTCTCCACCCGGGCGATTCACGCGGGCCAACCCCCCGATCCGACCACAGGGGCGATCATGACGCCCGTCTACCTCACCTCGACCTACGTGCAGGAGGCCCCCGGGAAGCACAAGGGGTACGACTACTCCCGCACCGCGAACCCGACGCGGCACGCGCTGGAGGCGAACCTCGCCGCGCTCGAGGGGGCCCGCTTCGGCCTCTCCTTCGCAAGCGGCTGCGCCGCCGCGAACACGGTGATGAACCTCCTCAAGTCCGGCGACCACGTCGTCAGCGGCAACGACGTCTACGGCGGGACCTACCGCCTCTTCACGAAGGTCTTCCAGCAGTACGGCGTGCAGTTCACCTTCGTCGACACCACAGACCTCGCGAAGGTCGAGGCGGCCTTCCGACCCACGACGCGCGCGATCTGGATCGAGACCCCCTCCAACCCCCTCCTCCGCATCACCGACCTGAAGCGCGCGGCGGAGCTCGCGCACGCGCACAAGGCGCTCTGCGTCGTCGACAACACCTTCGCGACGCCCTACCTCCAGCAGCCGATCTCCCTCGGAGCGGACATCGTGCTCCACTCCGCGACGAAGTACCTCGGCGGGCACTCCGATGTCGTCGGAGGGGCGCTCCTCCTCGACGACGAGGAGACGAAGAAGCGGCTCGCCTTCTTCCAGAACGCCGTGGGCGCGGTGCCGGGGCCGCTCGACTGCTGGCTCGTGATGCGCGGGACGAAGACGCTCGCGGTCCGCATGGACCGGCACTGCGCGAATGCCCGGCATATCGCCCAGTGGCTGTCCGAGCACGGCGACGTGGCGCGGGTGAACTACCCGGGGCTCGCAAAGCACCCCGGCCACGCGATCGCGAAGGCGCAGATGCGCGACTTCGGGGGAATGATTTCCTTCGACCTCCGCGGGACGCTCGAGCAGTCGGTGAAGTTCGTCTGCGCGACGCGGGTCTTCTCGCTCGCGGAGAGCCTCGGCGGCGTGGAGTCGCTCATCGAGCACCCCGCGTCGATGACGCACGCGAGCATCCCGCGCGAGGAGCGCCTCGCGAACGGCCTGACGGACGGCCTGATCCGGATCTCGGCGGGGATCGAAGACGTCGAGGACCTCATCGAGGACCTCGAGCGCGGCTTTGCGGCGATGGGGTAGCGGTCCCCGCCCTGGAGGACGACCATGGAAGGCTCGGCGCTCCTGATGTGCCTGGCGACGACGACGTGCTGGGGCGTGGGGATGTTCCTCGCGAAGATGCCCGTCGTGCGCCTGGGGTGGTACTACCAGTCGCTCTGGGTCGCGGTCGCGAACGCGATCGGGCTGGTCGTCGGGGCGCTCCTCGTGCGGTTCCGCCTCCTCCCGTTCACGGCCCACGCCATCCAGCGCAGTCCGATCGACCCGATCGGGATCGCGCAGTGCGTCCTCGTCGGGGCGGTGTTCGTCTGCGCGGGGTTCTTCTTCAACATGGCCGTCATGCGCGAGAAGGTCTCTCTCGTCGTGGCGGTGACGAGCGTCTACCCCGTGATCTCCGCGACGCTCGCCTGCATCTTCCTGCGGGAGTCCCTCTCGCCGCGACAGCTCGTCGGAATGGCCCTCGTCGTCGCCGGACTCGCCCTCGTCGGCGTGCGGAAGTAGGCCACGCCTACTCCGTGGGGCGGAGGTGTGCGCGCACCCAGTCGCGGAAGGCGCGTACGACGGTCGTCTCGTCGGTGGTCTTCCGCAGGTCCAGGAACCGCTGGACCTCGGCGATCGGCAGCATCGGAAGGTTCCAGCTCTTCTTCACGGCCTCGTAGCGGCCTCCGCTGCGCAGCCGGCAGACGAGCAGTCGCTCGCCATCAAACCTCCAGAGCTCCGGCACGCCGAGCGCCGCATAGATGCCCACGCGATCCAGGAGGCGCGTGCTGATCTCAATCTCGATCGCGAGGTCGGGCGGAGGATCGAGGTCGAGGTCGATCTCCAGGTTCCCTCGCACGCGAGGCTCGTTGCTGCGGACACAGTGCATTCTCCTTGGATGACAACAGGCGCAACAAGCCCCCGTCTCCGAGATGGCCGGTGCGAGAAGGACATCGCTAACGCCATCATGCGCCAGGACTACTCACCCGCGACCTCCTCGATGTCATGGAGGAGCCCCTCGAGGTCTGTGCGAAGCGGGTGGGGGTCCGGACCGTTCGCGCGGACGACGATGTTCTCAGGGAGCCGCGCGAGGGCCTTGCCGAGCGCGGCATGCAGGCGCCGGAGCTGGTCGTTCGTGAGGAAGTCGGGCATCCTCGAGCCATTCAGCAGGCAAGGCAAGCGATCGAAGTCAGAGCCCTCCTCGAGGATCCGCGCCCAGATCTCGGTCCCCTCGGGGAAGGTTGCGCACTCAGCGAGCACCTCCCAGGCGCGCCCCTGGACGAACTCGTTGTCCGAGTCGCGGGCCAGGCGAACGACCTCCTGCAGGAGGGTCGGCACGCGTCCCTTCCACTCGTCGAAGATCGTGAACTCCAGCGCACAGGAGCGGACGTACGGCTCCTTCGACCGGAAGGCGGCAAGCCAGGCACGAAAGGCCTCCTCGTCGTCGAGATGATACTTGATCACGTCCAGGGCCGCGCTGACGGTCCGCTTGTCCGGTCCGTCCCGCAGGACGGTCTGCGCCGCCGCGTGCACTTCCTGCGGAGGCTTACGGTACCGCGCAAGCTCACGACCGCTCGGCTCCCTGAGTCGAAGGCAGCTGGCCGGCTGGTCCATGCGGTGGACGACGAGCGGCTCTGTGAGGGGGGAGGGGGCTTCGGGAGAGCGGCTCGTCGAATTCACCGGCGTCGACATCGGCGCGGAGGATGGCTGCGCTCCGACGTGCGGTGCACCGGACCGGTCGTCGAGAATGGACGGAAGCGACGGACTCGCGACCGTGGTCCGCGGCGCAGCGGATGCCGCTGGGCCTTGTCCTCGCGTCTGCTCTCGCTGCCACAGGGCCGCGGAAAAAAGAATGAGGACCGCGAGCGCGAGAATGAACGCGCGCGCGCGCACGCTACTTCCCGCCGAGCTTGAGCGTCAGCGTCTGCGAGAGCCCCTTCCCGCTCACGACGTCGTCCACCCACACCGTCAGCTTCGCCTCTCCCTCCTCGCCTGGCACCTTCAACTCGACCGGGAAGAGCCCCACGATCGCCCCGCATCCGATCGCCGCCGACTTGCCGATGCCGCCACGACGCGTGTCCATGCCCCACCTCACTTCGCTGGGAGTGTTTCAATTCTCGCGGTTGCCTCGGCCACCCAAGGCCCCTCCGCGCCCGCCTTCTTCACGTAGGCCTCGTACATCCCCCTCGCCCGCGCCCCGCGCCCCGCGAGGTCCTCCTTCGCGGCCGCGGCCGCCTGCCGCCACGCCTCGACCGCCGGCTGCGCGTTCTTCGACTCGTCCTTGTAGGCGGGGTCCTTCTCCGCCTCCGAGATCGCCTTCCGGAAGTCCTCCTCCCACGGCGTCCGCGCGTACTGCTCCCTGGCCACGAGGAGCAGCGCCAGCCGCGCCGCAAACTCCCCGGCCCCCGTCGCCGCCGCCAGGTCCCCCTTCGCCTTCTCCTCGACCTCGGCCCACCCGGACTCGATTTCCGGGCGAAGCGCCTTCCAGGAGTCGATGCCCGGGTCCTTCGCCCTCTCCACCGCCGCGTGCGAGGCGCAGACCGCATCCATCATGCGGAACGGGAGCGCGATCTCCTTCGCGCGGAGGAAGTCGATGCACGCACGGATCGCGGGGAGGTCGCGCACGCGGGCGTTCTTCGATGCGCAGGCCCATCCCTTCTTCGGGACGCCGCCGGGCACGTCCTCGAAGCGGATCGGGATGCTGTTCTTGCCGGCGTCCATCAGGCCGAAGTGGAGGTGCGGGCCGCGCGCCGCGCCGGTCTGCCCGCTCTTCGCGATCACGTCCCCCGCGAAGACCCGGTCGCCGACCTCGACGAGGACCCCTCCCTTCTGGAGGTGGTGGTAGACGGAAGTCGTCCCGTCGGCGTGCAGCACCTCGACGAAGTTGTTGTCGGCCCCGTTCCCCGTCGGACCCTTGGTGTCCTCCTTGAGGCCCGTGACGACCCCGTCCGCCACGGCGCAGAGGTCGCTCCCCTCCGGCATGTCGAAGTCGAACGCGTACTTGTTGTACTGGTCCTTGTGCCCCGGGTCCTGGTCGTTGCCGATGGCCACGGTCCAGGTCTTCCCCGCCGGGAATGGGAGGTGGAACTTGACGACCGGCTTCGCTTCCTCGGCGGCGATCGGCAGCGCGGCGAGGAGGAGGAGGAGGCGGATCACTCGAGCACCACCTTCGCGCCCCAGACCATCCTGCGATCCTCGTGCAGCATCCACGACTCCAGATAGACCTCTTTCCCGCGCTCGGCTTTCACCGTCCGCGCCTTCCCGTTCCACGTCACGCGGACCTCCTTCGCGCCGGCGTCGGAGGGGTCGAAGAGCGTCAGCTTCGTCGCGCCCTCCGAGTCGACCCGCAGGCCCCCCTCGGTCCACTCCGCGTCGACCGTCGCGAGGTCCCCCTCCATCGCGTCGATCCGGACCCAGTACGCCGTCCCGTGGTCGAGGTCGTGCGCGACGTGCGCCACGTGCGCGGGCGCGGCGTCGCGGCGCCGGTCGCCGATCCACTTCGTGATCTCGCCGTGCAGCTTCGACCCGTCGCCGACGGGGAGCATGTGCGACGCGCGGTGCACCTCGCGGTAGACGTAGTCGAACCCGAGGTCGTCGAGGCACTTCTTCGTCAGGCGATCCCCCTTGATCGGCACGGTGACGTCGGCGTCGCCGTGCAGGAAGAAGACGGGGAGGTGGACGAGGTTCACGAGCAGCTCGCGCGCCGTCGTGTCCTCGCGCGTGAACCACTCGTTCCGCGAGATGCCGCCCGCATACGCGACCACCCCCGCGAAGCGGTCCGGGAAGCGAATCCCGAGGTTCCACGCGCCGAAGCCTCCCATCGAATACCCCGAGAGGACGACGCGGTCCTCGTCGATGTCGAACCGCTTCTTCACCTCGGAGAGGAGGCGGAAGGGGAAGCCGTGCGACTTGTAGCTCCACCACTCCGTCGGCTTGATCAGCTTCATCTGCGGCTCGTCTTCCTCCTCGATCGACTTCGCGAGCCCCTTCGCGCGGGGGGCGACGAGGAGGCATCCCTCGCGCTCCGAGAACGACTTGTACATCCCCATGAGGCTCTCGGGGACGTCGCCGAGGCCGTGGAGGAGGAGGACGACGCCGGGCTTCTTGCCGACCGAAGAGGGGACCTCGAGGTACCCCCAGCTCTTCGTTCCGGCCCCGTCGACGAGGTCGACCCTCGTCCGCCCCGGCGTGGGGACCTCGTACATCCTGCCCTCTCGGAGGAATGAGGCCAGATCGGCCTCGGAGAGCCCCTCGGTCGCCTGCACCGCCGCCTCGACATCGCCCTTCGAGACCGCGTGATCGAGGGCGGCCCAGGTCTCCTTGGCGGTGTCGGCCGCGAGCGGCAGGGCGAGGAGGAGGACGAGGAGTCGGAAATGTCGCATGGCGGGCTCCTGGGGAATTCCCCAACGATTCTGTTGATCGCCTCGGAAACGGCCCATAGAATATTCTGCTTCGTCCCATGAGTCCCATTAAAAGAGGATCACCCCCCGTGGAGACGACCACCACTGCACCCCAGCCGAAGGCGGCGACGATGTCCGCCCGCAAGCCGATCGTGAACGACTTCTCCATCCAGATCGCAACCGTAAATGGCAGCGGAAGCCAGACTTCGAACATGGTCCTGATGCGGACCATCTTCCAGATGGGCGTCCCCGTGAGCGGGAAGAACCTCTTCCCCTCCAACATCCAGGGGCTGCCGACCTGGTTCACAATCCGCGTGAACAAGGACGGGTACGTCGGACGGAAGAAAGAAATCGACTTCATGATCATCATGAACTCGGAGACGGCGGAGGAGGACTTCCTCACGACGGAGCCGGGCGGGGCGATCCTGATCAACGACATGATCAAGGTGAAGTCGACCCGGGCGGACGTGACGGTCTACTCCGTCCCCTTCGCGAAGATCGCCGCGGAGTGCTGCCCCGAGGCGAAGCTGCGCAAGCTCGTGGTCAACATGATCTACGTCGGGGTGATGGTGTACCTCCTCGACCTCGACCTGTCGGAGAGCGAGAAGGCGCTCTCGAAGCAGCTCAAGGGGAAGGCGAAGGCGGTCGAGCTGAACAAGGCGGCGATCCGCGCCGGGTTCGAGTACGCGAAGACGAACCTCCCGAAGATGGACCCGTACCGCGTCGAGCGGATGAACAAGACGCAGGGGAAGATCCTGATCGAGGGGAACGCGGCGGCGGCCCTCGGCGCCTGCTTCGCAGGCTGCACGATCTTCGCGTGGTATCCGATCACGCCGTCGTCCTCGGTCGGCGACGCGATGACGGACTACTGCAAGCGGTTCCGCCACGACAAGAAGACGGGGAAGCCGACCTACTCGATCATCCAGGCCGAGGACGAGCTGTCGGCGATCGGCATGACGCTCGGCGCGGGCTGGGCGGGCGCGCGGGCGATGACGTCGACGAGCGGGCCGGGGATCAGCCTGATGGCCGAGTTCGTGGGGCTCGGATACTACGCCGAGATCCCCGCGGCGATCTGGGACGTGCAGCGGATCGGGCCCAGCACGGGCCTGCCGACGCGGACCGGGCAGCAGGACATCACCTTCGCCCTGAACCTGTCGCACGGCGACAAGAGGCACCCCCTGCTCCTCCCCGGCAGCGTCGGGGAGTGCTTCGAGTTCGCGCAGGCGATGTTCGACCTGGCGGAGCGGGCGCAGACGGTGGTCTTCGTCCTCTCCGACCTCGACATCGGGATGAACATCTGGATGAGCGACCCGTTCGTCTACCCCGAGAAGCCGTACGACCGGGGCAAGGTGCTCTCGAAGGCGGAGCTCGAGAAGATCGGGAAGTTCGAGCGCTACCGCGACGTCGACGGAGACGCGATCCCGTACCGCACGCTGCCGGGGACGGAGCACCCGCTCGCGGCGTACTTCACGCGCGGGACGGGGCACACGGAGAAGGCGACCTACTCCGAGCGGCCGGACGATTTCGTGCGGAACATGGACCGCCTCTCGCGGAAGTGGGAGACGATCAAGAAGCTCGTCCCGGCTCCGGTGGTCGACCCGGTGGCGGGCGCGAAGATCGGCATCATCGCGTTCGGCAGCACCGACCAGTCGATCCGCGAGTGCCGCGACCAGCTCGCGAGGGAGGGGAACCTCGAGACGAGCTACCTGCGGCTGCGCGCCTTCCCGTTCAACGAGGAGGTGAAGCAGTTCTGCATGGCGTACGACCGGGTCTACGTGGTCGAGCAGAACCGCGACGGGCAGATGTACGACCAGCTCTGCCTGGAGCTGCGCGGCGACTGCGGGCGGCTCCGCACCGTGCGGCACTACAACGGGTTCCCGATCGACGCGAGGTACATCACGGACCGGATCAAGGAGCAGGAGGCCGGCAAGCCGTACGTGCCGATGTCCTCGATCGCCGCCCGGTCTGCGCGCAAGGACCGCGAGAGCGACTAGTCGAGAGTCATGGAGTGGCGCCCGGGAGGGCGCCGGACCGGATCCCTTGGAGTAGAACAATGCCCGAAGCCCCCGCGAAGCCCTCCCCGGCGCCCAAGGTCAACCGCATCGGCCTCGAGAAGAAGGTCTACGAGGGGTCGGAATCGACCCTCTGCTCCGGGTGCGGCCACGACTCGATCACCGCGCACATCATCTCCGCCTACTACGACCTCGGGGTCGATCCGTACCGCGTCGCGAAGTTCAGCGGCATCGGCTGCAGCTCGAAGACGCCGGCCTACTTCATCGCACGCACGCACGGCTTCAACGGCGTCCACGGGCGGATGCCGTCGGTCGCCACCGGCGCCCTCGTCGCCAACCGCACGATGCACGGCATCGGCATCTCCGGCGACGGCGACACGGCGTCGATCGGCCTCGGCCAGTTCTGCCACCTGATCCGCCGCAACATCCCCCTCGTCTACATCATCGAGGACAACGGCGTCTACGGCCTGACGAAGGGGCAGTTCTCCGCGACCGCCGACCTCGGGACGAAGATGAAGGGCGGGAAGGTCAACGAGTACTCGCCGATCGACTGCTGCGCCCTCGCGATCGAGCTGGGCTGCGGATTCGTCGCGCGCTCGTTCAGCGGCGACCACAAGCAGATGCCGGCGATCCTGAAGGCCGCCTTCTCGCACAAGGGGACCGCGGTGATCGACGTCATCTCCCCCTGCATCACGTTCAACAACCACGAGGGGTCGACGAAGAACTACCAGGCCGCGCGGGACAACGACATCCCGCTGCACGAGATCGGCTACACCCCGTACTTCGCGCCGATCACCGTGGACTACCCCGAGGGCTCCACGATCGAGGTGACCCTCCACGACGGGTCGAAGCTCGCGCTGAAGAAGCTCGCGCGCGACTACAACCCGACCGAACGGATGCAGGCGCTCACGGTGATCGAGGAGGGGCACCGCCAGGGGAAGTACATGACGGGGATCCTGTTCATCGACCCGAAGAAGCAGGACTTCCAGACGCTCGAGGGGCTCCCCGAGGAGCCGCTCGTCTCGCTGACCCAGGACCAGGTCAGGCCCGGACGCGAGGCGCTGGAGCAGGTCATGGAGGAGCTTCGCTAACTCCAACTCCAATTCCCAACTCCAAGAAACCCCAACTCCAACCCCAAGGACGGAGGTTGAAGGCCTTGGAGTTGTCGTTGGAATTTCTTGGAGTTGGGAATTGGAGTTGGAATTGCGGCAGCTAGGCGTCTGCATCGTCGGCGCAACCGGCGCGGTCGGCCTCGAGTTCCTCCGCGTCCTCGAGCAGCGCGACTTCCCCATCGGGAGGCTGCGCCTCTTCGCCTCCGCGAAGTCGGTCGGGAAGCGGATCGCCTGGAAGGGGACCGAGGTCGCCGTCGAGGCGCTCGCGCCCGGCGTCTTCCGCGGCAGCGAGCTCGGCCTCTTCTCCCCCGGCAGCGCCGCCTCCAAGGAGTGGGCGCCGATCGCCGCGAGGGAGGACTGCCTCGTCGTCGACAACTCGAGCGCCTTCCGCTCCGACCCCGCGGTCCCGCTCGTCGTCCCCGAGGTCAACGCACACGCCATCGCGCGGCACAAGGGGATCATCGCGAACCCGAACTGCTCGACGATCCAGATGGTCGTCGCGCTCAAGCCGCTCCACGACGCCGCGCGCGTGCGGCGCGTCATCGTCACGACGTTCCAGAGCGTGAGCGGGGCCGGGGCGCGCGCGATCGAGGAGCTGCGCGAGGAGTCCCGCGCTGTGCTCGACGGCCGCACCTACGAGCGGAAGTTCTTCCCGCACCCGATCGCCTTCGATGCCATCCCCCAGATCCCGCAGAAGGACGCCTTCACGCCGAACGGCTACACCTCCGAAGAGATGAAGATGGTCCACGAGACGCGGAAGATCATGGAGGACGAGCGGATCCAGGTCTGCCCGACCTGCGTCCGCGTCCCCGTGTTCCGCGCGCACAGCGAGTCGGTCCTCGCGGAGCTGGAGAGGCCCCTCACGGCGGCGCAGGCGCGGGAGCTTCTGGCGCGGGCGCCCGGCGTCGTCCTCGTCGACGACCCCGCAAGGCAGGCCTACCCGCTCGCCGTCGACGCGGCGGGGAAGGACCCCGTCTACGTGGGCCGCGTGCGAGACGATATCTCCAACCAGCAAGCTGGCCCTGCCAGCCCCGGCGGGATCGCCTTCTGGTGCGTCTCCGACAACCTGCGCAAGGGAGCGGCGCTCAACGCGGTCCAGATCGCCGAGCGGGCCTTCGGGCTGCCGGCGGGGCGCGAGGTGAGGTAGCACGTGGAGCTCGCGCGGTTCGCCCTCGCCTGGACGGTTGCGGTCGTGTCCGCGTTCTACCTGATGAACCCGACAGGCGGGCAGCGCGAGTTCCTCCCCGACACGATGCGCTACTGGGGGAACCTCGACGAGTTGCTCGCCGCGATCCTCCTCCTCTCCGCGCTCCGCTATTTCGGCGTCGACGTCTGCAGGTTCTTCGCCAGGAAGCAGGATGACGAGCGACCCGAGTGATGCGCGAGAGAGGAACGTCAAGCTCGTCCTCGAGTACGACGGCACCGCGTACGAGGGGTGGCAGTCGCAGGCGAGCGGGAACACGATCCAGGACGCGCTCGTCCGGGCGATCCAGGCGCTGACGGGGGAGAAGGCGACCGTCTACGGCGCGGGGCGCACCGACGCCGGGGTCCACGCCCTCGGGCAGGTCGCGAACTTCCGCACGCGGTCGCGGATCGCCGCCGAACGGCTCGCCCTCGCCCTGAACGCCCACCTCCCCGACGACATCAGCGTCCTGTCCGCCGAGGACGTCCCCGCGGAGTTCCACGCGCAGTTCGCGGCGAAGGGGAAAACGTACCGGTATCGCCTCCTCTGCCGCCCGACCCGCCCCGCGATGGAACGCCACTGCGTCTACTGGTGGCGGACGCCGCTCGACGTTGACTGGCAGAGCCAGCTTGCTGGCCGGATGCGCGAGGCGGCGGCCTGCCTCGTCGGCGAGCACGACTTCCGCGCCTTCGGCAGCGAGACGGCGAACAAGGAGAACACGGTCCGGCGGGTCGACCGCATTGACATCGTTTCCGGCCCCCCCTATATTGAGTTTCACGTCCGCGGCAACGGCTTCCTCTATAATATGGTACGATCCATCGTTGGTACCCTGCTCCTGGTCGGGAAAGGGGACCTTGCTCCCGCGGAGGTCGCGCGGATCCTGGAGAGCCGAGACCGCCGCCAGGCGGGGCCCGTAGCACCCGCGAAGGGGCTCACGCTGGTTGAGGTGTACTACTCCTTGTCGTAATCGTAGTCGTAATCATTCTGGCCGTGCCCATGGGTTGAATCTAGCCCATGGGCACGGTCGGAACGATTACGACTACGACTACGAGTACGATTCCACGTCGGAGGGTTCGTGATGAACTGGATGGACATCGTCATCCTCAGCCTGCTCGCGCTCGGGACGGGGTTCGGGATCAAGTCCGGCCTGGTCTGGCAGCTCGGCAAGCTCGTCGCGCTCGTCGGCGCGATCATCGCGACGGCGTGGCTGCACGAGCCCGTCGGCAACTGCCTCGCGCGCAACATGGCGAACGAGACCGGCGCGCACATGCTCAGCTTCACGCTCACCTTCATCGTCGCCTACGCCGGCGTGTGGCTGGTGACCTGGCTCCTCGAGTGGAAGCTGCGCAAGCACAGCGGCCTGAAGACCGCCGACCGCGTCTTCGGCGGGGCGATCGGCCTGGTGAAGACAAGCCTGATCATCGGCGCCGTGCTCATGGGATTCGCGGTCTACGCGGTCCTGCCGGTCGAGGAGACGATGTCGGAGTCGTTCATGGCGAAGTACCTGGTGATGGGGATGCAGAGGGTCGCCGTCGCGATCCCCGGCCACTACCGCCAGGACCTCTCGAGATTCTGCGACCGCGCGTACGACTACGCGAAGGGCAAGGGGACGAAGCAGTTGAACGAGGCATGGGAGAAGGTCCAGGAGAAGACGGTCGGGAAGCCCAGCCCGACCCCCGCGACCCCGCCCCAGCCTCCCGCCAAGCAGGGGAAGTAACGGTCCGCGTCGTCCATGTCATCACGCGGCTGATCCTCGGCGGCGCGCAGGAGAACACGCTCCTGACCGTCGAGGGACTCCAGCGGCTCCCGGGCTACCGCGTCGTCCTCGCCGCGGGCCCGGCGCTCGGACGCGAGGGGGAGTTGATCCAGCGGGCGAAGCGGACTGGCGTCGACCTGCGCCTGATCCCGTCCCTCCGCCGCGCCATCCGCCCTCACCACGACGCGGCCGCGCTTATGGCGCTCGTGCGCCTCTTCCGGG
>Ga0082335_1005837_pt1 | contig 16560 bp, 13 predicted proteins | sample Subgrocontami58m_FD_72375 | JGI IMG/M metagenome (GOLD analysis project Ga0082335, IMG submission 72375) | Subsurface groundwater microbial communities from S. Glens Falls, New York, USA - GMW37 contaminated, 5.8 m (SPADES assembly) (version 2) ... | reverse complement strand
CAATCGTTTCTGTCGTCGCAACAAACGTGAATGGCGTCGTTATGATTTCATCCCCCGGCTTGATATCGAGCGCCATCATTGCAACTTGCAGCGCATCCGTCCCTGATGCGCAGCCGACAGCGTACTTCACGCCGAGATAGCCGGCAATTTGACACTCGAACTCGCCAACTTCCTTACCAAGAATAAATGTTCCTGCATCAAGGATTTTGTGAATTGCTGAATCAATCTCCGGTTTTATGTTTTGATACTGACCAACAACGTCTACCATGCGGAGTTTCATATGGTGGATTCCTTTTCTTCAATTCTTTGAAACTTATGTATGACCTCGACCGAGCAACATGTGGGCAACGGTACTCAGGATAATCTTAAAGTCCATTCTCAGCGACATGTTCTCGATATAAAACAAGTCATACTGAACTTTCTTCCGTACATCTTCGATTGACTCATCGTACTTATGCTTCACTTGGGCCCAGCCAGTTACGCCCGGTCGGACTTTGAGCCGTCGAGGATACATTGGGATTTCTTTGGAGAGCTGCTCGACAAAAACAGGACGCTCGGGTCGGGGTCCGACGAGGCTCATATCGCCCTTGAGCACATTCCACATTTGCGGAATCTCATCAAGGTGAAGTTTCCTCAACCATTTGCCAACGCGGGTAACACGAGTATCTTTCTTGTTCGCCCATTGTGGACCGCCAACTTCAGCATCCAGTCGCATCGAACGAAACTTGTATATCTTGAAAATGTCTCCATCCTTCCCAACACGCTCCTGCTTGTACAATACCGGTCCCGAAGACTCAAGCCGAATGATCAACACAAGAAGGAGCCAGACGGGCATACCCAACACAAGAACACAAGCTGAGAAGCCGACATCCAGCATCCTTTTTATCGACTCTTCCCACGGCGTCATAAGCTGCGGACTAATCTCGATGAGCGGGAAGCCGTAAATCTGGTTTGTTCTTGCTTGTCCGCTAATGATGTCGTACAGGTCGGGAATGATCTTCAGCCCGACATTGTGCGGATTGCAGCTTGTTATGATCTCTAACAAATGGTTATGGTCTGAAGAGTCGAGCGCAATCAACACTTCACGCACAGCGTGTTTGCCGATGATATCGTGAAGATCTTTCACCGAACCAAGGGCGGGAATGTTCCGATAAGGGCTTGTCTCGCATTCATTCACACTCGCAAATCCGACCACCTTATATCCCAAAGCGGGATATTGCACAACCTCATCGTACAGTTCGCGGGACTTTGTTTCGCTGCCGACGATGATTGTATTGTGAACGCCCACTCCTGCAATGAGCATTCTGCGTTGAAGGCTTCTGATGGTTAGTCTGCCAATGGAGACGAAGGTAAATAGAATCCCCCAATAAATGGCAATGAGCAAACGAGAGTTCACCTGAACGTTCGTGCCTTGGTCGTCAATAAAGACAGCAAAGAAAAGAAAAAGGCATCCGAACACCGTAATCTTAAAGATCAAAGCCAGTTCATCAAATCGTGACGCGGCATACCAGGAGCGATAGAGCCCGACCATAAAAAAGAGAAGAACCCAGAAAAGGTACACCGCAATCATCGGTACGAGTAATTCGGGTTCGACCGTTACATCGAGCCACCCGCTTCGGACACGCACAAGGTAATAGACGGCCCATGACAAACAGATGGTCAATAGATCGGTTGTAACTAAAACAAGTTGTTCTCTTCTAGGTCCTATCATCACTCTTGCGCACGCATGCTAATCTAACTTCCAACCATATTTTCGGTACAGATGGAGTACCCCCTTCAAATGTAACAGAGAGAGCTTTGAAAACAGCTTCTTCTTCGTTACCCTCTGCTCATAATGTACGATTTTTGTATGAGGATAATAATAGGTTTTCCATCCTGCACGCTTCATTCTCATACAGTAGTCCACATCTTCTGGCCCGTAGAAAATCTCTTCGTCGAGTAAACCAATCTGATCAATGGCGGCTTTGCGGATAAACTGACATGCCCCGATTACATAATCAACTTCGCGAGTATCACAACGATCCCACTCCGCCATTTCGTGATGGCGAAGCGTTTTGCTGTTGCGGACAAATTCAATCCGTTGAAGCCGCCGCAATACCTGGGCAAAGAGGGTCGGAAAACGGCGGCTGCTGGGTTGGACAGTACCGTCGGGAAACGTTAGCTTACACCCGCAGATGCCTGCGTCTGGATTGCTGTCCATAAACTCCGCCATCTTCCTTAGCGAGTTCTCGACGAGTACCATATCTGCATCCAATGTGACAATGTACCGGCCTTGTGCAATCCGGAAAGCCTGGTTCCGGGCCGGAGCAACGCCGCGGTTTTCTGGATTCTTCAGCAAACGGGCTTGTGGGAATTCTCGCGACACAAATTCCGCGGTGCCATCCTGAGAGTCATTATCAACTACGATCAATTCATAAGAAACACCGTGTGTATGGTGTTGTACCGACGCAAGCATGGCTGTCAGCAGTTCCTTCATCTTCCATGAGATGATAACAACGGATACGTCAACCATGGCAGTCTAAGCCGTCTTTTGTTGGCTTCTCAGAAGATCTATCATATCACGAATTGTATCTTTGAACGTTAGAAATGTGGAGTGCCTTCTGTTTCTAATTACTCAAGAATGGTCCGGAAAATATCATCAAAGCGGCGCTGAAGGGTATGTTCTCTCAGAGCACGTTCATGCCCAGCCCGACGTATCGCTTCGCGTTGCGAATCATGTGTGAGAAAGTAATGAATCTTGTCGCGTAAGTCAGCCAGTGAAGTGAATGTCGCGATTTCTTTCCCCGGTACGAAATATTCTTCAATACCGTCGGCATGTTGAGTTAGCAGAAATCCTCCTGCTGCCGGGATTTCAAAATTCCGTCCTTTTATCTGGCTGCGTCGCTTGCCGAACAACGTCTTGAGATGCGCTGCGACCTCTCGCGGCATCTTCAACCTCAATGTATCATCTGCACGACGACTCAGAAATGATTTCATGATTTGCTTTTGGTTGAAGGCAACTGAGCTGTCAGTGAAATTCAAATTGATTTTGCTTTGGGAGTACAGCAGAATCATCTCATCCTGGTTCAGGCGACCATTATGCCATCCTCTCCCCCAACATTCGACCTGAATGCCGGCACGCTGAAGCTCGCTCACGACACTCTTTCGATTCGAATGAACTTGACCAACAAATGTCACTTCGTATTTTGGCGGAACGTCGAAGTGCTTGTAAAGAAAATGATTGGCACCCCATTGGGAAAGAATCACATTGCGGCAACCGATCCGATGATATTTCTCGAGTGCATCTCGATCTGTTGTCACAACCCAATCAAAAGCAGGAGCCCAGTATTGCGAGAACTCTTCGAATCGCCAGTGATCATCCGCGAACCAATTGATGGTGATCGTGTCACCGCGATCAGTTATGGCTTGGATGGTTTGTTTTTTGATCTCATCAGTGAACAGGAAAAAGAAGCAGATATCCGGTTCCACCGTGTTCACAGTTTCGAGCAATTGCTTGTTCATCCCCTCTCTTCCGTGCTTATGCATGATCTCGTCGAACGGGAACAGGGTCACGTCGACATTCTCCATATGTGCCAGCGTGTTAAAGAAATTCGTGTACTCAAAACTATAGCCTCGTTCAGAGACGCCATAGTCATGTTTCAATCCGACAAACAAGACACGCGCGTGACGGTCACTTGTGGTCTGTTGCAAGATCATCCTCGACTCCGTCTTCCACGATGATTCCGACCTTGGCGTTGTTATCCGCAGTTGCCGTCATCTAAGCACAACAAGTCTTCTGGTCCCGACAAATGTACCTGCGGTCAATCGATAAAAGTAAGTCCCGCTCGCAAAACCGATTACATCCCACTTCGCTTCATATGTGCCCGCAGCAAGCTCTTGCGACAATACTGTAGCAACTACTTGACCAAGGATGTTGAATACTTGGAGCGCTACATACCCCGCAACTGGAATGGAGAACCCGATCGTGGTGCTTGGATTGAACGGGTTTGGGTAGTTCTGATAAAGGGCATATCTCTCCGTCAAGTTAGTGGAAGTTTGTTCGACTGATGTAATCATTTCTGATAAGGGCCGACTCCAAACTCCATTGGTCCCAATCCCCGCAAAGAGTCTCGTGCCGTGCAAGGCCAACGCTCGAACATCAAGACTCGGCAAGCCGGTGTTGACTGCGGTCCAATTTATCCCGTTGTTGGTCGAACAAAAGGCGCCTCCACTACTTGTCCCCGCGAAAAGGGTAGAACCAGTGACAGCAAGAGCCTGAATTCGGATACTCATCAAGCCAGTACCTGTCCAAGTTGTCCCGTCGTAACGAAAGACTCCGCGCTCCGTACCTGCGAAGACATCTGTGTCGCCAACGGCGAGGGTGTAAACATAAGGATTCGGATATGTGTAACTTGTTCTGGTGTTGATCCAGGTTTCGCCGTTGTTCGTGGAAAGAAAAACACTGGTAGCATATTCTCCTGCAAAGAGCTTGCCGCCACCTATCCCATCAGACTTGGCGACGAGAGCAGTTACATAACCAAGGATCGCATTGATTGGCGTCCAGTTCGTGCCATTGTTGGCCGAACGAAAAATGCCGCCCAAGGTTCCTGCAAAGAGACTCGTGCCATTCATTGCAAGAGATGAAACCCAAGCATTCGTTAAACCAGCACTGACCGTAGTCCAGGATGCACCGTCGTTAGTGGAGCGGTAAACCCCGGCACCACCAGTACCAACAAATAGGTTCGTGTCGCTCGCCGCAAAGGACAGGGCACCCCCCCCGAAGACCGAAGTCCAGTTAGCGCCGCTGTTCGTTGAACGAAGAACACCTGTGATAGACGTTCCCACAAAGAGATTGGCCCCCCTTTCGATAAAGCAAGTGACACTACTACTAGATAGTCCAGAAGGGCCCCAACTAATGCCGTTATTCCATGAGCGTATCACGCCGCCTCCATTAGTCCCGGCGAACAGATTTGTTCCGCTGTGGACAAAAGCGCGGATGTCGAGGCTTATACCGGGAGCTGCATGGACTCCAATCCAGCCATTGCCGTTGCTGTAGGAAAACAATGGACTTGTACCATATCTAGCGGCAGAAATATTTGCGCCACTAACGGCAACAGCTGGTACATAGTAGTTCAACACGTTTGTCCATATGTTTCCATTGTGGAGAAAAAGACCGGATTCTGTTCCTGCGAAGAGATTTGTACCACCTGATCCATTCGGGCTGGCGACAATTGTCCAAACATATGGATTTGGATAGGTCGGGCTTGTTCGGATCTCAGTCCAGTTATCACCATCATTTGTGGAGAGAAAGACGCCGACACCATAGACCCCTGCGTAGAGATTAGTACCGCCTGCTCCATTCGGACTGACGGCAAGAGCATGGACATAACTAATCGTCAGGCCGTTGTTAACCGACAGCCAGCTTGTGCCGTTGTCTGTGGACCGAAAGACCCCTCCGTCTCTTGTCCCTGCAAAGACCTTAGCCCCGCCAGCACCACCAGGGACCACGGCAAGAGAATAGATAACAGTACTCGTCAAACCAGAGTTGACAGCTGTCCAATTTGTACCGTTGTTGGTTGAAAGAAAGACGCCGCCCAAAGTCCCGGCAAAGACATTCGTGTCACCTCCACCACTGGAACTCGCAGCAAGAGCTCGAATGCTGGTATTGGTTAGACCTGTGTTTATGGTACTCCAATTTGTGCCGTTGTCGCTGGAAAAGAAGACGCCGTCTTCACGCCCTCCGGCAAAGAGATTCGCACCACTCGATGCGAGGCAGGATACATATCTCGGCCCGATGGGTCCGTTGGTTTGTACCCATTGGGCCGCTGTAGTATATGGCAATAAGGTGGGTAACAAAAATAACACCACAAATTGGAAACTAGTCGTTTTCATACGAGACCTCCTCTCGGAAGACAAATCGCATCGACTGACGTCATAGGTGAGCATAGGAGCGATCAAGTGGATTCACATTTCTCACACGAACGAGTCTTAATATGATGATCATCCAGGCAATGATGTAGATGAACCAGAGATAACCCAGAAGATTGATAAAGAAGGACAGTCCCATCACAAAGACGATGATGCTGTAGAATGATACGAGCCCAACCGTTGGATTGCGGCGCATTGCATGGTACACGGAACCAACAACCAGTCCGAGAGCCAAGGGAACAAATGAGATCCCTAACACACCAAAATCACGATAGAACGTCCAGAAAAGCGTGTATGTATTATAGCCACTAAATACATAAGGAGTATCCACAATTCCAAAGTATTCTTCAATCCAGTGCTTCAACCCCGTCAACGCCAAAGTGAAATTGAACGTGTAATAACCGAACGTATGGTGATCGAGCTTGCTGACCGAATGAACAAAATTCTCAACATTCATGACGAGATACATATAGGGCTCCGTGAAGATCGCATACTTATGGTCGAACTTCATCAAAGAGTCTTTATAGAGAGCCAACTGGATGATCTTCCCCGCCCGCAGCGTTGAAATTGAATAAATGATAATGATCCCCACCGTAACGAATGACATGACTGTTCTGAAACGGAGATACCGAGTAACATAGTAAATGAGTGTAAACATCGTGACAGACGCCATGATGAGTTGATAGCGTTGAAGAAGAAAGAGGTATGTGAGAATCGTAATGAAAACTATGGCCTTGAGAATCCGCTTTCTAAAAAGGTTGTCACGGGCAAGCAAGTGATACACGATTGAAAAAAACACGATAACCGGCATAGTATGAGGGAGCAATCCAAATCCAAAGATAAAGAAGCTTGTACGAGCTGCTGACGGATTCGGGGCAAAGAGCGGAACCGGGCCTTTGACAATACTAATGACAATGTATCCGATTAAGTATGCGACAAACGCAGTGATGATAAGATTGAACAATCTTGAGTCATCAATCTTTTGGTTTCTCAGTGTTTGCCGTATCTCGTTTATGGATTGCATCCGGGAACCCACATACATCATATGAATAACAAAAAGACCAAGGAGGAACGAGATCGGGCCCATCAGTACATAACCCCAATCCGACAGGGTCCAGTCAAGCTGAAGTCTACTGAGTTTAAGGTTTGCCAGTCCGAAAACAATGCTCCATGCAAACCCAAACACCCGAGCAGGCGAAATGAAGTCGGCATCTCTCTTGAGCATCGTACAGCAAACGAGGAATGCAATTGCAAAAAAAGTAATGGAAATCCAATTCATCGTAAGTCCGTTTTACAAGAACTTCTTCGCTTTACCCTTTCAAGATCTGCGAATAAAGATTTACGTGTTCCTTGGCGACATAATCATAAGAATAGACCGATAGATCTCCGTAGTCTAATCGGGAAGCGACATCTGCAAAGTTTTTGTCGAGATGCGACATTAATTCAACAAACGTTTCTTTGTGCCCCAATTCAAAGACAAAACACTGATTATTGTGTTTGCGATTGCGCTCGAGGCTCGGCGGTATGTTAGAAATCAGAATTGGCACTCTTTGGCTCATTGCTTCCACAATCGGTATCCCAAAACCCTCATACAAAGAAGGAAATACAAATGCCTTACAGAACTTGTAGAGTATGACCAGTTGTTCAACGCTTATGCCTCTACCTTCCAGATGGATGATCTGATCTTGTTCAGAAATCAGATGCTTGAAATCCTCATATCCAATTCCCTTTTTCCCTACAAGAACCAACTTCGTATCTTTCGCGATGAGAGAGTGTTTCCGGGCGGCGGCGAACTGAGAGAGAAAAAATGGAATGTTTTTCCTTCTTTCCAGATTTCCGATATACAAGAAATATGAGTATGGCCGAAGATTGAATTGAGCGAGATCCTCTTCGGCAGGGTGAGACTCAAAGAAAACCGAGTGAATCCCATAATGGCAGACATGGACTCTAGATTCGTCAACCCTCGGAAAATGACTCAGGAGCTCTTCCTTAATTGCTTGCGTCGAGAGGATGATTGCATCTGCTCGTTTTACGGCAACACGAATTACTCTTCCAAGATATGCGTTATACCAGCCCGGATACAACTCGGGAGACTTCAATCCACCCAGATCGTGAATGGTTGGCACTCCTTTCACTTTCCCCAAGTGGCCTGGAACATAATAGTTCTGATAGTGAACAAGATCGTACTTCTTTCGAAACGGTTCGAGATTGGCGAGACCCACGTAGACTGCCCGTTTCACAGCCCGTGGGAGTTTTTTTAGATAATGGAAATCAGTGATATCACACTCAACTATTTTCGCAAGATGTTTCCAGAGATAAAAACTATTATCACCGATTCCACCAGGTCGCTGAAGTGTGGACAGCCCGTCGTCGATTAGCACTTTCATTGCAGTGATTCATTTGTATTGAAAACAATGGAGGGCTGCTTTGTCACCATGAAACCAATTGTTCGCTCGACGAATTACGTTTTGCTGGATATAGGTCCCACGCTCCCGACCCTCGATCCGGTTTTGCTGCGTTATGCTCCTCTTGGCTTTTTGCGAATTAGGACGATGAGATAGTCTCGCGTATGGGTTTCAATGAGTTCAAGATCAAGGTCCTTTGTCATGGTGCGTATGATCTCCTCGGTAACAAAGTGCACTCTCATATGTGGTGGAAAACGTCTTTGGGCGTGGAATTTGAGGCTCATTTCTTTGAACAAATCAAAATGAAGCAGAATACTGAAGAATGAAATTATGCAAAGGCCTCCATCTCGAAGAACGCGCTTGATCTCTTCCAAGTAAGGATACACTTGGAGAGAAGAGAAGTGAACGAAAACATCGTGCGAATAAACGATGTCCACCGATGAGTCTGCAAACTCGTTCAGGGTGAAGCCATCGAGTTTGTGGTAGCTAACATTAGTGTCAGGAAGCGAGCGACGACACTGGGCCAGCATTTCATTTGAGACGTCAGTAGCGTAGACGTGCCGAAAGAGCTTGCTGGCTATAGAAGTTATTCGCCCCCCGCCGCAGCCAATTTCAAGGGCAGTGTGGTTGGGGGTTGAATGCTTCTTGAGCAAAGCGACAAATGTCTCTTCGTTCTTCCATTCGTTTCCGAGATATAAGAGGCCCTTGGCCCTAGCCGAGTTTCGCCAATCTTGAGCGTAGGCATCCCAGTAGACTTCATCGTTGATGATGTATGAAAGAGACTGAAATATTTTTTTGGGAGAGCGGAGAACGCGTAGAATATAAGTCAACTTTCGCATATTAGATTATTTGGTATCAGGGTCTATGAGCCACTAGGTCTGGTCTCAACGGGATCAGGGTTAATTACAATGTCAAAACGGCCATTCGCTCCAGGCTTAGGTTCTGTTAAGTATTCTTGTATAGATGCCAAGGTGCGTTGCTGCTACACTGGAATAATCATATTCAGCAAGGCTACCATAGTTCAAGGCCGCGCGTATGGATTGGGATTCACTCTCGATTTGTTCGAAAAGTCTAATCAGTCCTTCTCGATCTCCAAGTTCAAAGCTAAACATTTGATTATTATGAGCTTTGTTCAATTCCATACTCGTGGGAATACTTGATATGATTATCGGAACATTTTGACTCATTGCTTCAATGATAGGCATTCCAAAACCCTCATAGATGGATGGGTAAACACATGCTTTGCTGTAGTGATACAAGGCTACGATTTGCTCGTCAGGCAAATAACCCAATTCACGAATACCCACGTCTTCACGAATAAGTGAACTGAATTCGGAATACCACCAGTAGCGTTTGCCTACAAGAATAAGTTTTGTGTCTTCACTTATCAGTCGCCGTTGCTTCGCCTCGATAAACGCGCTGAGCAAGAACTTTAGATTTTTCCGTCTCGTGAGGGCACCAACGAAGAGAAAGTAGGAAAATGGCTTCAGTCTTAACGTACTGAGATTTTCTTCCTTGGGCTCACATTTGAGCAGTCCCTTTCGCAATCCGGTCGGACAGACGTGTATGATGCTCTTGTCAAGATTGGGAAAATTCTGAAGCAGTTCCTCGCGTACCGAATGTGATATGGCAATAATGCCATCCACACGTTTTATCGAGTTCTTGAGTTCGATTTGGTTGCGATATCTCCAAGCAAGTGAAATGGTTTCTGGATAATGCAAGCTACTAAGATCATAGATCGTCATTACGCGTTTGTTCTTCCCTCGGACTAGAGGCACATACGTGGTCAAGTGGTGTACTAAATCGTAGCCCTTATACAAAGTTGCTATGTTGCAAGTCCCGATGTATGCCCACCTCCGGAAGTACCGGGGCATTTTGCGAAGAGTATCATAGCGAGTAATATCACAATCTGTAATCTCGCCCAGACTCTGAGCCAGGCTCACCATGTGATGACCAATGCCTGTCACCTTACCATAGCTTGACAGGCCTTCATCAATCAGGATTTTGGGCATTGGTCAGCCTTTCTCATGTAAATGTCTCTTTGCAATCGTTCTTTTGTAAATCCTGTAACAAAACATGATGGAGTACGCCGCTAAAGCGAACTGACTGACGCGAGGGAACCTAACATTTCTTGGCAATGACAAAAATGTTTCCTCCTGTGTGCGTGTTGTTGATGGATTCCTTCACCATTGCAACAATTTCTGTTTTGTATCGAGCCCACAGTGTTTCTTTGATTCGCGGGAAGAGAAGAGTGAGACCGAATCTGCTTCCCACGAGTCTGGACATTCGGTACCAAAATGTGAATCGTTCCGGCTGAAACGGCTTCAACGAGACGACGGAAAAGCCATGCCGTTGTAGAAGTTGGCTCCATTCCTCTACTTCAAAAAGATTCCTGTGAAAGGCGTCGTAATTAAGCTTTCTACTTGCTCTTTTCCCTATGTACTTTGCCATATCGCGCTCGTACTGTTTCAAGGGGAACTGTGAACATGAGAATCCCATCCTCTACCAAGATTCTGTGAAGTTCCGCAAGGATGGGCTCCAAGCTCGCAAGATGTTCTAAGACTGAATTAGAAAAAACGGAGCCGACCGTCTCGCTGGGCAGAGGTATAGATGAATCATCCGAGCGAACGAGATGTGTGTAGAGACCATAACCCAACGCTAGCCCGAGAGCTTCGTCATCGTTATCAATTCCGTAATCGACTTTGTCAAAGATTACCGAGGCAAATGATCCGTCGCCACACCCAAAATCGGCAATTGGCGGCTTCAGAAGACTCTTGTGTGCCCTGAACAACGAAAACTCTTGTGCGCGCCAGAGCGAATGCCCGAAGCTTTCGTATTGTGGATAAATCACATCTCCATCATCCCATAAGACCTTCACCCGTTCCGGAGTTCGCACAGCCAGTCCGGTCTTATCGAGAACCGCGTCCGACTTGCGGGTTCTTGTGTGTCCAATGAATTTTCGAGGCAACTTAGCGAGCAGACTCAGACGTCCGACAAGTTGATAATGAAAATCTTCGATCATTTGATATTCACTCCTGAGGTTATGTTTGGTTCCTTTGGAACAACTCAGGCGACATGAGAATCGGTGGTTCGGTTATGAACTCCAGCCGCTTCTCGGGGTGCTGTGTCAGAATGTTATCCGCATTCACTATCTTACTTACTCCCTTGTGATGCTCTCAAGACGGCGAGCCGCAAAAGTGATAAACTCTCTCTCTGCATCGTCTAATACGAAACGCCATGATGCGAGTGAGAAGACGATCAGTATTGCGGCAGCGATGACTGCCTTGACAAGGATAGTCACATGAAGGAGAAGTGGGACACACAATGCACACACGAGGAGAAGAACCACATTGATACCTCTCTTAAGGCCATGGTCAAAAAGGAACCGAAGATTCATAAACCTGCCCGATGCGGCAAAGAGCAACAGCGTGTCAAGCATAATTCGAATGGTCCAAGCCAACGCCCCTCCGACAATTCCCATATTCTTGACCAGAAGCCACACTAATGGCACGTACAACAACAACTCAAGAACGTGAAGTTTCGCCGTGAGATCCGGACGCCCAAATCCCTGAAGAAGAGCATAGGGAACGTTTGCCGGCGAATTGACCAAAACACCGATGGCGAGTATCTGGAAAACAGCCGTGCTCTTTTCTGCGAACTCAACTCCTAACCAAAGATGGAGAATCTCTCCCGCAAACAGAATAGCGAGCATGACCAGAGGCGCCATGAGCAACAGAAGGAGCTTGACAGAACGAACGTACAGATTTGTCAAATCTTCTTTTGAAGCCGCTCCAATCGAACTGAATGAGGGAAAGAGAGTCATCGTCAGGCTTGTCGGCAAGATCAGTAATCTGCATACCATCTCATAGGGAGCGGTATAGTAGGCAACTGCGGCAATGGATATTGTTGATCCGATCATGAACCGATCGAGATAAACAAGGAATGGATGCACTACATTGGAAATGCTAAGCCAACCTCCAAATGACATCAAACGCTTGGTAATCTCGGGTTCAAATGAAACACCCTCCCTGAACATCGGAAAAACTCTTAAGCAAAGCACTAAATAGACGGACGCTGCCGCCAATCGTGAAACCATCAAGAGAAGAACAATGTCTCGAACATTGAAGCCTATGAGAGTGCCAACCAGAGGCAGCAAGTAGTTGAGGGAACTTGAAACAACGACAACAATATTCACATAATCAAATCTGTGTGCAGCTTCTAGCGTTCCTCTCAGCGCAGTCGAGACAAGAACGATAGGTAAGGATAGCGCAAGGACAAAGAACGTTTGTTCTGCCGTTTCGATTAACGCGGGTGGAATTCGAAATACACTTTGGGCAAAAAAAGAAGTCAAAGTCGCAACAACAACCCCTCCGATAAGCCCAAGCAAGAGGTTCATCGCACACGAAGTCCAGAACAGGCTTCGAAGTCTTTCTGTCACTCCGTTGCGTAGTTCTTCAGCGATGAACTTTGTTGTTGCACGTCCTATGCCTAAATCAAAAAGGGTAAAGTAACCAAGCAACATCCAAGCAAGAGATAGAATGCCAAAGCTGTCAACTCCCATTCCTCTGATGACAACGGGAATTGAGGCGACACCAACAACGAGCGGGATGAATTGTCCGACAAAATTTATCATGCTGTTGCGAGCGATGCGGCGGCTTCCTATTTGCGGCAGGCTCATGCGCTTGAACTCCAGCGAGAATCTATTTTGCAGGACCTCCCTGAGAAACGGGGAGCGCTCTCAGTGCAGCGTGAAGAGTGCGACGCTAAATTCATGGTGCGGTCTTTCCGCGTTTCCAGAGAAGACCGAACCTGTCGGACCATACAGTCTTCACCATAGCATCGAATCTGTCGGGATTGGTTTTCCGAATGCGCACAACCCCTTCGATCAAAAACACGACAAACAGTGAAAACAAACTGGAGATGACTAATCCCATGAGTCCATACAAGCTCGCCTTCGGCTTCGACTTCCTCTCTGCCGGTCCCGCCTTGTCCAGCACAATCACCGAAGGCGTTTGCCGCCGTTCCTCAACTTTTGCTTGCTCATACAGCGGAGTGATGATTTGAAGAACCTTATACTGGATTTCCACTTCACGATACCGGCGCAAGTATTCCATCCCAAGATCGGGTATCTTGCTAAAAGGAACGAAGACCTTCATGTCCTTGCCGACGTTTGCCCCGAGGTTGGCCATCTGAGAGAGCTTGGTTCTCAGTTCATCGACTTCAATTTTGCCCGCCAAAACCGCCGGATTGTCTGCTGACTGAGTCCTCCGTAAGACTCCAACTTGTACTTCTTTCATTGCAAGCTGCGCAGTGATTTCCGCAGCCGCTTTGATTGAAGCTTCCACTTGCTCGGGCATGGCGATTATGCCAAACCTCTTTTGAAATACTCTCAACGAATCTTCCGCAGTTGCCAGGTCTGACATGTTCTTCTTGTAACGTTCTTCAATAAATTCTCTGTTGCCCTTCGCATTCTGGACCAGTAGCTCAGAGTTTGTCTTGTTCAGCATCTGGACAAAGAAGTTCGCCATGTCGGCGGCACGTTGCGGGTCTTTGTCGTACACACTGATCGTTATGTTGCCTTCATCCTCGACCCTCAACTCGGTGTTGTCGAGCAGCGCTTTTGCTGTCTTCTCAGCTTTGTAACTCGTAATCTCATATACGCTATCGAGTTTGAATCTCTCAATAACTGCTCCGACCACAGTGCCACTCTTCAGAATCGCCATGTACCGGTCCGCTTCAGGATTTGACCCAAATGCAGAGAGTGCTCTTGCCGGAGAAAGATTTCTTGCCAGCGATGAAATTCCTCCGAAAGCACTGAGAAGTTCAGTCTTCTCCGCCGGAAATACCGATGCAGTGGACTTGTACCACTTCGGCGACAACAACGCCAGAATCGTTACCACAATTGTCACAGAAAGAACAAACCTCGAAATAAACTTTCGATATTTCGTGAGGATCGAAAGAAATTCGATGATCGTTGAAGCGGGCGTTTCAGTTTTCGGTGAACCGGTCTTTTCCATTATCAATTACTTCGTAAGATTGTTTATCAAGAGTGCTACTGTTGCAACCGTGCCGATGATGCCGGCAATTTCAGCATACGTAGTTAGATAGTACGAAAACGGATACTGCCGCTCTTTGGGCACCCAAATATAATCACCGTCTTCAATCTTGGTCTCATCGGGATCCAGCCATATACGCGTGCTGCCTTTTATGATTTTCACATCGCCTTTACGCGCACCTTGCATGTATCCCGTCGCTTTCTCAACGTAGTAGCGATAGTCTTTCCCTTCAACAAACTCGATATGACCCGGCGAGAGAACCTGACCGAACACGTACACGGTTCTTGTTCTTCGCGGAATTATTACCCGATCATAAAGCCTGAGTGTGACGTCTTGGGTCGAATCGCCAAGCACAAAGAGCTTTTGAAAGTCGACAGAGACAAGCTCACCTTTGAGACGAAGCGCTGTCTCCGTAAAGTAGTACGATGTGTCCTGGATTCCAAGATTGCTTCTCGAGCTGAGAAGCTGCTCTTGGGCAATTTCGTCGGGCGAGACTTGCGGACCTACTCGCGCACGGATGAGCGTTGCTGCTTTGATGTTCGCTTCATTCGTAAATCCCCCGGCCGCTTTGATTGCTTCCGAAAGCTTCGTCGCGCTTCGTGTTATCGGATATTGCCCCGGTTGTTTCACTTCGCCCTCGATGGCGACTATCAGGCTTTGTCGCAATTCAGGAACCTCTTTGATGGTTAATTGATCGCCGGGCCTCAGGGCGATGTTGCGTTCTCTCCCTGCAACAATCGCTGCCGGATTCACGTCAATTTTTTCCATTGAGTTTGCGTCGGCAGACAATCGCGTGAGCACACCATGCATTGAATCAGCCGTGGCTCTGAAACCAAATCCCATTGCAATCAGATCGGTAAGACTGTCGCCGGGAACGTATTCGAAGCTGGACTGCAGACGAACCGCACCCAACATTCCGATGGTGTTCATCATTCGACCGGGAACGAGAACTTGATCGCCTTCACGGAGATAGGGATTGTATCTTCCATCCCCCGTCGCTTTATACTTAATCAGATCGGCACGGACCCTCTCGCCGCTTTTTCGTTGGATAATGATGCTCCGCAAAGAAGAGGATCTCCGTACGAACTGCGCTGCATAGTAAACTCCGGGATCTAATGCTGATCTTGGAGGGTCATTAGCCACATCAATAAGATTGTCGACACGCTGGACTGAACTCATTTCATGCTTTCCTTCAACGTACACATCTCCCGTCACCTGAACAATGATTCTCCGGGGTGATAGGATCGTGAGCGTAACTTCCGCTGAAGGGTATTTTCGAGTCACGAGCCTTGCAACGTTTTTCTTCACAGCCTCAAGCGTTTGCTCTTTTACATCGACGACCCCGACATTGGGAATCAGTAGTGTGCCTTCCGGAGTCACTGTAAGAGAACGCTCGAGCGGCGCACTCGACCAAATATTCAGAGCAAGAACATCACCGGGACCGACATAGTACTCAACCGGATTCACGGGGGCATCAATTGGGACTGCACTTACGATCCGTTGCGACGGATCGGGCCTGGGTTCCGTGTTCATCCTCAGCAGCTCTTGGATCGAGGGAGTATTTTGGAATTGCGCCTGCGACGATTCACACACGAAGATTGCAAGTGTGCAAATCACAACAGATGTTCTCTTTATGGCTGGCGTCATGCTCTGGCTGCCTCGCTGTATTGTTTGTCGTAGTATTCTTGATATTCCCCGGTCATTACTCGTTTCCACCAATTCTCGTTCTTCAAATACCAATGAATTGTCTCATGAATTCCGATTTCAAATGTGTTCGCAGGACTCCAGCCAAGTTCCCTCTTGATCTTTGTTGCATCGATCGCGTAACGCCTGTCGTGACCAAGACGATCTTTCACAAACGAAATCAGCGACTCAGGCTTTCCAACTTTCTTCAAAATCAATTTCACGATGTCTATGTTCTTCCACTCGTTGTTCCCACCGATATTGTACGCTTCGCCGATTCTACCGTTCTGCAGCACAACATCAATCGCCGCACAGTGGTCGTTTACGTGCAGCCAATCCCGCACGTTCAAACCATCTCCATAAACGGGAAGCCGTTTGTCACTCAGCGCATTGATGATCATGAGTGGGATCAGCTTTTCAGGAAATTGGTACGGACCATAGTTGTTTGAGCATCGCGTCACCACAACGGGCAACGCGTACGGGTGGTGATAGGCGAGCACAAGAGGGTC
>Ga0082335_1005836_pt1 | contig 16567 bp, 15 predicted proteins | sample Subgrocontami58m_FD_72375 | JGI IMG/M metagenome (GOLD analysis project Ga0082335, IMG submission 72375) | Subsurface groundwater microbial communities from S. Glens Falls, New York, USA - GMW37 contaminated, 5.8 m (SPADES assembly) (version 2) ... | reverse complement strand
CCGGCACCAAAGTTAAAGATGCGGTTGCGCTCCAATTTTACGTCGGATATAGCGCCAAGCATGAGATACGCTTCTACTGCGTCGTCTATATAAAGATACTCCCGTTTGGCTGTCCCTCCCCACATAGGTAAAGGTTTCTTTTGTAATGCATAGCGAAGTGTTTTCGGTATCAGCCGGGTAAAATTCATGTCTCCAGGGCCGTATATATTTGCAAACCGGGGAATCACGACACCGAGATTAAAGCTATCCGCATACGATTGTGCTAGAAGATCAGTGATCGTTTTGCTTGTTTCATACGGCCGGGATGGCCGCGGCGGATCGTCCTCAAAAAACGGCGGTTTACCCTCTACATAGACGTGTGACGTTGACGCAATGACGACTCGTGACACACGATAGACTCTTGACAGCTCAAGGACGTTGAGCGTGCCCATGAAATTAGTCTTGAATGTATCGTACGGGGCTGCCTGACCCTTTTCCACCACTGCCTCTCCGGCTAAATGAAAGACAACACCCGGGTTTTTTTGGAAAAAAGGCTCAAGCATCTCTCGGTCGGAAACATCGTTTTTCCCGTTTTTCCGGATTACCGGTATCACAACCGCTCCAAACGACGTAAGTGCATGTGTCAAGTGTACACCCACAAATCCACCCGCACCGGTCACTAAAACCCGCTTATGTTGCCAATAATCTTTTTGCATATCGGGTAACGAACGACTTTATTATAACCCAGCTATACATGACGACAAAACTAAACGAAAGAAACGGGTGGAGGAACCAGGCAATATCACGAATCTTCCTATATCCTCGAATACTATCGATAAACGGAATTACCACGGTCGCACATATGAGAATAGATAAAAATAATTCAAAAATTCCTCTCCTGGACAATATTCCGTACCTTCGTACAGGCTTATCGGATGTCTTATCCAGTCCCCGCTGATACTGACTGAAGAACAGCATGCGTCGCTTCAAAAAATCCCATATACTCCCATATCCCGTTAAATGTAATATCGTATCTTTCACAAAGGCAAACGTATCGAATCCTTTGGTAATCAGATCAATGTTCACGTCCATATCAAAATACATCCCCGGAGAAGTTTTCGCATACTTCATGAGTATTGCGCGTCGTACCAAAAAGCCATTGGCGCCTATCGTCGTCATAGTTTCCGGCTTAAACCGAACCGTATCATATCCCCCGTAGTCTTTTACAAGTCCGGACGCTTGATACGTATCATATATATAGGAAAGCCTGTCTGCTTTCCCCAAATACCACACCAGCGGGTCTCCGGCGCCAAAAAGTGCAAAATAGCGGTCCAGAAGTGAAGCGTAAGGATCATAATGATACCGGAGTGTTTCCACGCCAACCACGTCTTTTTGTTCCAATAATGGCTGTATCATATTTTTTAGCCATACATCGTGCGGCAGTACATTATCATGATCGATCATCGCAAGTATTTCGTTTTTTGCATGACGGATACCCGTGGCCTTGTTGTACTCTGCACTCTGCTTGGTCGGATCCACAGCTATCCACCGCACGTTGTAGGCAGAGGCGATATCACGGGTCGTATCCGTCGATGCCCCATCAGCAATGATGATCTCTATCCTATCTTGCGGATACTTCTGACTCCGAATGCTTTGCAGGCAGCGCCCGATCGTCCGCGACGAATTATGCGCGGCGATGACAACACTAATGGTGGGAAAATTTCTGTTTTTCATAAGTGCGCGCCAACAACGACAAGCTTGCCTTCGTCACATCCTTCCACCGGAGACTTTTTACCCAAGTTATCCCATTTTCTTGATACTCCCGGTATTGTTTCGGATGTTGATAGAGCCAAACAGCTTCCCGCGCTAACGATTGCGGAGAATTATCACGTACCACAATGCCTGTTTTCCCGTGCTGCACCACCTCCGAGAGACCATGGGTATTATATACGACCGACGGAGTACCCTGACTTGCAGCCTCCAAGACCACAAGACCCCAGCCTTCCTTTACAGACGCATGAAGAAGGACATGCGCATGACGCATAAACAGAAGCTTTTTCTCTTCTGATACATATCCAAAAAAATTAACCCTCGACCGGATATCAACTGACTTCAGGTTGTTTTTTATAGTTGCTAGATAATCTCCTTCCCCGGTACCGACAACCCATAATTGAGCGGTGGGTAATAGGTCATAAATCATGGAAAATGCACGGATAACTTCCTCAATGCCTTTCATTTTTACGATTCGGCTGACAAACAAGAATGTTGGTTCTTGTTCTTTTTGCGGAAGTTTAGAAATAACCCGACTAAGTGGAGGACAGGGTATTGCTGTACACTGATCAGCAGGTACTCCATGTCTCACGAGATCGCGGATTGTCGCTTGGGCATCCGCCCAAAATGGTATGTTCCGATAGAGCCGGAGATAGAGTAACTCCATCGCTCTCCCAACAATATTTATGGGAAATGGATACATGCTATCCCAAATATCACCCGCGACTTCATGAATAAATGCGACGATAGGAACCCGTACATAGAGCGGGGTAAAAAAAGGAATGCCGTGAATTTCATCGACAACAATATCAAACTCTTTCCGGTGTAATGCATAATATATCGGTGCCGCCAGATAGACCGTCAGGGATCCGGCCCATCGCACAATTTTCACCCCGGAAATAAATTCTTCACTGCGTTTGTTATTGAAGCCTGCGGTAAACCATGTAACGGTATGTCCGGCTTTCACCCATGCTTTTGCGTGCTCGAGCGTAACTATTTCCGCGCCGCCTGATTTAGGGTGTTTACTATCACGCCAATTGAGAATAAGAATACGCATGGGTTTATCCGACGTTTACGCGGAAATTAAGTTCAGGGTCGAAAAGCCACCTTCTCTTATTTGTCGTGTCATAATAGCGAAGTAAACGAAGGCGATAAAAAACTGCCAGCGTATCCCACAAGGTATTAAGTGCTATTTTCAAAAAATTCGTATTCGTAATACTGGAATCTCCGTTAAAATTAAGCTCTACCGGGGCTTCATAAATCCGCACGTAGCCCAAGTGGTACGCTACCGCAAGAATCTCTATATCAAATGCGAATTGTTTGACAAGAAGCCGGGGTAATACGTCCTCCAGCACTTCCCTTCTGAATAATTTCATACCAACCTGTGAATCACGGATCGTAAGCCCAAACAGAAGTTTGATTATAATCTGGTATCCCCATGAGAGGAATTTGCGGTCGTTAGGGTAGTTGATTTTAGAAGCCGGATGCCGCTTACTGCCAACGATGATATCTGCATTGTACCAACGGAAATGCTCAAGCATCATGGACAACCCTTCTTCTTTAATATCACCGCCTGCGTCGATAAATCCGATAATATCTCCGTGACTTTGCGCCATCCCGTACCGTACGGCGTACCCTTTTCCGTGATTCGTTTTATAGCCTGTGCAAAATATGTGTGGTGATTTAACCGTTTCTGCTTCTTGCCTACTTCGATCGACTTCTCCATCGATAACGACGACCACTTCATATGGATTGCTAAGAACCTCCAATTCACCAAGTATAGATCGCAGATTTTTCGCAATAGTTTTTTCCTGTTTATAGACGGGAATAATGAGAGAGAGAAGATGAGGTTTTCGCCGTTCCATACATATAGTATAGCAAAAGTAACGTAAAAAGACCTACGGAGACTGCTATGTTTACCCCTATGACCTGGGAAATCGAATTATGAAACAAAACGAGGAGGAGCGTTTGCAAAAGAGCACATACCGACGTAATAATCCACACGTTTACCTTGTCCAAAGCCAAAAGTATCTGTATCAGAATGCTTGAGAGAGAGAAAAAAGACATGAAAATAGCAAACATCCCCATGTATTGCGCCGCGCCGGAAAATGCTTTTCCGAAGGCAACGAGTACAATCCCGGGTGCAATAAAATAGAATGCCGTCAACCCAACACAGACCATCCCGATGATAAAAAGTCCGACCGCCACGAGTCGCGAGTGTCCCTGACCGCTTGCTTTCCGTTCCGATACTACCGGAAAAAGCACGAAACTCACAGCTCCGGTCGCGTAAAAGAGCACTTTCCCCAACACAGAGAGCGATGCGTAAATGCCGGCTTCGAAACTGGTAAAATAGTGCTTCACTAACAAAACATCCTGACTAAACAGGAGCGTAATCCCAAGTGTGGTGATAAGCGCCGGTACGCTAAAGCCCCAAGCGTCCTTCCTGTTTATCGTGATGGGCTTCTCTTGGATATGCGCAAAAAATCGAAGAGGGATAAACGAGAGTCCATAGGCGATACTATTGGAGAAAATATTACTCACGAGCGTCCACCCTACGCCGAAATATGCAAATACTACACCAAATACGAGACGCAGCGTCATGCCTACGGTTACCAACACACTAGAGGCGGTAAATAGCTGAAATCCCTGCATGGCGCTCCCGTTGACGATACCCACCATGAATGTCGCGAAAATAAGATACAACCATACGACATACCACGAAGACTGAATACGCAAAAACGAAGCGACTGCTTGTGAAAAGAAAAAAACAACAATAAATCCAAAAATTTCTATGAGAAAAATTTTTACCGTAGCAATCCGAATGAGACTTTTTGCCTGTCCTTCTTGATTTTTAGCCTTTAATACGGAAAAAAATTTAACTAACACTGTCTGAATGACGCTGGATGGAACATTCAGGATGTAGAAAAGAGCAAGAAGTGCAGCTAATTCTCCGTAGGCTTCCGTGCCTAATATTCTACCGACAAACAGGTGGTAAAGCCATCCGGCGATATTGGCGCCCATAGATCCCACGAATACCACCGTGCTGTGCTTGAAAATGGGATGATTGATAATCTTTTTAATGGGATTCATAAGAAAATCGCTGATAGAGAAGCGTACCGAGTGCGACAACGCCGTCCCGCCAGGTGAGCTTTTTCCCTTCGGAAAATTTGCGACCAAAGTAGGATATCGGTACTTCGTAAATCTGGTGGCCGGCTTTGAGGACTTTGGCGGTAAACTCCGGCTCGAAGTCAAACCGTCGGGCGCGGATACTTACCTTGTCTAGCACCGTTCTCCGAAACACTTTGTATCCTGTTTCCATGTCCGTGATATTTGTGTTATACAGAATGTTCGTCACCCACGTCACAAACTTATTACCGAGAGCATAGAGATACATGGTAGAAAGATGGGGTCCCAAAAACCGTGATCCGTAGACGACCGTCACGCGGGGATCTGCAAATTGTTCCAGGAGTTTTGGATAATCAGTCGGACTATACTCCAGATCCGCATCCTGAAGGAGAATAACTTCGCCGGTCGCGTGCTTCATGCCTTCCCTAACCGCCGTACCTTTCCCTTGATTTTTCAACTGAAAAATGACCGTTGCTTTTTTTTGCCATGATGAAAGAATCTGCCGCGTCTTGTCCGTCGACCCGTCATCAACAACGATTATTTGCTTCTTCCAACCGTCCAGTTTCACCGCAAAGACACGTTGGAGCACTTCTCCAACTGTTGCCTCTTCGTTATATACCGGAATGATGATGGATAATACCTTCATGAAATGAAATACCCCCGTAAAAATCCTGTTGTAGCGTATATGAGTATGGCAAAAAAGACAATGAGAAGCACGATCTTGCCTCCGGTCGACTTTATTTCCCCTAACACCCCAAATAACGGAAACGCTGCCAAGAGGTACCGTGGCATGGAGGAAAATGTACCGGTGAGTGTGGGCAAAGCCAGGACGCACGCGCTGTAAAGAAGGAGAGCCGGATCATATCGCTTTCGCCACGCTACCAACAGAAGGACCATTCCCAAGATAAATGAAGACACTTCTAAGACTGCCACGTGATATAACAGCTCTCCGGCGGGGACCGTGGTAAATATCCTGGCATATCGCCAAACAACTTGAGGGAGGAAAATGAGTTCGCTGCCGCTTCGTCCGGCACCAAACGCCGATTGAACGTGAAAAAATGCCAACGGATCTCCGACAGTTTTCCATAGATACATCATGTATGCAAAAAGACCCGTAAGTGCAACGACAACCGTCCATGAGCGTCTTCGCGCGGCGAAAACTAGCGGAATGATGAGAAAAACACCAACCAGCCGCGTCGCGCTCGCAAGACCGATAAAGCATGCAGCGAGAATCCAATACTTTCTTTTTATTGCAAGAAGCGCCCCCGCCGCTAATGCAAAAAAAACGCTTTCTGAATACGCGGCCGCAAAGAAGAAGCTTGCAGGATAGAAAAGAAGAAACACTATAGTCCACGCCCGGCTCCGCGTCTTTTCCAAATATTGCCAAAAAAGAAAAAGACCTATCAAAAAAGCGGCATGAGAGATGAGAATTGCCGCGTATTCAAATGGAAGTTTCGTTATACTTGTGAATATTCGGATGAGGATAGGATAGAGAGGAAAAAAAGCCGTCTGGTATACCCCGTAGCCGTCTTTCGCAATACTCGTATAGTGCGCGCCGTCAAAGTTAGCCCACGGACTCAATTGTCCCAGAAAGTTATCCCGTAGCGGCCAGAATGCGGGTGCAATACGTTCTATACCAAACAATATCACTCGCCACAGAACAAACAACCCGACTATGGCAAGCGCGTCAGGAAATTGCTTTTTCATAAGACTGTATAGTCTGATGAGCCACGTGCTCCCAGGAAAACTGCTGTACCCATTTGGTTTGCGCGGCAATGAGAGCCTTGCGCTTGACGTGGGTCATCGTGATGGCCTCCAGAAGCCCACGGGCAATATCCTGCGGATCGTTCGGATCCACGGCGATTGCAGGTCCGGCTATCTCCCGGAGACTCGCCGCGCGGGAAGACACGACCGGCGCTCCACAAGCCATCGCCTCCAAAACCGGCAACCCGAACCCCTCATAGAAGGATGGTTGGATATAGACTGAAGCAAGATTATAAATGGCAACCAAATCTTCTGATGGTACGCCTCCTACCTTAACGATTTCATTATACAGGTTATTCGCTGTGATATATGCATTAATCTCACGCGCTTCGACGGACTCTTGAAAAAATGCTCTTCCCACAAGTACAAGTTTGACTTTTGACTTTTGACTTTTGACTTTCCGGAATCCCTCCAGCATTCCCATAATATTTTTATTCCAGTTCACATCTCCCACATACAACACAAAACTTTCTGGAAGGTGATATTGTTTTTTGACTCTCGCAAGCTCTGCTTCATCTTTAACCTGCCCAAACTTTGGTGAGGCTGCCAAGGGTACTACGTCAATTTGGGCCTCCGGAAATCCCGCAATACGCTCAATATCTCTCTTGGAACTTTCCGAATCTGCAATAATGCGGCTGACTCGGGTAAGCCTCATGCGTTGATAGTACCATTTGAGCGCACCACGGATTCCTGCCGGAAAGTGCTGCGGAAACACTAACGGGATAAAATCATGCACGGTAATTACTGTTGATTTTGCATAGATAAGGGGCAATGTGACAAAGAAAGGATCAAAATACGGGTAATGGATGAGTTCAATATCTTTGGGTACTTTTTGTCCTCGAGTAAAAAAGTGGTACGAATGATTACTTCCGTACTTCTGTAATGCTTCAATCAATAATTTCGTATATGTCCCTACTCCCCGATCCTTATGACCGGTATTCAATGGTGTTATATCAATTGCTATTCTCATATGCTTCCATAAGTATAGTTAAAAGAAACATCAAATGCTACAATATCCTCAATTATGTTTCATCCTTTTCGTCAAGCCAAAATTCTCATAACCGGCGGATTAGGATTTATCGGAAGCAATCTCGCTATAGCACTCGTCAAAAAGCAGGCAATAGTAACTATCGTTGACAATCTCACCCCAAACCAAGGAGGGAATCTTTTTAATATCAATCCTATCAAAAATGACGTCACAGTTCGTAACTTCGATATTCGAGACACCGCAGCTATGGAACAACTCGTGAAAAACAAAGACTATATTTTCCATTTAGCCCGGCAAACTGATCATGTCTTAAGCCAAAAAGATCCGTTCCCTGACATCGATATCAATATTCGCGGTACCACGATCATCCTGGAAGCATGTAAGAAACATAATCCGCACGTAAAGTTCATTTACACCGGAACACGAGGCCAATATGGGAAAGCCATAACGTTGCCGGTTTCCGAAGACGCGCCGACCAATCCGCGGGGCATCTATGAAGTTACCAATCTCACGGCAGAAAAAATAGTTCAAATCTACCATGACATTCACGGCATCCGCTCCGTCATGCTCCGACTCACCAACATCTATGGTCCGCGCGCCCAGATGAAACATAATCACTTTGGCGTCGTCAACTGGTTTATCCGCCTCGCTCTGGACCAAACGCCGATACCCGTGTTTGGAGATGGACTGCTTCAACGTGACTTTATATATATCGATGACGCTACTAACGCAATACTTAAAACTGCAGCCTCTGAAAACTGTTATGGAGAAGTATTAAACATAGGTAAAGAGAAGGCTGAAACGTTTCTTCACCTCGCTAAAACAATAGTCAAATTATCAAAAAACGCATCATATACCTTTGCACCGTTCTCCAAGGAACGAGCGAGCCAGGAACCGGGACATTTTGCAAGCGACATCACCAAAATCCATCGACTCACCGGCTGGCGCCCTAAAACCACACTCACCACCGGACTAGTCAAAACCTTAAATTACTACAAAAAATATAGAACATACTACTGGTAAATCATGAAATCCTTATCTTTCCTCATCCCCGCGTATAATGATGAAGCAACGATTGCAAAACAGGTTACCCAAGCCCGCTTCGTAGGAATAAAACTCGGTATTCCGTTTGAAATTATCGTAATCAATGATTGTAGCGAAGACCAAACAACCCAAATCCTAACGAACCTCACCAAGCGTTTCAAGGAACTTCGAGTACTTATTCATGCAGTAAACAAAGGATATGGAACAACGATAAAAGAACTCTACTATGCTGCTAAAAAGGAGTGGCTCTTCACAATCCCCGGGGATTATCAGGTAGAGGCTAAAGAACTCCTCAATCTCCTGCCCCACGAAAAAAATGCGGATATGATACTCGGATGGCGCAATAGCCGCAATGATTCCGGAATGAGACAATATCAGTCACTCATCTACAATTGGATCATCTCCTTCCTCTTTGACACAAAAACCCGTGATGTGAACTCTGTCCGCCTCATGAGATCACGGATCATGAAATCAGTAGCGCTTCGTAGTAAATCTGCGTTTGCCGATGCCGAACTTACGATTAAAGCAAAATTGTCTGGATTTAGAATAAAGGAAGTCCCCATTGGTCACCGATACAGATATGACGGAACTGGTACAGGCGGTGGTGGCAAAATCAAAGTAATCCTCCCAACTATCCGGGAAATGCTCCTCTTTAAATTTGGACTATTATAAAATTCCCCAAATCAACCATATCAAGCAGGTTATTGAAAATAGGTCTGCAACGAGACGAAACGGAGTCTCACTAAAGTTTACGACGATACTATGATCTCCTTTAGGAACTGAGACAGTTATCATTCCTTCCGAGTCTGGATAAACTAACGAATTCCTCCCGTCTATAGCTACGCGCCAACCAGGATAGTAAGCGACATGGACACGAACCATTGCGTCAGTAGTCAAATGGACATTCTCTAATGCAACTGATCCTTCTCCGGAAATTATTTCCATTCGCGCTTTAGGCCGATCCGGCTGCCAGGACATCCATCTGGTAGAAAAACTATTTCCCAGCGATGAAGTGCCATCCGTGAATTCACGTTTTGAGAGATAGTAGGCATCCGGTCTTGAATCATAGAGTACCGGCTTGGTATAAGAAAAAGAAAGTATGACTGTAAGTATCATAGTGCCGATAAAAACCATACGCCAACGAAGCCGGGAGAATATTGTTGCAGTTAAAAACGGGGTTGCAACAATCACTATGGACAATAACCTCCATGGATATTGAAGATTAGTGAGGATCGGTATCCGTTCCCAAATGGGCATACTGATCTCTAACATAAGGAAAAATGCAACTGCCATCGCGCCCGTAAAAAGCGTCGGTTTGGGCGTTACCAGAGACGCGACAAAAAGCATGAGCGGCACGATCCCTATCTGATAGGACATTTCATCGAGAGCGTAACCCGGACCGGAAAATCCCGTACCCCACGAAGGAATGAGAAGTTGTGCAAGTTCGGGAAAATGGTCCTTAAAATTTACAGTGTTGAGTCCTGTGACATATTCCCTTTCCATCAGTGCAGGAACCCAGAAATACGAAGTCAAAATAACACCTACTACTAACCAGCGCAGCATTGATCTGTCCGTCATCCATGCATAGAGGAAAAGGATGGGGAGGAATATCATCGCCATGATATTGTGGCTTAAGATTATTCCGGCGGTTGCCAGAGCAAGAAGCGTTTTTTTCTTATACGCGATGCTTGCCAGAGACATAAACACAAACCCAAGAGCCAATACCTCCCCGACAGAGCCGCGGACAAATATATCTACGAACCAATACGGTGTAAACGCACCGACGATACTTCCTACTGTCGCAGAAAAGACTCCATACAATCGTTTCAACCAAAGATATGAAGCAACTACAGCACTGACATATCCAACAGCCATCGTCAGCCTGAAGGAGTCTGCGAGACTCCATCCGAAAAAATGAAAGAGTGAGCCGATGTAGTTAGGCAACGGGTAAAAAAAAGTAAATAGCGGCACTCCGTAACCGCTGTTTAATCCCTGAGCCCACCGCGGAAAAAGATTACCCGCCGCAAGCATTTTGCCGAACTCATAAAACCGTATAAGATGATACTCCCCATCGTGTGTCGGCAAAAATCCCGGTATAAAAAGATAGCGCATGGCTATCAAACTCACGACGAGAACGATCAGTAATCCCTTCATTGTAACAATCGTATTCCGGTGTAATTTACCCATAGTGTATATATTGACAGGAGTGCCATCCATAAGCGTACTCTCCCTGCAGACCAAAAAAATGCCAGAATAATAAGCAGGAAAGAAAAATCCAGCGCATATCGATACCCGAACTGCATCCAACCTGTGTTGTAATACAAAAGAGACGGTAGAGCGGTTACTACTATTCCCAACCATATTGCCTGAATGACAGCTAAATACTTACGTTTTGACGTAATCCAAAATAATGTACCCAAAGAAACGATTAACACCGGACTTAAGGAAAAAATGGAGTTTCCCATAAGATCAATACTCATGGTCGGTCCGTTGACCCATGCAAACTTGGGAGGTACCACGATCATGTGCCATACATTCGTAGGAAAATAGGAGAGCGAAAGCATCCCGTATTGTTCCCGCTTGGCGGCAAGCTCCGGCGCTTCTTTAAGAAATCGATGTCCGGTTTCAAGAGGATTTCCGAAACGCACGGCGTTATATACCAAAAAAACAACCAATGCAAAAAGGATAGGCAGTATGACCGCACTGAATTTTCGCGTTCGCTTCACTTCATGAGCTAAAAGAAACATCGGAATAATAATCAAAAGTCCTACCGTGGGTCTTCCCAGTAATGCAATGCCGCAAAACGCTGATGATAACAAATAATCTTTGACCGAGCGTTTCTTTTTAAGTATCATGGCCATCCCGAGCACACCGAAAAACGTCGAAACGACCTGATTCACCTGCCAAATGCTCCCTACGGTAGCTAGGTAGTACTGCATCGTCCCGAATGCGTAAAGAAACGTAAAAAAGATCGTGGTCACCTTCGGAGTCTTTACAAACCAATCCTTCCGAATCCGCTCAAGTATCCACCACACGGAGGAAGCGGTCAGGCTGCCAAAAAGAAGGCTTGTATACAGGGCAGGAACGTATCTCCCGCCGGCAAGGAGTTGAAGTGGTATGTGGACAGCGGCAGCTAATGCTCCCCACGTCATATACCAGCGGCCGTTATAAAGAGCAAGATCGTAGGTCATCGGAGGATTTGGAATGTCGAGCCTTCCCTGCTGGAGAGTTGCAGCCATAGGATTGATGTAGTCTATTGTCCACGACGGCCGAAATGTCCAAGCCGTCGCCGTACCGAAATACACCGTAAATACGGTAATGGCAATAATTGCAAACGTAAATAATGGTTTATAGCGCATACGCTTTTACCAAGTCATCTTCATATACGACACGTAAAAGTTCCTCCACCGAAAAATCCTTCTTATCTTTCGGTATTGCTATATAATCAATATGTTGATTTTGCATTTCAACAATAGTATTTTGATTGAAATTGGCTAGCCACGTATCAATTTGCTTTCTTCTTCCCCAATAATCATATCCCATGACGGAGACGTAATATTCGTGCCCGAGGTAGGTCTTTCTGCCGGCAAGTGTAACAGCATCGTAGAGCGCAGGCCGAGCGATGAACATGCTTGACGGATCGGTCTTGGTTTGTATCCACTGCATGAATCGGTTTCTTGGTGCATCATCCACCATCAACTGATAGTCATTTTTTACCACCATGAGATTGAATATTCCGGAAGCCGTCGCGAAAAAAAACATGCTTAATGCAAGAAGCTTCCACCCTAAACCACGTTTTTTCCACCAACCCATCAATAGATTTGCTATAAAAGGAAGCGATAGTGTTGTCGCATAATTTATTAGCGAATGGTTATGTTCTATGCGATAACTTATTTGCACCGTATTGGCTATGAGAAAAAGCACACCGGCACCGATTATAAGCCGTTTTCCTAATTTATCGGTCAACCGATATGCCAAAGGGGCAAGAAAAATGAGAACGCCAAGGTTGTATACCCAAAACGATACCCAGGAGGCAGCTGATAACGGTCGGGGTGCCAGATACCCGGGATTCCATAGTTGGCTTATTCCGGCTCCTGGTCGCACGGAAATAATCTGTAACAGATGAGGCGCCGCAGAAAGAGTCGCTGCTGCCACAAACAATACCAACGCTCTATTTCTCTTTCCTAAGAGAAGCGCGATCACCACGATTCCGGTTGCCGCGGCGACCACGACGTGAACTCTGGTTGCGGCTCCGATGACGAGACCAATAAGAGCCCATCTGCTATCCTGTATCCGCTTGTTGCTTTTCAGCCACCCGACGATTACCGAAATCACGGTAATGCCGATTGCCATCCCGGCTATAAGATGCCGCTGATTGAGATATGGCGCGAGTGTTGAATAAATCGTAATAAGTGACCCATCAAACGGCCCTTGATGGAGGTAATCCGGAAACCGCCAGAGATAGGAAAAGAATGAGAGATCCTTGGGCGCCTGTTTGAAAAATTCGACAAACGAGAGATTACCAGGTAAAAGAAAAAGAATGATGGAAAGTATTCCTCCTAACCGATACAAGCCGTAAAGTAGGATAGTCAATGCCACGGCGCTCACGCCATTGAGTGTATAGTCTATACGCATCCCCGACCGAACGAGTTGACCCGCCAGCCAATCTACTGCGTAGTGATACACCAGTGGCTTTCCCGGAAAAAATGGCGACTGCGCGGGAGCGTTTTGTCCCCACGCAAATGAGCGGATAAGCGAAAGATGTAGCCCGAAGTCTCCCACTTCGTGCCGCGCGATACGAAATTGCGTGCTACCTGCATCGTACTCAAAGCTTTTTGCCATAAGCCACCAGGAAAATCCGAGCAGCATCAATATGAGGATGATCTCAGCGAATACGCGTTTTACCATAGATGAAGGTGCTGATAAAGGGCGGTACGAACGTCACTATTTTTTTTATGAGCGGCGTCATCCCGCTCCATGAGCGTGTATAGAAAAACGGAACAATCCGCAGCATAAGTCCAAAAGAAAATCCGTAGGATGCCGCGTGAAGTATGGTCGGCTTATCAATAAGGGCTAGAAACGTAAGCGGCCAGATGAAATACCAAGCGTAAATCTCTTCCCGCAGAGGCGACAAAAAGAAAATCGCATACATAGCGACACTGGCCCAATACCAAACCCGCTGCCAGGAGATTTCCGGATGAAATAAACGCCAGATAACTATTGGTACCAAAAATACTGTTGCTCCCTTGATGAATATGGAAGCGATGAGAAGGAGTAACCCTACCACAAACTGTCGTCTCTTGAGAAACAAAAACGAAGCTAGCGCTAGGGCCATCATTACTACGTCATTGTGTCCATCGACAAGCGTCGAAAGAGTGACTAACGGATTGAGCGCAAAAAATGCAAGGGCTACAGCTCTTTTTCCTGATGCAACCCAAATAAGATAACAAAGGAGAATGTACCAGAGCGTGATAAAAATCTTAAACGTGAATATCGAGGCCAATAAATTTCCCATACTCAAATAATGAGGTACGGCAGTCATCGCGATCCACACCGGGCCGTAAAGCGCTACCTTATTGGCAGCGTGAAGAGAAGCGAAGCTTGGATCATTGGGAATATCAATCGGCATGATGATGTACGGGTTTTCCCTATATAAAAATGTCACCTTGGCGGTTGCAATGTAATTGAAGATATCGTTTGACAGGGCAGGATAAGCCCAAACTAAAATAACCATAGTACCGATAATGAGATACCACACGTGTTTTGAAGTCAGTAATCCTCTTTTTATTCTATGCAATGTCCAAAAATACCAAGCAAAAAGTACCGCGATAGTCACCGTATACCACACGGTGGGGTAAAGAGTTTTGAAGTAAATGATTGAGTGAAGTGATGGAATCCCCGGAAGCAAAATATTTGCATCAACAAACCCCCAGGAAAGAATAGCAAGCATGATCAAGGTAAAATAATAAAAAATATTTATCGTCATATTTTTTGTATCGCCCATCGAATGGTCCAAACCCCCACGATATAGGAAACAGGAAAAAGCGGCAGAAAGAATCGCGAAGAAACCACTCCCAACGAAAGAAATGCACTTAAAACCACGATCCAAAGAATAAGAAGCGCTATTGGTTCTTTCATAGATACTTTTCGCGTCGCGAAGATTCCCATGGCAACAAATCCCAGAACCGTGCTTACCGGCCAGGTCCATCTCCAGTCATCAGCAGTAATGATGCGCATATCGCCCCACCACGCCTGCCATTGATTAAAAAGAAGAAGCCGCCATACCGAAAATGGAAATATAAGCTTGCTTTTCTGGTATAAAAAAATCCACTTCTGAAATCCGAAAAAATCGGCAATGGTATACCCACTCATGAAGGTTCTGACATAGGAAGCCACAAAAATAATACCGGAAATACTCAACCACAGAATTAATTGCGCTATATGCTTCCATTTTCGTTGCAGCAATAAATACACCACAAATGTGATAACGAGAAGAATCCCCGGTATAATCGTCTTTGTTGCTATAACCAACCCAATCATAGTCGCCGTAATAAAAAATGTTCCTTTTCGTCTCTCCCAAAGAAACGCCGCGATCGCAAATAATATCCACGGAAGCTGAATGATGTCCAGAAGCGGCGCGGTACGGATTTGACCCAAAAAAAGAGGCTCGGTGGCAAGCACGGCAACGGGAATAAGAGCTACTACTTTATCCTTAAGTGTTATAGAGCCGATGATCCATACTCCAATAAGAGTAAGAATGGCCAACGGCAGTACTATGAACTTATCGTTTTTCATAAAGAGAATAAAAAGCCCGATCATGTATTTCCCGAGTGGCGTGTGTTCCGAGTTAATGAGGATAGGATCTACACCCCGTATATAGGCTCCTGCCGCGTAACTAAATACCGTCTCATCAGGAATAAGCCCCGCGTTTTCTTTTTTCCGATACTGCGACGAATCATATGCAGATTGATATCCCCGATAGATGTCATTGGTATAATACGGCGACGTGTACGAAGACCACACCGGCGCGATCGCGCGATAAAGCGCGATAGCAATAACGGCCAGAAGAATCATTGAGACAAACGTTCTCATTGCCGCAGGAGGAGCGCTCTGTTTAACTCCTCGTGAATTCGAAGTATCTGTGGTTTTTCCCGTTCAGGACGCCAAATAAACTCCTCCGGTAATTCACCGAGAAGCTTACCGATAATCTTCTTATGTTCTTCCATCGCTTCTATAAACTCCGCCCCTTTAAGCGAATCAGGAACGCGCTGCAGTGCGGCATTGGACCGATCAAGAGCCTTTACCGCCAAAAGGTATTGGTTATACTCAAATAGCGTTTTTGCTTCCACCAATGCTTTATCTGACTGTCCCAGGTAATACCGGTACGAGGAGAGATTCCCCCAATACCAATATCGTTTCACCTCATCAATAAAACGGGATACTCGATATAATTTATTTCCGGGCATGAAGGATGGGTATGGCAAAACATACGAAGCGTTTGAACTTCGCGGGAAAGATAATAGTACCGCCAGTAAAATGAGACTACCTATTATTTTTGACATATCGTAGGTATGAAAGAGGATGATGCAAAGCGGAGAATAATGCAAACAAAAATCCCCAGTAACCATCAATAAACCCCTTGTGCCGGAAAAAAATAAGAAAAAAGGTAACGGTCGGCTTAAACGCATTGAAGATAAACCACGTCACGGGAGTAACGGCAAGTTTTTGCGTCGAGAGCTCTTGCGCCTGAAGGGCGATATACGCATTGGCTTTTCGCCAGTATTCGGCGATCGTGTCGTATGAGTAATGAAGAAGTGGATTTTTTAGGTGTCCTACCGATCCGTCAACAGCTATCTGTTCATGCACGCTCTGACACGGGAACCGCGCGCGGCCCCG
>Ga0082335_1005835_pt1 | contig 16569 bp, 14 predicted proteins | sample Subgrocontami58m_FD_72375 | JGI IMG/M metagenome (GOLD analysis project Ga0082335, IMG submission 72375) | Subsurface groundwater microbial communities from S. Glens Falls, New York, USA - GMW37 contaminated, 5.8 m (SPADES assembly) (version 2) ... | reverse complement strand
AGAAATTACGGCCTTATATTTTTCACTAATTTCCTTATTTGAAAAATGGTCTGACATTTTCATACTCCTTTAAAAGAACTGATGAGTATACGGAAGTTTCAATTTTAAAACACATCTTTTTGAACAAAAGTTTCCAATAATTTATTTTATTTGAGTTTCTCGTTGCGAGTCTGAATAATCAATGAGTTTTTTCGTAAGGTATGGTGGGCGCTAGTGGATTCGAACCACTGATCCCTTGCGTGTGAAGCAAGTGCTCTAGCCACTGAGCCAAGCGCCCAAATTAATAATTAACATTCTATTAAATATTTTTACTAAATTCCATCAAAAATAATTAACGTCGTGTCATTTTTTGCCATTCTCAAAATTCTTTGACAAAAGATTTCGATTTGGCTACAATCAACTCCGATGTGTTAATTATTTTTATGCAAAGGGGTGGATACTATGAATGCCAAAGACAACCATCTTTCCCGCAGGGATTTTTTGAAACATACCGCCCTTGGTGTTGTTGGCGCTGGAATAGGCATGAACGGTTTTAGAAATCTGAAAGCGGCCTTTGGCGCTGACGATCAACTTCCTTCCTTTGACAGAAGCAGGGTAATTGCCATTAAAAACAGTGGGATTATGAGGAACGGTAAACCGGACCCAAAAATTATCCAGAATATGATGAACGAGGGTATGTTTACTCTCACTGGGAAAAAAACGACAGCAGAGGCATGGCGTACATTCTTTACCCCAGAAGATGTTGTAGGGATCAAAATCAATCCAATCGGCGGGGTAAAACTCTCCACTCGGCCGGAAGTTGTTAACGCAATCGTTCTTGGCCTGATAGCTACCGGAGTAAAGGAAAATAATATTATTATCTGGGACCGCTTTAGCTATCATCTGATTACAACTGGCTTCCCTTTGAATCAAGGAAGCAGCGGGGTTCGCTGCTATGGCACTGAACCAACGGCTGGATATGATAAAGCAACATATTATGAATCACTGGACGATGACTACACCTTGCGCCAGGACGATGGGGCGCGTTCGCTCTTCAGCAATATCGTTACCAAACACGTAACGGCAATTATCAATGTGCCGGTTATGAAGGATCATGGAATTGCGGGTGTGACTTTGTGTCTCAAAAATCTAGCCTTTGGTGCCATCAACAATACGCAAAGATTTCATCAGACACCCTACTTTTGTGATCCTGCCTCGGCGGAGGTCTGCGCACATCCTGTACTCAGAGACAAGGTGCGTTTACATATTGTCGACGCATTACAGGCTTGTTTTGATGGCGGGCCAGCCGGCATGAAGACATGGACGATGTGGAATGAGGAACGGCTCTTTTTTGGGACTGACCCGGTAGCAATCGATAGGATAGGGCTTGAAATCATCGACAGGAAACGCAAGGAAAACAATTATCCGTCTGTATTTCAAAAGGCCAGGCATATTGCAACCGCAGAGAAAAAAGGACTGGGCGTTTATGACAGAAAAAACATTGAGTTAATAGAACTCAATGTATAAAAGACTGCTTCGTTATCGCTTACAATGATAATCTAAACATTACTTAGGGATTGACAATAAATAACATGAACAACTTCATGTTGCTGTGCCATCAGGGCTAAAGCCCCGGTAGGACGTGTACCCACTAACCCCAGCCTTAAGGCTGGGGTTAGTAACGGTCTTATCGTTCGACTGAGCTCACGACGAAGTCTGAATTGGGCTTTAGCCATGACAGTGCCTGTACTGAGCCTGTCGAAGCGCCTGATCTTCAAAGTGTCGGACAACAAACTTGTTCAGATTATTTATTGTCAATCCCTTAATGCGTTTGTATGAGTATCAGTGTTACCTGTCTATATCAGGTTTTGGCGAATTTTTCAGGGTCTTGATGCATAGGAAATTCAATTGCTGGTTCAATCGTTCTCGATTGAACCGAAATATTTCGGTTCAGGTTACAAGCCTGGAGCAGCACAGAACAGTGGCAGGAGGAAACTCCGTTCAGGTTCAAGTTGCAATGAGTGAACCCGCGAAGAGGGATAGACGCGATTTTCCTTGAATGCCTTAAAATTACTGATAAAATCTTGAGCACCGGGCAGACATTGGCTGGCTTCGAGTTAAACGGGCACGGACAAACGGAGTTTGTCCATGCCACCCTGTCACCCGCTTGAATAAAATGAAAATTCCTATACAATCAAAATAACGGCTTTATATGCTGTTTGTTTTCCTTTAACCATTATCAATTGTTTTAAGGGGGGAATAAATTATGGAACGAATTTCTTCATTGCGGCAAATGTCTTATAAGTGGATGTTTTTTCTGGCGGGTTTTTTCTTCGTACTCGTATGGCCTCTTCCAGGATTAACCGACGAAATACATCCAGGGGAATTGTCCCCAGTTAATCCCAGGTAATCCATGATAATAAAAAACACAGATATTCACAATCACCTTATGATGAGGATGCTCCAGAGGGGTATCACAAAAGAAGAGATTGAAATTGTGCTGAATCAAGGATGGGAAGTTAAAGATGCGAAAGAAGGAACATTGGGAAGGGCATTTGTTTTTCCTCATAATCAAGACTGGGAAGGAACCCTTCAAGAAGAAAAAGAGGTTACCGTTTATTACAAAATAAAAGGTGGAAGGACTATTCTTTTGACTGCCATCGCAAGGTATGGAAAAGGATTTATTAGAGGAGGAGAGAAGCAATGAAAATAGAATATGACCCTGAAAGAGACCTATTATACCTATATTTTGCAGATTCAGAGGCAAAAGCATTACATACTGCAACGGTATCACCCGGTGTTTTTGCCGATTTTGATAAGGAAGGAAAACTTATAGGGATAGAGATCATTGATGCATCAGAGGTAATTGGAAATAAAATTGAGTTTAAATTGCCGGAAGTAACGGTTGCATAAAGGTTAAAAATCTGAACCAGCGACAAGCTGTGATTTTCAAAAACAAAGATAAGGAGGACAAACAGTATGAAGAAAGTATGCAGTAGTCAGCTTTAAATCTTTATTTCTCGTCATCACCGTACTTATCGCCGCTGTTTTCACAGGGGCGGTATCCGCCCATGCCGCGGGGTCCAAGATTGCCGCAGGACGCAATCACACCATCGCCATCAACGGGACATTGTGGGCATGGGGAACTGGTTACCTTGGGGACGGGACTTTGACACAGACATACACCCCAAAGCAGATAGGAACCAACGCCAACTGGAGTGCTATTGCCGCAGGAAGAGATTACACCATTGCCCTACAATCAAGCACATTGTGGGCATGGGGAGATGGCTCTAGTGGTCAGCTTGGGCTCGGGGACGAGGCGACTGGTAATACTGATAAGAACCGGACTCCAAGGCAGATTGCCGGCGCTAACTGGATTGCGATTGCCGCAAGATCAGGAGCCGAACACACCATTGCCATCAAATCAGACGGGACATTGTGGGCATGGGGACTTAACTCTAGCGGTCAGCTTGGGGACGGGACGACAACGAATAAAAACACCCCTGTTCAGATAGCCACAGGTTACTCTTATTCATCGACACCGACACCGAACACAACACCAACGCTTACCCCCACGCCCACCCCGACACCCTCACCAACGCCTTCCCCGAAACCGAAGCCATCGCCATCCCCGACCCCACCACCATACGAGGTCACTGAAAACAAGCGTTATGGGGAAGAGTTAAAGATTGGCGACCCGATAGACGCCGGCAGCGGGGCGTACAGCTTCACCCTGCCTATGCTCAACTCCGGCGGCCCTATGGGACTTGGATTTGACCTCTTTTATCGCTCGAATAACGAAAACTGGCAGGACAGAAAACCCAACGATTTCCCCGGCGACCCATCACGGTTCTGGTGGGGGCCGCGATGCAGACTCTACCCCGGCGCAGATATACGCACCGTATGGTTTGAAGACGGCAGCATGGCGTTGTTCAATACCGACGGCTCGCTCAATGAAAAATCAACGAAATCCACACCGAATAACGGCCAGCCCGTCCAGTACGTGATGAAGGACACCACCGGCTATGTCTACGTCATGGACCCGGTAAAAGAGAAGGTGCACGTATTCCAGAAAACGGGGACGGAGACCGCACAGGGACGCATACGCTCCGTCATGGACAGGAATAACAACTACCTTCAATACACCTACGAAGACGACAGCCACAACAACCCGTCAAAGATAGAGGATAACACGGGGAGACAGCTTAACTTCTCTTACGGCGATCACGACGCCTCGTCAAAAGAGGCCTATTTCCTCGATACGGTCACCGACCAGGCAGGCCGTAAGGTATCGTTCGGTTACGTGGATAACGCATCGGACAACGGCAATACATGGACACTCCGTTCGGTAACAGACCCTATGGACGCCCAAGCAACCTTCAGTTACAGCACGGTATCGAAATCAACGAAAACCATCAGGGATAACATCGCAGAAGTTACCTACCCTGCGGGAAATACCCCTTACTTAAATACCTATAAGGCGGTAAAGGACGGCAACGACGTCTCGGCGCGGGTAGACTCCCAGACGGACGCCTACGGCAATACCACCACGATAAAGTACAAGGATGGCAAGGGGAAGGATACCACGGTCAAGACGACGGCCTCGTACCCCGATGACAGCAAAGACGTGTATGAACACTTCAGCAGCAACAGTCCGCCGAAGGGCTACACGGACGCCGCGGGCAAGACCGCCAAATTTAAAAAGAACGAACACGAGCAGATAACCTCTATTACCGACCGCATGGGGGATGCCATAAAGTTCACTTACCATACGGAGAGCGGAAAACGTGCCTCGGCTACCAATGCGAAGGACGGCACGGTCAAGTACACCTACACGGCCCAGGAGCAATCATTTACCAATCCCGATAACGGCGAGACGGTTTCCTTCACCTTCTATAACCTCACCCGCACGGATTACCCCGATAACACCGGTGAACAGTTTACCTACGACTCGAAGGGGAACATGTCTGGCCGGACAGACCGCGCATGGAAACAGTGGCAGTATGAGTATAGCAGCACGGGACAGGTGACAAAGATTACGAACTCAACGGGAGGAACCACAGAATACACCTACAACACCGATGCGACTGTATCATCGAGCAAGGATTCCGACACGGGCACGACCTCGTACGAATACGATACCTACAAGAGGCTTACAAAAATTACCCATCCTGACGGCGGCTACGTTCAGATGGCACACGACCTCAACGACCGGGTTACTTCAGTCACGGATGAAAATGGCCATACCTACACGTACACGTATGACGCCAATGGCAATCTCACAAAAACGACTGACCCTGCCGGCAAAGAGACCACGTATACCTACGACCTCCTGGACAGGGTAACGAAGGTTACCGATCGCCTGGGAAAGCAGAGTTCCATGGACTACAACGAAATGGGGCAATTATCCACCACCACCGATCCCACGGATATAGAGACCCGCTACGGATATGACCCAAGACGCTGGCTGAATGAGGTATCTGCCGGTGGAAAGACTCGGCAGACGGGGTATGATAATGAGGGCATTGTGTCTTCCCGAAAGACCCCGCTTGGGTATAAGACGTCCATTCAAAGCGACAAGCTGGGCTACACCAGCGCGGTCACAGACCCTCTGGGATATACAACCACCTTCACGCGCGACGCCCTGAACCGTATCACAGGGAGTACAGACCCGCTCAACCGCACCACGGGCTTCACGTACGACAGCCGGGGGTTGCTATCCGGTGTTACCATGCCTGAGATAGGAACGACAACATACGCCAGAAACGATATTGGCCTGTTAAGCCAGATAACAGACCTGAACGGCTGGCAGTGGTCTTTTACGTATACCAAAGCAGGGAGGCAGGAATCGCAGACAGACCCGCTGAACCGCGCATGGCAGTTTGCATATAATACGAGGGGGAGGTTGAACAAGACCACGTATCCTGACGGCGGCACACAGACGACTACGTACGACGCGGCAGGCAACGTCACAAAGATTCTCTATGGGGATGGTACCGATTTGCAGTATACCTACGATACCCTCAACCGCATTACAGCAGCCAATAACGTCCAGTTTACCCGTGACGCGGAAGGCCGTACCACCAATACCGCGGACGCCTCGATAAACTTTGGCGCCGGGTATGATGATGCGGGCAGGCTCAAGACGGCTGCGTACAACAATGGCACGTTTACCGTAACCTACTCGTACGATAATACGACCGGGTTATTAACCGGGGTAACGGATAGTTTGACGGGCGCAAAGGTAGACTTCACGTATGACGATGATTTCCGCCTGACCTCAATCACCCGCTCTAACGGCGTCAATGCCACGTTTACACGGGATGACGCATCACGGCTCACACGCATTCAGGACGGTAGTATCATTGACCTGCAATACACGCCGGATGCGGCGGGGCAGGTGAGGAAGGTATCCATAAAAACACCGCTCGATCCAGCCGACAGTCTGACAGACGCAACGGACGCCTTCACTTACGATGCCACATGCCAGGTGAGCACGGCGGGGTACACCTATGACCAGAGGGGGCGGCTGATTGCATCACCGGACGATGCATTTGGGTGGGACGGCGCCTCAAGGCTCACCGGAATCGGCGCTACAGCCCTTGCATATAACGGTCTCAACGACCTTGTTACCAGGAGCGAAGCCGGGCAGACAATGCATTTCTACTATAACAAGGCTATAGGTCTCACCCCGGTCGTTGCCGAGAAAAACGACTTATCAGGCCAGTTTGTCCGCTATTACGTCTGGACGCCGAACGGGCGGCTGCTCTACATGATAGACGCATCTGATAATAACAAAGTCTACTTCTATCACTTTGACCATGTTGGCAGCACACTGGCACTGACCAATGTGGACGGGACGGTCACAGACAGCTTATGCGTACACCCCTTATGGCAGGCTTCTTGGCCACAACGGCGACACTCAGCAGCCGTTCACCTTCGCGGGGATGTGGGGGGTGAGGCAGGAGGGTTCATCCGGCAGCCTCTACCATACGAGGGCCAGGTATTATGACGCAACCACCGCAAGGTTCATTTCCAAAGAACCGATATGGCCCGTACCTGCCAAGCCGATTGAGTTGAACCCCTACCAGTATGCACACCTGAACCCGGTGACTTTTGTGGATGTGACGGGCTTAGGCCTGGCGGACTATTTATGGATATATGCTGAGGGGGACTGGGCTCAGGAGATGCCGATTTCTAATCCTCCAACCCCAACCCTAGCTGACGTGAAATGGATGGAAGAGTGGAGCAGCAAGTATGCTATAAAAGCTATAGAACAAGATGCATGGCAGCAGCATCTTGGGCAAAGGCAAACCAGCCTGAAATATACGGTCAAACAATTTTCAGAGAATGAGCAGGAACAGTTAGATAAGATTAAAGGGAGGGCAGAGCGGGAGAGAAGAGCCATCCCCCGCCAAGTGCACAAAAGAATTCCTGGCGGCGGCAAAATGGTGGACGGCAAATGGTCGTGGTCGGACGACAAATGGACGAGCGAGTGGCAAGAAGAAGGGGATCCAAGACGAGAAGAGGGTGACGCCCTAAGAATATTCAGTCAATATATTGAGGATCTGGAACGAGAAGAACGAGAAGCAGGTATTGTCGACGCAAATACAGCTGGTGTAAGACAATTAGCAAATATTTATTGGGTCGGAGCCATATTGGCAGAAATGTTTACCGACCCAGGGGTGGTGTTTGGATATTAGGGACACGCCCGGGCCTTTTCGCTCTACAACAGGCATGAAGGGCAGAAAGCACATAGCCAAAGGTATAGATGAAATGTCCTAAATACAAAGCTGGTTTGAGTAAAAAATATTGGGAGACAAACCCAAGAATTACAGGAGACTTCAAATGAAAAAAAATTATTTCAGCATACACACTGCTTCTTCTGCTTGCCTTTGCCATTAGCGCCCACGCTGGCGCGATAGCCTATACCTACGACAATGCGGGCAGACTGACGAAGGCGGCAAGCCAGGCAGGGTAGGCATTGCCTGCCATTCTCTCGTTCTCGTTCCCAAGCTCCAGCTTGGGAACGTGCCTGTACCAGAGGCTCTTGCTTCTTTTTCCCCGCCGGTTCAATCTTGTAGATTGAACCGCAACGTTTAGCACTGGCACGACGCGCAAGGATTAAGCCAGGTAGTAACTACTCAGCATATTGAGTAACTTTATTTTAATAAATAACATATAACAAGAAATGAAAAATGTTTAAGTGTTTTTGACGATTTTTACTTTTTAATTCTTCGTTTCTTGTTATATGTTATTCATTTCTTTTGTCGTCAAAAATAACATCCGAGCAGCATTGTAGTGGCGAGGCGCGCCTGGCCGCTACCGTTGGCTAATAGAGTTGCCAACCATTTAGTTTTTGAATATGGAGGTAGAAAACATGAAGCAGAAAGTGTTATTGGTATGGACAGTGGTTTTTTGGGTATTATGTCTTTTTGCAGTTCCCTGGACGATGGTTCCTTCTGTCCTCGCCGGCGCTGTCACCTACATCTATGACGATGCGGGCCGGTTGACGAAGGCTAAATATGACAACGGGAAGACGATCGAGTACACGTACGACAAGGCGGGAAACCTCCTTGAGCAAAAGGTGTCGGAATCGTCCGCCGTGTGTGTGGTGGATGCGCTGGAATTGTCGTCCGCGAAGCTGAAACTCAAAAAAGGAGAGGAGCAGGAAGTATCTGTAACGGTAAAGGGAAAGGATGGCTGTGCGGTGGAAGGCGAACTCGTAACGGCTCAGATAAGCGCGGCACATAAGAAACGCGTGGAAGTCTTGCCAACGGAGCAGGCAACCGACGCAAACGGCAATGCGACGTTTACCATTACTGCCACGAATAAAGCCGGCAACGCGGTGGTCAAATTTACGTGCAGCGGCAAGACAACGACGTTAAACGTGAAGGTTGGGAAGTGAAAAAAGGAGTTTTCCCTGCACACAATTATGAAAAGGAGGTTTCCTTGCCAAAAAATCAATTCGGGCTTATCGGGCTGGCCGTTATGGGACAAAACCTGGTATTGAACGCGGCTGACCACGGGTTCAGCGTCTCGGTTTACAATTGCACAGTGGCAAAAACCAATGAATTTATGACGGGTGAGGCCAGGGGTAAAAACATCACCGCCGCCTATACACTGGAGGAGTTCGTGTCCAGCCTGACATGCCCACGCATTATGCAGATCATGGTTACGGACCGGCGGTACTGTTGACGACGTCATCAACCGGTTAAAACCGTTACTGGATAAAGGAGACATTGTTATTGACGGAGGCAACTCATTTTTCCCCGATACCGAGCGGCGATCCGGGGATCTGGTGGCATTCGGAGACTTTTTTCCGGATAAAACATTTCACCGTATGGGCTGAAAATCTTCAATCCCTACAACGTAAAGAATCCTCATCCCTTCGGCTTCGCTCAGGACAGGCAAGGGGGAGGAATACACTTGTCCTCGTGAAAACGGGGAAGGGGACAACGAGTATTCCCCGCCCCTGGTGGGAGGGGTTAGGGGAGGGGGTGAACTGTTACGGATTGAGTCATAGAGGGAAGGAGATACGGCGGCTCAAAGAATCTCAGAAGCAAAATGGACGACACGACAGGCATTGAATCTCCATTCATGAAGAGACCAGCGCCAACCCTTCATATTTTCTTCGGCGGGGTTCAGGTTTGTAACCCCTCATTTGAAACCCGAAGGCATAATTAATCTTGTTCGTTCTGCGTTTCTCCAGGGGTTCTTGTACTTTTGTCGAGTGGTGAGAGTTCTTCTATTTCCTTTTTACTTCCCGCCCCTAATACCTTAAACTTTCTGGCAGAGGGGAGCACACGACCTTCAAAAGACGCTACGGCTGCGTTAAATGCCTCTACAGCCCTTCCAAGAGACCCTCCAAGTTTTGTAAGATGTTCAACCATCGTGGCAATGCGTTCATGAAGTTCCTGTCCGAGTTCGCTGATCTGCTGTGCATTTTCTGCTATCTGTTCTTGTCGCCATCCATAGTGCACAGCCCGCAGGAGCGCAATAAGGGTTGTTGGTGTTGCCAGGATGACGCGTTGATTAACGCCCTCTTCAATTAATGATGGGTCTTGCTCCAGCGCAGCGCTGAAAAACATCTCACCGGGCAGAAAGAGGATTACAAATTCGGGCGTTGGTTGAAACTGATCCCAGTAAAATTTTGCGCTTAGTTTCGCCATGTGAGACCGAATCTGTTGGGCGTGCTCCTTAAGCTTGTACAAACGCTGTTCATCATCTTGAGATTCCAGTGCCTCAAGGTAAGCCTTAAGCGGCGTCTTTGCGTCGACGACAATATTTTTACCGCCAGGCAGCCGCACGATTACATCGGGACGTAGTCGTCCGTCTTCCGTTAGTACAGTTTGCTGCTGATAAAAATCACAGTATTCCAGCATACCGGCGATCTCGACCACCCTTTTCAATTGTATTTCCCCCCAGTTGCCGCGTACCGTTGGCGCCCTGAGCGCCTTGACCAGATTACCCGTTTCTGACTGTAACTTCTCCTGTGTGGACATAAGGGACTTGATTTGTTCCGTGAGACTTCCATACGCAAGCTGGCGGGCATTCTCTAATTCACGGACGTGGGTATCCACCTTTTCCAGTGACTGTTTTATGGGTGTGACGAGGTTTTCTACAGCCTTTTGTCTCTGTTCGAGGTCTCCCTTCGCTTCAACCTGGTATTTTTCTAATGTAGTTTTTGCTAAATCCAGAAAGGATTGATTGTTACTTTTTAGCGCTTCTGCTGAAAGTGCTTTAAAGGCATCGCTCAGCTTTTGCGTAGCATCATCAAGGATGGCTACTTTTTCTCCAGAAACCCTGCGCTCATGTTCAAGCGTGGTTTCCAGTCGTACTATTGACTGGTTAAGTTCAGAGATTTTCTCATTTTTTTGATTCAGGTCTACCCGTGTATTTGTCATGTCCTGTTGAACTGAAGTAAGCTGCTCATTCAACATGGTAATACGCGATCTGCCGATCAGCCAAACGATAACGCTTCCGACCAAAACTCCACTCACAGCAGCAATAATTAACCAAATATTTTCCATAATTGTATACAATCCAATGTACCTGTATATTATTCCAAGCTATAGTAAACGACAAAAGTAAGTTGTCATTCCTGCGAAAGCAGGAATCCAATCTTTCCTTCAACTTCCTGGATTCCTACTTTCGTGGGAATGACATTGTAGAAATAGAATGTATATTTTATTTAGACGTTTACGATAGTTATTCCTCTGTGCCTTATATCACTAACATATTCCATGCGTGTAAGTTTACACATAATAATGGAAATTTAAAGAAAAAATTAACTTATCCTGGGAAAAACCATGCCCAACTTTATTCGTATTTTTTGATATAGTAAACGTAATAAATTATGGTTACCTGCAAATGTCATTGCGAGGGCGATAGCCCGAAGCAATCGTTCGACTGAGCTCACGTCGAAGTCTCGAAGGTTTAGATTGCTTCGCTGTCGCTCGCAATGACAACTTTCTTATTGCGTTCACTATAGTTTCATAGCCATGTGGAATTGTTTTCGAATTTATTGTATAATTTAGTGAAAATTAAATAAAGGGCGGTTATCGAAAACTAAACATCTGCACGGTTTCGGAGTTCGCTACACTATGGTATTGATAAGAAAGTTATTATTTATTATCACTATCCAAACATCCACCTTTTTCACCCCAGAATGTCTTACTTTAGCAGACGACACCTGGCAACTGGACGATGATCATGCCGAAATGAGCGATGATGATGAAATTGCGCTTGGTAAAAAAGTCGATGAATATATACGACATCAATTCTATCTGCGTAATGATCCAGAACTCAACAAAACAATTAACGACATAACACAAAAACTTACCGCCGTATCCGACAGAAAGACGCTCCCATTTACCTGTGATATTATCCAATCGTATTCCATCAATGCGTTTTCAGCGCCAGGCGGGCATGTCTACTTAACGGATGGTCTGCTAAAATTCGCAGAAACGGAAGATGAAGTGGCAGGTATTATTGGTCATGAGGTTGCACACGCATCCCTGAGGCATGTATCAAAATTGTATCGCGAGTTTATGGGAATCCTTTCACGACGCGACAAAGGGACAGGTTTTGTTGAGACATTATTACTCTTTAACAGTCACCTCGAAGAATTTGAGCAGGAAGCAGACACTACGGGCGTACTCTATGCACATAAAGCAGGATTTAATCCCAATGGTCTGCCTGACTTTTTGGAACGACACCTCAATCTGTTGATACAGAATGGAGTTCTTGGTTTGCTGAGATTCGGCTCTTTTACAACAATCTCCGCAAGAATCGACCATCTGAGGGCGTACGTCTCCTCCCTGAAGATTAAGGAATAAATTTCTTTTTCGCGTAAACATCATCCTCTGAAAAAGTCCTTGAATTTGGAATATTTTGTCATTACTATAGTCTTTGTTCATGCCAATTCAAATTTAAGAATTTCTGCTTTCGAAAAGAGGGTATAGAGAATTTCACGTACGATTGAACTAACAATCAGCATCTCATTAATAAACAATGGTACGTTGTAAGATATGTGTTCGTCAGGAGGGTGAACGTTTGTGCATAGAACTGGGGGACTGGCTCTGTCCCGAGTGTTGCGGCCAGCACCGAATCGTGAATATCAATTGCTGGCCATACTGCCCATTCTTCTTCGGAGAACAAGTCTCCCTCAACCCGAAAGAGAATGAAAAAAAGTAACTGTTCAGCTTTACTCCATAATAATTATAGAAAATAATCCTTGCGGGAAACCTTATGACCGTGCACCGACCACGTGTAATTACACTCCTGACAGACTTTGGCAACCAAGACGCATACGTGGGTATCATGAAGGGAGTAATAGCTGGAATTAATCCTTTTGCAAATATCGTCGATATCTGTCACAATGTCCCTCCACAAGACATATTCGGCGGCGCCTATCTTCTGTACTCCTCTTACAAATACTTTCCCAGGAAAACTATCCATGTAGCGGTTGTCGACCCGGGAGTGGGAAGCAGGAGAGATATCGTCTGTGTTGAAACAAAAGATTGTTTTTTCCTTGTACCTGATAATGGTATTCTCGGTTTTATTATTCAGAATGAAAAGCTGAAAAGTATCTTTCGCATAACGAATAACAAATATTTCTTACCATCACCATCGAATACTTTCCATGGTCGGGACGTCTTTGCGTCCGTCGCAGCGCATTTGTCGTTAGGGGTGAAACCACAGCAACTGGGCATTAAGATTGATCAACTGGAGCAACTGGATATACCCAAGCCAGTTCCTAAAAAAGCAGGGCAGGTGGAAGGTCAGATCATCTATATCGACCGATTTGGAAATCTTATTACCAATATCAAGAAGGAATATCTGGTAAAATGGGTTGGAGGTCAGAAGTCGGAAGTCGGAAGTCAGAAAACAGACATATGTAAGAAGGCTTCTAAAGAAAAGATACTTTCTCAACATGATACAATAGAAACGGCTATTGGGAAAAAGAAAATAATGGGGTTGAGCAAGACCTATACGGATGTAAAGCCGGGAGAGCCGCTTGCCCTCTTTGGAAGCGCTGGTTTTCTGGAGGTGTCCATAAATCAGGGAAATGCCCAAAGATATTTCAAGGCAGATAAGGGTAGTAAAATAATTATTGAAAATGTTAGATAATACTTACAAAAAGCAACTCGAAGCATGGGATAAGACATACCTCTGGCATCCATTCACCCAGATGCGGGATTACGCCAAAGAAACGCCCCTGATTATTGAAGAAGGAAGCGGTGTTTTTCTTAAGGACGTAAATGGCAAAGAATACATTGATGGGATTTCATCCATGTGGTGCAATCTCCACGGCCACCGCAAAAAGGAAATCGACGATGCAATAAGAAGACAACTCGACAAGGTCGCACATACCACACTCCTGGGCCCATCCAATATACCCGCCATCGAATTAGCAAAAAAGCTTGTTGAGGTCGCGCCGGAAGGACTAACGAAGGTCTTTTATTCAGATAATGGTTCTACGGCCAATGAGGTTGCCCTGAAGATGGCATTCCAATACTGGCAACATAAAGGCTTCAAAAATAAGACGGAGTTTGTGGCTTTACAGTATGGTTACCACGGAGATACCATTGGAACCCTGAGCGTGGGCGGGATAGAGATTTTTCACGGCGCATTTCGTTCGCTTTACTTTAAAACACACTTCGCACCCGCACCGTATTGCTATCGCTGCCCACTTGGAAGACTCCGCACAGATTGCTCCTTGTCGTGTCTTGATGGACTGGAAAATATCCTAAAGGAAAATCCTGGCCGTATTGCCGCAATGATTATGGAACCCCTGGTGCAAGGGGCGGGCGGGATGATTATCCATCCACAAGGCTATCTGTCTGGTGTACATGCTTTATGCAAAAAATATAATGTTCTTTTAATTCTGGACGAGGTGCTTACAGGGTTCGGGCGAACAGGCAAGATGTTCGCCTGCTTACACGAAGATGTAGTGCCTGATATTATGTCCCTGTCAAAAGGTATTAATGGAGGCTATATGCCTTTGGCTGCTACACTCGCCACAGAAGAAATCTACAATGCCTTTTTAGGAGAATACTCTCAGTTGAAAACCTTCTTCCACGGTCACACCTACACGGGAAATCCTTTAGGATGTGCGGCAGCCCTGGCGAGTCTGGAGTTATTTGAAAAAGAACACTTATTCGAAGCATTGGGACTAAAAATCCACCATTTAAAGGCCAGACTGAAATCCTTTGAATCACTGGAACACGTTGGAGATGTCAGACAATGCGGCCTTATCGCCGCCATCGAACTGGTGAAGGATAAATCCACCAAAGAGCCATACCCCTGGGAAGAACGCATGGGGATTAAGGTATGCCTCGAAGCCAGAAAGCGCGGTTTATTAATACGACCGCTGGGACACATCATCGTCATCATGCCGCCATTGATCATCAAAATCCATGAAATCGATAGATTGCTCGATATTATCCATGAATCAATACAAATTGTTACTTCATCGAAGCTCAGTTAGGAGCAAAATATTGATAGAAATCTAAACGTGAAGTACAGAGATAGAGGAATTTGGCGGAATTTGTTGCATAATGAGTAGGGCAAGGCTTTTAGCCTTGCAACGATGGACTGTCCAAAAGCAAGATTTTGGAATTAGACTTTGTGGTCACACTCAACAAAAGTGATGGAATACCTCTTTTCCCCTCTAAAAAGAGGGGATAAAAGGGGTGTGTAACCTGTTCCTACACCCCCCCAACCCCTCTTGATAGAGGGGAGTGTTGCATTGCTCCTTTTTGGACAGAATCCTACAACAATATGTTAATTTATTTGTGACGTCCACAATAACTCATTTTGAGCTGGAGAAACAACCATGGCAAAAGGATATTTTATAACAGGCACAGACACAGGTGTGGGAAAGACCCTTGTGGCAGGCGGGTTGGCAGCCCTTTACAGAAGCAGGGGGCTGAATGTGGGCGTTATGAAACCGGTCGCTACGGGCTGTAAACGAGTCAATAATACGCTGATATCTGACGACTCCGTCTTTTTAAAATTTCTGGCGGAAGTAGAGGATGAATACGAACTCATCAATCCCGTCAGCCTTGAACAGCCTCTTGCTCCTACAGTAGCAGCAAGATTAAGCAATACAAAAATAGACACGGATAAAATAAATACGGCCTTCGATACATTATGCGAAAGACACGAATACATGATTGTCGAGGGTATCGGAGGGTTACTGGTTCCTATAGACGAATATTATTTTGTCGTGGATATGGCCGAAGAAATGGAACTGCCCGTAATAGTTGTCTGCCGTCCTACCCTTGGCACCATAAACCACACCTTACTAACCGTGTCCTATGCCCGCCAGCATGGACTGGACGTCAAAGGAATCGTTATCAATGAATCTACAGAAAACTGTGATACCATTGTCAAAGATACAAACACCGATGAAATCAAGAGACTCACAGGTCTTCCGATATTAGGCACAATCCCTTTTCATAAAAAACTCGATACAAAAGACTACAACAAGGAGTTATTAGTAAAAATTTTTAGTGATAATATTGACAAAGATATTATAATATGAAAGCAGACAATTTCATAACCATGCATAATTTTTGGAAATGACCGCAGAGTTTGAAATATATTTTAGCAGACATGCTAAAAGGCAAATGAAGTGGAGGAAAATCTCTGAAGAGGAAGTTAAAAATACTGTTCTTTATCCAGAAACCGTAGAGGAGTCAGTAAAAAATCGAAAAAATGTTTTTAAACATATTGGTAATAAGCGGCTTAAAGTTACGTTTGTACGGGAAAACAACAAAATAATTATAGTCACGGCAATAGATAAAAATAATTAGGAAAAAGAGTAATGAAAATTGAATACGATAAAGAAGTCGATTCCCTTTATATTAGAATACAGGAAAAAGAGGTATCGCACACAAAAGAATTAGAAGAGGGAATAAATTTAGATATGGACGACGAGGGTAAAATTATTGGCTTAGAAATTATTGGCGCAACAGAAAAGTACAATTTGAAGGATATTTTCAATATTTCAACTGAAAACTTAATATTAGAAGAACCAATCAAAAGCTAGTGAAGTAGGATGGGTTAATTTTTAAAATG
>Ga0082335_1005833_pt1 | contig 16571 bp, 16 predicted proteins | sample Subgrocontami58m_FD_72375 | JGI IMG/M metagenome (GOLD analysis project Ga0082335, IMG submission 72375) | Subsurface groundwater microbial communities from S. Glens Falls, New York, USA - GMW37 contaminated, 5.8 m (SPADES assembly) (version 2) ... | reverse complement strand
CACTTCGTCCCGCCCAGACAACCCAACACGAACCCCCTTTTATTCGAGAATTCGCTGCCATCAGCCGTCTGCTATGCTTTCAAATAGCCAAACGCGAGAAAGGGCTTGCCTGAATTCAGGCAAGCCCTTTGATTGGATGCCCTTACTACTTGATGCTACTTATAGGCTCCTAATTGCTGAACAGCATAATCCGTGAACTGCTTATCGAGGATGGACGTAAGCGTTGTCTTCCCGGTGTAGTATCCCGTTTGGACGAAATAATCTACGTCCATCTGCATGCTGGGTACGTGCATCCCACCATCCGGATTCAGATAGGGCATCTCCATCTTCTCGTAAATGGCAGGGTCCTTCTGAGCCGTATACTTGATAAGTATATTGACGATGTCGCTCTTATTCTTGCCCTTGGCGAAGGCATCATTGTAGTCCCGCAGGCCCTTGACATAGCCGACCATGAAACGCCGGGCGGCGTCCGTGTTCTTATAGAACTGCTCGCTGTAGACCAGTTCCGCCGCCTGGTACTCTCCGCCGTAAATAGTGCTGGTGGCTCCTGGCGCCCAGCGGACCGCGGCCCCGTTCTCCACGGTCGTACTGGTGGTCGGCTCTATGGTGATGGCCAAGTCTACGGCCTTGTTAACGTAAGCGGCGAGCAGATCCGGGTAGCCCAGGACCACCGGGTTCACGTCCTTGAATGTCAGGCCACCTTGCTTCAAGAAGTAATGAGCAATGGCCTCTGCCCCACTCTGCAAAGAGGCCACAGCGAAGTTCTTTCCCTTGAAATCCTTCACTTCCTTGATCTGTCCGCTGTCGATCAAGTCCTTGCGAACCGACACCCTGGAGAAATCGAAGCCCTTGATATTGGACCCTTTGCCGGCGACGATCTTCATGGCCACACCCCGGTCGATAGCGTTGAACAGGCCGGTGCTAATGGCACCACCGGCCACGTCCAGATCGCCCGAAGCCAGAGGTGCGATCATGGTCGGTCCGGACTGGAAAGGCAAGACCTGCACTTCCAGTCCCAGGTCCTTGAAATAGCCCCTCTCCAGGGCGATATATACGCCGGCATCCGATACCGGCCCGGGGGATCCGAACTTGACGGTGGCCGCCTTAGCTGGCGGGCTGGCCTGGGCTGCCGTAGTCGGCTTTGCCGCGGGGGTGACCTGCGCAGCAACGGTTGGCGCCGTCTGTGCCGTACTCGCCGCGGCTGGCGCCTTAGTGGGCGTGGCCGTAGGAGCCGCTGCCGGCGCGCAGGCGCCTGCCAGCATGGATAGTATAAGGATCAGTCCAATAACCATGGCAACAATCTTGCGATCCATAAGTAACCCTCCTTGAAAAGCCAAATAAATTACTTGTAGGCGCCGAGCTGTTGAACAGCGTAATCTGTGAACTGGGTATCGATAATCGACTTCAGGTCAGTCTTGCCGGTATAATAGCCCATCTGATTGAAGTAATCGACATCCATCTGCATGCTAGGCACATGCATTTTGCCATCCGGGTTCAGGTACGGCATCTCCATCTTGTCATAGACGGTTGGATCTTTTTCGCTGGTGTACTTACTCATTATGGCAACTATCGTCGCCTTGTCCTTGCCCTTGGCAAAGGCGTCGTTGTAGTCCCGCAGTCCTTTTACATATCCCACCATGAAGCGCCGGGCAGAATCGGTGCTCTTGCTGAACGGCTCTGAGTAGACCAGCTCAGCCGCCTGGTATTCGCCGCCATAGAAGACGCTGGTCGCACCGGCGGGCCAGCGCACCGCCAGACCCCTCTCCACAGCGGCATTGACGTTCGGCTCTATCTGCATCGCGACATCAATTGCCTTGTTGGCGAAGGCCGCCAGCATGTCCGGGTAGCCCATGGCAATCAGCTCTATATCACTCATCGAGAGCCCGCCCTGCTTGATGAAGTAATAGACGATAGCTTCGGCCCCGCTCTTTGTAGACGCCACGGCAATCTTGGCGCCCTTGACGTCTTTCACTTCCTTGATCTTGCCACTGTCAATGAGGTCCTTACGGACAGTCATCCGTGTGAAGTCAAAGCCTTTGACACTGGACCCCTTGCCCGCGACGATCTTCAGAGCAACCCCCCGGTCGATGGCGTTGAACAAGGCCGTGCTGATGCTGCCGCCGGCCACATCCAGGTCTCCCGCAGCCAGTGGAGCGATCATGGTCGGTCCGGACTGGAAAGGAAGCACCTGGACATCCAGTCCTAGCTCTTTGAAGTAGCCCTTCTCGATGCCAATGTAGACACCGGAATCAGAGACGGACCCGGGAGACCCGAACTTGACCGTAGTCAGCTTGCCGGCCGGGCTGGCCTGTGCCGCCGGGCTGGCTTGGGCTGCCGTAGTCGGCTTTGTCGCTGGGGTAGCCTGTGTAGCGGCCGTTGACGCGGCCTGGGGTGTGGCGGCCGCGGCAGGCGCCTTGGTGGGCGTCGCTGTTGGCGACGCTGCCGGCGCGCACGCTGCTGCCAGCATTACTAACAGGACTGCTATCCCTATGACCCAGACCATCCGCTTGCTGCTCCGCTGCACCGTGTACCCTCCCGAAAACTATTTCAGTCCGTGGTTCCAATCGTAGGATGAGCGCCTCTCCTGCGCGGTAGTATGTTGTGTTAGTAGAGTGTCCTCACTCTAGTGCACACCGGGAGGAAAAGGATGCCCTTCTCCTCCCGGTAAAGCGTCGCGGCAGATATACCGCAAATGGTCAAGAACGTCCTATTTGTATGCTCCCAGCTGCTGTACCGCGTAGTCAGCGAACTGGTTATCGACTATTGAATCGACCTTCTTAACGGGGCCGGTGTAATAGCCCATCTGTATAAAGTAGTCCAGGTCCATCTGGAGGCTGTTCATATTGTTCTTGCCGTTAGGCTCCAGGTAAGGCATCTGCATCTTGTTATAGAGGGCAGGGTCCTTTTGAGCCGTATACTTGATAAGTATATTGACGATGTCGCTCTTGTTCTTGCCCTTGGCGAAGGCGTCATTGTAGTCTCGCTCACCTTTGACATAGCCGACCATAAAGCGACGGGCAGCGTCAACGTTCTTGGTGAACTGCTCGGAGTACACCAGGATGGCTGCCTGGTACTCGCCACCGTAGCTGTCACTGGAAAAGCCCTTGTCCCAGACCACGGCGAGCCCCTGTTCCACAGCAGCGGAAAGGGTAGGCTCAATCAATTGGGCCGCGTCGACGGCCTTGTTAGCAAGGGCGGCCATCATGTCGGGATAGGCCATAGCCACCAACTCGATGTCGTTAATGGTTAACCCTCCCCGCTTGAGCAGATAGGCGACCTGGGACTCGCACCCGCTCTTTGCGGACGAACAGGAGATCTTCTTGCCTTTCAGGTCCTTAATTTCCTTTATCTGCCCGCTGTCAGCGAGGTCCTTACGCGGATTCACCTGCGAAAACTCGAAGCCCTTGGTGCTGGAACCCTTGCCAGCCACCGCCTTGAGGGCCACACCGCGGTCGATAGCATTAAGTAACGCCGTGCTGATTGTCCCGCCAGCCACATCCAACTCTCCCGCAGCCAGTGGAGCGATCATGGTAGGTCCGGACTGGAATGGAAGCACCTGGACATCCAGTCCTAGCTCTTTGAAGTAGCCCTTCTCCACCGCAATGTAGACGCCAGCATCGGAGACGGAGCCGGGCGAACCGAACTTGACGGTAGTCGCCTTCGCTGGCGGGGTGGCCTGGGCTGCGGTAGTCGGCTTTGTCGCCGGAGTAGCCTGTGTAGCGGCCGTTGACGCGGCCTGGGGTGTAGTGGCCGCGGCAGGCGCCTTGGTGGGCGTCGCTGTTGGCGCCGCTGCCGGCGCGCACGCTGCTACCAGCAGTGCCAGGAGCAGTACCAGCCCCAGGACAGCGGGCATCCATTGTCTAACTGACTTCATGTGCCAAACCTCTCAAATATGTATTCTCTTTACTTGTACGGACCTAGTTGCTGTTGCGCGTAATCCACAAACTGGGTATCGATAATCGACCCCATGGTCAGGTTACCGGTGTAGTAGCCCATCTTCTTGAAGTAGTCCAGGTCCATTGTCATGCTCGGGACGTTGATCTTCCCATCCGGGCTCAGGTAGGGCATCTCCATCTGATCAAACAAAGCGGGGTCCTTCTCCGGAGTGTACTTAGTCAGAATAGACACCACCTGGTCCTTGTTCTTTCCCTTGGCAAAGGCATCGTTGTAGTCACGCACGCCTTTAAGGTAGGCCACCATAAACTTTCTGGCCGCGTCCAGGTTCTTACTGAACGGCTCGGAGAAGACCAGCGTGGATGCCTGGTATTCACCGGTCCCGTAGTAAGCGCTCATAGCTCCTGCTGCCCATCGCACGGCCAGGCCCTTCTGAACGGCCGTGTTTAGAGTAGGTTCCGTCTGAACTGCCAGGTCAATTGCCTTGTTCGCATAGGCGGCTATCATGTCCGGGAATGCCAGCTGAATTACCTCTACATCACTGATTGTGAGGCCACCCTGGTGAAGGAAATACTCAACCTGGGCCTCGGCACCACTCTTTACCGACGGTACGGCCACCTTCATGCCCTTGACGTCCTTGACATCCTTCACCTTGCCACTATCAAGGAGATCTTTGCGAATCGTGATCCGGGAAAACTCAAACCCCTTGACACTGGCGCCCTTGGAGCCAACCATCTTGAGAGCCACACCCCTGTCGATGGCATTGAGCAGTGCCGGACTGATGACCCCACCCCCGACCTCAAGATCACCAGAGGACAGGGGAGCTATCATCATGGGACCTGACTGGAATTTTACAATCTCAACCTCCAGTCCCACTTCCTTGAAATAGCCCTTGTCCATGGCTATGTAGACACCGGAATCCGATTCTACCCCCGGAGACCCAAAGCGGACCGTGGTTGTCTTTCCTGGTGAACTTGCCTGGGCTGCCGGGGCTGCCGGGGTTGCCGTCGCCGCAGCTGTGGGCTTGGCGGCCGGCTGGGTGGGAACAACGGTAGCGGAGGCTGGCGCCTTCGTCGGAGCCACTGTGGCAGACGCTGGTGACTTTGTCGGGGTTGGAGTGACGGCGGCCGCTCCAACGCATGCAGACGTGATCACAGATAACACGAGCAGACAACCTACCCCCCAGCCCAGCCACTTCCTACCTTTCACAGCCGTTCGACCTCCTGGATCTACTAGTCCATTCGATGGGCAAGGTTGACGCAACGTTGTCCTAAATTCGCGCCTCTGCGTCTGACGCAATATCTTTCTGAAGGGCAGGAGACAGGGTGGCCCACTTGTGAAATCGGCGGGGAAGGATACCGCACGTCATATTGCTCGTGTCCTTACCCGCCACATGAATTCGATAGGCCCTACACTCGGTCAGACTCCCGGGCCCAACCGGCATTGCATGTCCCCACGCACAATCCGGAGCCGGGCTTCTGAATACAATCCAGCTTGAGCTAACGTCATCTGAAGAAATCGGTGACAGCTCCGAGCTTACTGGAGTTCTGCTCCCGAATACCTCCGCGGTCCTTCGCCGGGGCGATGCAACAGGCTGCGGTCCTACTTGCCCCGCAGGTCGGTAACCACCGGAGCGCCCGCGGTTCCGCCGCGGGCCTTCCATGTCGGCGATTCATCCAACTGAAAGGTATGATGACACTTAGGGCACTGACTAGGGAAATTGGGCAAAAGCACGATTGGCTCGCCCACGTAATAACGGAAATTGCATTTCGGGCAGTTGAGATAATATACGCTGACCAACTTGACTCCCTCCCCTACATTCTCTCAGTAGGCATCTTGGCAAACTGCTCAGGCGAGACGAAATCGGAAATATTGACCGACTGCATTATGGTCGGGTCCACCGAATTACGCTCAGAGAAGTCTTCGCCAACGGGCTTGGTACAATCGATACCACCCTTCGCGCCCACGTCATATCTGGCAGATGGATCAATGATCGGGGCTTTCACATTGGGGAATATCATCACATCGCGGTCCCACTGGCTCCGTGTGGCGATTGCGAACAGCACCTCTCGCTCATCGAAGATGTCGATATCCATGTCAAATGTGAAGGCGTGCTTCAGGCGGAAGTCGACAGTCAGGGCGGACATGATTGCTTCCCGGGCATCTCCTCGCCAGGGGTTCTCCAGCTGCAAATAGACATGGAACCGGCACGTTCCAGAGAGTGGCATATAGACGTTCTTTAGAGACGGGATACGCTGCTTGACGCTTTCGTATACCGCTGCTTCAATGGAAAAGCCACCCATTACCTGGTTGTCCGGGTGCCCCACCAGAATATCATGCCAGTAGGCATCCTTTCGGTGAGTAATTGCCGTTACTTCGAACTGCGGATTAGGCACTTGCGGCCCGATGTATCCGCCGTACTCTCCGAAGGGGCCTTCGGGCAGCAGCTCGTACGAGCGCATGACCCCTTCTACCACGACCTCAGCATCGGCAGGTACCAGGAAGTCATCTCCCAGTGTCTCCGAAGGCACAACTCGCAGGGGCTCGCCAAGCACCCCTCCCATGGCTGCGAAATGGCTCTCGGGATAACCCAGGCGGGACTGCCCCGCTATGCAGGTGGCGGGATGGTGCCCCAGCCAGTACGCCAGCCGGGTGGGCTGCCCCCGGTCCCGGTTCTTACAGATGTTGAGCCAGTTATGGCTGACTGTATACGGATAGCAACGGATAGTCCGCTTGTCGTAGATCCATCCACGTTGAAGAGCGCAGTTATCGACCCCGGAGTCGGGATCGTAGCTGGTCAGGAATCCGGCGGTGAAATAGGGTCCAGGGTCCATGTAGTGGTGGTAGAGAGCCGGCGTCTGAGTCAGATCAACCTGCTCTCCTGTCTTGACGACCTCCTTGACCGGAGCCTCTTGCTTGGAGATTACCTGTGGCTTGACGTGCTCTTGACGAGACTTGTTGAAGAAGTCCTCGTGGACCGTCCGAAACGTAGAGCCAATTGACTCCGCGCAGCGGGAGCGGCTGGCCAGCAGGTTAGTAATCAGTGGGAATGATGACTTGTTGCCGGCGCAGGTCGTGATATTCTCGGCGATGATGACAGGATACTTTTCTTCCTTGTTTAGCTTCATCACCAGAGCGGTCACTTCCTGATTAGAGCTTATGTCCTTCTTGATCCTCAGGACCTGCTCAGGATGAGACGCTTCATAGTCTCTTAAATAAGACCGTAGGTCCTTCGCCATATAACTCCTTTCCGAGGCATGCCCGTCAGGCGTATGCCCTTATGATGATATGCCCGCCTTCCAGGGCACGATTACCTTCTCGAGCTCATCGAGAATCAGGAAGGAGATGAAGCCCAGGGCAGAGATGGTCAGCAGGCCTACAAACATCTGCTCGATGGAGAAGACCTGCCAGGAGTTCCAGATAAGGAATCCGATCCCGGACTTGGCCCCCACAAACTCGGCTGCCACAATGACCAGCAGAGCAACACCCCAGCCCAGCTTGATGCCGGCGAAGATCATGGGCATGGCCCCGGGTAGGGCTATCGTTAGCCAGGTGTTGATACGGCTGGCGCCGAAGTTCTTGCCCACATCCAGATAGATCTTGTCTATGGTCATCACACCGGTCATGGTATTGATCAGCGCAAAGTAGAATGTGGCTATTGCCACAATCACGTACTTCGATTGCTCGCCCAGCCCGAAGATGAGCAGGATGAGAGGCAGAATGGCTATCTTGGGAATGGGATAGGTAGCCGCGATCATGGGATTGATCCCCGCCCGGACGATGCGGGAGAGGCCCATAATGATACCCAGAATAACCCCCGGTATGGACCCCATCAGGAAGCCGATACCGATCCGTCCCAGGCTGGCGTTGATGTGAGTGAGCAACTCGCCGCTGATGACCATATTCCAGAAGAAGCCGGCGATCACCGACGGCATGGAGAAGAAGCGGTGGTCCAGGACCCCCATCCTGACCAATACCTCCCAGATAACCAGAAGTATCAGGGGCGAGAAGAGAGAGACCATTCGCTCCTGGAAATCCCGCTTAGCGGCTGCCTTATGCAGCTCCTTCTCGAAATCCTGCAGAGAAGGAAGCAACACGTCGGTGGCGGTGGCGCTGGCGCTAGAAGCCCTGTTTTGTACCATATCCGACTCCCTTTTCCTCTTTCGCATCAGCCAGTCGCTCCTGCTCCTTGGCCTTCATAACCTCGTCCCGAAGCAGGCTCCACACTTTGAAGACCATCTCGCCGTAGGCAGCGGTCCCCTTCAGCTCGTATACCTTCCTCGGGCGTGGGAAATCAACCTGAACCTCTGCCTTGACGTGGCCCGGATGGGCGGTAAAGACTACAATCCGGTCTCCCATCGTAATAGCCTCGTCGATGCTATGGGTCACGTAGATTACCGTCGTACGCGTCTCTTCCCATATCCGCAGCAGCTCTTCCTGAAGCAGGATCTTGGTCTGCTCATCCAGCGAGGCAAAAGGCTCATCCATCAGGAGTATCTCCGGGTCATTAGCGAACGCCCGGGCGATACTGACCCTTTGCTTCATGCCACCGGATAGCTGGTGAGGGTACGCCTTAGCGAACTTGGCCAGGCCCACCTTCTTAACAAACTGCTCGGCCCGGTCCCTGGACTCGCCCCGCCCCACTCCACGCATACGCAGGCCATAGGCCACGTTGTCCCGGACAGTCATCCAGGGGAAGATGGCATGCTCCTGGAAGATCATGGAGTTGATGGGCTTGTTCTTGTCCCGCTGGCTCACCGCTACCTCGCCGGTAGTTGGTGTCTCCAGACCCCCCATGATCCGCAGCATGGTAGTCTTCCCGCAGCCACTCGGCCCCACCACGCAGAGGAACTGGCCCTCGGAAATCGATAGATTCACCTCGGCCAGCGCGACCACGCTGGTATGGCCGGTACGGAAGAGCTTCGTTAGCCCGGCAATCCGGATCTTGTCAGTGCCAGAGGCATTTGTTGTGATGCCACCAGTATTCTTAGAAATGTTTCCCTCCATCTTGACACCACCATCGGGAAAAATTAAGGGGTTCGAAAGATTAAGCGAAGTTTACCCTTCTATTTTTCGTTTGTCAAGCGCAAGCTAGTTCGCTAGTACACTTATAGGTTTTCGGCGCCTAGACGACTCCAAGTATCATCAACACCCAGGTCACGGCCATAATCGCCAGCCCCAGGGGCACCCCGAGCCGGGCCCATTCCGAGCTGGTGATCTTGAGCTTGTTTGCGGAGATAATATTAGGAATGTTTCCGGGTATGAGCATGCCTCCGGCGATCAGGAGACCGAGGAGAGCGGCCTTGATCTGCACCGTGTCCATAGACGGCCCGATCTCAGCGGCGGTGAGAGTAGCGTTGTCCAGAATAGCTGACACTATGTTCACCCAGAACAGAGCCAGGTAATGGACCTGGCTGAAGTAGGTGTCCACCAGGGGCTTGAAGCCAGCGCCCAAGAAGATGAGCGCCAGAACGAACACATAGACCTTGGCGGCGCGAAGGAAGACTTCCAGTATCTTCTCGTCCTCCTTCTCTGCCTCAAGGGAGGATCCGGTATCATCGTCTTTCCGCCTTACCAGGAACATGCCAACAATTCCAATCACAAAAACTGCAGGGACAATGTAGAGCGCGAGTAGCTCAATAAGATAGGTAGACGAAGCATAATATGGAGCCCCACTCAGCTTTGAGACGGCAATAGTGGCAAGTGGCTCGCCCAGCGGCGTGAGGGCTGCACCGAGGCCAATGGCGAAGCAGGCAATAATCGTCAGGTTTACCTCTGCCTTCCGGTGCAGGCGCATTACGCTCACGAACTCAACCAGGATCAGCGAGGCAATTATCGCGGATATGACGCTGGAGGATATTCCGAGCAAGAAGACCACGATCAGAATCACGAGTGCCAGGGGAACCCTCACGAGCAGCGCATCCATGGCAGCCTCGATCTGCCGGCGCAGGAAGTGAAAGAAGAGCCCGGCGCCCAACACCGCCAGCGTGATGCTAATTGGGGCGACTAGCCCCTCATGCACCAGCTCATAGCTCCAGACCGCCGAGACGGTGGCGCTGATAAGTCCCATTACGAACAAGAAAGCTTCGAGGTTACCCTCGATGGTCTTATTAAGGAATGGACCGACCAGCACTATCAAGAATACCAGGGAAAGCCCGACCGTAAGAGGTAGGTTCTCCAATGTGCAGCTAACTCCTTTGTTCAGGCCGAAAAGACCTGCTATTCCGAGGGCACGAGCCTCTCAACTGGTTTCGTGCCCCGTCCAATTCTACCAGAAGCGGGCTTGCCCGCATAGCGAACGCCGTGCAACGGCCCGAGCAACCATGTTGTATAATCGTTGAGGGGCATGCTAAACTCCCTGTGAGCGCAAATGGATAAGAAGACTGTCATAGTGGCAATGAGCGGAGGGGTGGACTCCTCTGTGTCGGCCGCCCTGCTGCTGAAGGCGGGATACCGCGTCATCGGGGTTACCATGCGCCTCTGGGATGGCGAGGATGGCCCTGCTTTTTCCCGGACATGCTGTTCCCTGGACTCTGTAGAAGACGCCCGCCGGGTCTGCCAGGTACTGGACATACCGTTCTACCCGCTGAACCTTACCAGGGAGTTCAGGACGCACGTAGTGGACTATTTCTGCGAGGAGTATCAGGTCGGACGCACCCCCAATCCTTGCCTGGCGTGCAACCGGTTCGTGAAATTCTCATTCCTCCTGACCAAGGCCCGAGCCTTGGGCGCGCACTACCTGGCGACAGGCCATTACGCCAGGATTGATCGAACAGGCGAGACCCACCGACTCTTGCGGGGAGCAGACCCCGGGAAGGACCAGTCCTACGTCCTGTACACCCTTGGGCAGGAAGAGATGGAACATCTGCTACTCCCCGTAGGAGACTACGCAAAGAGCGAGATACGGCGGATAGCCCATGATTGGGGTTTGCCCGTTGCTGACAAGCCTGACAGCCAGGAGGTCTGCTTCATCACCGAGGGTGATTACCGCGGATTCCTGGCTGATCGCGTTTCCTACGCCCCCGGACCGATGGTGAACCAGGAGGGACGAGAGTTGGGCAGCCACCGGGGCTTGCCGTTCTATACCATAGGACAGCGAAAGGGCCTTGGCCTGGCTCTTGGGCAGGCGTACTACGTAGTGGGGCTGGACCAGCCCCGAAATACCCTCGTAGTTGGGCCTCAGCAGGAACTGGAATCGCTTGCACTCCTGGCGCGTGATGTGACGTTCACCTCCGGCCAGCCTCCCCGTTTGCCCGGTCAAATTGAAGCGCAGGTCCGCTACCGGAGCCCTGCCGTGCCGGCCGCGCTTGTACCGGAGAATGGCGACTGGCGGGTTAATTTTGTCCAGCCTCAACGGGCGGTGACGCCAGGACAGGCAGTAGTCTTTTACCGGGGTGAGGAGGTGCTGGGAGGAGGCACGATCGAGGAAGCAATACGATCTTGAATCTTAGCAAGTATCCACGACCCAAGGGAGACACCGGAATTGGGTTCCGGCTGCCTGCCGATCAGTATGACCGGCTGGGACCGGACCACTGGCTACAGCTGCTCAAGGCAGCAGGCGCCAGTTGGGCTATACTCCCCATATACCATCCGCGTAGCGTGCCGGCCGCCCTCCTCATGGACCTGTCAAGCAAGGACATCGAGACCGTCGTTCAGGTTATAGTGAGCCCGGTCGCCCCGATTGAGCCTAACCTGCTCCGCAACATCATGGCCCGGTACCGAGATTGCGGCGTACATTATATATCCTTCTATGATCGCCCCAACTCTGTCTACCAGTGGAAGCTGGAGGACTGGCGAAAGCCACAGCTACTACAGCGATTCGTGGACATGTTCCTGCCGTGCATCGAACGAGCGTCTGAGATCGGACTCTTCCCGCTGCTGAGCCCCCTTGAGCCGGGGGGAGAATACTGGGATACCGGCTTCCTGGCCGGCGTGCTTCAGGAGCTCAAGGAGCGAGACCGGCTTCCGCTGTTCGACCGCCTCGCCGTAGGCATTTACAACTACGCCTACAACCGCCCTCTGAGCTGGGGCAAGGGAGGCCGGGGCCGGTGGAAGGAGGCCCTGCCGTATCAGACTCCTCCCGGCAGCGAAGACCATATCGGCTTCCATCTGTTCGAGTGGTACAACGAACACATCCGGGAAAAGCTTGGCTTCTCACTGCCCCTCATAAGTATGGGAAGTGGGGCCGGACCCACCGAATGGGAGGATGCCACTTTCTCACCCCTGGAAGGCAAGACAGCCGCCCAGCGCAATCAAGAGGCGGTCAGCCTGTTGATGGAGGGTGAGCTATCGGATTGCCTGTTCAATCTGGCCTTCCCGTTAGAGCCGGTTATGGAGGATGCCACTGTCGCCACTATCAAGTCGCTCCGGGAGTTGCCCAGACACCCACGGCACTTCAGCTGGAATAAGCCGGAGAAGGCCCTCAAATCAACCTTCCCCAAGCCCATTTATCACTACCTGCTCCTTCCCGACACGGAAGGACCCAAAGCCTGGCCCGAGAAGTACGTCAGGCGTTTCCGCCCCACGTGCGGCTTCAGGCTTGACGAGGCGATGCAAGCAGAGTTCGTAACGATCCTGGGTGACAACCTGGGCATAAGCCCCCAGGAGGAACGAAAGGTAAGGGCTGCCGGATGCAAGGTGGAGAGGGTATCAGGAAAGAACGTGAGGGAGGCCCGGAAGCTGCTCGATGAAATGGCCGAAGATGGCAAGCGGTTCCTGACCATCGGGTAAGGACTACTTGGACGTGGCCACCTTGATAACCCTCCCGTCGTCACCAATGGTTACCCTGATTGTCTGTGAGAGACTGGCCCCATCAGGGGTGGTGAAGGCCTTACGGAAGCTGAAGACCGATATACCCGGCGCCGGCTCGCTGGCAGTAGGCTCCACCCCTCCCATTTCCGGGAAGTGCAGCCGCACGTATTCCTTCGCCGAGAGGAGTTTATCTTGCATCTAGTGGCCTACCATTTCTGGAGAGGGCTGGCGGCCCTGGCAGAAGCCCTCTATGCCCGCCGCCGGGAACCCTCCATGTGGCTTATTGGCTTTATCGTTCTGGAGATGGTCGCCTTCTGGATCGTTTGGGGGGCGCTCCTGCGCGTGTTTTAGGTCCGCGCCAGTCGCTCTTCCATCTCGCCCAGGCGACGCTCCAGGGCCTGCTGGCGTATTGATATGGTCAGGTCTCCCCGAGTCTTCTCCAGAATCCCTCTGGCCATGTCGGTGGTACGTCGAAGCCCCTCGGTGAGGCTATCCGGGAAGTCCATAATCACCATACAATCATAAATGTCGCTCATGACGTCCAGCAGCCTCTCGCATTCCGGTATCTCTCCGGCACGCAACCGGTCGAGAAGGTGGCGGCGAAGCTCTCCCACAGTCTCGCCCAGTCCTTTAAGGTAAGCCGTATAGCTCACACCCAGCTCGTCGGGGTCGGGAAACGGCTGTCCCTGCACCAGCGCCACAGTCGCCCTCGCCTCTACATACTCCTTCTCGGCATCACCCACGAAGGAGAGCGACCCGACGCCTACCTGACGAATACTCCGGTGGGTCTCCTCCAGCATGCCCTTGGCCTCTTCCAGCAAGCCGGACGCTACACCGAACTCCCGGCGATGGGCCGCCCGGATAGCGTTGGCCGACCGGCGGATTATCTCACGGGAGTGGTAATATGCCTTTTCCCTGGCCTCATACCATCTTGAGAGTTGAGCGTGTATCCTGTTGCTAACCTCGTCCAAATCAGCCACCAGTCACCTCCTTCGGGCTGAATACGTCGCTCAGGGTCCTCGCCGCAGATTCAGGGTCCGGGGCCGATGACACCGCAGAGATAACGGCCACGGCATCCGCACCGCAGGCAACCGGCATCCCGATATTCCGGTGATTGATTCCACCGATAGCGACAACCGGGACATCGACCGCCCGGCGAACATCCTGGAGTACATCGAGCGTGGCCGGGCGAATGTCGGCCTTGCTGGCTGTCGGGAAAAGGGCGCCCACTGCTACGTAATCGGCGCCATCTGCTACCGCCCGCTGCGCCTCGCCCACATTGTTGGTGGAACAGCCAATGAGCATGTTTATGGGTAGCAGGCGCCGCGTCTCAGCCACCGGCAGGTCCTTTTGCCCAACATGCACTCCATCGGCCTCACAGGCTATCGCCAGGTCCACGTGGTCGTTGACGATGAAGACCACCCCGTTCTGACGGCAGAGGTCTCGTAATGCAACCGCAACCGGCAGCAGCAACCCTTTTTCCCTGACCTTATCCCGGAGCTGGACTACCCTGGCGCCTCCAGCGATGGCGGCGCGAGCTATCTCCAGGCCGGAACGCTCACCATCCGGCTCACCGTCCACGATGACGTACAATCCCCTTATCCCCGAAGCCTTCTCCCGACGCAGGAGCCTGGAGGCCATGTCCTTTTCTACCTCATACATCTCGAACCGTATCTCCTTGAAGGGCATGCGATCCGGCAGAAGCTTGCCCATCTCCTCAAGTACTCGTAATGACTCCTGGGTCCTCTTGGCGTTGGCCACCAGGATGTCAAAAAGGGTGCTGCGCCTGTCCTCTGACTCAGTGTTCAGGAAGGCTCCGGTATCTCCTTGGGAGTCCCGGGCGCTGAGCAAAGCCGTAGTCTGTTTATCTATGACCAGGCGATGGCGAATGTCCTTGAGGCGGCCGGAGAGCTTGGGATCGTCAAGGGCGAAGCGGGCGATATCCTCTAATACGCGTAGCCCCTCGCGGACGCGATCGAGGTTGGCGTCCAGAATGCGGGCTGAGTCGCTCACGCTCAGTCCAGGCCATCCCCGAAATCGCCACCGCCGTCGCCTTCCCCGGTGTCGTCGGGCATCTCTCCCGCTTCCATGCGGTCTACCATCTCATCAAATTCGGGCCCCAGGTCTTCGCCCATTTCGTTGCCCATACGCCGGGCCCATCGGGCGATGCTGCGGGGGTCATTCTCGTCCAGGCCCCCGAGATTGCTGGGGTCCGCCAGGTCATCCAGACGGCTGTCCTCGGACCGGGCAACGGCGAAACGGGAGACCAGCCGGGTCATCTCCTGGCTTCCGCAGTGGGTGCAGGCCGGCTCCGTAACCTGAGAATAGCTGCGGAACAGGATACTATTGCGCCGCCTGCAGCTCCGGCAAACATACTCGTATATAGGCATATCCTACGCCCCCCAAACGGCGTTCTCGGTCACCTCGACCCGGCGCAAACGCCCGGCCGGCGTCATTTCGACGGCTACCAGGTCGATACGCCACTGGTCGGGGAGACCGGCATGCGTCTGAATATAGGTCTGGGCTGTCCGCACCAGGCGGACACCTTTAGTCCTGGTGAGCGACTCCTCCGGGCTGCCAAAAGTCGCTATACCTCCGCTGCCGGAACAGGTACGGCACCGCACCTCCACGAACACCAGGCAATCGTGTTGCTGGGCGACGATGTCCACCTCCCCCCAGAGCGACCGGAAGTTAGTCTCCCGGATTGCATACCCCAACTGCTTCAGATGCCGGAGGGCAATGCGCTCTCCCAGTTGCCCCAGGGTATGCCGGCGCTCTTCGGCTTTCGGCCCGCCCTCAATAAGCTGCGCTGGTGCGAAGCTCCGTCGATGTAGCGGGCAGAGCCCGAGGTCACGCAGCCGGGCCAGGTGCTCCGTTGTCCCATAGCCCTTGTGGCGGTCGAACCCGTAGCCGGGATACTCCCTCTCAGCGTCCGTCATCACCCGGTCCCGGTGTACCTTGGCTACAATCGAGGCAGCGGCAATGGAGAGACAGGTGGAATCTCCTTTGATGATGCTCTTCTGAGGAAGCCCGACGGTTGGCAGCTTTACAGCGTCAATCAGCAGAAAATCAGGTCTGACTCTCAGGCCCTGAATAGCCTCTGACATCGCCTTTTTGGTGGCCGGGCCTATGCCCGTCCGGTCTATCTCTTGAGGGCTCACACCGGCCGTCGCCCAGGCCAGGGCATGCCCCTGGATCTCGGCGCAAAGGCGCTCCCGCTGAGCAGCAGTTAGAAGCTTGCTGTCCCGCACGCGGCTATAGAATTCCGCACTTGTTGCGGGCAAGATCACGGCGGCCGCGACCACAGGCCCGGCCAGTGGCCCGCGTCCTACCTCATCTACGCCCGCAAGATGCCGGTATCCCCGCGCCCAGAGGGCATCTTCTTCTTTCAGGGTCGGGATTACAGCCATACTATCTCCGCATGTACGGGATCACAGCAATACTGTCTCCGCATGTAATTGTATAACGGCAGACGCGGTGCGACAAGGGGAGGCCTTCGATAAGAATTTCTCTTGGCGCAATGGAGGGGGAGTCGATGGGGAGAGGCAACAGCCAAAAGGGCCTTTCGACTCATGTTGGACTCACTGGGCTGCCATTCGTTTCCACGGGGCTGCCGTTCGCTTCCGCTGGGCCGCCGTTCGCTTCCGCTGGGCTGGGCTCCCTCATCCCCACCTTCTCCCACTGCGGTGGGCGAAGGAGTACTCACTCTTGCGGTGGGAGGAATACCTGGTTGCCACTACGTCAAGGAGCGGTTCTCCTTACCTCGGGAGGAGAGTAGTTCCCTCCCCCACCGCAAATGGGGCAGTTCCCTCACTCGCCGCAGATGTGGTAGCTCCCTCACCCATTGCAGCGGGACAGCACTTACTATCCCCTCGCCCACCGCCGCGGGAGAGGGTTAGGGTCAATACGGTTTAGTTAAGCATGGC
>Ga0082335_1005831_pt1 | contig 16577 bp, 10 predicted proteins | sample Subgrocontami58m_FD_72375 | JGI IMG/M metagenome (GOLD analysis project Ga0082335, IMG submission 72375) | Subsurface groundwater microbial communities from S. Glens Falls, New York, USA - GMW37 contaminated, 5.8 m (SPADES assembly) (version 2) ... | reverse complement strand
CAATGAAGCAGTGCACACGGAGAGGTGGACGGCGACCTCCGGGCACCGTCGGGCCGCGTTCGCCGCAAGAACGCGCCCGGAGGTCGCGTTCCACCTCGGGCCAGCTGCACACTTCCGTATAGGGTGTCTCGGAACCACCGGGAACTTCCGACGAAACACACCCCGGCGCTACGCGCCACCCCTCTTGATGGAGGGGACTTTTGTCGTGTGGTCGCGCCCGATTCTTGAAATCCCCTCTAAAGAGAGGGGTGCCCGAAGGGCGGGGGTGTGTTTGTTCGAACGGGCCTGTCGAATGGGCTCCTCTATGTCGCGATCGCCTGTTCAATATCCGGCGTCAGCGAGCTGCCGCCGCGTTTCCGCCAACGCGGGCCCGATTTGCCGCGGGAGATCCGTCCAGATTGGCTCAAGGGCGAGCCGCCGGTTGTAGCCGGCCTTCCGCAATGCGCGCAGGAATGGGCGGAAGTCCTCGCCGTTCACGCCCGGCGCGGCGCGGTCCTTGTTTTCCGCGAGGTGCGCGTGCTGAATGAGCGGACCGACCTTCACGATGTCGTCGGGCGACTCGCCGTTGCGCAGCATGTGAAACAAGTCGACGAGCAGCTGCACCGCGCGGTGGTTGGCCCGGCGCACCGCCTCGGCGCCCTCGCGCACCGTGTTGACGAGATTGCATTCACCGCGATTGAGCGGCTCGACGACGATGGTGACGCCGTTCTCCTCGGCGAGCGGGGCGAACTGGCGGAGGATGTCGACGTACTGATCGAAACCTTTCGCGAGGGGAAACCCGGCCGGCACCATCCGCGCGCCGGCGCTGCCGAACACGATCATGGTCATGCCGATTTCCTTCGCGCGGCGAAACACGGTGTGCGCGTAGCGATCGAGCCGCGCGTAATCGATGTCGGGTCCGCTGCATTTCAACGTGCCCGGCAGCAGCACGTTCGCGGCCGGCATGGGGAAACCGCACGCGCGCAATGCCGCCGCGCGCGGGGCGAACTCGGTGTCGGGCGATTCGGGCGCGAGGAAGTTGACCACGTGCCCTTCGATGAAGTCGCATTCGGGCCGCGCGGGCAGCGTGGCGAGCGTGGCCGGGTCGGTGCAGAAGCCGATTTGCATGAGTGGCTAAGGAGTGGAGGCGGATGGCGGCAAAGTCGCGGAGAAAAAATCCGGACAGTGCCAGTGCGATGCTGCTCGGCCCTCGGGCGAAAAAGCACTTGCTTCCACGAGTGCCATGGCGCTTTGTGACCGGTCCTTCGTCGGGCTGTAGCGTAGCCTGGTAGCGCGCTTGCATGGGGTGCAAGAGGTCGTGAGTTCGAATCTCACCAGCCCGACCATTCACGATCAGTTGAGAGCCTTGCGCCTTGGCACAGGTTGCGCGCAGGAAGAGTTTGCGTTTGGCGTCTCACACTATGCGGAGTCTCCCGCGGAAAATCTGGCCTCCGGCTGCGTTCGCAGCGGCGCGAGCAGGACGCGATCGACATCCGCCGGCACCGGCACACGGGCACGCACCTGCGGCCACAAATCGAGCGGTGGCGCCGCGATGAGGCTCGCATCGAGACGCACATCGCGAAAATCGTCGTGCAGGTAAGGCCGCCGGCCGCAATGAAGCGCGTCACAGCTCGCGCGATAAGACGGGCCACACTCGCGCCAATGACACGCGCGGCCGATATAGCCGCCCCGCTCGTCGGCGAGAAAGACATCCGCGCCCCGACCCAACTGCTGCGCGTGGCCGCCCAGTTGCCGGCCCGCCTTGGCCAGGGGCGCCAAATCCATGTCGTCGCTCACGCGCACCAGCACGTCGGCATCCTTCGGCTCGGGCTCATCGCGCGTCAGCGAACCGATCAGCGCGATGCCCTTCACGCCGGGAAGTTGCCCGACAGCCCGCGTGAACTTCAATACGCCCGCGAGCAAGTGCTGTCGTGGCGGTGGCCGCGGCGGCAACTCCAGCGGCGGTGTCGGCATCACCCATTCAACCTCGATGTCCTGCGCCGCGAGCCACTCGGCCGCGCGCTCGCGCTGACGCTGCTCCTGGAATGCGAACCACAGCTTTCGTTCCCGAAAGCAGCCGTGGATGACGTCCTTGAAACGGCGGAATGCCCCCCGGCCCTGGATTGCTTGCACGAGCTGCTTGCGCACCGTCTCATCCGGCACCGTGGCGGTGAAATCCTCCAGGTCGCGATAATTCTCTCGGAGTTCGACTTCGGCCATCGCGATCACCCGCCCGGCCAGGTGCTCGTCGACGTGCCACGCGTCTCGCAGCGCCTGTTTCTGCCCGGCGGGCTCGGCGGACTGCGCAATCAACGACTCCACGGATGCGCCGGGCGCGGCCTCGGCGAGCAACTCCTGCAACTGCTCCGCCGTTTCGTCGAAGACGACGAGCACAGCGCCTGTTTCCAAATCGAGGTAGGATTTGGTCTCAGAGGTCGGCCCATCGCAGGCCGCTTCGAAATCGATCCAGTTTATCTTCAGCTTCCGCATACGTGACAGGATCGAGGCCGGCTCGTGAATTGAGGAGTTGGAAAAGGGTCTGGCGCCTCGCAGGCGGTCACCGCATTTTGGGTGGCCGGCCGGTATTCGCGGGTCACGACATCTCCACTACCGTGCGCCGCTTCCTTCACAAAGGAGGTGCGGCCCAGATCGACGATGCGTGCCTTCGTGGACATGACGGCGAACTCGGAACTGCGCGAAAGATGTGGACCCCCTGTGCCCCTGTCCAATGAGAATACCGGCATGCCTTCCTCCGCGCGTCAGGTTCCGCCGCCGAAATTCGGACGCCCAACCGCTTCCACCGATATTCAGCTGCCGCACGCCACCGACTGGCGCACCACCGATCAAGACGAGGTCAACCGCCGCATCCTGCGTGCGCGGGAGGAGCAACCGGCTATCCGCAACCTCGACCCACGCCACCCGATTTTTTCGAATTTCGAGGTGAAGTCGCGTAGCGGACTCGCCTACGAGGTTGAGGTGCGTGACCTCGCCAAACGCCAGTTTGGCTGCACGTGCACTGATTTTCAGATCAACGGGCTCGGGACCTGCAAACACATCGAGGCTGTGCTGGTGCGGTTGCAGGCGACGTCGAGAAAGGCCTGGGTTGCGGCACGGCAGAAAGGTTCCCCGCGGCTCGACCTCGTGCCCGATCCCGAACACCACGCGCTCATCGTCGAGCGCAACTTCTCCGCCCTCCCGCGTCCGCTGCGCCGCTGGTTCGACGATGAGGGTCGGATGCCGGTCGATTCCGCCGGGGCATTTCAAGCGGCGCTCGCGGAGCTCGACGGTGAGGCGTCCGCAGTCCGGCTCTCCGTCACCGTTGCGCCGTGGCTGGAGTCGTTGCGGATCGCCGACGAGAAGCGGCAGTTGCGGCGCGACTACGAGCAGAAGGTGCAGGCCGGCGAATACCCGGCGCACGAGACGCTCGTGCCGCTCTATCCCTACCAGCGCGAAGGCATGCTGCACCTCGCGTTCACCGGCCGGGCGCTGCTGGCCGACGAGATGGGCCTCGGCAAGACCATCCAGGCAATTGCCGCGTGCGCGCTGCTCCACCGGCTGGGCCAGGCCAAACGCGTGCTCGTGGTCACACCCGCCTCGTTGAAGACCGAATGGGAGGAACAGATCGCGCGCTTCACGCCGCTCCCGCTCCAAATCGTATTCGGAAACAAGACCGAGCGACTCCGCGCCTACGCGAGCGCGCCGTTCTTCACGCTGGTCAACTACGAGCAGATGCTGGCCGACGCCCTCGACGTGAATGCCCGCCTGCGCCCCGACATCGTCGTGCTCGACGAAGCGCAACGGATCAAGAACTGGGCCGCCAAGACCGCGCAGGCCGTCAAGCGACTGCGGAGCCGCTATGCATTTGTCCTCACCGGCACGCCGATCGAGAACCGCCTCGACGATCTCTACTCGATCGTCTCGTTTCTCGACCCCAAGATTTTCGGGCCGCTTTTCCGTTTCAATCGCGAGTTCTACCAGCTCGACGACCGCGGCCGGCCCGAAGCCTATCTCCAGTTGCAGAAGGTGCACGAGCGCATCCGGCCGGTCCTGCTGCGCCGGCGCAAAAGCGATGTCGAAAAGGAGCTGCCCAGCCGCACGGACCGCAACCTCTTCATCCCGCTCGGCCCCGCGCAGCGGCAGGATTACGCGGCGCACGAGCAAGTCGTCGCCCAACTCGTCCAGATCGCCAAACGCCGGCCGCTTTCGCCGCAGCAACAGCAGAGGCTCCTCAGCGAGCTCGGCATGATGCGGATGCTCTGCGACACGCCCTACATTCTCGATCGCGACAATCGCACGTGTCCGAAGCTCGACGAACTCGAGCGCATTTTCGACGAAGTGCTCGCCGTGCCCGACGTGAAGGTGATCGTGTTTTCCGAATGGGAGCGGATGCTCGAGCTCGTGCGCGACCTGTGCCGGCAACAAGCCCTGGGCTACGCATGGCATACCGGCTCAGTCCCGCAGCAGAAACGTCGCGCCGAGATCCGACTTTTCAAGGACGATCCGAACTGCCGGGTCTTCCTCAGCACTGATTCGGGCGGCGTCGGACTTAACCTGCAGGTGGCGAGTGTCGTCATCAACTGCGACCTGCCATGGAATCCCGCCAAACTGGAACAGCGCATCGCGCGCGCCTGGCGCAAGCACCAGAAGAACGCGGTCACCGTGCTTAATCTCATCGCCGCTGATACGATCGAGCAGCGGATGCTCGGCACGCTCGAGGCGAAGCGGACCCTGGCCGAAGGCGTGCTCGATTTGCGGGGCGACCTCGACGAAGTGCCGTTGCGCCCGGGCGGGCAGAGTTTTCTTCAGCGGCTCGAGCAAACGCTTTCCGAGGCGACAGCGGCGTCCTCTCAAATTTCAAATCTCAAATTCGAGATGGCGAAGCCCCGCCCGCCGGCCGATCCCGCCGAAGCGTTCGCGCAACGTGCCGCGGCGCTGCTCGGCGCGCGGCTCATCTCGTGCCAGGAACGGTACCCGGATAACGATGACTCGGCGGCTGGGCCACCGCCGGTTCTGGTGGTGGTGGTCGATCGCGACGCCGAAGCGTGGCAGCCGCGGCTGGCCGAACTTCAGGCGGAGCTCTTCGCGCCCGACGGCGCGAGTGGCCCGGCGATCTCCGCCGTGCAGCTTGAAATCCTGGACCGGGCCACGTTGCAAACGCTGGAGCGGCTCGAAGCGGCGGGGCTGATTCGCTCGCGCGTGCGCGCCACCCGGCAGCTGCATCCCGCCGCGGCCACGACGGTCGCTCCGCTGACCGAGGAAGAGAAGACGCGCGCCAACGATTTTCGCCGCCAGGCCGGGAAAAAGCTCAAGCTCGCGAAGATCCTGTCGGCCGAAGAAATGCCCGACGAAGCCGCTGATGCCCTGCGCGAGGCGGCGCGGCTCGCCGGTTGTGCGTTCGCGGTGGAAGAGCGGGCGGCGACAATCCCGGCGACGCTCACCGCCGCGCTCGCGCCGCCGCTGAGTTACCGTTGGGGCGAATCCGCCGCGGTATTCGCGCCGCTCGCCACCAAGGGCGAAGTCGCGATGGCATCACTCACTGACGCGCTGGGCCGTGTATTGCACGGTGCGTAGCCCGCAGCCTGACAATACTTCGTTGGGTTGCGCCTTCAACCCTCGTTCACGTCCGGAGGAAGTGTAACGTATTACGTTACACTGTAAATCAGACGATTTTTGCGGGGCACCTGACGAAGCAAGGCCAACCAGGCGCGCTGGCGTTCGCAGTTCATGCGCTGGCCCGACCCTTTTCCATTGCGGATTCGCCCGCGGCACGCGCAATCAGCCGGCGACTCATGCGAGCGAATGTCACCGGGGAGGAGCGCACACTGAAACGGTCGGGTCTCGGCTGGCCGATCGCGGTCGCCGCGACGATCCTCGTGGCGTCGAGCCGCTCGCAGGTGGCGGCGCCACCGGTGGTCAACATCGACAAGATTGCGCACTTCGCGGTCTACGGATTGCTCGCGACGTTGTTGTGCCGCGTGGGTCACGGCTGGCGCGCCGCGTTCTGGGCGCTGCTCGTGGCTTCCGCATTTGGGGCGACGGATGAATGGCACCAGGTTTATGTGCCCGGCCGAGCGGCGGAAGTGATGGACTGGATCGCGGACACCACCGGCGCCGCGCTGGCGGTCGCTCTTTACACCGGATGGCATGCCTATCGGCGGGCGCTGGAAATGCGGCTGGGGGGACGCCGGCGGTTCGCGGCGCGTGGATCCGCCGATTCGCCGCCCACTGCGGAATGAGCAAGCGCGCATCGCAACCAGCGCCGGCGCCGCCACCACGTCGGGACCGGGTCGGCATCATGGCTGGTATCCTGTTCATCCTCACGCTGCTGCTTTTTTCGCGGGTGCTGAGTCGCGACTTCGAGTTCGTCAATTACGACGACCCGGATTATGTCACGAAAAACCCGCACGTGCAGGCCGGCCTCAACGCGGCTGGGGTGCGTTGGGCGATGACGGCCGGCGTCGCGTCGAACTGGCATCCGCTCACCTGGATGTCGCACATGCTGGACTGGTCGTGGTGGCAGGACGACGCGCGCGGCCACCACGCCATGAGCGGGCTGCTGCACGCGCTCAATGCCGCGCTCGCGTTCCTCGCGTTGCGGCGACTGACCGGTGCATTTTGGGCGAGCGCGCTGTGCGCGGCACTGTTCGCCTGGCATCCACTGCGCGTCGAATCCGTCGCGTGGGTCGCGGAGCGAAAGGACGTGCTCAGCGGTTTTTTCTGGTTCGCCTCGCTCTGGGCGTATGCCGGCTACGTCGAGCGGCGACGGGCCAGCGGGAGCAGCGCCGCGGGTTTTTATGCACTCGCGCTCGTCATGTTTGGGCTCGGCCTGATGGCGAAGCCGATGCTGGTGACGCTGCCGTGCGTGTTGCTGCTGCTCGACCTCTGGCCGTTGCGACGCTGGACCGTGCCGATCCGCTCGACCGCTCCATCGTCAGCATCGCTCGGTTCGCTCCTCGTCGAGAAACTTCCGTTCTTCGCGTTGTCGGTCGCCTCGAGTCTGATCACCTACCGGGTGCAGAAGGCCGGCGGCTCGGTGACCGAGGCACTGGACTTCAGCGCGCGGATCGCGAACGCGTTCGTCGCGCTGGTGCGCTACCTCGGGAAGTTCGTCTGCCCGTTCGATCTCGCCGTTCTCTACCCGCACCCCGGGCACTGGCCGACGGCGAAAGTCGCCGCGGCCGTCGGGATCGTGGCCGGACTCACGGCGCTCGCGTGGTGGCAGCGCCGGCGCCGGCCGTGGGTGGCGGTCGGCTGGCTGTGGTTCCTCGGCACGCTCGTGCCGGTGATCGGGCTCGTGCAGGTCGGACTGCAATCGATGGCGGATCGCTACACTTATCTGCCGATGCTCGGCGTCCAGATCGCGGTCCTCTGGACGCTGACGGAATTTGTCACGACGCCGGTCGCGCGGCGCAACGCGGCCGTGGTCGCTGCGACGGTGCTGCTGGGCTGGGCGGCGCGCACCTGGAACCAGCTCGGCGTGTGGCGCAACTCGGGTACGCTGTTCACGCACGCGATCGCAGTGACGACCGACAACTACGTCGCCTACGACAATCGCGGGCTCTACCTTTACCAGCACGGTCGCGTCGACGAGGCACTGGCGGATTATCGGCGCGCACTCGCGATCGATCCGCGGTACATGAACGCGAACAACAACCTCGGCCACGCGCTGGCGGAAGCCGGCCGGCCCGCGGACGGGTTGCCGTTTTACCGGGCGGCGCTGGCGGCCGCACCGACGCACCTCGAGGTGCGCAATAACCTGGCGAATGCGCTGTCGGACCTCGGCCAGCTCGACGAGGCGATGCTGCATTATGACTACGTGCTCGCCCGGCAGCCGGAACACGCGAACGCGTTGAACGGCTCCGCTGTGGTCCTGGCCATGCGCGGCCAGCCGAAGGAGGCGAAGGCGCGGCTGGAGCACGCGCTGCGGATCGCGCCGGACAATGCCAGTGCGCACAACAACCTCGGCAACGTCTGCTCGATGCTCGGCCATACGGATGACGCCATCGTGCACTATCGGCGGGCGACCGAATTGAATCCCAAGGATGCGCACGCGTTCGTGCTGATCGGCAGTCTGGTGAACCAGCAGCAGAAGTTTGCGGAGGCGGCCGAGAATTTCCGGCGCGCCGCGACCATCGCGCCGAACGACGCCGAGGCTCATGCGCAGCTCGGGCTCGCCCTGGCGCGCATCGGCCAGCGGCCGGAGGCGTTGCGCGAATTGCGCGCGGCTTTGCAGCTGCGGCCGGATTACGCGGACGCGAAGGCGTGGCTGCAGGCAATCGAGCAGGCGAAGTGAAACCTGTAGCGGCCTCGACGAGGCCGGCCTTGGTCACGGCGCATCACATTTCGACCGGGTTCAGCGTCTCCGGCGCAGAGTGGCGCCCATTTTTGGAGGGCCCGCCTCTGTGCGGGCCGCGGACGACACGGAGGTCGTCCCTCCAGAATTCGCAAGAACGACACCGCCTTGGATCCCTGACCCCGCCAACGCGCTCGACTACGCCGCGTCCAACCGTTGACTTTCAGCCGATGTCCCCTGGGGAGGCCGAGAAACGAATTGCCGAGCTGCGCGCGGAAGTCGCGCGTCACGATGAACTCTATTATCGCCGCGCGACGCCGCTGATCACCGACTTCGAATACGACCACCTGAAAGAGGAGCTGGCCGGGCTGGAGCAACTCTTTCCGGCAGCGGCGCGCGCGTTGGGCGCCGACACGCCGACGGCACGGGTGGGCGACGATCGCACGGAAGGATTCTTGCGCGCGAAGCATCGCCAGGCGATGACGACGCTCGACAACACCTACGACGAGGCCGAGCTGCGCGAATTCCATGCGCGGCTGGCGAAGGTGCTCGGCACCGACGATCTCGCGTACACGGTGGAACCGAAGATCGACGGCGTCGCGATGAGCCTCACCTACGAGAAGGGGAAACTCACCCGCGCCATCACGCGCGGTGATGGCGAGGAAGGCGACGACGTGACGATGAACGTCCGCACGATTCGCGGGCTGCCGCCCGCGCTCAAGGGCGCGCCCGTGCCCGACGTGATCGAAATCCGCGGCGAAGTCTACCTGAGCGCGGACGAATTCCGGCGGATCAACCAGCTGCAGGAGGAGGCAGGCGAGCCGACCTACGCGAATCCGCGCAACCTGGCGGCTGGCACGGTGAAGGCGCTCGATCCGTCCTTCGTGGCCGGACGAAAACTCGGAATCGTTTGCTACGGGCTCGGCACCTGCGAGCCGCCGGTGGTCGAATCGCAGTCGGAGTACCACGCGCAGCTGAAGGCGTGGGGACTCCCGACGGTCGAGCATTTCTGGACCGTGCATGGCATCGAGGCGGTGTGGACGGCCATCCAGGAGCTGGACCAGCTGCGGCGCGGACTGGCGTACGGCACGGATGGCGCGGTCGTGAAGCTGGACCGGTTCGAGCAGCAGCGGCATCCGAAAATTGGGTACCGGGGCATGGGGCTCGACGGGCGGGCGGAGGCGGCGCGGAAACTTTCGCCGCGGTGGGCGTGTGCCTACAAGTTTGCGCCGGATCGCGCCGAGACGCGCGTGCGCGACATCACGATCCAGGTCGGGCGGACCGGGGCGCTGACGCCGGTGGCGGAACTCGAGCCGGTGTTTCTCGCGGGCACGACGGTGAAACGCGCAACGTTGCACAATGCCGACGAGATCGCGCGGAAGGATGTGCGGGTCGGGGATGCGGTGCTGGTGGAAAAGGCGGGCGAAATCATCCCGGCGGTCGTCGCGGTCTTGTTGGAGAAGCGACCCGCGGCCAGCGCGCCGTATGCCTTTCCGAAAACCTGTCCGGTTTGCCACACGCCGGTGGTCCGTGCCGAGGGCGAGGTGGTGTGGCGTTGTCCGAATCCGCTCTGCCCGGAAAAAGTGCGCCGCCGGATCGAGCATTTCGCCTCGAAGGGCGGCGTGGACATCGAAGGCCTGGGCGAGGAGATGGTCGCTTTGCTGCTGGAGAAAGGCCTGATCCGCACGATGGCCGATATTTACCGGCTGCAGCTCGAGGATTTGCTGCCGTTGAAAAAATCCGGCGAGGTCTGGGCGGGAAATCTCATCGCCGGCATTGGCGCGAGCCGGAAGGCGGATCTCTGGCGCGTGATTCACGGGCTCGGCATTCCGCAGGTGGGTTCGGCCGCGGCAAAGGATCTCGCGCGCACCTTCCGATCGCTGGACGCGCTCAAGGATGCAACCGAAGCCGATTTGCTGCGCATCGAGGGGTTCGGCGAGAAAACCGCGGCGGCGGTGAGAGCGTGGTTTGCGGATCCGACCAATCGCGCGCTGGTGAGCGATCTGCTGGCGGCGGGCGTCGCCCCCACGCCGCCGGTGGCGACGGCGAGCACGCTTGCCGGCAAGACGTTCGTGATCACCGGCACATTGCCGACGCTGAGCCGCGAGGAGGCAACGGCGCGAATCGAGGCGGCCGGCGGGAAGGCGAGCGGCAGCGTGAGCAGGAAGACGCATTACGTTTTGGCCGGCGAGGAAGCCGGTTCGAAGCTCGAGAAAGCGAAGGCGCTGGGCGTGCCGGTGATCGATGAGGCGGAATTCCTGCGGATGCTGGCGGCCAGCTGAGCCCGAACGAGCAGTTGGAATCCCATTCACGGGCGTAGCGCCGCGCACCGAACGGTGGACGGCGACCTCCGGGCGCCGTCCGGCCACGTCCGCGGGAAGAACGTGCCCGGAGGTCGCGTTCCACCTCGATCCGATTGCATGACTCCAACTGAGCCGGCGTGTATCCGAAAACCCCCGATGCTTCGAATTCGCCTCCGGGGCGCGCTCGTCGGTCACCCGCCCGGACCGGGCACGCCCAGCCGGCCGGATCTCCCGGTTGACGATGGCGTCGGGCTCCTCCAACCGCGCCTTAATGGGCGCGGCTACCAAGCGGTGTCCGTAGCTCCCCAGCGGTGTTCGTAGCTACCAAGCGGTATTCGTAGCCGCGCCCATTAAGGCGCGGCTTCGAACCGACACGCCGTAGGGGTCGCTCGGGCGGCCGGTTGAACGAAGTGTTACCGAAAAAAGATTCAAATGGCGCTTCCTTCCGGAAGCCACAAGCGTCTAGCAGCGGCTGCTGTGGTGCCGAACGCGAATTGTCCATCTCTTTCACCGTGATGCTGGCACGGATATCGATCGCCCGGAGTGTTGCCGTGGCGTGCGCCTGCACGCTGGGGGTTGTCGCAGGCCCGGCCGCCGCGCCCTCGGCGGACCAGGTGCAGGAATTGATCGAACAGAATCGCCGGTTGCAGGAGCAGGTGAGGACGCAGCAGCAGACAATCGATGCGCTGACGGTGAAGGTCGGCGAACTGCAGAAAACCAGCGAACGCCACGATCGTGAGCTCCGCGGGACGGCGGGGGCGGACGCGACGGCGCCGGCGTTGCCCCGCGCAGCGAGTCGCGAGCACGAGGTGCGAATCGCGGCCGAAACCGGCGTGGCCTTCTTCAATACCGGCAGCGCGGGACAATTCCCGAAGGCGGAATTCCGCGTGGACGACCCGGTGATCACGCTGGAGTCACCGGTGGCGAAGAACGTCTACTTCTTCGGCGAGTTGAAGCTGCAGACGCGCGAGACAAACTCGGAAAATTTTGCACTCGGCGAACTGTACGTCGATTTCGAGAACGTCTCCGGGCTGTGGGGACAGCCGGGCTGGCTGAATTTGCGCGCCGGGCGGCTGAATATCCCGTTCGGCGAGGAGTACCTCGTGCGCACGCCGGTGGCGAACCCGCTGATTTCGCATTCGCTGAGCGACATCTGGGGCGTCGACGAAGGGGTGGAGTTTTACGGCCGCGTGGGGCCGGCCCAGTACGTTCTCGCGGTGCAGAACGGCGGCGAGAGCCAGTTGCACGATTTCAACGCCGACAAGGCGGTGGCGGGTCGCGTCAGTTGGGAACCGTTCCGCTGGCTGCACGTGAGCGGCAGTGCCCTGCGCACCGGGCGACTGGCGACGGTGGCCGACAGTCTTTCCGAAGTCTGGTTTGCGAACGGATTCTTTCGCGCGCTCGGGCCGGCGAGCCGCACCAGCACATTCTGGGCAAACCTGTACCAGGCCGACGCGCGGGCGCGCTGGGCCACCGGCCATGTCGCCGTGGCGCTGGGGCGCGGCCGTTTCGACGACAGCGATCCGTTGCTGGACAACTCGCGGCGACTTCGCTTCGGCTCGGTCGAAGTGGTGCAGACCATCGCCGGCGGATTGTACGGCGCGGCGCGGTTTTCGAAGATCAGCGTGCCCGGGGGCTACCCGCTCGCGGGCTGGGGATCGTTGGGCACGTTCTTCTTTCGCCCGACGCTGACCGACCGCTTGCGGCGAACGAGCCTCGGCCTTGGCTACCGATTTGGACCGCCGCTTGTCCTGAAGGTGGAGTACACCTCGGAAAGCGGCCGCACCACGTTCGGCGTGAAACGCGAAGACGAGGACTTTTTTGGGACGGAGTTGGGAGTGAAATTCTAACCATGCGGAACCGACCGTTGCAATTGAAGCGTTCCGTTTGTGCTGCCGAGCGGCATCGCAGGGGGCGGGTTTCCTTCGTTCTCCGGATGGCGGCGGTGTTGCTCGCCGGCATTGGCGCCAGCTTCGCCGGCGACATCGTGGGTACCATCCGCGGCGTGCCGCCGGCGGCATCCGGCGCCCAGCCGGGCGGCGGCGGCGCGTACGAGAGCCGGCGCTACAAATACGTCGAGAAAATCGACTACAGCGCGCTGCGCGACTTCGTCGTGTACGTCGATGAGCCGCTGAACGCGATGGTCACCCCGGCGGAGCAAAAACAGGTGGTGAAGACGACGCAGCGCGATGCCAACTTCGATCCGCACGTGCTCCCGGTGGTCGTCGGCACGACCGTGCGGTGGCCGAACGAGGACGATATCTTCCACAACGTCTTCTCAATGTCCGACGCGAAGGAGTTCGACCTCGGCTATTACAAGAAGGAAAAAGTGCCCGAGGTGCAGTTCGACCGCGTGGGCCGCGTCGATGTGTTCTGCGCGATTCACACCAAGATGCACTGCATCATCCTCGTGGTGCCGAATCCGTTTTTCGCGAAAGCCGATGACAAGGGCCGGTTCGCGATCCGCAAGGTCCCGGCCGGCACGTACAAGGTGAGGGCGTGGCATGAACGGCTGCCGCCGCAGACGCGCGTGATGAGCGTGCCAGCGGAGGGCGAAGTGCGCGTCGAGTTTGCGCTCGGCGTGGGTCAGTTGCCGAAGCCCTGACCCGATGGCCGGCGCACGGCGAGTTTCCCGGGTCAGCCTCGAGACCAAGGTGATGGTGGCGGTGCTGGTCGTGCTGGTCGCATTGCCCGCGGTCATGCTCTGGCTCGTCGACCGGCGGATGCAGCAGCAGATCGCCGTCGATGCGGACATCGCGCTGCAGACGGCGCGCGGGTCGTTTCTCCAGGGACTCGATGGGCGCAAACGCGATTTGATCTCCCGGGCGCGCGCGGCGACCGGCGACCAGCGGTTTTTGCGCATCATCCGGCTGCAGGATGCCGCCACGATGCAGGATTTCCTGCGCCGCTCCGTGCTGGACGAACTGCAGGACGACACCGAGCTCGCGCTGTTCGTCACGACGGCGCATGAGCTGCGGGGAGCCCGGCGCGATTCGGCGCCGGTTGCGCCCGAGGCGTTCGCCGCCGCGGCGGAGGCGTACATCCAGGCGGCACTGCGCGGCGAGGAGCGCGCCGGTACCGTGGCGGTGAACGTCGCGGCCTACCACGTCGTCGCCGTGCCGGCAGCGCCGCCGGAAGGCCTGGCGGGAGCGCTCGTGTTCGGAATCCGGGTCAACGACGCAACGCTGCAGGCGGTACGGCCGCCCTCGTCGGAGATTCTCGTCATCGCCGGCGGCCACGTGCTGGCGTCGACGGTCAAGGACCCCGTGCAGAACAGCTCCGTGCTGCGGCAACTCGGCGACGCCGCCGCCGCCGGCACGGACCCGATGGTGAAGCTCGGCGGCCAGCGGTTCAAACCGGTCACCGGCACGCTCGGCAGCGACAGCAGCCAGAGCCTGCGCTATGTGCTGCTGATCTCGACCGAACAGCGGCTCGGTGCGCTGGAGCAGACCCGCCGCACGGTGTTCCTCCTGAGCGCCGTGGGCATCCTCGTGAGCGGCGCGGTGGTGTGGTTCTTCGTCCGCCGGATCACGCGGCCGCTGGTCGAGCTGCGCAACACGGCGGAGGCGGTGGGGCGCGGTGATTTTTCCCACCGCATCGAGCGGTTTTCCAACGACGAATGCGGCGAACTGGCCGAGGCGTTCAACCGGATGACGACGAGCCTGCAGAGCTCGCGCGCCGAGCTCGAACGCGCGATGCAGCAGGTGCGGACCACCCAGGAGCAGCTGATCCAGAGTGAAAAGCTTTCCGCCGTCGGCCAGTTCGTCGCGGGCGTGGCGCACGAGCTCAACAACCCGCTGACCGCGGTCGTGGGGTACGCGGAGATGCTGCAAAGCGGCGCGACCGATGAAAAGACGCGCACGCATCTCGATCGGGTCGCGAAGAGCGCGCACCGTTGCCACAAGATCGTGCACAGCCTGCTGAGTTTCGCGCGGCAGCACGCACCGGAGCGGAAGCTCGTCACGCTGCCCAGCGTGATCGACGAGGTGCTGGAAATCATGGCGTACGATTTGCGCACGAGCAACGTGACGGTCGTGCACGAATACGTGACTGATCTGCCGCCGGTCATGGCCGACCCGCACCAGCTGCAGCAGGTCTTCATCAATATCCTCGGCAACGCGCGGCAGGCGATGGAGTCGTTTCAGCGCGAAGGCCGCGTGGCGATCCGCGCCCGGCGGGCCAACGGCACGGTGGTGATCGAGTTCCAGGACAACGGGCCCGGCATCAAGCCGGAGCACCTCGCGCGAATCTTCGATCCGTTTTTCACCACGAAGCCGGTCGGCAAAGGCACCGGCCTCGGACTAAGCCTCTGCTACGGCATCATCCAGGAACACGGTGGAAAGATTTTTGCGCGGAGCGAACCGGGGCAGGGCGCGAGCTTCGTGATCGAGTTGCCCGTCGCGACCGAGGCATCCGCCCTGGCCGCTCCGGCGGTGCCGCGGGCGGTGACGCTTCCGGAGTCCGCGCCGGCGCCAAGTGGCGCCTCGGGCCGAACCGTGCTGGTGATCGACGATGAAGCGTGGATTCTCGACCTCGCCGCGGAATTGCTCCGCGCCGAGGGGCACACGGTCGAAACGGCCGTGGGCGGCCAGCAGGCGATGGAGCTGCTCGCGCGACGACGCTACGACGTCATCGTGTCCGACTGGAAGATGCCGGGGTTGAATGGTGTGCGGCTGTACGAGCATCTCCGCGCGACCAATGCGACCGCGGCCGAACATGTGCTTTTCATGACCGGCGACGTGGTGAGCGATTCCTTCCAGGATTTCCTGCGCACGCACCGGCTCACCTGCCTGTCGAAGCCGTTTGCGACGCGCGAATTCCGCGCTGCGGTCGACAAGATGTTCAACGGCGCGAAGGCGTGAGTGGCCGCGCAGTGAAGGTGGGCGACTTCACATTGTCGGCACCGCCGGCGCAGGAGGCTCGGTTGGCGTGACCCGCCCCGGGCCAAACGTCACGTAATCCAGCGAGAGCTTTCCCGCGCCGGCGATCGTGAACACGCAGAGGAGGAACAGGACCAGGGCGGAGAATTCGAGCGATTGCCCGAGGGCAAACAACCCGTCCTGCCGGTGAACGAAGAAAACGGCGCCGGCCAGAATCGGAACCTGCGCGGCGGCGGCGAGGCGTCAGAACCCCTTCTTCTGCAGCGCGAGGCTCAGTTCCTGCATGAAGGCTTGGGCGTCCGTGGCGGAAGGTCGGTAACCTGGCTTGCTGACCTCGGTGAAGCCGGGGCGGCCGTATTGGTCCACGACCCATTTGCCGGTGACGCCGTCGCTGAAAGTCACCGTGCCGCTCGCGAGCGCGCCGGGGAGGAGTGTCACCTCATCGACCGCCAGGCGCACGTTGCTGGCACCGGCCGGAACGTCTTCGAAGTCCTCGTCCGGGAACTCCTCGTCTTCCGCCGGCGCTGCGGGCTCGTCCTTCGCGAGGCCGAGCTTTTCCTTGGCCTTGTCGAAGAATCCTTTCTTTTCGGCCGCGGCGCCACCGCGCGGGCCGGCTGGCGGCGCGACCGGCTTCGGTGCCGTGGCTTTCGTGACGTCCGTCGTGTCCACCTTGGGTGCGGCGTCCTTCAATTCGAGGTTCAGGTCGTCGACCAGGAAACGCACGTCGCGGTAGGTCATCGAAACCTGGAACTGCTCCGAAAGCTTTTTCTGCACCGCTGACAGATTGTCGCCAGCGGCGACCCAGGCGGCGACGGCTTGTTTTTGCTCGGGCGTGAGGGACATGAGAATGAGTTGAGAGTAATTAGTTGAGAGTTGAGAGACTGCAAACCGGTCGAGGTCCGCCAGCCGACTTCTGAACTCTCAACCCTCAACCCTCAACCCTCAACTCCCAACTCGCCGCGCCCGGCGCGGCGGGCGCATCTTCCGGGTGTCGGTTGGAAAGTAGCGCCGGCTTCCAGCCGGCTCCAACGAATGCCGGCAAGATGCCGGCGCTACGCTCCGCCGGTCCCACTGCTAAAACCGTCAACCGGGAGATGCGCCCCGTCGCGCCTCTCATTTCGA
>Ga0082335_1005827_pt1 | contig 16581 bp, 16 predicted proteins | sample Subgrocontami58m_FD_72375 | JGI IMG/M metagenome (GOLD analysis project Ga0082335, IMG submission 72375) | Subsurface groundwater microbial communities from S. Glens Falls, New York, USA - GMW37 contaminated, 5.8 m (SPADES assembly) (version 2) ... | reverse complement strand
GCCCACGGCCGCCGAAGGCAGGCGGCGCGGCCGCCCTGCAGAAGCCCGCCGTGCGCATCGCGCTCGCGGTCGTCGGTCTGGTCATCGTCATCCTCATCCTCACGCTCGCCATTCAGAGTTGCCGTCGTGGGCAGCTGGAGGACTCGTACAAGTCGTACATGGGCGAGGTCACCACGGTGGTCGGCGCATCGGTGAAGGAGGGCGATGCCCTCCAGGAGGCTCTGGCCAACAAGCAGGGCCAGACGCCGCAGGAGCTTCAGGTACAGGTGCGGGACATCGCCACGCAGGCACAGGGCCTTGTGGGCCAGGCCGAGGGCCTGTCCCCGCCAGACACCCTGTCCGCACCCAACCAGAGCCTTGTCACCGCCCTGCAGTACCGCGTCACCGGCCTGCGCGCGCTGGCCGACTCGTTGCCGTCGGTGGTCGACTCCAAGAATCGTGCGTACTCATCGGCCACGCTGGCCAGCGCCATGCAGCGCTTTCTCGCGAGCGACATCATCTATCAGGACTCCTTCGTGGGTCCTGCCAAGAGGGCTCTTGCCGCCGCCGACGTGACGGGTGTGCAGGTGCCGGATCGCGATCTGTTCCTGTCCGGCGTGCGCGCCGATCAGGCATCGCCCACCGGTGCGGCCCAGCTGATCCCGGCGCTGCAGCGCACGGGCGGCAGCGCCACCACCACTGACTCCAGCGGTGGCGTGCATGGCACCGGCATCGTGTCGGTGCAGGCACTTCCCGCGGGCGTTGATCTGACGGCCGACTCCGAAACCACTCTCAAGGCGTCCGACAAGTTGCAGTGGCAGATCACCGTGGAGAACGCGGGTGACTTCCAGGAGAACGCCGTGATCGTGCGTGCAACCTTCGCCAGCGTTGCGAACCCGAAGGACGCGCAGACCGTGGAGAAGGAGATCCCGCAGATCGCCCCGGGCTCGCAGCAGCCGGTGACACTGCCGGGCCCGAAGAGCCCCACGTTCGGCGAGGCGGCAAGCCTCAAGGTCGAGGTGGTGCCGGTGCCGAACGAGAAGCGCACCGACAACAATCGGGCCGAATACCCCATCAAGATCGTCTTCTAGTGCCCCGGGTCGAGCGCGACCCGGGGCGGCGGGACCACGTTGGGTGACGTCGCCGCCTGGTGGCTCATCATCGTCGCGGTGCCTGGCGTGCTGGCCCTGGCGGCCTGCGTGGTCCTGGGTGTGCTGCTGGCGCGTGTGCGGCGCGATCAGCGCGTGCTGATGCCCGATGGCGCTCAGGTGCCGGTGGTGCAGACCCAGGCCGACATCCAGCGCGCACACATGCGCCTGGAACAGGCCATCGTGGACCTGCGCTCCATCGTCGAGGACTCCGGCGCACGCACCGAGGATGAGTTCCGTGGCGTTCTGCGCATGGTCGGCGTTGTGAGATTCGATGCCTATCAGGACATGGGCGGCATGCAGTCGTGGTCGGTGGCGCTGCTCGACGGCGAGAGGACCGGCGCCGTGGTGACCTCACTTCATGCCCGCGATCACGCCCGGGTGTACGTGAAGCAGCTGACCGCCGGCGTGCCCTCCCAGCCCCTCTCGCCCGAGGAGGCCCAGGCGGCCGGTATCGCGGGGGGCGCGGAGTGAGCGGGCGCATCGGCTATCTGGGCCCCCGGGGCACGTTCTGCGAGGAGGCCCTCATCGGCATGATCGGCCCCGAGGCGGCGGCGGGTGAGGTGCCGTACCAGAGCATCGCCGCGTGTTTCGATGCAGTGGCCTGCGGCGCGGTTGACCAGGCGCTGGTGCCCATCGAGAACGCCATCGAGGGTGGTGTCACGGAGACCCTGGACCAACTGGTGGAGCACCAGGGCCGCATCGTCATCCGTGGCGAGACGATCCATCCGGTGCACCAGCACCTGATTGCGCGCCCGGGCCTGGCCCTTGGCGACATCCGCACGGTGATGAGCCACCCGCACGCGACCGCCCAGTGCCAGCGCTGGCTGCGCAGCGCGCTTCCCGATGCCGAGATCGCCGCGGCGGTATCCACGGCCGATGCCGTACGCGCCGCCGTGGCCAGCGACGACCCGGTGGCCGCCATCGGCACGCACAGGGCCGCCGAGATCTACGCCGGCACGATCCTTGCCGATGACATCGCCGACACCTCCGAGAACCACACACGCTTCGTGCTGATCGGCACCGAGGAGGCCGATGCCTCTGGCACGGGGGCATTCACCACGTCGATCGTGTGTGCCATCCGTCGTGACCGCCCGGGTGCCCTGCTGTCGATCCTGCAGGAGTTCGCGCTGCGCGCCGTCAACCTGACGCGCCTGGAGAGTCGCCCCGCCAGGACGGGCCTCGGCCGGTACCTGTTCTTCATCGATGCGGAGGGCAGTCGCGCGCGCGACCTGCCGCTTTCGACGGCGCTCACCGCAATCGAGGAGGGCGATATCGCGCACGTGATCCCCCTGGGGTCCTACCCGGCTGCAACGCACTCCGCGTAGCGCCGCGGGTCGCGGCTACACTCCCTGCCGGCGGGGATCGCGGCCCGTGGGGGTCGTGTGCTGCCGCCCCGAAGGGGGTGATGACGCAGAACGTTCTGGTCCTGAACGCGACCTACGAGCCCATCAACGTGTGCTCGACGAGACGCGCCATCGTGCTGCTGCTCAAGGAGAAGGCGGAGATCCTGGAGCACGCCACGCGGCCGATTCGCGGCGTGGCGCATGACTTCCCCTCGCCGCACGTGATCCGCCTGGTCTATCGCGTGCGCGTGCCGCGGTATGAGGCGCGCCGCATCACCCGCCGCGCCCTCTTCGCGCGCGACGACTACGAGTGCCAGTACTGCGGCAGTCGCTCGCGCCTCACCGTGGACCACGTGGTTCCCAAAAGTCGTGGGGGAGACTCTTCGTGGCACAACGTGGTCACGTCATGCGCGCCCTGCAACTCCCGCAAGGGCAGCGCGCTGTGCCATGAGATCGCGATGTTCCCCCGCACCCCGCCACGCCCGCCCGCTCCGGCAGTGTTCATCGCGGTGGCCGCCCAGAGGCGACCGGAGGCGTGGGCGCCCTACCTGGCCGTGGCGGCCTGATCCATCTGCCGCCCCTCGCGGCGCGCGACCTGACGGGTGCCACCCGGTCGCTGCCGGACGATCTTCCGGCCGACCCCACGGCGGTCGTGCACGCGTTCGTCGGGTTCCTCGTGCCCGAGGCCGAGGGCCATGCGCTCGAGGAGATCCAGGAGGCCTTCGTGGCCCGGGCCAATCGCAGTGGCTGAGCTCGTCGTGGCCCGTATGCCCGCGAACATCTGGCTTGTTCGCCACGGCGCCACCGAGTGGAGTGTGGGCGGCCGCCACACGGGTCGCACGGACATTCCGCTGCTTCCCGAGGGTCGCGCGCGCGCGACCACTCTGGCCCCGGCGCTGTCGGGACACCCCTTCTCCCTGGTCCTCACCAGCCCTCTCTCGCGTGCCCGTGACACCGCAGCGCTGGCAGGCTTCCCGCATGCGGAGCCTGAGCAGGACCTTCTTGAGTGGGACTACGGCGACCAGGAAGGCCTGACCAGCACCCAGATCCGCGAGCACGATCCGGGCTGGAGCATCTGGTGGGGTCCGATTTCGAACGGTGAAGCCATCGACGACGTGGCCACCCGTGTGCGGCGCGTACTCGACCGCGCCGATGCCGCGGGGGGCGACGTGCTCCTGTTCGCCCATGGGCACGTTCTGCGCATGCTCACGGCCGTGAGGCTGGGCTTGCCCCCGACGTCCGGCGCGCACTTCGTGCTCGACCCCGCCACGGTCTCGGTGATCGGGCATGAGCATGAATGGCCGGCCCTCCTGCGCTGGAACGCCCCGCCCTGATCGCGGCGTCGCCCGGCGCGGTGGGGGGCGTGGGGTGGCATCATCACGGTGCGCCCTCGTAGCTCAGGGGATAGAGCACAGGTTTCCTAAACCTGGTGTCGCAGGTTCGAATCCTGCCGAGGGCACTTGAGTTGCACCTGAAAAACGCTGACGCTGACGTGTGTGCGGACGCATGAATCAACTGCGGGAACCGGCGGTGTGCACGCGCGGCATCAGGACCTCATACCTCGAGTTGCCATCGTGGGGGTTGGCCACGACCCCACCCGGGCGAGTCGCACCTCGCGTATAGGGCCTCCGCGACGTGGGAACCGCTGCGTCTGGCAGCGCGGTGAGGGCGTGAGGCGTGATTCCGCCGCTTCATCGGGCGAAGAAGAAGTCCCCGGAGGGCAGGAAAGCCCGACGAGCCGAACCCTCATGGTTGAGGCCGCCGGGAGGTTCGCTCCGCCGAGGAATCCCTGGTCCCGCGTTGGCCACTCCACGGCACCCGGATGACCCCACGCGCTGATCGGATGTGCGATCGGGAGTGGCGTCATCGAGAACGCGCCCGTCGCTCGTCGTCCAGTTGCGCATCGCGTTACCGGCTCCTCCCACCAGCACATCGGAGGATGTCCCGCTCGTCGTGGAACTTTGGGCGGCGACCTCCTCGGTTGTCACGGAGACGGCGAGATCGAGCTCGATCGCCAGGGTCAGCGTGGCGAGTTTCCGGTCGCCGATGATCCGACGGAATTGGCGCTCGGCCTCAAGCATTCCGGCGGCGCCACAGGTGTTGGCGAGGGCGAGGTCCTCGGGCATCCCGGAGCGCAGCAGGGAGAACGTCTCGGGCCTGCCCTGGCCTGAGGTCGCCACGCGTAGTACGGGCCCGGCCGGCGGAGGGGCTACCTGATGTGGAGGTTGATGCCGAGGAGCAGAAGCGGCCAGAGGACGACGGCCAGCAGCGCTGACAGGAGGGGCTTGAAGGTGGTGGCGTGCTCGAAGTAGTGGTGTGAGGACGCGACCACGACCCCGACGACCAAGTAGACGAGACTGACGATTCCGGATCTCATCCTGCCACCACCCTCCGGTCGTGGAATCGCCTGGCCGCGGTACGGCCGGTGCGAGGCGGCGTGAGCGACCGCCGCGGCTGGCCTGCCACGGGGCCGGACGGCGTCATGTCCGCGCGCGCGGGGTTGCTCATCTCCTCTCGGCCCTGTCCTTCGGGTCCTCACGCGCGTCCGGCACCGTGCCGACGGTCGAGTCGAGCGTGCCCGTGAGCGTGCCCTTGCCCTCTTGGCGCTCCCCTTCGCGTGCGGTCTCCTCGTCGCCGGGGACGGCGCTGAGGGCCTGCTTCGCGCGGCCGCTGATCTTGTCGGTCTTCTCGCCCATGGCGGACCCTTCCGGGGTTGTCGTGGGTTGTGGCCGAGACACGTCGTTCTCGCGACGACGAACCACTCCAAGGATGTCGATGGTCACGGCGAATGCCGGCGGACGTTGCGGACGCCATCGCCGCGATCCACAGGTGGCTCTGGCGCGCGCCATCGCCTCACCGTGGCCTCAACCCGGATAAACCCATGCTCACGACTGTACGCCCGAATCGCTGCACGGTCATCCATCGCTCCGACTGAGGAAGTCGCGTGGAACCCCCGGCAAGTGACGGGAGCGGGTAGCGGCGGGTCTCCCCACCGCTCACCACCACCGGCCGAGTCCGCTCGGGGTCCACCACCCGGTGCTCTAGCCTGCCGCGGTGCCCGCGCCGCCCCCCGTGATCCTGCTGCCCCCGTCCGAGGGCAAGGCCCCTGCCGGGAATGGCCCCGTCGCGGGGCTCGGCGAGCACGGGCTATTCGGTTCCCTGGCGAGCGATCGTGCAGCCATTCGGGATGCCACTCGCCGTGTTCTTCGAAACCGGGCTGCCGCGGAGAGGCTTCTGGGCGTGCGAGGCGTGCATCTCGATCGTGCGCTCAATGAATGGCGCCATCTGGACACCGCTCCCGGCATGCTCGCCTGCCATCGTTACTCGGGGGTGGTGTGGGGCGCGCTTGGCGTGGCGCACATGCCCCCAGCCGTGCGGCGGCGGATGCTGTCGCGGGTGGTGGTGCCCTCGGGGCTGTGGGGGCTGGTGGCAGCTGGGGATGCCATTCCCGCCTATCGCCTGAAGATGGGCACCCGGGTTGTGCCCGTGGGCCTGCTCTCGGCGTTCTGGCGACCGCGAATCTCGCCTCTGCTGGCAGCTCGTGCCCGGCGGGGCATCATCATCGACCTGCTGCCGACCGAGCATGCGGCCGCGTTCGACCCGGTGGAATTTCGCCCGAACGCCTGGGTTCGCGTGGAGATCGTGGACGAGGGCCCCGGTGGGCGCCGGTCGGTGGGACATGCCGGCAAGAGCCTGAAGGGGCTGCTGGCCCGCGCGATCCTGGACCAGGACGCCCGTACGGCCACCGACGTCGCCGACCTACGCGTGCCGGGTCTGGCCCCGGGCATCAGGGATGGGCCGGATGGAAACACAATCGTGTTCATCCGGGAGGGCTGATCACATGACCACCCTGCAGGCGGTGATCGTGGCCCTGCTGGTGCTCGCGTGCGCCGTCAATGGCACACGCACGGTCATTCTGTGGCGGCGCGACATGGCGCAGATCGGCGAGCGCCACGGCCCTCTTCGTCGTGGTGCTCGCCATCAATGCCTGGGTGCTCGTGGCGAACGGCGAGGGCCGCCCGCCACCCGCACCGCTACTTCTTCTTCGGTGCAGCCTTCTTGGCCGGAGCCTTGGCCACGGGCTTCGCAGTCGCCTTGGCAGCGGGCTTCGCAGCGGGCTTTGCAGTCGCCTTGGCCGCAGGCTTCGCGGCCGGCTTCTTCGTCGCCACCTTCGCAGCCGCTTTGGCCGGAGCCTTGGCCACGGGCTTCGCAGCCACCTTGGCCGGAGCCTTCGCCGCGGGCTTCGTCGCCACCTTCGCAGCCGCTTTGGCCGGAGCCTTGGCCACGGGCTTCGCAGCCACCTTGGCCGGAGTCTTCGCCGCGGGCTTCGCAGCCACCTTGGCCGGAGTCTTGGCAGTCGCCTTGGACGGAGCCTTCGCCGCGGGCTTCGCAGCGACCTCGGCCACGGGCGCGACGGGCGTCGGCGCGACCGGTGCCGACGCGAGCGGGCGCAGCGATGGGCGCATGCCGGCCCGGGACTGCTGTGCCGCCGCGGCGCGGGCGGCAGCCGCGGCCTTGGGGTCGAGCTTCGGCGGCGGCAGGGGAGAGATGCGCTTGCCACCCGCCTTGTGCTTGATGACCAACTTCCCCGACAGGACGTCGTCAATCAACTGGCTGGCTGCCTCTTCATCCACGCGGCGGGCGTACATCATCTCGCTCACCAGCACGCGGCGGGCGCGCTCGAGCATCTGCATCTCGCCGGGCGAGAGCCGGGCATCCTGCTGGCGCCGCTCGAGATTCCTCACGACCTCCGCGAGCTCCAGGATGTCGCCGCTTCGCAGCTTCTCCTGGTTGCGCTTGAAGCGCTGGTTCCACTGAGCGGGCATCTCGCTGCCCTCGGCGGCGAGCACGGAGAGAACCTCGCCGACCGCCCGCTCGTTGATCACGCTACGCAGGCCCGCAACCTCAGCGTTCTCGCACGGGACCATCACGGTCATCGGCGGCTGAAGGATCTCGATCGTCAGATACTCGCGACGCTCGCCGCGCAGGTCATGGAATTCTCTCGCGAGCACCGTACCCGCGCCATGGTGCGGGTATACGACCTTATCCCCAACCTCGAACATGCAGTCTCCTCGTGCCATCGGATCGCGCGACCAGGGGGCGGGCGCACGCGGCGCCCCAGCCGGGCCCCAGCGAGATCCGGATGTGGCGTGATTTCGCCACACATGGTACCGCGCTCGTCCAGCGCACCACGGCCGGGGGGTCGTGCGGTCGTCACGAGAGGCGGTGTGAACACTTCGCATGCCCCGCGAATACATCGCCGGGCGCGCGCAGATTCCTTACGGGGAGGCGGTTCTGCGACGGACCACCCGCGGGGCTACCAGTTGGCTGGCCAGCGCTCCAAGGTCTCGCCGTGCCTCTTGACGCGGTCCCGGCGGGCGATCTCGGCGGGGTCCGCAGCCTGCTTCTTGGCATTGCGAAGGGCTTCGATCATGTCGAAGCGCCGCTGCGCGCGCTGCTTGGCGTCTTCCACCGCCTTGCGCTTGGCGCGAGCCGAGGTGCTGTCATGGTGAGCTCCGAACACGACCCGTAAGGGTAGCGGCTTCCGGCCCGCACGTCACCCCGTTCAGGCGATTGCGCCCGAACCGGCCAGAATGAGGATGATCAGGCCTACCGCAACGCGGTACACCACGAAGATGTACATGGTGTGTCGCACGAGCCAGCGGAGCAGAAACGCGATGGACGCGTATCCCACGGCGAAGGCCACGAGGGTCGAGATGAATATCGGCCCCAGGCCAATGGCGCGGTCGGCGGGCTCACCCAGGATCTTCACCAGCTCGTAGAGTCCCGACAGCACGATTGCCGGAATCGCCAGCAGAAAGCTGAAGCGTGCGGCGGCCTCGCGGGTGAGCCCCAGGAAGAGGCCCGCGGTGATGGTGGCACCCGATCGCGACACGCCGGGGATGAGCGCCAGCGCCTGGGCGAGCCCCATCACGATCGCGTCGCGGCGGCCCACGGACTCAACCGGCCTCTTCTTCGACCCCCACCAGTCCGCGGCGCCGAGGATCAGGCCGAAGGCGATGAGGCTGATGCCCATCAGGTACAGGCTGCGGGCGCCGTTCTCGATCTGATGGCGGAACAGGAAGCCGAAGATGACGATGGGGATGGTGCCGATGATGAGGTACCAGCCCATGCGCGCGTTCAGTTCACCGCGTAGTTCCCGTCGGGTGAGGCTGCGGGTCCACGTGGTGGCAACGCGTACCAGATCGTGCCAGAAGAACAGCACCACCGCGGCCATGGTTCCCAACTGGATGACGGCGGTGAAGCGCGCACCGGGATCGGCCCACCCGAAGAGGGCGGGCACGATTCGCAGGTGCGCGGTGCTGGAGATGGGCAGGAATTCGGTGAGGCCCTGGACGACCCCCAGAACGATTGCCTCGAGAAAGGACACGAGGGGGCACGTTAGTCGCGGGCGCCGACGGCGGCCTGCCGCGGTCCTGCAACGTTCAGGTGATCGTCATGCGGTGCTCAGGGTGCGGACGGGCGCGCCAGCAGGATGTCGCACGGCGCGTGGCGCGCCAGATGCATCGCGAAGCTCCCCATCATCAGGCGCTCGACGGCACCGCGTTCGGCGCCAGCCACCACGAGGTCCACGCCGTTCTCCTCGGCCCATGCGCACACGGCGTCGGGCGGATGGCCCTGCAGGATCACCGGCTGCGCGCCGGGCACGCCCTTGATGGTCTCGCGAAGCCACTCAAGGGCGGCATCCTCCATCACGTCGGGGTCGGGCAGGAACACGCCGCCCTCACCCATGTACGGCGGCGGTGTGGGGATGCCCGTGACGTGCAGTACCGACAAACGACTGCCGGTCAGTTCGGCGATGCGGGCCGCCTCGGACAGCGCCCGTTGCGAGCCCGGGCTGTCCTCGATGGCGCAGGCGATGTGTCGGTAGGATTCCATGCATCCAATCCTACGGGCTGCTGCGGGTCGGCGGTAGCATCGTCGCGTGACAGCGCTCACGGTCATCGCCGAGCGGTACGAGGGGCTGGTGCTCGATCTTGACGGCTGCCTGTGGGTGGGTGATCGCCCCGTACCCGCCGCCGCCGCCGCGGTCGATGTCTGGCGCGCCTCCGGGCGACGCCTGGTGTTCCTTACCAACGATCCGCGATCCGCCCCCGAGGAGGTCGTGCAGCGGCTGTGGGCGCACGGGGTTCGTGCCTCTGCCGATGAGGTGGTGACGTCGGGTGTGGTGATGCAGGAGTACCTGGCATCACGGTTCGGCGGTTGCAGCGCGGTGGTCGTGGGGAGCGCGGCAATGGTGCGGCATGTGCGCCTTGCGGGCGTGCGGGTGATCGCCGAGGACTCCCTGGTGCCCTCTGCAGACGTGGTGGTGCTGGCCGGGTATCCCGGCCTGGACTACGCGCAGATGACCCGTGCCGTGCGCGCCGCATGCGCTGGCGCCGTGGTGGTTGCCACCGGACGCGATCGCATCGTGCCCTCCGACGACGGCCCGCTCCCGGGCACCGGTGCCCTGGTGGCCTATGTGGAGTACGCGGCGAGCTGCGAGGCGGTGGCGGTGGGGAAGCCCGAGCCGCAGGCATTTGCAATCGCCCGTGAACGGCTGGGTGGGGCGGACCCCGTGCTCGCCGTGGGCGACCGCCTGGACTCCGACGTGGCAGGAGCGGTCGCCGCCGGGCTGGATGCCGCCCTGGTGCTGACGGGTGTGGCCACGCGTGCCGATCTCGCGGCGTGGGATGGCCCGGCCCCGGTGGCCGTGGCCGACGACCTGGCCGCGTTGCTCGTGGCGGGCTAGCCGCCCTCGGGATCGCGCAGGGCCCGGCGGGACACCTTGCCCGAGGACAGGCGGGGCAGATGGTCGCGCCACTCCACGTGCACCGGGGCCGCGTGCGTGCCGATGCGCACGGCCACGTGCGCGCGCAGGTCCTTCGCCGTCTGCTCGATGTCGTGAATACCCATGCCCACCACCACGGCCACCACGCGCATCAGTCCGTGTTCATCCGGGCGTCCCACCACGGCGACCTCGCCCACCGACGGGTGCTCCAGCAAGGCGTTCTCGACCTCGGATGGGTTCACCCATCGGGCGTCCACCTTGAAGAGGTCGTCGGCGCGCCCCAGGTGCCGGTAGACGCCGTCCTCCTGCGCCAGCATGTCCCCCATGCGGATCCATTCGCCCATCAGCAGATCGCGGGTGAGGTCGGCACGCCGCAGGTAACCGGACGTGTTGCTCTCGGAGCGAATCCAGAGGCGTCCGGGCGTGCCGCTCGGCACCTCGTGGCCGGCGTCATCGCGCAGGGAGACCTCGGCACCGCTCACCGCGCGTCCCAGCCGCCCCGGAAGGTCGTCGCCCGGCCGGGTGGAGATGACGATGTTCGAGCACTCCGAGCAGCCGAGGCCCTCCGCGATCTCCAGCCCCGGCGCCGCCTGGCGCATACGGCCCAGCACGGCCGCGGGCAGGGAGTCCCCGGATGAGACGCCCAGTCGTACCGTGGCGAGGGCCTGGGCCTGATCGGGGTGGCGCGACAGGAACTCGGCCAGCTGCGACCAGAAGGTGGGGACGGCCGTGAGCACGGTGACCCCGTGGGCAGCGGTGGCGTGCAGGACCGTGCGCACGTTGGGGCGTGTGCCCGTGGCGATCATGTGCGCCCCTCGCCCAAGCGGACGGAAGAAGCCGTTGCCGAATCCCAGTGACGTGTCGCCGCGGGGCACGGCGTGGCAGATGTCGCCGGGCTCGAGACCGAGCACCTCGCGCGAATAGCCCTCCACCGACACCCGCATGTCGCGGTGCGCGTGCACGGCGCCCTTGGGGTGGCCGGTGGAACCGCTGGAGAACACGATGTAGGCGGGATCCTCGGGGTGCACGGGCGCGATGCGGGCCGGCATCGCATGGTCCAACTGGCCCGGTGCGATGATCCGCCATGGGCCCGGCGGAACGGGTTCCTCGGCCACCACGATCGCGGCCGCGGTGTCGTCCAGCACGGCGGCGAGGGAGTCGGGGTCCATGCCGGGGTCGAGCGGAACGGCCACGCCGCCCGCCGCCGCGGTGCCCAGCACCGCCTGCACCCATGGGCGCCCGTCGCGCATGACCACGGCCACGCGTTCGCCGGGGCGCAGGCCGGCGGCGCTGAGCGCTCCCGCCGCACGCCGCAGGGCCGCTCCAAGCGCGTCGTAGTCCCAGGTGCCGGCCTCGTCGGTCACGGCCGGGTCGGCGCCACGGCCGTCGCGCCGGTGGCGCTCCACGAGCAGGTCCACCAGGTTGTCGCGCGACGTGGCGCAGGGCGTCACGGGCCCCCGGATGGTTCCCGCATCCATGATCTGCGCCAGGACATCGATGGCTTCGGGAGGCATTCGGTTGGGCGGCACCAGCACGGCGTCCGTGGCCCCGGCGGCGGCGAAGCCGCGCAGGGCCTCGGCGATTTCCTCGGGCGATCCCACCAGCCCGCGCGTCGGCAGCCAGCGCAGCAGGGCATCGGGGTCGGTGCCCAGGGCCCGGGCCTCGGGCGCCAGCCACTCGCGGGCCTCGTCGTGGTTGCGCACGGGCACGGCGTAGAGGTAGACGGCGACCTGCAGCGGGTTGTCACGACCTGCATCGCGCCGGGCCCGGTCGGCGATGGCCACGCGTGCGGCGAGGTCGTCGGCATCCAGGAACGCCGCGAAAATGCCATCGGCCCGGGTGCCGGCCAGCTTCAGCAGGCCCGGGCGGTGGGCGGCCAGCAGCACTGGGGGCCGGGGGTGCTGCACCGGTGCCGGCTGATTCGGCGCGTTCGCGATGACGCCGTTCACGGTCGCTCCCTCGGGGTGGGCGAACATCGCCACCACCACATCGAGGGCCTGACGCAGCCCGGCCGTGCGCTCGCGGGGATCACCGAACGGATACCCATACGCGGTGTGCTCGGGCCGGTCGGATCCCGTCCCCAGGCCAAGCACCAGGCGCCCGGCCGAGATGACGTCGAGCACCGTGGCCATCTTCGCGGCGAGTGGGGCCGGGCGGTACGCCGCCGACAGCACGGAGGTGCCCAGGCGGACGCGGCGGGTGACGGCGGCGATGGCCGCCAGAGCCGTGAACGCGTCGAAGGTGGCCTCGTCCTTGATGCGCCCGGGGTGCTGCAGATGGTCGTTCAGCCACACCGAGTCGAAGCCCAGTGATTCCGCGCGCATGGCGGCGTCACGAAGTTCCGGCCACGACGCGGCGTACTGCGGCAACCGGAGGCCCAGTCGAAGACCGGGACCGGTGCCGCCCCCGGTCATCCCCCGAGGACGAGCACCACGTCGACGTCGGGCTGCACGGTGACCGCGGCCGACTCGATGGTGCCTCCGGCGACCAGGGGCTTCTCGGACTGCGCACCCAGGTCGGCGCCCACCTGCTGGGCCGCGGCGTTCTGGCCCGTGCGGTAGTAGGCGATGGTGGTCGCCTGCGTCGACGCGTTGCCCTTGCCCACGTTCACATACCCCAGGCTCTCGGCCTGAGCCTGGGTCTTGGCGGCCAGTCCAGCGGTCTGGGTGCCGTTCAGCACCCCCAGCCTGATCTGGCCGCGGGCGGGTGCCCCGGCCACGGTGGCGCCGGTGGTGTCGGTGGTGGACGTGGTGTCCGTGGTACCGGTGGTGTCCGTCAACCCCGTGGTGTCGGTCGGTGCGCCCGAAGTGTCGACCGGTGCCGTGGTGGTATCCATGGGTGCGGTGGTTGCCACGGCGTTGCCGACGGTCGGCAGCACGACTCCACCACCGTCGCCTCGTGCGAACCATCCGACCACGAAGCCGATGACGATGCAGCTGACGGCGAGCAGCACCGGGCGTGCCCAGGCCGGGCCGCCATCCCCACGTGATGAGTTGTTGCCAGCCATGATCGGTGTCCGACTGTACCCGACGCGCGCGGTGCGGCGTCCGGCGTGGCACCCACGTGCGCTTCGCCGGGGCTTGCTGCTATGTTCCGCGCGGCTGCCCGGCCGTTGAGCGCCCTCCTGCATGCTCCGCGCCGACCGCCCGCCAGCCACCCGGCACGCATCGCCCCGCGAGGGGCCCGCCGCCCGCCGCATTCTGCCCCGGGCTGAGAGGTGCGAGATGGAATGAGTGCGCCCACAGAGACGATTGAGACGCTCGCCCCTGCCGAGCGGCTTGAGGCTGCCCTGGCAGACCCCGCCGCCTGGTGGCCCGACGTGGTGCTGCGCGAGCACCAGATCGAGGCCCTGGATGAGCTGTCCTCGCGCATCACCCATGGAGCGTCCCGCACCTGGGTGGACGCCCCCACGGGGTCGGGAAAGACGATCACCTTCTGCGCCCTTGCCGCGGCGCTCGGGGGATCGACCGTCATCCTGGTGCCCCGGCGCAACTTGGCCGAGCAGACCGCTGGTGCGCTCACCCAGTTCTTCCCGCAGGTGCCCTTCACCGTCGATGGAGTGAAGTCCATCGGCATGCCCGGCGTGGCCATCTGCACGTATCAGGCGGCTCTTCGTCATGTGCACGACGCCGACTGGGATTCCGTGACCCTGCTGGTGTGCGATGAGGCCCATACGACGCTGGGGCGGCAGACGCGCCTGATGATCGATCAGGCCACGAAGGCGGTGGTGGTGGGCTTCACCGCCACGCCCGCGACCACCACGGGCCATGTGGAGCAGGTGTTCGGGCCCGTCGCGACCACGCTCGATCGGCAATCGGCCATCGACCGGGGAATCCTGTGCCCGCTGCGGTCGCTGCGCGTGGAGCGCGCGGTGGACCTGTCCGACGTGGCCCGGGTGCGCGGCGACTTCGACCAGGCCAGCCTGGGTCGCGCCCTCGATCGGGCCCTGTGGCACCGGGCCTGCGCCGACGTGTGGGCGGAGCACTTCCAGCCGCTGGGCCTGGCGGGTGTTGCCTATACCGCCACCGTCGCCCAGGCCCATGCCCTGGCCGACGAGATGGTGGAGCGCGGCGTGCGAGCGGCCGCGGTGTCCGGGCAGACGGCGTCAAAGGATCTGGCACGCATTCTCGATGAGTTCGGCCGGGCGAAGATCGACGTGCTGTGCAACGCCGACCTGCTCACCGAGGGCTGGGACGAGACCCGCGCCGCCGTGGTGATGCATCTGGCACCCACCACCTCGGAGCGTGTGTTCGTTCAGCGTCTGGGGCGCGTGATGCGCCCGGCCCCCGACAAGGAGGCCGTGTCGGTGGAGTTCCTGCCCGCGGGAGATCCCATGGGCGTGCAGACCAGCCATGATCTCTTCGGAATGGGCTGGTACAAGCCCCTGGGTCGTGTCGCCGGCCCACCGGAGGGCGGCGAGCGAGGGAAGCTTGCCGAGGCCGCCCGCATCCTGTCGGATCAGGACGGCGGGCGTGCCAGCCTGGTGAATCCGGGGGCACCGGCGCACGCGCTGCTGGAGGGCTTTGTCGATGGCGGCTGGCGCGAGGCCGACCCGGCCGAGATCCCACCCAGCGTGATGGAGGAGTGGGTGCAGGCGGCCGCGGCCGACACCGACTGGGCCGAGGTCGCCGAGTACGTGTCCGCGGGCTTCGACCCTCGCGGTGCCAACGCCTGGTGGGCGCTCTCGGGCGTGGTGTCGCGCCGCGCCGAGAACGGCGACGAGCAGCCACTGTGGCGGTCCTGGGCCATGGCGCTTCTGGTGCAACCCGACCTGCGGGATGCGCTTCCGGGCGATGCCCCACGGTCTGTGCTCGATCGCCTGCGCATGACGGCGCGCGAGCGCATTCGCGCCCTGTGGTTCCACGCGGATCAGGGAGACAAGTGGGAGTCGGTGGCGGCCCTCGAGCAACAGGGTCGCTCGGCCGAGAGGCGCCGACGGTGGTCCGCCCTCGATGCCGCGTCGTCGTGGGCCCCCGCCTGGGCATGGGAGGTCTCGCGGGGCCTGGCCGACGCCAGCAGGCCCGGGCGCAATCAGGAGATACACCGAATCGCCAAGTGGGAGTCGCAGCACCTGATCGAGAACGGCGGCGACCTGGGACTGATCGGCCTGTGGCTGCGCGCGGTGGGGGCACCGGCACCCGATCCCGTCGCGCCCGAGGGCGACCCCCCGCTGAAGCCTGCCGCGGCTGCCCGACTGGTGCTCGTGCTGGGGCCGGGCGACGTCCCGCAGCGCAGCGAGGGCCTGCGGGTTGCCAGCCGCGCCGCCGGCACCTGCGGCGGGTGGGCGGCGCTTCGCGGCGCGCTCGACGCCATGGACTGGACCACACCCGACTGCCGGCGCGCACTCCGGGCGGCGGTGGGAACGGGTAATGCGCGCGCTCTGTCCAGCCGCCGCACATGGAACGCGCTTCGCACCCGATTCCCCCGTCTCCCGCTTGCCGAAGATCTCGGAATGGGCGAGAAGGGCAAGGGGGGAGATGACACCTCGGCATCGTCGCGCAAACGTCGTCGCCGCAGGCGCCGAATGACCACCGCCGACGTGGCGACGGGCAACGGTTCCCAGGCGGTATCCACCTCGACGAGCCCCGCCGCCCCACGCGCGCCTGCAGTACCTGCCACCCCCGCTGTGAGCAACGGCACCACCGCGGGTGGTGGCAACGCAGGAGACACGCCCGGTGCCGCGCCACAGGATGGCGCGGTTCCGCGGCCGCGCAAGCGTCGCCGCAGGCGCCGCAGGTCGGGAGCCGGCAGCGCCGCCGGCGAGGGCAGTTCGCCTCCGGCGGCCACGGGGGAGTGACGCACTTCGCCGCGTCCGAGTCGCACCCCGAGTCGGACGCGGTGGCAGATCGCCGGTGGGCTCGTGTGAGGGAGCTGGCAGCCGATATCGCGCGCCTCGAAACCGCGGACGACGACGACGCCCTGGACGATGAGGGCCGCATGGAGCTCGCGCGCCTTCGCATCGTCGCCGAGCGCGCGTCGGCCCGCGCGCTCCTGGCCGACGAGCTGGCCGACCGCATCGAGTCGGTGCGCCGGGGCAAGGCGCGCGGCGACGGCATCGATCACGAGCGTTCGTAAGTGGCTCGTCGTCTGCCCTTCGCGGGCGTTCGCGATGCGCCCCGACGGTGGGTGTCGTGCGTGCGACGGACACCCCGCCACGCCTGGCTCCGCAGGGCTCTGAAGATCACGATCCGCGTGGTGCGCGCGGTTGCGACGTGCCATCCTGGAGCTGTTGCGGGGTCGATTCGCGCTACAAAGTGGACGTGAGCGACTCGCTGCCACCGCTGGAGCCCCGGCTCGCCCGCGGGGGGGGGGGGGG
>Ga0082335_1005826_pt1 | contig 16585 bp, 14 predicted proteins | sample Subgrocontami58m_FD_72375 | JGI IMG/M metagenome (GOLD analysis project Ga0082335, IMG submission 72375) | Subsurface groundwater microbial communities from S. Glens Falls, New York, USA - GMW37 contaminated, 5.8 m (SPADES assembly) (version 2) ... | reverse complement strand
GCCGCAGCGGCGGGCGCCGGGGCCGGCGCCGCTCTCCGGGTCGTAGAACCCGCGGCGGCCGGCCCGGCGCACCAGCTCCGGGGCGCGTACGGCCAGGGCGTCGGCCGTTTCCAGCAGCCCCGGCGCCAGGTCGGGGAAGCGCCGGGCCTGGCGCCGGAGCCCGCTGCCGACGTACCAGTCCTGATAGATGAAGGTCTGGCGCCCGGCCCAGATGCGGCGCCGGGGCTGCTGCCCCCTCCACGCCTCCGCCGGCTCGGCCGGCACGGGGAAGGGGCGCCAGAAGCCCGGCTGCCGTAAGAGCGTCGCCAGGCTCTCCACCAGGGCCTGAGACGCCGTCTCCAGCAGCAGTGGAAAGAAGAGCGAGTGGGTGGGGACGGTGAGGAGGGCGCGCCACTTGCCCACGACCACGGCGCTGTAGAGCAGCCCGTCCTCCGGGTTGTTCAAATGGTGCTGGATGTCGGCCTCGGTCCTGTCGGCCAGCTCCTCGGTGCGCGCGGCCTCGGTAGCCATCCCGATGGCCAGGTGCAGCCGGGCCAGGGCCCGCAGGTTGGCGGCGTAGACGCAGTTGAACCCGAGGTCCAGGAATAGCGGCACCTCGCTCTCCAGGCAGCGGGCCGCGTCCCAGTTCCGCGCGGCGAGCTGGCGGGCCAGGCTCGTCTGGGGGAAGAATCGTTGCGCCCCACCGTAGGCCAGACGGAAGCCCCGGGCGAACTCGGGGGCGTTATCGCGCCCCGTCTCCAGGGGCGATAGGCAGACTAAGAGCTCCCCTTCGCCGACCCGGCGGTGCTCCCGGAGCCAGGCGTAGTAGCGTGCCACTCCCGGTAATACCTCGCGCAGCCAGCCGCGCTCTCCCGTGGCATGGAACGCGGCCTCCGTCGCCTCGGCCAGGCCGGGCGTCTGGGTCAGGCGGGAGCCCACGGGAGAGCGATAGTGGCGCACGGCGAGGCGGTCAAACCAGGTGAGCCGCCCAGGATGCCAGATGAGATGGGGGATGAACCCCTCCTCACCCTGGGCGGCAAGGAGCGCCTGCACCTCTGCCACGGCCGCAGGTGGGTCCAACTCGGCGAGAGCGATGGCGTGGGCGCAGGAGTCCCATAGCCACTGGTGCGGGAAGCGCACCAGGAGGGGCTCTAGGAGAGGCACCGCGCGGCCCAGGCTGGGGGCATGGTAGGTGACCGTGGAGGTCGCGCCACCGGGAGTGGCACGGACGACCGTAACTCGATTGCAGGCGAAGATCTCCCGCGCGGCTGCGGACAGCCAGGCAGGGACCGTGCTCGCTGCACCTGCCATCGTTGGCGCTCAGTCCCCACCCCAGGGCGACGGTGTGAACTGATAGCCGCGAGGGCCTGCGGTCACGGTGCCGCACAGCTGGCCCAGGTCGTGCTGGAAGAGCAGCAGCCAGCGCTCGCGGGCCGCCCGCTCCAGGAGCTGCCGGCGATAGTCGAGGCTGTCCAGGGGAAACTCGTCGTAGGCCGAGACGTAGGGCAGGGCCAGGTGGAGATGCGAGGGGATCAGGTCGCCCAGGAAGCAGAGCGTCTGCTCCCCCTGCGTCGCGGTGACGATCTGGTGGCCGGGGGCATGGCCGCCGGTGACCAGGGCGTCAACCCCAGGCGCCACCTCCTCATCCCCGTCCAAGAGCTTCACCAGCCCGCGCTCGAAGATAGGCATGAAGTCGTCCCGGTGGTACCCGGCGGTATTGCGCTCGTTGGCGTGGGTGGCCTCTTCCCAACTGGCGCGTTGCACCAGGTAGGTGGCGCGCGGGAAGGTCGGGAGGGCCTCGCCGCTCTTGGGATCCAGGTAGGTGCTGCCCCCCGCGTGGTCCCAGTGCAGGTGGGTGAGGACCACGGTGTTGATGTCGTGAGGGCCCAGGCCCACCGCCTTGAGGCCGCGCAGCAGCCGGCTGGGGCCGAGGGCGAAGGTCGCCTTGGTCCGGGGAGGCTCCTTGGGGCCCACGCCATTGTCCACCAGGATGTTTTGCCGGGGGGTGCGGATGAGGAGGCAGTTCAGGCCGAAGGACAGGCGGTTGCGGCGGTCGGGTTTGGCGCGGCGGGTCCACAGCACGCGGGGGACGATGCCAAACATCACCCCGGCGTCGAACTTGCAGCGTCCGTCGCTGATAACCTGGCAGCGTAGCCGGCCAAGCTGCATCCCTTCCTGCCTGCGAGACGCTCTTATTGTCCTATCGTGGGAGCATGTGGCTAGTGCTATAATAACCGCTGGAAAGTAGATTATGTATATCTACATTAATACGAACCGGGACGTGGCTGGTGCGGTCCGCCGGCGTCCCTGTGGCGCGGAGGAGGAATGATGCCTGACGGTACCACCCCAGACCTTGTGCTTGATACATCTAGCACCCTCTGCCCGGTGCCGGTGATCCGGGCCCGACAGGCCCTGGACAAACTCCAGCCCGGTCAGGTGATGAAGCTCATCGCCACGGACCCGGGCTCCAAGTCGGACATTCCGAGCTTCGCTCGCACCGCTGGCTACGAGCTGTTGAGCTCGCAGCAGGAAGGCAAACAGTTCGTCTTCCTCCTCAGGAAGGGCGGGAGGTAACCATGGTTGCCACTTTGGAGCCTCTGGTCCGCGAGAACCTGGAGCTGTTCGCCCGCCTGCATGAGCAGGCGCACGCGGGGGAGCGCAAGCGGGTTGCCATCGTGGCGTCCAAAGGCACTCTGGATATGGTATACCCGCCCCTGATCCTAGCCAGCAGCGCCGCGGCCATGGGCATGGAGTGCGGCGTCTTCTTCACCTTCTACGGGCTCAATGTCCTGAACAAGAAGAAGAACCGCAGCCTTCAGGTGGCGCCCCTGGCGAACCCCGCCGCGCCGGTGCCGGTGCCCAACTTTCTGGGAGCGGTCCCGGGTATGACCTTCGTGGCCACCCGTATGCTCAAGTGGATGATGGGTAGGCAGAATATACCCAGCGCCCTCGAGCTGCTCAAGGTCTGCCAGGACTCCGGCGTCAAGCTCATCGCCTGCACCACCACCATGGGCGTGATGGGAGTCAAAGAGAGCGACCTCATCGAGGGTGTGGACATGGAAGGGGCCGCCTCTTTCCTGGAGTTCGCGTCCAAGGCCCACATCACGCTGTTCGTCTAGAGCCCGTGCGCTGGGGGCGTGGCCTGATAAGGGGCCACGGCCTCGGTATCTCTCTGCTTTCCCTTGCCGGCCAGCCCCCCTGGCTTCCGGGTTGGGAAGGTGCCCGCGACGCGGGCTAGCCCGAGGGCTTTTCGGGGGGCTTGCAGGCGGCGCACACGAAGCCTTCCTCAAGGGTGCTTTCAGGGACGTTACGCTTGCGCCGGCACACGGTGCACACGAGGGGCTTCATCCGTTCGGGGATTCTCTGATCAGAGTACAGGGAGCGGATGCGGGCGTACTCCCGTTGGGCTCGGTCACGCTGGCCGCGGAACTTGTCCTTGTCCACGGGGCACCCACTGTCTCATGCGACGGCAAACTTGCGTGGGGTGAGTGGTGGGATTCGAACCCACGTCGTCCTGGGCCACAGCCAGGCGCCTTAGGCCTCTGGGCTACACTCACCGCCGGTGCGCCTCGCGTTTAACCCTGATGAAGCGAGGGCCTGGTGAAGCGAGGCGCTGGTATTCTAGCATCCACCTACTGTGGGAGCAACGCGCGCGCCCGGCGTCCCGGGGGCCTTGCCCCAATCTCATTCTTGCTGAGGCAGTCCCGCCTAGGCGAGACGCCGAAGAAATCCGTGCCTTCGTAACTGGGAACGGATTCTTCGCGGAGCCTGTCCTGAGCCAGTCGAAGGGCTCAGAATGACAGAGACTGGCTCCCCGGGTTACTTTTGAGGCAAAGCCCGTCCCGTGCCAAGGGAACAACTGGGCCGGGAGACGTGGGCCCGAGGCCTGCGTTGCTCCCTTCTGCTCCTAATGCTACCCTGGGCGTGCCATGAACCCCGTCCGCCGCCGTCCCGGGACCCCCACGCCTCCGCCGCCTCTTCTGCGGGTGGCCTTCACCGACGTCGCCCATCGCGGCGAGGCCCTGGGCCGGAGCGAGGGGCAGGTGGTCTTCGCCGCCTATGGCATCCCCGGCGAGGAAGCCGTCGTCGCCGTGGAACAAGCCCACAAGTCGTACCTGGAAGGACGGGTAGAGAGGGTGCTGGAGCCCTCGCCGCACCGGGTGGAGGCACCCTGCCCCTACTTCGGTCGCTGCGGCGGCTGCCAGTGGCAGCACGTGGACTATTCGTTCCAGCTGGCGCTGAAGGAGCGGGTGGTGCGGGAGGAGCTGCGGCGCCTGGGGCACTTCGACGACCCGCCAGTGGCGCCCGCCTTGGCCGCGCCCGAGCCCTGGCACTACCGCAATCACGCCCGCTTCACCGTGGGCCGGCGGGGTGACATCGGCTTCATGGGCCGCGGCGGCCGTCCCTTCATACCCATCCAGCGCTGTCTCATCATGCATCCAACTATCAACGCCGTGCTGGCCGAGCTGCAGGGGCACTGTCCCGACGTGCGTCAGCTCTCGGTGCGGGTCGGGATCAACACCGGCTCGCTCCTGGTCCAGCCCAAGCTGCCGGAGGGTGAAAGCTCCTTTCCCTCAGGGCAGCGCTACCATCTGGAGGCGCTGCTGGGCGAGCGGTTCCACGTCTCCGCCTCCTCTTTCTTCCAGGTCAACACCCCCCAGGCGGAGGCCCTGGCGGAGTTGGTCTTGGAGGGCCTGGCGCTCCAGGGCGACGAGACCGTCGTGGACGCCTACGCCGGCGTGGGCACCTTCGCCCGCCTCCTGGCTCCGCGGGCGCGCCAGGTGATCGCCATCGAAGAGGCGGCCTCGGCTGCCAGGGATGCCATGATCAACCTGGGGGCACTGTCCAACGTGCGCTATTTGACTGGTAAGACTGAGGCGGTGCTGCCGAGTCTGAGCCCGCCGCCGGATGCTGTGATCCTGGACCCGCCCCGCGCGGGCTGCGCCTCCGAGGTAGTGCAAGCGCTGTTGGAGCTACGGCCCCGGCGGCTGGCCTACGTCTCCTGCGACCCTGCCACCCTGTCCCGGGACCTGCGTTTGCTGGTGGATGGCGGCTATGACTTGCGTATGGTCCAGCCGGTGGACATGTTCCCCCAGACCTACCACATCGAGTGCGTCGCTGCCCTGGCTTGGCCCGCCGACAGGCCACGCACCGGCGCTTCGATTCCCGCGCCAGCGGGGGTGCCAGCGCGACCGTCATTGGTATTGGCCTCCGCCTCGCCGCGCCGCAAGGAGCTGCTGCCTTACCTTGATCTGGCCTTTGAGATTGAGCCGGCGGAGGATGTCGGAGAGGGTACAGAGGGCGCGTCCCCCGAGGCACTGGCGCAGGCGAATGCCCTGGCTAAGGCCCGCCGCGTCGCTGCCGCTGCGCCCGCGAAGTTGGTACTGGCGGCCGACACCATCGTCGCCGATGAGGCCGGTGTCATGGGCAAGCCCCGCGACGCCGCCGAGGCGGCGGCGATGCTGCAGCGGCTGCGGGGCAAGGAGCACCGCGTCATCACTGGCCTGGCCCTGGTGCGGAGCGCCCCCGCTCTGGAGGTTACGTCATGCGAGGTGACCCGCGTCATGATGCGGGCGTACAGTGAGGAGGAGCTGGAGGCGTACATCGCCTCGGGCGATCCATTCGACAAGGCGGGAGCCTATGCCATCCAGTCCGTCGCCCTCCACCCGGTCGAGTCGTGGGAGGTCTGCTATCAGAACGTGGTGGGCCTGCCCCTCTGTGCGCTCCAGGACCTGCTGCGCGCTAACGGTGTCGCCGCGGGCGGCCGTCCCCTGTGGGCGCTGCCGCCCGAGTGCCGGCGCTGCTCCAGGGCGGCCCACCTGACTTCGCCGCGCGCGGCAGCGCCCGCAGAGAGTCAGCAATAATTGACAAGGGAGAGCCGCCCTCCTAAGATTTATCGAAACTGAATATGTCGGTCCCCGGGTGTCCCCCGACTCGTGGGGGGAAGAATAGGGAAGGCGGTGCAACTCCGCCGCGGTCGCGCCACTGTAAGCGGGGAGCCGTCCCGATTCGAGGCCACAGTCCCGACACGTCGGGATGGGACGGCCCGGGGAGGCTAGAGCCGCAAGCCAGGAGACCTGCCCGGGGACGCGGAGTCTACTCTTCGCCCGAAAGAAGTGCTCCTGTGGCTTTCGCCTCCCCTTTCCTGCTGCAACGCACCCTCGCCGCCATCCGGCCCCTCGATGAGGCCGCCGCCACTGCCGCCCGCCGGCGCCAGGACAGCCTCACCAAGCCCCCCGGCAGCCTGGGCCGCCTGGAAGAGCTTTCGGTCCAGCTAGCGGGCATCACGGGCCAGCCACGTCCCCGGCTGGAGCGCGCGGCCATCATCGTCATGGCGGGCGACCACGGAGTCACTGCCGAGGCGGTCAGCGCCTATCCCGCCGCGGTCACGCCGCAGATGGTGCTCAACTTCCTGCGGGGCGGCGCCGCTATCAACGTCCTGGCGCGGCAGGTAGGGGCGCGCATCGTGGTGGTGGACATGGGAGTGGCGGCGGAGCTGCCCCAGGCAGCGGGGCTGGTGCGGGCGAAGCTAGGCCTGGGCACCGCCAACATGGCGCGCGGCCCCGCCATGAGCCGGGAGCAGGCGGTCGCGTCCCTGGAGACAGGCATCGGGCTGGTGGAGGAGCGGGCGGCCCAGGGGCTCGATCTGGTCGCGGCGGGCGACATGGGCATCGGCAACACCACCGCCGCCAGCGCTATCACCGCGGTCCTGTGTCGCTGTCCGCCGGAGGCCGTCACGGGCCGCGGCACCGGCGTGGACGATGCCGGGCTGGCCCGCAAGGTGGCCGTCATCCACCGGGCCCTGCAAATGAACCATCCCGACCCCTCCGACGGCCTGGATGTGCTGGCCAAGGTGGGCGGCTTCGAGATCGGCGGCATGGCGGGCGTGATGCTGGGCGCCGCCGCCCGCCGCACGCCCGTTGTCCTGGACGGCTTCATCGCTGGGGCGGCGGCGCTCATCGCGGTCGCCCTCTGCCCGGGGGCCAGGCCCTATCTCATCGCCGCACATCGCTCGGTGGAGGCGGGCCACGCCGTGGCGCTGAAGCACCTGGGCCTGCGACCCCTCTTAGACCTGGAGCTGCGACTGGGAGAGGGCACCGGCGCGGCCCTGGCGATCCCCATCGTCCAGGCGGCAGCGAGGATATTGGACGAGATGGCCACCTTCGGCGAGGCCGGGGTGAGCGGGCCCCAGTGAATACCTGGGTTCACCGCCCCTATCCTAACCCTCCCACGATTGGGGAGGGGATTGGCAGTAGCAATGTGATTGTGAGCGCTGCGATTGTCGTTCTGAGCGGAGCGAAGAATCCTGGCCCTTCGCCGCGCTCAGGGTGACGGGGAAAGGCTATGGGCTTACTGACGGCGCTGGGGTTCCTCACCGTACTGCCGGTGCCAGCCGGTGCCTCGGCGACGCCCGAGCGGGTGGGCCGCTCGCAGCTTTACTTTCCAGTGGTGGGCCTGCTGCTGGGCCTGGCCCTGGCGGCTTTATACTGGCTCCTCCTGCGCTATCTGCCGCCCCTCCTGGCGGCGGCCCTGCTGCTGGCCGTCTGGGAGGTGCTCACCGGCGGCCTCCACACCGACGGCCTCATGGACACCTGCGACGGCCTCTTTGGCGGAGGCACTCCCCAGGAGCGGCTGGAGATCATGCGTGACGCGCGGGTGGGCGCCTTCGGCGTCCTGGGCGCTGTCCTGGTGCTGCTGGTGAAGTTCGCCGCCTTGGCCTCCCTGCCGCTAGCCTCGGCGGGCGCCCTGGTCGTGGCTCTCACCGCGGGGCGCTGGGCCATGGTCGCCGCCATCGGCTGGTTCCCCTACGCCCGGCCCGCGGGCGCCGGCGCCGCCTTCAAGGCTGCCAGCCGCCCCGGGATGGCCTGGCTGGGCCTGGCGCTGGCGCTGGCGGTGGGTTGGGGCTTCGGTCGCACGTTGGGGCTGGTGGCCGCGGCGGGTGCCGCCCCGGCGGTCTGGGTCCTGGGGCGCTTCGCCGCGCGCCGCCTGGGAGGTCTCACCGGCGACCTCTACGGCGCGGGCGCTCCCCTGGTGGAGGCGGGCATCCTCGCCGCCGCCGCCAGCGGCCCCTGGCGCTGAGCCGTGCCCGCGGCGCTGACCTATGGATGATGTCGCCGTCCTCGTGCTGGCCTTGGCCTGGGACGCGCTCCTAGGGGAGTTGCCCTTGGCCATCCACCCGGTAGCCTGGATGGGAAAGCTGGCCGGCGCTCTGGAGCGCAGGGCCCCGGCGCGTGGCCGCTCCCTCCAGCTGGCCTATGGCGCCGCCCTAGTGGCGGTGGTGGTGGCGCTATTCACGGCGCCGGCCTGGGCCCTGGTGCACTACCTGAGGCCGCAGTACACGCTGGCCTACCTGCTATTGGCGGTGCCTGTGGCGACCTCGACCTTCGCCGCCTGCGCGCTCATCGCCGCCGCTCACCGCGTGCGCGACTCCCTGGGACGGCGCGACCTGCCCCAGGCCCGCGCGGGGATGACCAGCCTGGTGAGCCGGGCCACGGCGGGCTACGACGAGCCCCGCCTGGTCGGAGCCACCATCGAGTCGGTGGCGGAGAACTTCAACGACTCCTTCGTGGCCCCCCTGTTCTACTTCGTGCTGCTGGGGCTGCCGGGGGCCGTGGCCTACCGGGCCTTTAACACTCTGGACGCCATGATCGGCTATCACGGTCCCTACGAATACCTGGGGAAGGTGGCTGCCCGCGCTGACGATCTGCTAAACTTCATCCCGGCCCGCCTGGCGGCTCTACTTCTGGTGGCTGCGTGTCCCGCAGCAAGAGGCCGGGCTGGCGCCGCCTGGCGTGTGGCCTGGCGCGACCACGGGCGCACTTCGAGCCCCAACGCGGGCTGGACGATGGCCGCCATGGCCGGCGCCCTGGGGGCGCGCTTGGAGAAAGAGGGGCAGTACGAGCTGGGCGACCCCGGCGCCGCTCTGGAACCGGCCTTGATCACCCGAGCCACCGGTCTAGTGCTCTGGGGCATGGGAGCGGCCGCGCTGCTGGCCCTGGTTGCCCTGGGGGTCCGTTATGGCTACTTCGCCTAGGCACGAAGCCGCGATTGAATCTTGTCCCCACGGGGTCCTCTCCCCGCGTGAAGCGCGGGCCCGGGGCCTTGACCCTGGAGAGGTCCTGGACTTCAGCTTCAACGTCAACCCTTACGGCCCTCCCGAAGGTGTGGCGGCAGCCGTTGCCGGGGCTGCCCTCGCCCGCTACCCCGACAGCGACTCCTCGGAGCTGCGGGCCGCCCTCGCCCGGCGCGCCGGAGTCGTGGAGTCCCAGGTCTGCGTGGGGAACGGCTCTATGGAGCTGCTCTGGCTGCTGGGCCTGGCCTATCTACGCCCCGGCGACCATGCGCTCATCCTGGGGCCGACCTTCGGCGAGTATGCGCGGCTGGCCCGCATCTTTGGAGCCCAGCCGGAGGAGCTGGTGGCTTCCGAGGCCGCTGGCTGGGAGCCCGACCTGGCGGCGCTGCGCTGGGCGCTGGCCCAGGAGCCGCGGCTGGTGTTCCTGTGCAACCCCAATAACCCCACTGGCCTCTATCTGAGACGCGCGCAGATGGAAGAGATAGCGGAGATCTGCTCGCAAAGCCTGCTGGTCATTGACGAGGCGTTCCTGGGCTTCGTGGAGTCGCCCTGGCCCTCGGAAGGGCTGCTGGAGCGCGGCCCGGTGGTCCTGGTACGCTCCCTGACCAAGGACTACACCCTGGCCGGGCTACGGCTGGGGTATGCCATCGGCAGCGCTCAGGCCGTGGCAGCGCTGGAGGCGGTGCGGCCGCCGTGGAGCGTCAACGCCGCGGCCCAGGCGGCGGGCCTCGCCTGCCTGGAGGACGGCCAGTTCTTGCCCAGGACTCGGCGCCTGCTGGAGGAGACCAAGGCGTGGCTCGCTGGGGAGCTGGCGGCGCTGGGCCTGCCGGCGGTGCCCTCGGCGGCGAACTTCTTCCTGCTGAAGGTGGGGGACGGGGCCGCGTTTAGAGGCCGTCTGCTGGAGCTGGGCGTCTGCGTGCGCGACTGCGCCTCCTTCGGTCTGCCCCAGTACGTGCGCATCGGGGTGCGCACCCCGGCGGAGTGCCGCCGCTTGCTAGAAGCCATCAAATGCCGCTGAAGCTGTATCTGGTCAGACACGGTGAGACGCCGTACAACGTAGAGGCCCGCTATCAGGGCCATCAGGACTCGCCCCTGACGGCCAGGGGGCGCGAGCAAGCCCAGCGCCTGCGTCAGCGCCTGGCGTCTATCCGCTTCGCCGGCGCCTACAGCAGCGACCTCCGGCGGGCGCGGCAGACGCTCCAGCTGGCCCTCGCTGGCCGCCAGGTGTCCCGCAGCTTCAGCCCGCTCTGGCGTGAGGTCTCCTACGGGCGCTGGGAGGGCCTGACCTACGACGAGGTGAAGGCCCGCTGGCCGGCGGAGCTGCAAGCCCGCTACCGCAGCCCCGAGTCCGCCGCCCCCTCCGGCGGGGAGAACATGGGCCAGCTCCGTGACCGGGTGCTGCAAGGCATGCAGGCTATTCAGGGCGAGCGCCGGGGTGGCGCGGTGTTGGTGGTGAGCCACGGGGGGCCCCTGCGGGTGCTCCTCTGCCACCTCCTGGGGCTGGGCCCTGATAGCTTCTGGAGGCTCCGTCTGGATACCTGCGGCCTCTCGGTGGTGGATCTATACCGCTCCAGCGCCGTCGTCTCGCTGCTCAACGACACCGGCCATCTCGACGGCCTTTACACCACGGAGGCCAACCCCTTCCTCCGGCGCCCCAAAATGCGGGTGGGGTCATGACGGCGAAGACGCTCATGGTGCAGGGGACAGCGTCGTCGGTGGGGAAGTCCATCCTGGTCGCCGCTTTGTGCCGCATCTTCAAGGAGGACGGCCTCCGCGTCGCTCCCTTCAAGGCCCAGAACATGGCCCTCAACTCCTACGTCACGCCCGATGGCCTGGAGGTGGGGCGGGCCCAGGCAATGCAGGCCGAGGCCGCCGGCGTGCCCGTGAGCATAGAGATGAACCCCATCCTCCTGAAGCCGGAGGGCGACGCCCACTCCCAGCTCGTGCTCTGGGGCCGTCCCGCTGGCAGCTACGCCGCCGCCGACTATTTCCAGCGCAAGCGGGAGCTGTGGCCCGTGGTGGTCGAGGCCCTGGAGCGTCTGCGCAGCCGCTTCGATCTGGTGGTCATGGAGGGAGCGGGCAGCCCGGCCGAGGTCAACCTGCGGGAGAGCGACATCGTCAACATGCGAGTCGCGCGCCACGCGGACGCTCCCGTGCTCCTGGTGAGCGATATTGACCGCGGGGGCGTCTTCGCCTCTCTGGTGGGCACGCTGGAGCTGCTGGAGCCCCGGGACCGGGGGACCGTGCGAGGGCTGGTCATCAACAAGTTCCGGGGTGATCTCGCCCTGCTGCAACCTGGCCTCGACTTCCTGGAGCAGCGCACGGCGCTGCCCGTGCTGGGGGTCATACCATACCTGCCGCGACTGCGCCTGGCCGAGGAGGACTCCGTGGCGTTGGACTCCCGAGAGCGGGCGGGTAACCCTCATCCCGACCCTCTCCCAGGGGGAGAGGACAAGAGCGTGTTGGACGTCGCCGTCATCAGGTTGCCCCATATCGCCAACTACGACGAATTCGACGGGCTGGCCGCCGAGCCCGGCGTCCGCGTACGGTTCCCCCAGGCGTTGGGGGAGCTGGGGATGCCAGACCTGGTCGTCCTGCCCGGCACCAAGACCACCGTCGCCGACCTGCTGGCCCTGCGGGCCAGCGGCCTCGCCGACGCTATCCTGGCCCTTGCCCGCGGCAGCACTCCCGTGCTGGGCATCTGCGGCGGCTATCAGATGCTGGGGCAGCGGCTGTTGGACCCCGACGGCGTCGAGTCCCCTCGCACCGACATCCCTGGGCTGGGCCTACTGCCCATCGTCACCACCTTTGCGCACGAGAAGCTCACCGAGCGGGTGCGGGCTGCCATCGTGGGGGGCCTGGCCCCGTATCCAGGGCCGGTGCCCGGCTACGAGATTCACATGGGGCGGACCCTGTGGCAGGCTCAGGGCAGGCCCCCTCCCCCTCTGGGAGAGGGCAGGGGTGAGGGGCAGGCGGCGGTGGAGGGCAGGCCATTCGCCGCTGTGGTCGAGCGCTTGGGGCGCCCTTGCGCCGACCCCGACGGCGCCTCTACTCTCGACGGCGGTATCGCCGGCACCTATGTGCATGGCCTGCTGGAAGACGCGGGCTATCGTGCCGCCTTCCTGGAGGCCCTGGCGGCGCGACGGGGCGTGCGATGGCAGCGCCGCCCGGCGGGGGCGGCCGCGGGCGGCCTTGACCGCGAGGGCGAGTACGTCCGGCTCGCCGCCGCCGTCCGGGGCAGCCTGGACATGGAGCGCATCTACCGCATCGCAGGACTGTCGAGGCCATGAGTTGCCGCTTCGACAAGCCTGTCCTGAGCGAAGTCGAAGGGCTCACCACCAACGGGAAGGGTAATCCGTTCGTCCTGCCTGCCCTGAGCGCAGCCGAAGGGAGCCTGTCGAAGGACGAGGGCAACCGCTTATGACCGCTTCTCCAGCAGCGCGCCGAACGGAGCCGCGGGCCCAGCGTCTGGTGCTGGTCACCGGAGGCGCCCGCAGCGGCAAGAGCGCCTTCGCCGAAGGGCTCGCCCGCCGCTCTGGCGTGCGGGTGGTCTTCCTGGCGACGGCGGCGCCGGGGGATGCGGAGATGGCCTGGCGCATCGCCGCGCACCGCGCCCGCCGCCCCTCTGGGTGGCGTACGGTGGAGGCGGAGCGCCACCTGGCCCGTGCCCTGCGCCCCCATCTAGCTTGGGCCCAGGCGGTGGTGGTGGACTGCATCACCGTGCTGGCCTCCAATGTCCTGCTGGATGTGATTTCAAAGCCCTCTACATTGAAGGGAGAGGCTGGGATGAGGGTGAAGCCTCCCCCTCATCCTGTCCTTCTCCCCCCAGGGGAGAAGGTACTCTTGAAACAGGCTCTAGGGTCTGACCTGGCGGCGGGGCAGGTCGAGCGGGCGCAGCGGGCCCTGGACCGCGAGCTGGACGGCCTCCTGGCGGCCTTGCAGCAGAGCCAGGCCAGCGCCTTCGTCGTCACCAACGAGGTGGGGGCGGGGCTGGTGCCGGGCGACGCCTTGAGCCGGGCCTACCGCGACTTGCTGGGCCGCGCGAACCAGCGCCTGGCGGCCGCCGCGGACAATGTCTATCTGCTGGTGGCGGGCATACCGCTGGCCGTAAAGGGCGATGGCAGAGGCAGGGATGGCGCAGCCGGTCAAGCGTGATTCAGCACAGATAAAGATCTACTTGGTGGCAAGTCCTGGAGGACTAGCTCATGAATTCGCTCGACGGTGTATGGCATAAGGTACGTAGGGCAGAGGAACACCTCAAGGCTTTGGGCAAGGCAATCAGTGACTTTCCCAGGACGAACCCACCACCTTATGCCGTCTCCATCGAACCAGAAACGGAGTCGTGTTATCAATTCCGACTCAACATCCGTTGTCATCCACCCCTCTACCTGAGTGTCTTGGCTGGTGATGCTGTGTTCAACCTGCGATCCGCCCTCGACCATCTCGCTTGGCAACTCTCTGGGTGCCCTACTGACGAGCGCATTGGGCGCCGGATTGAATTCCCCATCTTCGGAGAAAGATCCGACTATCTGAGAGGTCGCGGTGGAGCTGCCGACAAAACGCAACTTATGACCCTTTCGGCCAAGGGCATCGTCGAAGCATTGCAGCCGTATCACAGACGTGATTGGCCTGATCTTGAACTTCTCTTGATGCTCCATGAAGTCAACCGGCTCGATAAGCACCGGCTCCTGGTGCCAGTTTACGGAGAGTTCATGGATAGGCTCGGAAATCTCCCTGTTCGGCATCTTGGCCGCCTTAAAGATGGCGATAAAGTAACCGTCCCTAAGACGATGGCTAACGGCAAAGAGTACCGCATTGCCGCAGACGTAGCCTTCGAGTGCCCTGGAATTGTTGGCACTATCAACTTTGACCGACTCCAGGCAGCCTACAACTTCGTCTGTAACACAGTGGTGCCAAGTTTCGAGGGCTTGCCCGAACTCTTTATGCAGTAGCCTAGCCATTACCGCACCCCCTTTCTACGAAGAAGGGGTAGTTGTCTTATTCCTTGATGGCGCGGGGGTGAGGGAAGGGCGCCCCCGGAGGGCCGTCGGCCGCCCGGCGGGCGGTGGTGATGAACCCTGTATGGGCCACCATGCGGTGGTCGGGCCGCACGCTACGGGAGCCCACGTGCCAGGTGCGCAGCAGCAGCTCGTGGGTCTCCGCGAGGTGGAACCGCCCTGAGTCCATGAGGGCCTGGGTAAGCTGGTGTATCTGGAGCACCGTGGGCAGGTAGGAGAGGAAGATGCCGCCGGGCCGCAGGGCCTTGGCCGCATGGCCCACCATCTGCCAGGGCTCCGGCAGGTCCAGCACCACCCGGTCCAGGTCCTCCTCCGCGATGCCTTCGTAGGCATCCCGCTGGTGGAGAGACAGATTAGCCGGCAGCGCGCCCAGGAAGTCGCGGATGTTCTCCCGCGCCCGCTTCAGCATGTCCTCCCGTACCTCGTAGGAGACGACGCTGCCGCTGGCGCCGACCGCCCGCACCAGGGCCAGGGTCAGCGCCCCCGAGCCCACGCCGGTCTCGAACACCCGGGCGCCGGGGTAGATGTCGGCGTCGATCAGGATGGCCCCCAGGTCCTTGGGGTAGATTATCTGGCTCGCCCGCGCCATGCTCTGCACGAAGTCGGCCAGGGTCTGGCGCAGGGCCAAGACGGCGCGACCCTGGGGGGTGGCCAGCACGGTGCCCTCGGGCTGGCCGATGAGCCGGTCGTGGACGATCAGGCCCACGTGCCACTCCTGGCTTTGGCCGGCGCGCAGCCGCAGGGTCTTGCGCCGCCCCTTGTCGTCCACCAGCAGCACCCGCTCCCCCGCCTGGAGCGGGCCACGGAGCGTGCGCGGGCTATCCTGAAGAGCAGCGGTCTGTTCTTGTGCCATACCTGGTGATTCTACGGCGGCTTCAAGGAAGGGTCAAGGAAGAGGTGGGGGGAAGGTTAGGATGGGGGCAGCGGCCTTTGAAGTTAGCAGCCGGCGTAGTATCATGGGCTAAAGTTTCCCCTTTGATCGGTGGCTAGACCAGGAGGCTGGCATGGTGCTGAGCAAGAGCGCCATCTACGCCCGCTGGGACGGGTCCCAGAACCCCTTCGACGTGGGCAGCGAGGACCTCATGGAGGCCCTCTCCGACGAGCTCGCCTCCCACGGCGACGTGCGGCGCGCCCTGCGCCAGCTCATGCGCCGAGGCATGAAGGGTGAAATGGGCAAGGGCTTCGAAGGGATCGAGGACCTGCTGCGTCAGCTCAAGCAACGGCGCCAGGAGCAACTGGACCGCCACAACCTTAACTCCATCTTCGACAAGATCAAGGAGAAGCTCGACCACATCCTCCAGCAAGAGCGGGGGACGCTGGACCGCCGGATGCAAGAGGCCAAGGGCGGCCAGCCCCGGCCCGACCAGGCCCCCTCGGCTGAGGCTCCCTCCGGCGAGGCCGGTGCGCAGGCCGGGGAGCAAGAGCAAGGCCCCCAGTCCGCCTCTCCCACCTCTCAGGGTTCGGGCCAGCGCCCGGGGACAGGGAAGCGCCAGGGTCAGCAGGGGCGGCGGCAGCAGGCTGGGCAGTCCCCTTCCCAGAGCCCGGGCCAACCCCAGGGTCAGCAGCAGCCCGAAGGCCAGGAGCCCGGAGGCGACCTCTCGCGTCTGCTGGAGAACGTCATCAACAAGAAGCAGGACTACCTCAACCGCCTGCCCCCCGATGCGCCGGGCCAGATCAAGTCCCTGACCGATTACGAGTTCATGGACGAGGAGGCCCGCCGGGAGTTCCAGGAGCTCCTGGAGTCGCTCAAGCAGCAGGCCATGCAGCAGTACTTCCAGAACATGGCGCAGCAGATGAGCCGGATGACACCGGAGCAGATGCAGGCCCTCAAGCAGATGCTGGCCGACCTTAACCAGATGCTGCAACAGCGGCTGCAGGGCCAGGAGCCCGACTTCCAGCAGTTCATGCAGCAGTGGGGCCCGATGTTCGGCGACAACCCTCCCCAGTCCCTCGAAGAGCTTATGGAGCAGCTCCAGCAGCAGATGTCCCAGATGTCCTCCCTCCTCAACAGTCTGAGCCCGCAGATGCGCCAGGAGTTGGAGCAGCTGCTGGAATCGGCCCTCACGGATGGGGATCTGCGGGCCCAGCTGGAGGAGCTAGCCGCCAACATGAGCTGGCTGATGCCCAACGAGGGGCAGCAGCAGGGCTACCCCTTCCGCGGCGATGAGCAGGTCTCCCTGGAGGAGGCGATGCGCCTCATGGAGCAGCTCCAAAACCTGGAGCAGCTCCAGGGCCAGCTAGAAGAGGTCGGTCGCAGCGGCAAGATCGAGGAGATCGACGAGGCGGCGGTGGAGGAGTTGCTGGGCGAGGATGCGCGGCGCCAGCTACAGCGGCTGAAGGAGCTGGAGCAGGAGCTAGAGCAGGCGGGGTATATCCGGCGCCGCGGCGACCGGCTGGAGCTGACCCCTAAGGGAGTACGCAAGATCGGCAGCAAGGCCCTGCGCGATATCTTCGCTCGCCTGCGCAAGGACCGCATGGGCCAGCACGAGACCCGCGATAACGGCCGTTGGGGCGA
>Ga0082335_1005825_pt1 | contig 16586 bp, 10 predicted proteins | sample Subgrocontami58m_FD_72375 | JGI IMG/M metagenome (GOLD analysis project Ga0082335, IMG submission 72375) | Subsurface groundwater microbial communities from S. Glens Falls, New York, USA - GMW37 contaminated, 5.8 m (SPADES assembly) (version 2) ... | reverse complement strand
GGCTTACGCTTCATGCTGACGCTCACTCAATTTAGTTGTGTTCACTCCACGCCTCACTCATTCATAGAAAGCATTGAGTTCGGCGCAGCATAGTTTGCGAGACCGTTAGTTGCAATTGCCCTTCGCTAAAGGAGGAACAGATGAAAAAAAATTTCCGATATCTTTTTGTGGAGACCAGAAACCACTTGAAAAACGGGGCGACACCGAAAAGCCAAACGAGTAGGCAAAATTAAAATCAAAATGAAAAAAACAATTCCTATCCTTCTCATCTTACTTTTTGTTCCGATAAAATTATCTGCGGTCAATTATTATGTTTCTACAAGCGGGAATGATGCAAATGCGGGAACTTCCATTGCTTTGGCTTGGCGAACCGTGCAAAGGGCACTCGACTCGGCAACGCCAGGAAGCACTGTTTACATCCTGGCAGGAACCTACAATGAAAAAACAACGCTGGGAGTTTCGGGCACCTCGGCAAACCCCATCACATTCCGAAATTATAATTCCGATGTGGTAATTATTGACGGCACGGGCATCACTTCGCAGGATGAAATTTTAGGCATAAGCAATAAATCTTTTGTTACCTTTCAGGGATTGATTTTCCAAAACAGCATCGGAAATGATTCAAAGGGAATTTTTGTACAAGGCATTTGCAGTAATTTGATTTTTAAAGGCAACACCATTCGCCAGATTTATTTTTCATCAAATCCTTCTGATCCCGTGTCAAGTTCCACCAACGCAAGCCCGTTTTTGTTTTGGGGCACAGACGCGACTACTCCGATCACAAATTTAATGATTGACAGCAATTTTATTTACAATTGTCGCACTGGTTATAGCGAAGCATTCACATTGGAAGGAAATGTGGATACCTTCACTGTAAAAAATAATATTGTACACGATATTACTAATATTGGCATCGATTTAGCCGGCAATTATGGTGTTTGCCCGAACCCTGCCAACGACCAAGCCCGAAATGGAGTCATTAAATGGAACAAGACATATAACTGTATTTCTTCTTACGCTACCAGCGGAGGAATATATGTAGATGGCGGCAGAGATTTAATCATTGAAAATAATATATCTTATCACAATGGCTGGGGCATAGAGGTTGGATGTGAAGTTTTAGGAAAAACCTCATCGAACATTACAGTGAGAAATAATTTACTTTACAACAACATAGAATCCGGTTTTGCCTTTGGCGGCTATAATTACCCTGATACAAGCGGAAAAATATTAAATTGTAATTTCTCAGGCAACACTATTTTTTCAAACGATTCAACCAATTCCACTGACGGAGAAGTATTTATATCCTATTCAGAAAACTGTAGCTTTCAAAATAATATTGTTTATACATCTGCCAACAATTGGGCTTTTACCCAAAACGGCACCGTGCCTTTAAACTTAACATCTGATTACAATTTATTTTATGCTCCGGCAGGTGCAGCTAATATTTTATTTTTATATGCCGGAAGTAACTACACGGGATTCAGTAACTACCAAACAGGAACGGGTAAAGATTTCAATTCATTATTCGGAAATCCAAATTTCGTAACCGCTGCTTTGCCAAACCCCGATTTGCATATTACCACAACCTCACCTGCTAAGAATGCTGGTAACCCATCATTTATTGCAGGGAACGGAGAGGTTGATATGGATAACCAAATCCGCATTTACGACGGCAGAGTGGATATGGGCGCTGACGAGTTTGGCTCAACACCAGCTTCAGTGGAAAGGCTCTCGACCGACTTGCCGACGCATTTCAGTCTTGACCAGAATTATCCGAACCCGTTTAATCCAGCGACGACTATTTCCTTTAGTCTTCCATCTAAATCGTTTGTATCGCTGAAAGTATTTGATGCTTTGGGAAGAGAAGTGTCGTCTCTGCTGTCTGAGGAGTTGTCTGCTGGAAAGTACTCGCAGCAATGGAACGCCGCGGGTTTTTCAAGCGGTGTTTACTTCTACCGATTACAAGCAGGTTCATTTGTCGAGACGAAGAAACTGTTATTGCTCAGATGACGGGCAACTGCAACTAACAAAACTAAGCAACGACGCTCACACATTTGTAAAACTTGCGCGCAAGCCATCGCACGCACAACGAATAGTGTTCGCTCCACCCCGCCGTCTGTTATAGAATGTTGGTCGGCGGGGCGGCGTGCTTACTCGAACGTTAACCGAAATTGCATCTTTCAACACTATCGGAGAATCATATTATGATTGCAACCAATGTACTTGACTCCATCGGGAATACGCCCATCGTCGAGCTTCGGAAAGTGGTTCCGCCTAATTCAGCGCGAGTGCTTGCGAAATTAGAATGGGCAAATCCAACCGGAAGCATGAAAGACCGGATGGCAAAAGCTGTGATTGAACGAGCAGAGGCAGATGGTCGGCTTCGGACAGGCGGCACAGTCGTCGAGTACACTGCCGGTACCACGGGCATCTCACTTGCGCTTGTTTGTGCTGCCAAGGGTTATCGGTTTCATGCCGTTTTCTCAGATGCTTTCAGCAACGAGAAGCGCGTTACCATGCAAGCGTTCGGTGCACAGATCACGGATGTTCTGAGCGATAACAAAAAGATTACAGAAAAACTCATTAAAGAGATGATCGAAACATCTCGCCAAATCAGCCAGCAGCCGGGTCATTGGTGGTCCGACCAGCTCAATAATCACGATGCGGTCACAGGGTACTATTCGCTTGGCGAAGAAATTTGGAATCAAACCAATGGAAAGGTCGATGCGTTCGTTCATGCTGTAGGCACAGTCCATTCCATTCATGGTGTTACAAAAGTGCTGTGGCAACACAATCCTAAGATTCACATCTCTGCCGTTGAGCCGGCGGAGTCGGCGGTGCTCTCTGGTCATCCATCAGGTTCACACAAGATCGAAGGCATTGGCATTGGATTTATTCCACCATTGTGGGAACCAGGCCTTGTCAATGAAATCATTATGGTCACCACTGACGAAGCGAAAACAATGGCGCGACGCTTGGCACGCGAAGAAGGGTTGTTTGCCGGTGCTTCGTCGGGTGCTAATGTTGTTGCTGCATTGCGTGTGGCTCAGCGCCTTGGACCTCAAGCAACAGTTGTCACCATTGTGGTTGACTCGGGTCTCAGGTACATTAGCACAGATTTGTACAGAAGTGAATAGATACGTGACCTTCATGCAACTTCGGCTAACATGCCAAACAACGACGCTCCCTTCGTTGATAGAGAATGGTTGTGGTCGCTCAATGCTTTTGCTCGCAGGAAATTGATCATTCTTAGCTCGCAAAAGCAATGCGTTGTTTGCCGAAACGTTATGTGAAATTGTTTTGGTGTGACACAAAGTCCTTGAGATCATACAATGCCCAGATCAGTTCTTGAATTCAGTTGCCTTTTGATATCGCCGAGTGATGTAGAAGCTGAACGCAACGCGATCAGTGAGGTAGTGACTAATTGGAACGCCCAATTTGGCTGTCGTGGTTGATGCTTTCGAGCCTGGTGGGCGTCTCGTGCCTAAGTACGAAGCGTTAACTCCCTCCCTTACTTATCTAACCCGCGCGGCCTCCGATTAAACGGCGGACCAACAGAATGTTCTAGAAATTCTTTCAATGCTTGCTCACTCAGTCGCCCTATGCTGCACGGCGGGAGAAACATCGCAAAGCGAGACGTGCGAATCATACAGCATTGTGCCTCGGTGATTTGGTCGTGCGTTCCTCCGGGTTGGTCTGTCATAACATTGTTTGGATCGGAAGAATGTTGCCACAAGTCGCACAAGTGACCGATTTCTTGAACGACGACAGTCCCATCACCCTGTGCATCCACCGTTACCCAATCTGTTCCCGGATATGCACAACCGCTTGCAGCTTTGATATCTCGAACGAAGTACACCGTAACCAACGAACAGCATCCGCAGCTATGACTTGAGAACCACGAAAAGAAACGTTTGAACATTCCGGAGAACTCACACGTTGTAGAGTCCAAGAATTCAGGCTTAACAACTATTTCAAGACTGCATGTGACAAACGTGATGTTGCAGCGCGCGAAGATCGCTGCGGCATCACGCATCATTGCCCGCACGTCATTAACAGGTATAGCCGGAGTTCCCGCGCTGTCTGCAAGAATTTTCACGCACGCTCCAATGAATTTTCTTGGCTTCACGCCGATGAAGCAAAGCCCCAATCCCGGCAATCGAATAATCCAATCAACAATCCAGCAAACCCATTTGAGAATGTAAATGACATACTCGGTAACAATCTCCACCCAATCAAGAATCGTCTCAATCACATCGTGACATACCCAGTTCCAAACCGTCTCGACAACCTCGATGAGCTTCGTAACCCATTTGCATAATTCGCTCAGTGGCCACGGGAGCCATTGACAGACCTTTTCAACAACTTCCTTGACGACCGTTATTACCGAGCTTACCCACTCGCAAACGGTTTTTACAATTTGCCGCGTAACTTGAATCAGCGTGCGAACAAGCACGACAATCGGGGACAAGATGGCATTGCAGATCATAGCATACTCCTTGTTATTGTGATTAATCTTGGTGAGTGAGACTGGAACTACGCGCGCTAACCTATGAAGAATGCTTCTCACCGTCAAATTAAACTTTCGTAATCACTGCTGTCCTTGCCGAAGGCATCCCTTTGCCAAGGGCATTCCTTCGGAACGGGAAAATAATTCGTTGACTCATTGAGAACCGCTGATCTCAAGCCTGATTTGAACTGTTTTCCGCTCTCCGAGTCGAATCTGCGACCGACGGTCGAAGACTCGACTCGGCGAGCGGATTGTTGGGGAACAGCCCCCTTCTCCCGAAGGTCTACGACCTCGTAGAGGAGTCCTTCGGACAGGAAACCGCTCAAACGGTTAGGCTACGTTATCTCATCTCATTAACACCCGACTTAAGTCGGGTGTTAATGAGAACTATGGTTCACAGAGCAAACCGTTTTTCCCAAAGGGAGTCCTTCGGACAACGGTTTCCAAGAATATACTCGAACAGTCTTCGCGTTCGCAGTGCGTAGAACTTTGCTGTAGCGGCTCCCCGTTTCTATCGTTGCAACATTCATTGCATTGAGACGTTGACCATAGAGTTGCTCTTCGTGAATGACGCTGAATTGTCAATGGTCAACGATCAATGGACAATTGTCAATTGGTGCGGAGAGAGTGCTCAGGTAACACCCGGTTGCTTCTGTGCCACGGACGCGCTACATTGGTGCAGAACAAACGGTGCGGGTACGAATAGAACGAGTCAAAGCAAAAGCCGGCGAGATACACGTATACAATAAGTACGCTTCAATCTGTCAAGTAAAAGCTGTTCTTCTGCCGTATCTCAAGGGAATCACCGGGTGAACAAACGGCGACAAAGCAAAACAAAGAGTCCCGGTGCCTCAGTCAGAAGCAGTTGCTGACCCTTGCAAAGGAAAGCCGTCGGGACTACAATGTGTCGTTGATAACATGACCATCCGGAGAATCATAGTCAGAAAGGGACACCCATGAACAAGAAACTCAGAATAAGGAATCTCGTGTGCAATGGCGTTGTAGTGTATTGGGCAATTGCGACTCTGTTGATGTCCTCTGCCCTTGCCTCGCCTCACGGGTCCGGCAAGGATACTCTTGTCGCACCTTCACGGCACAAACCGATGGAAGTGCCCGACGACGAATACATTCCCGTTCCGCGTCAGGGCATGCAGGTCTCGCCTGCGTACCGCATTTCGACCCCCGGCTTCTTTGCAGTCCAGGTGAACGTGGACGACTCCAGCCGCAACATCGTCGGCGATGCGGCGAATGAGCCTTCGATTGCAATCGACCAAACTAATCCAACCAGAATAGCAATCGGCTGGCGACAGTTTAATACCGTGAACAACAACTTCCGGCAGGCGGGCTATGCTTACACCACGGACGGCGGTCATTCGTGGAGGTTCCCCGGCGTGATCCAGCCCGGAGTGTTCCGCTCTGATCCTGTGCTCGACTCCGATCTTGACGGGAACTTCTATTACAACAGTTTGACATCGGATGGCTCGACGTTCCACTGTGATGTCTTCAAGTCGTCCAACGGCGGCGCCACATGGGGCACGGGGACGGTTGCACAAGGGGGCGATAAGCAGTGGATGACCATAGACAAAACTGGCGGCCAGGGAAATGGCAACATTTACGCCTTCTGGACCTCAAGCTATAGCTTCTGTCCACCTGGATTCTTCACGCGCTCAACCAATCGCGGTGCCAGCTATGAAAGTTGTATTGTCATCCCCGGGGATCCGTTCTGGGGCACGCTGGCGGTCGGTCCGGGTGGCGAGCTGTATGTTTGCGGCGCAGGCGACAGTGCTTTTGTTGTAGCAAAGTCCACCACGGCGCGGGATTCCAGTCGTGTCGTTTCCTGGGATACGACTACAGTGGTCCGTCTCGACGGCGACATCGTGGCGTTCGCAGGTCCCAACAGTCCCAACCCCAGCGGGCTGCTTGGACAAGCCTGGGTGGCGGTTGACCGTTCCAACGGACCCACCCGCGGCAACGTCTATGTGCTCTGCTCGGTCCGGCGTAATTCGAATGCCGACCCGCTCGACGTCATGTTCGTACGAAGCACGAATGGCGGTCGTACATGGAGTGCACCAGTTCGTGTGAACGACGACGCGAGCACGACTGCATGGCAATGGTTCGGCACAATGTCCGTTGTGCCCACTGGCCGCATTGATGTGGTGTGGCTTGACACGCGTGATAATCCCGGAAGCGTCAACTCATCGCTCTATTACTCCTTTTCGACCAATGCCGGCGTGACGTGGTCTCCGAACGCTCGGCTCTCCCAATCGTTCAACCCGCATCTGGGCTGGCCGCAGCAGAACAAAATGGGTGACTACTTCCACATGGTCTCCGACAGTGCAGGCGCACACCTTGCCTGGGCAGCTACATTCGGTGGTGAGCAGAATGTGTACTACGGTCATATTTCTTATCCTCTTACGGGAGTTGAGGAGCAAAGCCCCGAAGCGATTCCGACGAGCTTCTCGCTTTCCCAGAACTATCCGAACCCTTTCAATCCGAGCACAACGATCGAGTTTGCTCTTCCCCACTCCAGCTTCGTATCGCTGAACGTGTTCACCGTCCTCGGAGAAAAAGTCGCAACGCTTGTGGCAGACCGGCTGAATGCAGGAACGCACGCTGTTCACTGGAACGCAACCGGGTTACCAAGTGGAGTCTACTTCTATCGTCTTGAGGCTGCCGTATTCACGCAGACGAAAAGACTGATCTTGCTGAGATGAAACATAAGAATTAAGCGACGATGCGGTTTGATGCCGAGGGCCTTTCGAGGAGAGTTAGGGGCCTAACGTTTTTTCGAGAAGTCTCCTTCCGCGGTAACAACGCCGCCATAATTTGGTGAGCACACTGTCGCCCGAGGTAAACTCCCTTGGCCAAGAGAAGAATATTCGAAACGTGGTCGAAAACCTCACGCAAAGTCGCCAAGGCGCAAAGAAAAACAATTTCCATATTCCTTTTGAAGTTCCTTTGCGTCTTGGCGAGAGACTTCATGCAGGTTTTCGACCGCGCTTCTAGCGACATGGTCGAAAACTCGGGAAAAAAGAATTGAACCGCTGAGAGCGCCGAGAACGCAGAGTAAGTAGTTAGAATAGAGACCAAAAGAAAAGATTTCTTTCCTCTGCGACCTTAGCGTTCTCTGCGGTTACGCTTTTCGACCGTGTTTCCAGTTTTTCAGCAACCTGTTAGCGAAGTGAAACTCAGGATTTAGAATCTTCTGACCTTCGCAGAGAGAGAGGCAACCAGTTGGAAAGTATTGCCACGCGCATTGAAGAGCTTGAAACGCAGCAGCGTTCGCTTGAACATAGCCGTGCGATGTTCGGAAAAAATCATACACACCTTTATTGTGACCGAGAGGAGAAGAAGATAAGATGTTACCGGCAGCGCCTGCCGTGGTTGGGACTAATCAGTAGATTTGAACCAGAACACAAGCCTATACTGGGTCCAGTTAGTAGCCTTAACGGGAATCGAACCCGTATTTGAGCCTTGAGAGGGCTCCGTCCTAACCGTTAGACGATAAGGCCATAGAGATTGCGGATTTCGGATTGGTGATTGCGGATTGAGTTTGGATGTTGCAATCCGAAATCGTCTCCGAGGAGTCCCTCGGACAATCCGCATTCCGCAATCTCATCCGCTGCCCCGCAAGGATTCGAACCTCGATAAGCAGATCCAGAGTCTGCCGTCTTGCCATTAGACGACGGGGCAATCAACTTTTGCACGACTAAATTACGGAAATATCAAAGGAATGTCAACGACGCGATAGAACTCACTTTTCTAATCTTCACGTAAAATATTTCACACTCTTGTTGTCTCGCTCACATTCTCCACCTGTGTCTTTTCGTATGATAAAACCAGATAATATTCATGCGACCCTGCCTAGCACGTCTTACTTCAACAACGAAAGAGTGTACATCGAACACTCAGTTAAGCGTAGGCTTTCTTTCCCCATCATAGAAACGTCCTCGTGAACACCGAGTTACATATTAAGTTAGAGGAATAAACAATGAGTGAGATTCCTTCATCACGTCAAGATGACGCATCATTGTCGTCTCATAAGCAGCCCTCGCTATCACATCGTCGCTCGCTTATCGCAAGAATCATTCATCGTTACAACAAGCAGCGAGTGGACCATTACATCATTCGCGGGACGCTACAATGTGAGTATTACAGAGATCATGACTTACATGATGCATTGAATTCGGACGTCGGTCGAGCGTTGAAAGAAGCTATCTTCACACTGAAAGCTGCAAAGAGAGCGTACACGCGAGATGAAATTGATGGTGCCGAGCTGAAGCGAGTACGCAACAATGTAAAGAATGCTATACGAGCGTTGCACAACATCGGCGACGATCACCGCATGAGATTCACGGAGTGGATGCAGGATTTTGTCATTCCCCAGTTTGCAAACAATGCGCAGTCGCTTGTCTATGGCGGCGCTGGATTGCTCGTAATGATTGTCGGCTTACGCGGACTTGGTGATTTGCGCGCTGTTGGTTTTGTTCCCCTCTTTCTCCTTGATGCTGATGGAATGTTGAAGAGCTGGATTGTGTTTATCGGATTGAATTTGGAGTTGGCAATGTTGTTGTTACTCGCAGTTCTCTTCTTTTTCACTCCTGACGAATTGCGTTATTCTAAAGTTCCTAAAGAGCAAGCTGCATCCGATGAAATCCCCACCGTCGATATGAATCACACGAAGCTGGAAGGCTTGACAAAAGAAGCATTACAAGCACTCATCGAGCGGAAGGTGGACGAGATTAGGATGATTGAACGCATCCAGAAAATGCTCTAACGGTTTGCTGAACGTATGCGCGAGAAACTTTCATTCTACTTTGTCCTCTACCTCGTTGCGCTCACGGCACTGCTTGCTGTAACGAACGAGCGCAACATTGCTATGCGCGAAGCGAAGGAGTTGATCTACAATCTCATCGGCAAGCTGAATCAGAAGCCGTTGATAACCGTTCCTGATTCCGTCACATGGATTCTTAATCGCGAGGGTAGTGTGCCTGTATTAATTGCCGGAATCGATCATGCTAAATCTTCTGTTCGCTACACAGTACAGCCGCTTGACCAAATTCCGACTGGAACGCTTGAGAAAGAGTTCATTGGTGATGGAACCGGCAATGGCGTGTTTTTGGGAAAAATTGAAACGGCGGGCCGTTACAAATTTCGGATTTCTGCAGAGGTCTCAAAACGTCTGCCTGATTCACTGTCACAAAAAATTCGAGAACGCATTGCAAAGATTCTTGGCGATTCAAGCTTGCATTTGAGAAGCGATACAACGTTTTACGTTACCGTTGCACCGCGAGGTCCTGAGCCAACGCAATTCACGCTTAATATTGAGAAACCGCTCATTGACAAAGGCTTTATCGGCATCCCTTACACAAAAACAATTTTTGTGAACGGTGCGGATTCGCGCTCAGTTGATTTTTCGGGATACGATGGTCAGAAGTTTACCCTAACAAGAGGAATTGGTAGAGTGCAATTGACGTGGCAGAATCCTGAACGAACGACTTCTCCATTGAGAGTAACGCTTCGCGGGAACACTCGACAGGGCTTCGGTCCAAAAGATTTTGCTGAGACGAGTTTTGCGTTAGACATTGTACCACCGCGTTGGAATCCTGAACCGCCATCGAAAGCATTTTGGGGAGTGCCATTTCAAATCGCCAATAGCGTTGCAGGAATGAATGCCGACTTGTATTCGATTCAAGTATTTGCAAACGGTAAGCTATTGAAGACGATAACCCCGCACGACTTTCCGGATACAATTCGTCCAATAGCGCAGTGGACAAGCGTTGCACTCAAAGCAATCTCCGACGGAAAAGAATTACTTTCGAAAACCATCGAAGTGCGCAAACCCGACCCGCCACAACAACCGAAATGGAAAGATCAAACGCTTGACGGCAGGGACTATGTCATCAAATTCGATTGTTCGGACGTGAACGGAGATCCCGTTACCGTGAATCTGAAAGTCTCTCAACCCGACGGATTGCAGTCTCGCATCTCCTCTACCTTTGGAAAAACATTTTTTCTCCGGATTCTCGATGTCACTGAAAAAACACCTGCTGCTATCGAGATTCGTGGAAGCGTGCAGGGCATCGGTGGTGTGCGCGAGGTGCGGAAAACATTCTTAATCTTTTACTGAAAACAAATGCAGCTCTCTTTCAAAACAGCGTCTTTCATTCTCTTAACATTGTTGAACAGTATGTTCTGCGAGGCAGGCAAAATTGCCAAGGAAGACAGCAATGGGTCCCAACAAAACAACCCACACGTAGTTCAACAGCAATACAATCAATTTCAACAACACTTGCGCCAAGCGTTGTTGGATTCAATCCAACTCGTGCGTGATGAAATGGAGCAATTGCAGTCTGTCATAGAACGCGGCACGTTCGGTGTTCCATCATACTATTTCACAAATCTTCGCTCGTGGATTATTCCCTCGGCGTATCCATTCAATGATACGCTATCGCAGTATTTCTTTGAAGCAAGCGAAAACGATTCGACGTTTATTCAACAGCGTGGCGACATTCAGATTATTGCAACGAGCGGCGATACTGTTGATTTGGTGGGGATTCTCTTCAGCGGTAACGAACAAGAAAAAAAAGGTCGGCGCTTGCATGAACTATTGCACAAGAGACCAGAGCGCAATATGTATCAACGCGTATTGATGAGCGGAAGCTACGGAGAAGAACGTTTACTTGTTGATAACAAATTCAGAGTCACGAATCATCTCCAACCGCGTCTTGTGAAGAACAGCGATTTCATTCTCACGAATTTCAAACGCATCGACATCGATAAGCCGTCCGCTGAATCATCAACCACGATCACTCTTCGCATTCCAGACCGCGCTCACGTTCAGTTCGGGCCATTCTGGGGAGTTGAATGCAAACTCGGTAACGAAGAAGTTGGCTATCCGCTCTGGTTTTCTGGAAATATGTCGGTGCTTGCAACATATCAGCGAATAAAGATTGGTCTGCAATTTCCATTTGCTGGGGGCAGATTTGTTGGAGAGTCCGTCGAGAAAATTCTTCCTGCCCGCAAGTTGGATGGAACCTATGGCGCTCAGGCAGAGTTCGATGTTGGTTTTGCAGGCGGCTCGTTCATGGTTGGTCTTCATCGCAGCGATGTTGATGGAGCGTTTGTAAACTCCGACAGGATTCACTCACTCCGTAACTTCGCTCAGCTTTGGTATTCGTACGCGGTTGCAGTTGGCGGTGAGCAACAGACAAATCTACTCCGAGTCAAACTCGGTTTAGGATTCCATCAAATCGGGTTCGACAAATTGTTCCCCTCTCGGACAGTTTACGAAACCGGGGTTGCAGTAAATCGTCCGGCTGAAATTCTTCCCACTGCAACGATTCGATCGTTTTGGAGTCCGTATCTCAACGTTGACTTCATGAACCAACGGTTCGCCCACCGCTTCGGCGCAAGTCTGCAATATTACAATGAGTGGGGCGTGATAACGGCGTGGCTGGAAGTTGTTCGGGACCGGGTACGCATCGAGCTGAAAGGTGCTGCGCCGCTTTTAAGAACACATCAAGCGTGGGAACCAAGCTATTTGGCGATGCTCAGCATTCCGCTGACTTTTTCCTTGCTTGAAGAAATTCAACAATGACGATGACCCTAAAACGAATCATTAAGCTTGTTGGGATCGTAGCAATGTTGTGCGTTGCGGTTCAAAGTGTTTTGTTTGCACAAGAACAATCGTTGCCAGAACTTCGTACGCAGTACGAACAAGAACGAGCCGATCTGCAAGCCCTTCGTCGCATCGCGCGATCGCTGAACAGTGTCGACACCACGTACGTATCATACTTTCCTATTTGGACCGTTCTTGACCAAACGCTGAGGCTAAAGACCTTCGACGCATTTCACAAACGCAATATCCCGTTTAGTCAGAGTGATGAAGTTCTTGTTGTGGCAACACCCGACACACACGATGTTGTTGACATTCAAATTGGCGAAAGCCGTTATGGGAGGCTTTTCGCCAAAACTGTTCTCGATAGAAATTTGAAGCAAGAACTTCTCCGGCCACAATCATACGCTAGCGCAGAAGAAACGCCGCCCGGTTATCGAAACGAAAACAGAAACAATCGCAAAAGTTCTGTACGACCTGTTACGCCTGATTGGGTTTCAGCAAATATTTCGTTGTTCGGCGGAGAAATCCGTTTCGGGAATGATTGGTCCATTGTTGGGAAAGTAGGAGATGATGTTCTTGGTTATCCATTCTGGTCATCAGGTCAAGCGTGGTTAATGGTGAAGTACAAATCTATTTCGCTTGGTGCTCGGCTTCCTGTACATGGCGGCTTAGATGATTTCGCACTCGGGCTTCGTACGCGCAGACTGAACGGTAGCACCGGTGTTGCAGGTGAGTTTGAAGTTGAATGGAACGCAATCAAGATTTGCTCGGACAATTTTACGTATGGCGGCATAGGAGGCTCATTCGCGATCGGAGAATTAAGTAACCGCCGTCCAGAATTACTAACAGCAGATGTGAACAATCTTTACTCGATCCCAACCTTACTTGAGGTGCACTACGCGTTCGATTATCAATTCGATCACGCAAAGCAATTATTGAGTGTTCGCGTTGGACTCGGGTATCATCACGTTACGCTAAGCAAGTTTACTCAACTTGAAATCGTGAGAATCGGTGAACCGGAAGCTTTTGCTCATCCGGTTGCCGCCATCGAGTACAAACACCAACGTGCAGATTGGTTCAAGCTCAACGCAGAGTTTTCTCGTATGGCAATGCTTTCTGCATGGGCAGAATTAGTTCCGAACTTTGTTTTTGCGGAGGTGAAATATGCAACCGTGGTATTTCGCAATCCACAACCGTGGGAACATGCCAGTTATTTGTACGGCACGCTTGGCTTCAATTTCGATTTTTAGGGGAGAATAGTTCACGAATTCCTGCGACTAATACATTCTGTATCTATCATCACACTTGTAACCCCTGTCCGTTGACATTTGCTCGCGAATGCAATATCTTGCGAGCGACAAAAATCATCCTGCCTCCCCTGCTGAATGAGTTTCAAACATTTCCACTACTATCAACTTCATAGGAGATTTCTGTGATGATGAAATATTGTATCACTTTAACCATGCTCGTAGTCCTGGTCCTCTCGAACACTGCTGATAGTATCGCACAGAGCACGGCGGGGAGGTGGTCAATTGGTTTGCATGCCGGAGGCAATCTTTGGGTGAATGACATGAACCAGCGAAAGGTTGGCTTGGGAGGGGAACTGTTCATCCGCTACGGCATCTCCCGTTTTTTTTCGCTCGGTGCGCAGGGGGGCTATGAAGACTTGAAGGCATATCAAAACCCAACATATATTCCGGAGTTACCCGAAAACTACCTCAAACTCCGCGCAACCAATATTAGTCTTGTCGGCTGGATTCATCTGGCACCGGGTCGCACGTTTGCGCCATACCTCTACATCGGTGCTGGTGGAATGGCGTACAAACGAAGCAACACGCTAGTGCACTATCCTGCAAACAAGTACTACTTCTCATTTCATGTGCCCGCAGGAGTTGGCTTCGAAGCATTCTTCAATCAGCACACATCGTTTGCGATGGAAGCAAGCGCACGGGTTCTCGATGATGCGACTGAGAATTTCAAGTTCAAAACAGTCGATTGGTACGGCAGCGTAAAAGCAGGAATGAATTTCTATTTAGGCGGCGGTGAGGCTGACGATGACGATAGCGACGGACTCTCCAATGCTCAAGAGCAAAGACTTGGCACCGACCCTGAAAACCCGGACTCGGACCGTGATGGCCTGAAAGATGGAGAAGAGGTTCGAAGATACAAAACTGACCCCCTGAAACCGGATACAGACGGCGACGGCATTACCGATGGCGATGAAGTATTGAAGTATAAGACTGACCCGAACCAAGCGGATTCTGATGGCGATGGTCTTTCCGACGGAATGGAAATCAATAAGTACGGCACTGACCCGTTGAAGCTTGATACGGATGGCGACACACTGACTGACGGCGATGAAGTGATGAAGTACAACACCGATCCGTTGAAGGTGGACACCGACGGCGACGGGCTTTCCGATTGGGATGAGGTACGGTCGTACAAATCCGATCCGAACAAGATTGATACTGATGGCGATGGCTTGCTTGATGGCGATGAAGTTCGCAAGTACAAAACCGATCCGACAAAGAGCGATACTGATGGCGGCGGCGTTTCTGACGGTGCAGAGGTCTTGCGTAGAACAAATCCGCTTGACCCTCGAGATGATCTGGGTGGCTCTGTGCCACGGCAGCCGGGCAAGAGAGAGATGCCCATGGAAGGCGGTAAGCCGGTTATTCTCGAAGGCATCAACTTTGCTAGCGCAAGCGCGAAACTTCTCAGAAATGCCGAGCAGGCACTGGAACGTGCATACAGCGCTCTGAGCGCGGATCCAAACGTTAGAGTAGAAATCGTTGGCTACACCGATAACCGCGGAGGGGCTGTCACGAACAGAACACTCTCGTTACGTCGTGCTCAAGCTGCAAAGGCATGGCTTGTCAGAAAAGGAATTGAGGCATCCCGCCTTGTAGCCGTTGGGAAGGGAATGAGCGACCCGATCGATACAAATGAGACGACGGAAGGTCGTGCAAACAATCGTCGGGTTGAATTCCATCTAAGGAAATAGTGGAAAGATCGTTCGGCTACCATCCACCGTTCCGCCTGTGCCCAAGCGCAGGCGGAACGATTATTTTTGGGCGAAAGCATCTACCATGTATGCGTCGAAGATAAAAAAGCAATCATTACTCTCTTCGGCGCCTTGGCCGTACTAGCAATTCGCACGATGAGAAAACATGTTTGGGTATTAGATTATCGAGATTGATAATCTGTGAGGAATTTGTTAGATTATGTCCGCGTGTTCGCGGCCGTAGCTCAACTGGATAGAGCATCAGCCTACGAAGCTGAGGGTTGGGGGTTCGACTCCCTTCGGCCGCACTCACATCCAATTCAACAATTGTTAATTAAGAATTCTCAGATGATGATTTCTCATTGGCTGCCTTTCTATGAATGAAGCGTTAGGTGTGCATAATGTGGTTGGGTTCGCTCGTGGATCTCAGGCAAGAGCGCTATGCCGCTCTCGTAATCCACAATGCGATTGATGAGATAGAAAAGATACATCGTCGCCAACCAGTTCGTGAACTCTTCCTTTGAGGCGAGATGCTTTTTCAGGTTGAGGATGATCCACGAGAAGTGCTGCCACACATCAAAGCAGGATGAACAGTCACGGGCGATGCCGGTACAACACCGTCGCCACGTAGTGAGGTCGGCATTGTAGGCTTTGAAGTGCGGGTTGTAGGGGTTGCCGTTTCTCAAACGGGATGCATTCACCTCGAGGTCAACACTGACGCTTGTGCAGACGTCGTATCCCCAGCGTTGACCGTACAATTCGCCCGTAGAGACTATGTCGCCGACATACGATGAGATGAGGATATGCGCAGGATAGCGTTCAATCATTCTATTGATGGCGTCCCTCACTGTGTCGAACCCCCGTCGATGGTCATAGACCCCACCCAGCTCAGCAAGATCGCTGTAGAAGTTGAACAGCACTTTGTTCCCATTCAAAGAAGAAGTAACACCCCGCGCATCGCAGGTTGCAGCGATGTATAAGGTCGAGCGAAATCGAGCGCAACGGACCGGCTTTCCGTATCGCACCATAGAGACGCGCCAAAAATGGATCCTCTAAATACTCTTGTAACCTGCTCAGGCTCATCACGCAACCTCCTTCTCACAGAACCCAACACGTTGGCGCCACTCTTCAAAGGGAACGCCATCTAATTCATCGTCCATTCTCAAGGATTCTCCGTTCTCTGATGTGTCGAGCCGTACCTCCTGGATTATTCCTTGATGAACCAGCATGCTTATTCCGACCTTTCTCGCACCAAGCTCAATGCGTTCGGAATGGATGAATGTCTCGGCGGCAATCTTCAATGGACGCGGCTGGCGAGTCGTATCGGCGTGCAGGTTGAGATAATCGGAGGAACTCAGCTTCGCTCCCACAGTGTGAGAGTGCCGCAGTTCTTCTTCGGTCAGATGATCGGGCATGACATCTCGGCCAAACACCCGCGGCAATTCTTC
>Ga0082335_1005824_pt1 | contig 16587 bp, 15 predicted proteins | sample Subgrocontami58m_FD_72375 | JGI IMG/M metagenome (GOLD analysis project Ga0082335, IMG submission 72375) | Subsurface groundwater microbial communities from S. Glens Falls, New York, USA - GMW37 contaminated, 5.8 m (SPADES assembly) (version 2) ... | reverse complement strand
TGCGCGCGGGCATGACGCCGCAGGCGGCGATCCACGCCGGGTACGAGCGCGCCTTCGGCACCATCATCGATTCGAACATCACCTCGCTGATCGCGGGCCTCGCGCTGCTCATCTTCGGCTCGGGGCCTGTGCGCGGCTTCGCGGTGGTGCACTGCCTGGGCATCCTCACATCGATCTTCTCCTCGGTGGTGGTGAGCCGGTCGCTGGTCAACCTCACCTACGGCAGCCGCAGGAAGCTCGAACGCGTGGCGATCGGCAATACTTCGTGGAAGTGAGCTAGCTATGGAGTTCTTCAAGATCCGCCGCGACATCCCGTTCATGCGCCACGCGCTGGCGTTCAATGTGATATCGCTCGTGACTTTCCTGCTGGCCATCGCCTTCCTCGCCATCCGGGGCTTGAACTTTTCGATCGAATTCACCGGCGGCACGGTGCTCGAGGTCAGCTATCCCCACGCGGCAGACGTCGAGCGGATCCGGACCTCGCTGGAAAAGAAGGGCTTTCACGATTTCTCGGTGCAGAACTTCGGTTCCTCCCGCGACGTGCTGATCCGCATGCCCCTCAAGCCGGGCCAGAACAGCGCCGAGCTGTCGCGCGCGGTGATGGAGCCGCTCTCGGCCGACGACGCATCGGTCAGGCTGCAGCGCGTCGAATTCGTCGGTCCGCAGGTGGGGCGGGAACTGGCCGAGAACGGGGCGCTCGCGCTGCTGATCACGTCGCTCGGCATCGTCATCTACCTGGCGATGCGCTTCGAATGGAAGTTCGGGGTCGCCGCGGTGATCGCCAACCTGCACGACGTGGTCATCATTCTCGGGTTCTTCGCCTTCTTCCAGTGGGAGTTCTCGCTGCCGGTGCTCGCCGCGATTCTCGCGATCCTGGGGTACTCGGTGAACGAATCGGTGGTGGTGGCCGACCGGATCCGGGAAAACTTCCGCAAGATGAGGAAGGCCTCGGTCACCGAGATCATCGACAACGCGATCACGCGCACCATGTCGCGCACCATCATCACCCACGGCTGCACCCAGACTGCCGTGCTGGCGATGCTGCTGTTCGGCGGTGCGGCGCTGCACTACTTCGCGGTGGCGCTCACGATCGGCATCCTGTTCGGCATTTATTCCTCGGTGCTGGTCATGGCGCCGATCGTTCGCTGGCTCGGCGTCCAGCGCGAGGACCTGGTGAAGCCGGTCAAGGAACGCAAGCAGGAGGCGGTTGTCTAGAAGAAGCCCGCCGGGCTTTCCGGCCGACGGTATTGCGGCCGGACCGGGGGAATAAACCGGCGCCCGGGACTGTTATGGCACCCATGCGGCGGACGCCATCAGGATGACGCTCGCATCCAACCCCCCAACACATATGGAGGATCGAATGAAGAAGAAGCTGTTTGCGGCCGGTCTCGCGCTGGCACTGGGCACCGGGTATACGTTCAACGCCCTCGCGCAGGCGAAGCCCGACGTGCTGGTCAAGCAGCGCCAGGCGGCGATGACCTTGATCGGCAAGTACTTCGGGCCGCTGGGCGGCATGGCGCAGGGCAAGGTGCCGTTCGACGCGAACATCGTGGCACGCAACGCCGGCTATCTCGAAGTGTTGACCAAGCTGCCCTGGGACGGGTTCGACGCCAGCACCCAGAACGAGAAAAGCGCCACTCTCCCCGAGGTCTGGAAAGATCCCGCCAAGTTCAAGGCGGCGCAGGACCTGCTCCAGAAACAGGTGGCCAACGTCGTCGCCGTCGCCAAGGGCGGCAACGAAGCGGCCATCAAAGCGGCGCTGGGCGATGTCGGCAAGGCCTGCGGCAATTGCCACAATACCTTCCGCGAAAAGAAGTAGTAAATTCCGGCCGGTCGAAAGCCCCGCCGGCGCGGGGCTTTCGCTTTCTTGGCGCTAGAATCCGGACCATGCGAGTCCCATGTCCACGTGCATCGAGCCGCGCGCTGCGCTCGGGTGTGCTCGCGCTGCTGCTCGGCGCGGCGGCCGCGACCGCCCAGGCGCAGGGTGACGCGAAGCGCGGGCAATACCTCGCGAAGGCCGGGGGCTGCCTCGCCTGCCACACCGAGGAGAAGAAGGACGCAGCACCCTTCGCGGGCGGCCGAGCGCTCAAGACGCCCTTCGGCACGTTCTACGGGCCGAACATCACCCCAAACCCCGAGGCGGGAATCGGGCGCTGGAGCGAGGCCGATTTCATCCGCGCGATGCGCCTCGGCGTGCGGCCCGACGGCGCCCATTACTTCCCGGCCTTTCCCTACCCGTCGTTTACCCGGATCACCGACGGCGACCTGCGCGACCTCTTTGCCTTCCTGCGTTCGCTGCCGCCGAACTCTCGCGCGAATCAAGCGCACGACCTGCGCTTTCCCTTCGGTTTGCGCTTCCTCGTCGCGCCGTGGAAGTGGCTTTTCTTCACTGCCGGCCCCTTGGCGACCGATGCCCGGCGTAGCGCAGCCGTCAATCGCGGCGCCTACCTCGTCGAGGCCCTCGGCCATTGCGGCGAATGCCACACCGGGCGCAATTTCCTCGGCGCGCCGAATCGCGACCGCTTCCTCGCCGGCTCCAAGACCGGTCCCGACGGCAAGGGCGTTCCGAACCTCACCCCGACCAAGCTCAAGAAATGGGACGACGGCGAGCTGAAGGACTTCCTGCAAACCGGCATGACCCCGGACGGCGACGTCGCCGCCGAGACCATGGGCGAAGTCGTCCGCAACACCACCGGCCAGCTCACCCCCGACGACCTCGCCGCGCTGATCGCCTATCTCCGCTCGCTTCCTCCGCTCCCCGACGAATCGCGCTGATCGCGCTTCGTGGCTCGGGCCTGCGTTGCTCGGCGGCGGCGCCTTATGGGCCCTGCATCCGCGCCCCGGCACTGACGTGCCGGAGTCCCCTCGCTGCTCGCGCTCCTCGGCGGCTGCGCAACGTAGGTTGGACTGAGCGAAGCGAAGTCCAACCTACGGTCGCGCTGCGCGGCTCGGCGCGTCGCCGAGCCATGCAGCGTGTATCCACGAAGCGGGGTGTCTTCCGCTCTCGCTGTCGATCAGATTCTTCGCGCGAGCTCGGCGGCTTTGCCTATGTAGGTCGACGGCGTGAGCGCGAGCAGGCGCTGCTTGTCGGCTTCGGGGATGGAGAGGCCGCGAATGAATGTCTGCAGCGCCTCGCGCGTGATTTCCTTGCCGCGGGTGAGCGCCTTCAACTGCTCGTAGGCGTTCGCCACGCCGTAGCGGCGCATCACGGTCTGGATCGGCTCGGCGAGCACTTCCCAGTTCGCGTCGAGGTCTTCGGCGATCCGCGCCGGGTCCGGCTCCAGGCGCTCCAGGCCGCGCAGGCAAGAGCGCCAGGCGAGCAGCGAGTGTCCCAGCGCGACGCCGGCGTTGCGCAGCGCCGTCGAGTCGCTCAGGTCGCGCTGCCAGCGCGACACCGGCAGCTTGTCGGCGAGGTGGCGCAGCAGCGCGTTGGCGACGCCGAGGTTGCCCTCGGAATTCTCGAAGTCGATCGGGTTGACCTTGTGCGGCATGGTCGATGAGCCCACCTCCCCTTCCTTCACCGTCTGGCGGAAATAGCCCAGGGACACGTAGCCCCAGAGATCGCGGTCGAGGTCCAGCAGCACCGTGTTCGTGCGCGCCACGGCGTCGAACAATTCCGCCACGCTGTCGTGCGGCTCGATCTGGATGGTGTAGGGATTGAAGTCCAGTCCCAGCGATTCGACGAAGCGGCGCGCGAATCCCTCCCAGTCGAACGCGGGATACGCGGCGAGGTGCGCGTTGTAGTTGCCCACCGCGCCGTTGATCTTGCCGAGCAGGCGCACGGCCGCGATGCCCGCGCGCGCGCGGCGCAGCCGGTGAACGACGTTGGCGAGCTCCTTGCCGAGCGTCGTCGGCGTGGCCGGCTGCCCGTGGGTGCGCGAGAGCATCGGCAGGCCCGCATGCCCGCGCGCCATTCCGGCGAGCTTGTCGATGACGCGCTCGAGCGAGGGCAGCAGCACCTCGCGGCGGGATTCTTCCAGGGCGAGCGCATAGGCGAGGTTGTTGATGTCTTCCGAGGTGCAGGCGAAGTGGATAAACTCGGATGCCTTCTGGACCTCGGGATTGCTCCTTGCGCCTTCCTTCAGCCAGTATTCGATCGCCTTGACGTCATGGTTGGTCTGCGCCTCGATCGCCTTGACGCGTTCGCCCGCGCGTTCGTCGAACCCGGCTGCGAGCCGCCGCAGCTCGGCCACCGTGGGATCGGAGAACGGCCCGATCTCGGCCAGCTCGGGATCGGCGGCGAGCGCAATCAGCCATTCGATCTCGACCCGCACGCGGCAGCGAATGAGCCCGAACTCGCTGAAATAGGGACGCAGGGACTCGAGCTGAGCGGCGTAGCGGCCGTCGAGGGGGGAGATCGCCGTGAGCGATGGGTTCGGCATGTCGGCGCGACACCTTCTTGAATGGGCATTTTAGCACGCGGCACACTCCGGTCATGGCGTTGACGAGGCTCGACAGGCTTTTTGCCGACCGGCATACCCTGGATCGACCCCTGGGGAGACCTGATGCGCGAGCGGCTGATGATACAATTCGCGTTACCGCTCATTGCAGCGGACGCGCGAGACAGGCGTAGTGCCCCGTTCGGTACGAGGCGCGCGCCGCTGAATTCGCTCCTGACCTTCCTGACGCGGTCTCCCGGATGAAATTGATCGGCACCCATCCCAGTCCTTTTACGCGCAAGGTGCGAATCGTCCTCGCCGAGAAGAAGATCGATTGCGACTTCGTCATTGAATCGCCTTGGGACGCCGGCACCAGGATTGCTTCGCACAATCCGCTCGGGAAGATTCCCGTTCTCGTGCTCGACGATGGAACGGCGTTCTTCGATTCCCGGGTGATCGTCGAATTCCTGGACAACGTCTCCCCGCTCGGCCGCCTGATTCCGCAGGGCAATCGCGGGCGCATCGAGGTGCGCCGCTGGGAGGCGCTCGCCGACGGCGTGCTCGACGCGGGCGTGCTGGTGCGCGCCGAGAACCGGCGCGAAGACGCCCTGCGAAGCGCGGACTGGATCGAGCGCCAGACGGGAAAGGTGCGCGCAGGCATCGCGCAGATGGAACGCGAGCTCGGGGACAAACCGTTCTGCACCGGGAACGTGTTCAAGCTCGCCGACATCGCGGTGGGCGCCTGCCTGGGGTGGCTGGACTTCCGGTTCCCGCATCTGGATTGGCGCGACAACCACCCGAACCTCCTGCGCCTCTGGAGCAGGCTCGCCGAACGCCCGTCGTTCCTCGACACCACTCCGCACGAATAGATTCCGACCGTTCCAAGTGTCAACAGAACAGGGCAGTATTGGGGGTTTATGCTGGTCTCGCAATTTTGCGAAGTTGCAACTTCGCAAAATTGCGAGATTGAATTATGGCAACGCGACGCGAGCTGTTTGCTTCTGCGCAGGCCGCCTCCACCGCGACAGTTGCGGTACCAAGGGGCATGCGTTAGGCTCTGCTCCCCGTCCGCGGACCGGCCGGCCCGACAGAAAGCGAGTCCAATGGAAGAATTGCTCCAGCATCCCGCCGTCCAGAGTGGAGTCGCGCCGTTCCTCGCCGCACTGGTCGTCGTCGCGGCCCTGCAGTTCGTGCGCCTGGGAGGACTGGCCGCCGTGGCGGCGTTTTGCGTGGCCGTCTTCCTGATCAGCGGATTCGCCTTCTCCCCGTTGACGGCGACGCGCAAGATCGTGCTGCTCGGCCTCGTGGCGCCCGTCGTCGGCGTCCTGGTCGATTTCGCATTCAAGCCGACCCGCCTGGGCCAGGTCGTGCTCGCGCTTGCAGCGGGTGCGGCAAGCGCGTGGGCATTCATGAGCGTCCTGCAGCAGAAGGACCTGACCCAGGCATTGCTGATCGGCGGCGGCTCCGCCGCATTCGTCGCCTGGCTGGTCGGCTTCGGACTCGCGCAGGCCGAGCAGCCGGTGCGCGCCGGCGCGATGGGGCTGGGACTCGGGCTGGGCGGCGGGGTTGCGGCGATCCTGGGCGCCTCAGCGCTCTACGGCTCCTATGCCCTCGCGCTCGGCGCGGGCTCGGCGGCCTTCCTGCTCTGGCAAGTCGTGACGGGAAAGCGCATCCGCGCCGGCGCGACGTTCATGCTGAGCGTCACGCTGACCGCCGGGCTGCTGCTCGCCGGCACCATGGTGCTCGCCCAGTTGCCGTGGTATTCGCTCGCGGCATTCGCCCTGCTTCCGCTCGCAACGCGCCTCCCCGTCCCGGAAAGGGCGCCGGTGTTCGTGCAGGCGACCGTGGCGTCGACCTATGCGCTCGTCGTCGCTGCCGGCGCGTGCGCCCTGGCCTGGCAGTCCTCGGGCGGCATGCCTGGCTCATGATCCGACGCCCGCACCGGAGTAGAAGAGACAAATGAACTATCGATCCACAGTCGCCATGATCGCCCTCGCGCTGCCGCTTGCGGCGGCGGCCGCGCCGGAAACCTATACGCTCGATCCGTATCACTCCTTCCTGCATTTCGAGGTCGGCCACTTGAACGGCATGTCGAAGCTGCGCGGCAGGTTCGACAAGCTCTCCGGCAAGTTCACCATCGATCGGGCCGCCAAGACCGGGTCCCTGGACATCACGGTGCAGACGGCCTCGATCTCGACCGGCGACAACGACAAGGGCGGCCGGCCGCGCTCGCGCGACGAGCACCTGCGCTCGCCGGATTTCTTCAACGTGGCGGAGTTTCCGACCATGACGTTCAAGTCGACCCGGGTCGTGTTCAAGGGCGACACCCCGGCCGTCATCGAGGGCAACGCCACCCTGCTCGGCGTGACCCGGCCCCTGTCGCTCACCGTGGACCATTGGCGCTGCGCACCGCACCCGGTGAGCAAGAAGGAGATGTGCGGCGCCAACGCGAGCGGGATGATCAAGCGCTCGGACTTCGGGATGAAGTTCGGGATACCCGCTGTCGGGGACGAGCAGCAGCTCTTCACCGAGATGGAAGGCTACAAGGACTGAGAGCCTGTTGAACGGCTACTGGATCACGCCCCCACCCAGGCACACCGCGCCGTCGTAGAGCACCACCGACTGCCCGGGCGTGACCGCCCATTGCGGCGCGTCGAATTCGACGCCGAGGCCGTTGCCGGAGAGGCGGGCGACTCGGCAGCGTGCGTCGGCCTGGCGGTAGCGGGTCTTGGCGCCGTACGCCGCTTCGACCGAGGGCGGCTCCCCGCTCACCCACGCCAGGTCGCTCGCCTCGAGCGAGCGGCTGAGCAACAGCGGGTGGTCGTGGCCCTGGACCACGACCAGTTCGTTCTTCTGCAGGTCTTTGCGCGCGACGTACCACGCTCCCTCGGAGGCGCCTTTCACGCCGCCCAGGCCGATGCCCTTGCGCTGGCCGATGGTGTAGAACGCAAGCCCGATGTGCTCTCCGACCACGCGGCCCTCGGGGGTGCGGATCGGCCCGGGCGCGCGCGGAACGTAGCGGTTCAGGAATTCGCGGAACGGCCGCTCGCCGATGAAGCAGATGCCGGTGGAGTCTCGCTTGGCGAAGTTGGGCAGGCCCGCGTCCCTCGCGATGCGGCGCACCTCGGTCTTCATCAGACGGCCAAGGGGGAACACCGTGCGCGCGAGCTGCGCCTGGTTCAGGCGGTGGAGGAAATAGCTCTGGTCCTTCGATCCGTCCTCGGCCTTCAGCAGCTCGAAGCGGCGCGCCGCTTCCCGCACCTGCGCACCGATTTCACGAACGCCCGTGTCCACACGACGGACACGGGCGTAGTGCCCGGTGGCGATGCGCGACGCGCCCAGCGACATCGCGTGATCGAGGAAGGCGCGGAACTTGATCTCCGCGTTGCACAGCACGTCGGGGTTCGGCGTGCGGCCGGCGGAGTATTCGCGCAGGAATTCGGCGAACACGCGGTCCTTGTACTCGGCGGCGAAATTCACGGCCTCGAGCTCGATGCCGAGCACGTCGGCGACCGCTGCGCAGTCGATCAGGTCCTGCCGGGTCGAGCAGTACTCGTCATCGTCGTCGTCCTCCCAGTTCTTCATGAACAGGCCGACGACCTCGTAACCCTCGCGCTTGAGCAGCAGCGCGGCCACCGACGAGTCCACCCCGCCCGACATGCCCACGACGATTTTTTCGGCGCTCATCGCGGCTATTCGAAGTGGGTGATCAGCTCGAGCGGATAGCGCCTGCCGGCGAGATAGTCCTCGATGCTGCGCCACACCAGAGGGCTGCGATGGCGCGGCGCGAGCGCCCGGATCTCCTCGGGGGTGAACCATTCCGCCCGCACGATCCCCTGGTCGAGCTTGCGCTGCGGCTCGAAGCCGGTAACCTCGCCCGAGAACGCGAAGCGCAGGTACGTCACGCCGCTGCCGGGTGCGCTCCAGCGGTAGATGCCGACAAGCCGCGTCGGCGCGAAGCGATACGCCGACTCCTCCAGCGTCTCGCGGGCGCAGGCCTGCGCGAGTGTCTCGTCGCGCTCCCAGTGGCCGGCCGGCTGGTTGTAGACGCGCTCGCCGTCGGCGTCCTCCTCGACGAGCAGGAACCTGCCGTCGCGCTCGATCACCGCGGCGACGGTCACGCTGGGCCGCCAGATTCCGTCGTGCATCGTCGCTACGCGACCCGGCGCGTATTGGCGCGAATGAACTCGGCCATGCGCGCGACGCCGGCCTCGATCGCCTGCCGCGACGCGGCGTAGGAGAAACGGATGTGCTGGCCCTCGCCGGCAACGCGGGCGCCGAAATGGATGTCCGCGAGCACCGCGACGCCCGCCTCGTTGAGCAGGCGCTTGCGGAATTCCTCGGAATCGGCCGCGCCCGTCATGCGGCAGGCCTCGGTGACGTTGGGCCAGGCGTAGAACGCGCCGCCGGGCGTCTTGCACGCGACCCCCGGCACCTGGTTGAGCAGTCCGACGATCAGGTCGCGCCGTTCAAGAAACGAGCGCCGCATCGCCTCCGCGTCGTCCTGCGGTCCCTCGATCGCCTCGACCGTGGCCCACTGGCTGATCTGCGAGGCGCAGGAATCGGTGTTCGTGACCCAGCGCACGAATTGCGGCGCGAGCACGGGATTGGACGCGAAGCCGATGCGCCAGCCCGTCATCGCCCAGGTCTTCGAGGCGCCGTCGGAGATGATGGTTCGCTCGTACATCCCCGGCAGCGAAGCGATCGATGCGAAGGCGCCCTCGTAGACCAGGCGCGAATAGATCTCGTCGGCATAGACCCAGACCTCCGGATGGCGGCGCAGGATCGCGGCGATGTCCTCCAGATCCTTTCTCGACAGGACGCCGCCGGTGGGATTCTGCGGCGAGTTGAGGATCAGCAGCTTCGTTCGCCCGGTGATGCGCGACTCGAGGTCCGCCGGATCGAAGGCGAAATTGCGCGCCTCCTTGAGAGGCAGGGCCCCCGGCCCGGCGCCCGCCGCGAGGATCTGGGATTCGTAGATCGGGAAGCCGGGATTCGGATAGATCACCTCGTCGCCGCAGCCGTAGTCGGTGACCGAAAGGATCGTATAGGCGATGAAGGGCTTCGCCCCCGCGCCCACCACGACCTCCTCGGGCCGGATAGCGAGGCCGCGCATCGAACCCATGTAGCGCGCGGCGGCTTCGCGCAGCTCGGCGATTCCGGCCGAGGGCGTGTAGCCGTGCCGGCCTTCGCGAACCGCGCGGACCGCCGCGTCCTGGACGTTGACCGGGGTCGCGAAATCGGGCTGGCCGATGCAGAACGAGATGATGTCCTTGCCCGCCCGAACGAGCTCGTTCACTTCGGCGAGCACGACGAAGGCGTTCTCTGTACCGAGTTCGGCGGTGCGGCGGCTGATCCTGGGCATGGTCGGTTCGATTCGGAAAAGTGCAATTTTAGCTCACGCAGGGCGGCGCGTTGCTATCATGGGCGAAACCCACAGCCGGAAGCCCCGATGCTGATCAACTGCGTCGCCTACCAGGACGGAAAGAAGCTCGCCGACATCACCAGGGAGGAGATCCGCGGCTACGTGAGCCGTCCCGAGTGCCTCGTCTGGGTCGCGCTCGCCGATCCCGGTGCCGAGGAGCTTGCAGCGATGCAGGCCGAGTTCGGCCTGCACGAGCTCGCGGTGGAGGACGCGCACCACGGCCACCAGCGTCCCAAGATCGAGGAATACGGCGACTCGCTGTTCTGCGTTCTGCACACCATCGAGGTGGACGAGGGCGAGATCAACGCCGGGGAAGTCGACATTTTCGTCGGCGCGAACTACGTGCTCTCGGTGCGCAGCCACACCGCGCACGGTTTCGCCGACGTGCGCGCGCGCTGCGAGCGCGAGCCGCATCTGCTCAAGTACGGCTCGGGATACGTCCTGTACGCGCTCATGGATGCCGTGGTCGACCGCTATTTCCCGGCGCTCGACGCGCTGGAGATGCAGCTCGAGCAGGTCGAGGAGCGGATATTCGCCGGCGGAACCGCCCGCGCCAACGTCGAGGCGCTGTACGCCCTGAAGCAGAAGCTCATGACGCTCAAGCACGCCGTCTGGCCGCTGCTCGAAGCGACGGGCAAGCTGCACGGCGGGCGCGTGCCGCGCATCTGCGCCGATACCCAGGAATATTTCCGCGACGTCGACGACCACCTCGTCCGCATCAACCAGTCGATCGACAGCCTTCGGGAAATGGTCACCACGGCGATCACGGTCAACCTGTCGCTGATCACGCTGCAGGAAAACGAGACCACCAAGCGCCTGGCGGCCTACGCGGCCCTGGTCGCGGTGCCCACCATGATCGCCGGGATCTACGGCATGAACTTCGAGCACATGCCCGAGCTGAAATGGACTTTCGGCTATCCCCTTTCCCTCGCCGCGATGGCGGCAATCGACGTCTACCTGTTCGTGCGCTTCCGCAAGTCGGGCTGGCTCTGATGCGCTTCGTGGACACAGCGCTGCACGTCTCGACGCGCCGAGCCGCGCAGCGCGACCGTAGGTTGGACTGAGGCCATCGGCCGAAGTCCAACAGCCGTTGTTGGACTTCGCTTCGCTCAGTCCAACCTACGTTGCTGTAGTTGCTCGAGTGTCGGGGCCATGGGCAAGGTCTTGGTGGTTATATAAGTCTCGCGATCTTGCACAGTTGCGATTCTGCAACTGTGCAAGATCGCGAGGGCTGGGATGGCAAGTCACGGAAACCTGCCTCCTTCCTGCCATGCCGGCTTGGCCGTTACGCACGCCAATCAAGCGGTACAATCCACGCCGACAACCGCCCGCGCCCATGCACGACCACAGCCATCCGCCTGCACGCGAACCCGGAGCGTCCCGCTTCGATCGGGCGTTCGCGATCGGGATCGCGCTCAATGCCGGCTTCGTGCTGGTCGAGTGGATCTTCGGCGTGCTCGCGAATTCGCTCGCGCTCATCGCCGACGCGAGCCACAACCTCGGCGACGTGTTGAGCCTGCTGCTCGCCTGGGGGGCCGCCGTGCTCGCGCGGCGCCGACCCTCGGCGCGTTTCACCTACGGGCTCAGGAGCACCACGATCCTCGCCGCGCTCACCAACGCGGCGCTCCTGCTCGTGATCACCGGCGGCATCGCCTGGGAAGCGGTGATCCGGTTCCGCAACCCGGCCGGCGTCGATGCGGCGGTCGTCGTCTGGGTCGCCGCGCTGGGAATCGCGGTCAACACGGGGACCGCGTTGCTGTTCATGTCCGGGCGCAAGCGCGACATGAACCTGCGCGGCGCCTATCTGCACATGGCCGCGGACGCCGCGGTGTCGGCGGGCGTGGTCGTCGCCGGACTGCTCACGCTTGCGACGGGCTGGACCTGGATCGATCCGGTCATGAGTCTCGCGATCGTCACGGTCATCCTGCTCGGGACCTGGGGCCTGCTGCGCGACGCGACCCGCCTCGCGCTGCACGCGGTTCCCGAGGGGGTGGATCCGACCGAGGTCAGGCGCTTTCTCGAGCGCCAGCCCGGGGTGCGGGAAGTCCACGACCTGCACATCTGGGGGATGAGCACGACGGAAACCGCCATGACCGCGCACCTGGTGATGCCCGGCGGGCACCCGGAAGATGAGTTCATCGCCCGGCTTGCGGAGGAAATGAATCGCGAGTTCGGCATCGCCCATGCGACGCTGCAGGTGGAGACCGGGTCCGCCGCGCAGCCTTGCGTCCTCGCGCCGGACCACGTGGTCTGACGCCCGGCTCGATCACGCGGGAGGCGTCGCCTATCGCTTGGTGCGCGCCGCGTAGAGCGCGCGGAAAGTCCTGCCCGATGCGGGCGCGGGCATGAAGCGGCTCCTGGTCCAGCCGGAGGCGAAGGGCATCGAGCCGATCATGCCGTCGCGGTTCCCGAGCATGCGCAGCGCGCGAACGCCGAGCGCGGTGGCGAGCGCGTACAGGCGCGGGTGCCGCGCCGTCCAGCCCCAAACGCGCAGTCCGAGGGTCTCGTACCACGGGCGCAGGCCGCGCTCGACCTGGCGCTCGCGCAGCTTGCGCAGCAGGTCCGGAAGCGGGATCCTGACCGGGCACACCGATGCGCAGGCGCCGCAGAACGTCGAGGCCTGCGGCAGATCGAGCGCGTTTTCCACGCCCATGAAGGCCGGCGTGAGCACCGCGCCCATCGGCCCGGGATACACCCAGCCGTAGGCGTGCCCGCCGACGCTCTGGTACACCGGGCAATGGTTCATGCAGGCCCCGCAACGGATGCAGCGCAGCATCTCCTGCATGTCGCTGCCCACCAGGTTGGTGCGGCCGTTGTCGACCAGGATGAAATACATGTGCTCCGGCCCGTCCTGGTCCAGGGCGCCGCGCGTGCCGGTCGCCATGGTGACGTAGTTCGAGATCGACTGCCCGGTCGCCGAGCGCGGCAGCAGGCGCATGAGCGTCGAGAAGTCCTCCAGCGTCGGCACCACCTTCTCGATTCCGGTGATCGCCACGTGCACGCGCGGCAGGGTGGTCACCATGCGGCCGTTGCCCTCGTTGGTCACGAGCGCGACGGAACCCGTCTCGGCGATCAGGAAATTTCCGCCCGAGATGCCGAGGTCCGCGGACAGGAAATGCGCGCGCAGCATTTCGCGCGCCTCGCGCGTCATCTCCGCAGCCTCGGCAAGGCGCGGGCGGCCGTGCTTCCTCTCGAACAGCTCGGCGATGTCGGCCCGGGTCTTGTGGATGACCGGCGCGATGATATGCGAGGGCGGCTCGTCGGCCAACTGGCAGATGTATTCGCCCAGATCGGTTTCGACCGGCTGCACCCCTGCGGCCGCGAGCATCGCGTTGAGCCGCGCCTCCTCGGAGAGCATCGACTTCGACTTGATCGCCTTCTTCAGGCCGTGCCTGCGGCAGATCCCGACCACGAGCGCCGCGACCTCCTCGCCGGTCTCGGCGAAGAGCACCGTTGCGCCGCGGCGCGTCGCTTCGCGCTCGAAGGTCTCGATCCAGACGTCGAGGTCCTCGATCGCGCGGTCGCGGATGGCGGCGGCGGCGGTCCTGAGCCCCTCGACGTCGTCCAGCTCGCGCATCGCGACGGCCCGCCGCGCCGCGAAGCCGTCCACCTTCGCCAGCCCACGCTGGAGCCCCGCGTCGGCAAGCGCCGCCTTCGCGCGCGCCTTGAAGTGCATGGACTGGACTTGCATATTGGGTTACCGTCGCTCCGCGTTTGGCATCGCCGTCGGGCTTCGCTTTGCTCAGCCCGACCTACCGCCCGTCCTTGCCGGCCAGCACCTCGGCGACGTGCAGCACCTGGGTCCGCGTGTCGCCGCGCTTGCGCAACCGCCCCTCGATGTTGAGCATGCAGCCCAGGTCGCCCAGCACCACGGCGCGGGCGCCGCTCGCGCCGATATTCCTGCACTTGTCCTCGACCATGCGCGCCGAGATGTCCTCCATCTTGACCGCGAAGGTTCCGCCGAAGCCGCAGCAGGTCTCGCTGTCGCGCATCTCCTCGAGCGCGAGCCCCGGCACCAGGGCGAGCAGCGCGCGCGGCTGCGCCTTCACGCCCAGCTCGCGCAGGCCAGAGCACGAATCGTGGTAGGTCACCGTGCCCTCGAACCTGCCCGGCACGCGCTCGATCTTCACGACGTTCACCAGGAAATCGGTCAGCTCGTAGGTTTTCGCGCCGAGGCGCGCGACGCGCGCGGCGAGCCCGGGCGAATCGCCGAACAGGTCGGGGTAATGGGTGCGGATCATGCCGGCGCACGAGCCGGACGGCGCCACCACGTAGTCGCAGGCCTCGAACTCCTCGAGCACCTTCTCGGCGAGCGAGCGCGCCGTGACGCGGTCACCGGAGTTGTACGCGGGCTGCCCGCAGCAGGTCTGGGTGGTCGGCACCACCACTTCGCAGCCCGCGCCTTCGAGCAGCTCCAGCGCGGCCATGCCGATCGACGGCCGCATCATGTCCACGAGGCAGGTGACGAACAGGCCGACGCGCATGATGGGCTGGACAGCAACCCCTGCTGTTGATATGGGCCGAAATCATAGCACGGCGCTCTCCCTGGAAAGCGCATCCATCCCCCGCGACGGTGTAGAATTCGATCGCTCGGTCCTTTCAGGCGGCCTTAAGTGGCGACATCCGAAACCAAGAATTCGATCCAGGTGATCGAGCGCATGACGCGACTGCTCAATGCGCTCGCCGGGCAGGCCGAGGCCGTCACCCTGAAGCAGCTCGCGCAGGCGACCAGCCTGCATCCGTCGACAGCGCACCGCATTCTCACCGCGCTCGTTCACGACCGGCTGGTCGAGCGCATCGACCAGGGAAACTATCGCCTCGGGATACGCCTGCTCGAGCTCGGCAACCTCGTCAAGGCCCGCATTTCCGTGCGCGAGCACGCGCTTCCGCTCATGCGCCAGTTGCACGCCGCGACCGGGGAGGCGGTGAACCTCTCGGTTCGTCGTGACAACGAGATCGTCTACGTCGAGCGCACCTCTTCCGGCAGGGCCATGATGCGCGTGGTGAACATCGTCGGCGCGAGGGCGCCGCTGCACATCACCGCGGTGGGCAAGCTGTTCCTGCTCGAGGACGGCCCGGAGGGCCTGCGCGCCTACGCCGAGCGCTCGCGGCTCGCGGCCTACACCAAGAACACGCTCACCAGCGTCGCCGCGCTCGAAAAGGAATTCGACCGCATCAGGCGCCAGGGTTACGCCCTGGACAACGAAGAGGCCGAGCTGGGCGTGCGCTGCATCGGCGCGGCCGTGCGCGACGACACCGGCACGCTGGTCGCGGGCCTCTCGATCTCCGCGCCCGCCGAGCGCATGAAGACGGCCTGGGCGGGGCTGGTCAAGGACACCGCCGAGAAGATCTCGCGGGCCATAGGGTATCGCGGCTAGATTGATCTCCCATCACCCGCGTGTTGACGGGATTGGCGGAGATTTTGGGTTTATTAGGTCTCCCTATTTTGCGCAGTTGCGAAGTTGCAACTGCGCAAAATAGGGAGATTTGGGATGGCAAACCCCCGCACTCTCCGACCATGTCCGCTTAGGCTGGGCGCAGAGGCGGTTCAGCTTCCGAAGGCCTTCAGCATCGTCGACTTCAGCCTGCTCAGCTCGATCGGCTTGGTGACGTAGTCCATCGCCCCGAGCGCAATGACTTCGTCGGCGGTCTCGGGCATCGCATCGGCGCTGACGGCTATTACCGGGATGCAGACACCCTCCCTGATCCGTTTCAGGACATCCTTCCCGCTCATGTCCGGCAAGTGCATGTCGAGCAGCAACAGGTCCGGGTTGAACGCATCCATCATCCCCAGGCCCTCCTCGCCGCTCTCGGCGCACCTCACCTCGATGCCGGGGAACCTCGACAGAATGTTGGTCATCAGGAGCCTGTTTATCGCGTTGTCTTCGATATAGAGGACCTTCTTTCCGGTCTTGGCGGCCAGTCTCGAATCCAGATCGGAGAGCTCCTCGGTCTTGCCCTTGCCGTCCACCAGCTTGGGAGATTCCGAGGCCATTTCCTTGAATTCCACCCAGAATTCGGAGCCCTCGCCGACGGTGGATTTCACTCCGATCTCCCCGCCCATGTACTCCACCAGTTTCTTGGTGAGCGCCAGGCCGATGCCGTGACCCTCGACCTTACCGAACTCCGCGCCCAGGCGATTGAACGGCTGGAACAGCAGCTCCATCTTTTCCGGGGGGATCCCCATGCCCGTGTCGGACACGATGATTCTGAGCTTCCCGTTCGCACGCTTCTCGACCGATACCGTGACCTGCCCGCCCGGCCGGTTGTACTTGATCGCGTTCGAAAGGAGGTTGATGAGCACCTGCTTGAGCCGCACCTGGTCCGCCTGGGTGAACCAGCTTGCGTCCGGGCCGACGCTGCTCTTGATGCTGATGCCGTTCTTGGCGGCGACGGACTGGTTCAGAACGACCGTCTGCGTGATCAGCTTGCCGATCTCCACCGCCGTCTCCTCGATGCTGACTTTCCCGGCTTCGATCTTCGCCAGGTCGAGGATGTCGTTGATGAGGTCCAGCAGGTGCCATCCCGCCTTGTTCGCGTGCCCGACGAATTCCCGCTGCCGCACCCGGTCCGCCGGCGTTTCACAGGATTCGCCGAGCAGCAGGTCGGTGAAGCCGATGATGGCGTTCAGCGGCGTGCGCAGCTCGTGGCTCATGCTGGCAATGAAATCCGATTTCGCGCGATTGGCGTTCTCGGCCTCCAGCATCGCGTCGAGCATGGCGCGGCAGGCTTCGTCGCGCTGGAGCCGGTTCAGGTAGGCGTTGGAATGGTGGCGGATGCGCG
>Ga0082335_1005822_pt1 | contig 16591 bp, 14 predicted proteins | sample Subgrocontami58m_FD_72375 | JGI IMG/M metagenome (GOLD analysis project Ga0082335, IMG submission 72375) | Subsurface groundwater microbial communities from S. Glens Falls, New York, USA - GMW37 contaminated, 5.8 m (SPADES assembly) (version 2) ... | reverse complement strand
TGTAGCCTGCGGTGTCGATCACGACCCGTTCATACTCGCCAGCCAGTTTCGCTATGGTCTTGCCGATTCCCTTGCTGGTGTCCTCGAAAACGGGAACGTGCAGAACCTCCTGCCGGCAGAGAGACAACGATGCCTGCGGATCCGCGTCGAGGAGCGCGGTTTTCCTGGTCTGCGACCAATAGGCCGCGAGGCAGACGGCGAGGGTGGATTTTCCGCAGCCGCCCTTGGTCGAGTACAGGGAGACGATCATTTCCTAATTCTGCCGAAGGTCGAGGCGCGACGGTCTTCCCGGGGAAGCGGATGCGCCAAGCACAAGTCCTTGCACCGAAACGCCGCCGGATGAAGCGTACTACGAAGCAGTCCCGGATGAAAGCGTCGGCGAGGCGCGCGCCCGCGCGCCGCTCATGGCTATACACGGGTCCCTCGTTTATAATCCCCTGCCTCGATTCGACAATCTGGTGGCGTCCCATGCGAAGAAAACTGCTCGTGCTGCTGATCTGCGCCCTGGTCGTGCCGGCGGCCGTCCTGGCCCAGTTGCGGCAGATCCCGGATTTGGCCAAGCGCGGCAGCATCGTCCACATTCAGGACGCCATCGTCGAAGTCGACGGCCAGCGGATGCGCCTATCCGCCGGCGCGCAGATCCGCAGCCGAGACAATCTGTTCATCGTGCCGATGAGCCTGCCGCGAGGCGCGCCGGTGAAATACACCCTCGACGGCTCGGGCCAGATACACCGGTTATGGGTGCTCACCGCCGAAGAAGCCGCCGCGCCCGACAAGAAACCAAAGTGACGATGGCGCACAAGCTCTACATCAAGACTTTCGGTTGTCAGATGAACGAGTACGACTCGGCCAAGATGGCGGACGTGCTCGCCGCGGCCGAAGGCATGGAGACCACCACCGATCCGGCCGAGGCCGACGTGATCGTGTTCAACACCTGCTCAGTACGCGAGAAGGCGCAGGAGAAAGTGTTCCACGACCTGGGCCGGGTGAAACAGCTCAAGCGCGAGCGTCCCGGCCTGGTGATCGGCGTCGGCGGCTGTGTCGCCAGCCAGGAGGGCGCGGCCATCGTTGCGCGCGCGCCTTACGTCGATGTGGTATTCGGCCCGCAGACCCTGCACCGCCTGCCGGCGCTGATCGCGGCGCGCCGGCGCACGGGCAAGCCGCAGGTGGACATCTCTTTTCCCGAGATCGAGAAATTCGACCGCCTGCCGCCGGCGCGGGTCGCGGGCGTCTCGGCCTTCGTCTCCATCATGGAGGGTTGCAGCAAGTACTGCAGCTTCTGCGTCGTCCCCTACACCCGCGGCGAGGAAGTTTCGCGGCCGTTCGAGGACGTGCTCACCGAGGTGGCGGAACTGGCGCTGGCAGGCGTGAAGGAAGTCACCCTGCTCGGCCAGAACGTAAACGCTTATCGCGGCGACACCGGCGGCGAGCGCGACGATGGCTCACGCGACAGCGCCGACTTCGCGCTGCTGCTGGAATACGTCGCCGAAATTCCCGGCATCGAGCGCGTCCGCTACACCACTTCGCATCCCAAGGCATCCCCCCACCGCCTGATCGCCGCCTACGTCCGCACCCCCAACCTCGCGGCCCACGTGCCCCTGCCGCTACAGTCGGGCTCGGACCGGGTGCTTGCGGCGATGAAGCGCGGCTACACCGCGCTGGAGTACAAGTCCATCATCCGCCGGCTGCGCGCAGCGCGCCCCGATATTTCTATTTCGTCGGACTTCATCGTCGGTTTCCCCGGCGAAACCGAACGCGATTTCGAAGCGACCATGAAGTTCATAGCCGAAATCGGCTTCGACGATTCCTACTCATTCCTCTATAGCCCGCGGCCGGGCACGCCGGCGGCGGAACTCGCCGACGACACGCCGCAGAAGGTGAAGCAGGAACGCTTGGCGCGATTGCAGGCGCTGATCGAACGGCAGGCGGGCGCGATCAGCAATGCCATGGTCGGCAGCACCCAGCGCGTTCTAGTCGAGGGCGCGGCGAAAAAAAATCCCGGCGAGCTTTGCGGTCGCTGCAGCAGCAACCGCATGGTGAATTTCGCCGGTCCGGCCGAGCTCGTCGGCTGCCTGGTCGACATCACCATCACCGCAGCGCTGTCGCACTCCCTACGCGGCGAATGCCGCGTTCCACCATCGGGCGGCGAATGCCGCGTTCCACCATCGGGCGGCGAATGCCGCGTTCCACCATCGGGCGGCGAATGCCGTGTTCCACCATCAGGCGGCAACGTCCGCGTTCCACAATCGGCCGGCGAAATCCGCGTTGCCGAAGCGGGCGGCAAGGTCCGCACTTTGCGATGAAGCCCAAACCGGTAGAAATCACGCTCTCTCCGGTCGACAATCAGCGCCTCGCTACTTTATGCGGCGTGTTCGATGAGAACCTGCGCCAGATCGAAATCGCGCTCGACATCACCATCTCGCGCCGCGGCGAGCGCTTCGTGCTGAAAGGACATCCGCGGCAGACCGCGCGCGGGGCCGACGTGCTGGAGCGCTTCTACAACCAGGCCAAACGCGGCCTCACCATCGACGACGTGCAGCTTGGCCTGGTGGAGGTCCGACAGTCCAGCGCAACTGCGGAAGCCCCGGCCCTGCTCACGCGCAAGCCCGACCTGCACGGGCGCACCCCGCGCCAGGTCGAGTACATGAAAAACATCCTCGAGCACGACATTAGCTTCGGCATCGGCCCGGCCGGCACCGGCAAGACCTATCTGGCGGTAGCCTGCGCGGTGGACGCGCTGGAACGCGACGCGGTGAAGCGCATCGTGCTGGTGCGCCCGGCGGTGGAGGCCGGCGAGCGGCTCGGCTTTCTTCCCGGCGACCTGGCGGAGAAAGTCAATCCGTATCTGCGCCCGCTGCACGACGCGCTCTACGACCTGATGGGCTTCGACAAGGTGGGAAAATTGTTCGAGCGCGGCGCGATCGAGATCGCCCCGCTTGCCTACATGCGCGGGCGCACCCTCAACCACTCCTTCATCATCCTCGACGAGGCGCAGAACACCACGCCGGAGCAGATGAAAATGTTCCTCACCCGCATCGGCTTCGGCAGCAAGGCGGTGGTCACCGGCGATGTCACTCAAATCGACCTGCCGCGCGGCAGCAAGAGCGGATTGGTGGAGGCGCGCAGGATACTGGCCGAGGTGCGCGGCCTCGCTTTCACCTTGTTTCTTGCGGAGGACGTCGTGCGCCACCCGCTGGTGCAGCGCATCGTCAACGCGTATGAGCGCCAACAGAACGAAACCTGAGCGCGCCGCGGTCAAACTGGAACTGACGGTGCAAAAAGCGGTGAACTCCCCCGGCCTGCCGACCAAGACCGAGTTGCGCCGCTGGCTGGCTGCGGCCCTCGAACGGAGCGCCGCGGTCACCGTGCGCTTCGTCGGCGCCGCCGAAGGCCGCAGGCTCAACCGCGAGTACCGCGACCGCGACTACGCCACCAACGTGCTCAGCTTCGACTACGGCAGCAGCGCGCTCGGCCAGGCGCTCACGGGCGACATCGTGCTGTGCGCGCCGGTGCTGAGGCGCGAGGCGCGCGCGCAGGGCAAGACGCTCGCCGCGCACGTCGCGCACCTGGCGGTGCACGGCGCGCTGCACCTGCAGGGATACGATCACCAAAGCCCGAGCGCCGCGGCGCGGATGGAAGCGCTGGAAAAGAGGATACTGGCGAAACTCGCGTTTCCGGACCCCTACGCCGGCGCTGCAGGATGAAGAACGGGTGACAGGTGGATAATATCACCCTGCTCCCCGGCGCCCGCCACCAGTCAGACATGAACATGGAAGACGAAAAACCGCATAAACCCACCTTGCTCGAACGCCTCTCGGCGCTGATCATGCGCGAGCCGGAGGACCGCGAGCAGTTGATCCGGTTGCTGCACTCCGCCTACGAGCGCAACCTGCTCGACTCCGAGGCGTTGTCGATGATCGAAGGCGTGCTGCAGGTGTCGGAGATGCAGGTGCGCGACATCATGGTCCCGCGCGCGCAGATGGATGTGGTCGACATCGGCGAGACGCCGGACAAGTTCATTCCGACGGTGATTTCGACGGCGCATTCGCGTTTCCCGGTGATCGACCGCGAGCGCGACAACGTCCTCGGCATCCTGCTCGCCAAGGATCTGCTGCACTACTACGCCGGCGAGGAGGAATTCGAGGTGCGCGAAATGCTGCGGCCGGCGGTGTTCGTGCCCGAATCGAAACGCCTTAATGTGCTGCTGCGCGAATTCCGCGCCAGCCGCAATCACATAGCCATCGTGGTCGACGAATACGGCGGCGTCGCCGGCCTGGTGACCATCGAAGACGTGCTGGAGCAGATCGTCGGCGACATCGAGGACGAGTATGACTTCGACGAAACGGAAGACAACATCCTGCCCGAATCCAGCGGCCAGTACCGGGTCAAGGCGCAGACCGAGATCACCGATTTCAACGAAGAATTCCGCACCAGTTTCGACGACGGGGAATATGACACCGTCGGCGGGCTGGTGATCAGCCGCTTCGGCCGCGTGCCCAAGCGCGGCGAGAGCATCGTCATCGACGGCCTCAGGTTCCAGGTAATGCGCGCCGACAGCCGCCGCCTGCACACCCTGCTGGTGCAAAAGCCACGGGATCAATGAATCCCGTCGCCGCGGGATCGGGGAATCCCGTTGTATTGGGACCTGCGCCCGCCGCGCTCGCCGCCTTCCTGCTCGGCGCAGCCACGGTGCTGGGTTTCGCGCCCTTTGGCCTCGCGCCCCTGCCCATTTTTACCGCCGCCGGCCTGCTCTGGCTGTGGCAGGAGGCGAGCACGCCGCGCCGCGCGGCCGCGTCGGGCTTTGCCTTCGGCATGGGTCTGTTTCTCGCCGGCGTCAGTTGGGTCTATGTCAGCCTGCACTACTACGGCGCCATGCCGGCGCCGCTCGCCGCCATCGCTACCTTGCTCTTTTGCGCCCTTCTCGCGCTGTTTCCCTGCGCGACCGGCTATCTGCAAGCGCGGCTGCGCGTTTCGATCGCGACCAGGCAATTGCTGCTGATCCCGGCGCTGTGGACGCTCGGCGAATGGCTGCGCGATTGGGTATTCACCGGCTTCCCCTGGCTCGCGTTCGGCTATTCACAGGCCGGTTCGCCGCTTCGCGCTTATGCCGCGCTCACCGGCGTATTCGGCCTGTCCTGGTTGGTATGGCTTTGCGCCGGACTGCTGCTTGCGCTGGCGCGCGCCAGAGGGCGCACCGCGGCGCTCGCCGGCCTCGCACTCGTCTTTGGCACAGGTTATGGCTTGAAGCGAATCGAGTGGACCCAAGCGCTAGGCGCGCCGATCACGGTGAGCCTGGCGCAGGGGAACATCCCGCAAGAGTTGAAATGGGATTCTGCGCGCTTCGCCGCCACGGTACAGTTGTACCAGCGCATGATACAGGGATCGGCGGCGCAACTCACTGTCCTGCCCGAGACCGCCATTCCGCGCTTTCTTGACCTGCTCGATCCCGAATTACTGCGCACGCTTGCCCGGACGGCACGCAGCCACGGCGGCGATCTGATCATGGGACTACCGGTGCGCGATGCGTCCGGGCGCTATTACAACAGCGTGCTTAGCCTGGGCCTCTCTCCGACCCAGCGCTACGACAAGTTCCATTTGGTTCCGTTCGGAGAATTCATCCCGCCCGGTTTCGGCTGGGTGCTCTCGATACTGCAAATTCCGCTAAGCGATTTCTCCCGCGGCGGCGGCGCCCAGGCGCCGCTCGCCCTTGCCGGACAAAAAATCGCGGTCAATATCTGCTACGAGGATGCGTTCGGCGAGGAAATCATCCGCGCGCTCCCCGAGGCGACGCTACTCGTGAATGTCAGCAACGTCGCCTGGTTCGGCGATTCGCTCGCGCCGCACCAGCATCTGCAGATCGCGCAATTGCGCGCGCTCGAGACCGGCCGCAGCATGCTGCGTGCCACCAACACCGGCATGACCGCCATTATCGACCATCGTGGCAATATCGCCGCGTCCCTGCCGCCCTTCACTCAGGGCGCCTTGATCGGCACCGCGCAGGGCCGCAGCGGCGCCACGCCCTATGTGCGCTGGGGCAACGCGCCGGTGATAGCGCTCGCGCTCCTGGTCTGGGGCCTGCTCATGCTGCGCCGCAGGAAAGCGGCGGCGCCGGTATGAAATCGCATAACATGTCCGAAGCGACGCCGACATCATCGGTCCTGCCGTTCTTTCTGAGCTCCTTCGCCTGGAATTTCGCGCTGGGCATGACCTATCCCCTGGTGCCCCTGTACGCCCATCAGTTGGGCATGTCGGGCGTGGGCATCGGCACTCTAGTGGCGCTGCCGGTAGTGGTCCAGATCAGCCTCAACCTCATCGGTGGCGCTTATACCGACCGGGTGGGCGGACGCAGCCTGATGCTTGCCTCCTTCGCGCTCACCGCGGGCGCGGGCGCGGTGTTCTTTTTCGCCGGCGGTTTCTGGCTGCTGCTGCTCGCGCAACTTCTCATGGTGATGTCGCGCGCGATGTACTGGCCCGCCTCACAGACGCTGGGCAGCGAAATGCCCGGCGGGCGCAGCCTGCAGATGGGGCGGCTCAATGCCGTTACCAATGTCGGACAGATCGCCGGCATGGCCGGCGCCGGGGTTTTGCTGCTGCGGTTCGGCTTCGGCCCGTCGTTCCTGGTGCTCGCCGCGATGGGCGCGCTTTCGTTCGTCCTCGGCTATCGCGTGCCTAAAAAACGCAAGCACCCGGGGCGCAAGCCGCGGCGATTGTTCTCGGGCTACGCCCAACTCATCCGCCTGCGCGTGTTTCCTTTCGCCATCATGTGCGCCTATATTTCGGCCCTACCGTTTTCGCTCAGCTTGTCCTTCTACCCCATCCTGTTCGTCGAATACGGTTACGCCTCGGACGCAACCGGCAGCTTGCTCGCGCTGCGCGCCATCGGTTCCGCCCTGGCGGGTCTGGTCATCGCGCGCTATCTCGACTACTCCGCAAAACTAGCCGTGCCCTTCGCTTGCGCCATCGCGACGGCGCTGTCGGTGGGTTTGATCGCGAGTGCGCGCGAGGCCTGGATGATCGGCCTGTTAATGGCGACGGTCGGCCTCGCCTCCGGCATCATGACGCTGTTCGTCCAGATGCTGATCAGCGAGATCAGCACCGTCGACAACCGCGGATCGGCGCTCGCCCTGGGGGGGCTGGGCTGGGGGCTGTCGCATTTATCCACGCCCCTCGCCATGGGTTATCTCACGGACCGCCTGGGCATCCTGCCCGCGTTCCATATCCTCGGCGGCTTCGCCTTCCTATGGGCCATCGCCCTCATCCCGATGAACCGCTGGGCTTTGGCCAAACCGGATAGCAAACGGGACAATCAGGCCAACTCATGAACCTGCCCCCGAGCATACTGGACCAGTCTCCAATCATCAACAACCACACACCCGCGCGCGCCGTGATCGGCGATCCGCGCCAGGTGCGAGAGCGGCCGCCGCGATTGCGCGAGCAATTCAATGCCGACGAACTGATGCCCCTCACCATCACCGGCGGCTACGCCAGCCGCTTGAGGTCTTACGAATTGCCGGCGCGGGAATTCACATTGCAATGAAACAGTCGCGCAACCTGACGCTCAAGCTCGCCACGCCTGCGGATGCGGCGCCGATCGCGGCGATGTCGCGCGAGCTGATCGAGGCCGGCCTGCCCTGGTCGTGGACGCCCGAGCGCGTGGCGCGCAACCTTGGCCAGCGCGAGACCCTGGTGCTGACGGCGCGCGACAGCGCGCGCCTGGCGGGTTTCGCCATCATGCAGTTCGGCGAACAGCGCGCGCACCTGTCGCTGCTCGCCGTGCGCCCCGATTACCAGCGCCGGGGCGTTGCCCGGCGCATGCTGGAATGGCTCACCGAATCCGCGCTCACCGCGGGCATCGCCAGCGTTCATCTGGAGCTGCGTGAAACCAACCTGGGAGCGCGCCGCTTCTATCTGCAGCAGGGCTTTGCCGAAACCGTGCGCATCCCCGGCTATTACCGCGGCGTCGAGACCGCGGTGCGCATGCTGCGCGAGATCCGCGTCAAGTCGTAGGACCGTGGGATACTCGTGGGCATCCAGTGGCGTCCTCGGCAGATGGACGGGCTACTCCAGGGACTTTGGTAGACCGGAAAAAACTGATGGGAAATTTGCCTGGATATTTGTCCTTGCCGGGCTAGGCCTCGCTCCGATGCAGATAGGAATGCAACTTGCCCAAGGTTGGCATATTATTGTTGCCGTGCACATCAACAGGCGCTGACTGTGAATAGCGAAAAAAGCAGCAACTTGGCAGGCGACTTGTGGGGAGGTCTGGCGGCAATGCTGGTCGCTTTGCCGTCTGCGATCGCCTTCGGCGTGACGATTTTTTCCCCGCTGGGCGGGACTTACGCGGCACAGGGAGCGATCGCCGGAATTCTGGGAGTCACCGCCCTCGGCCTGATCGCGGGCGCTTTCGGTGGAACCAACCGCCTGATTACCGCGCCCTGCGCGCCCGCTGCGGCCGTGCTGTCGGCGCTCGCCATCCAATGGTCTCAAAACGGCATCACGGCGGAATCCGTGGTGCTCATGCTAACCCTGATGGGACTTATTTGCGGCCTGATGCAGGTGGCCTTTGGCGCCGTCGGCCTCGGGCGCCTGATCAAGTACATGCCCTACCCGGTGGTCAGCGGCTACTTGAGCGGCGTCGGCATCATCATTATCGTCAGCCAGATTCCAAAATTCCTCGGCCTGCCGAAACAGACGTCCTTGTGGGAAGGGCTGGTGTCGCCGTCCTCATGGCAGTGGCAAGGCGTTGCTGTCGGGGCGGTAACGGTGATCGTCATGGCGATTGCGCCGAAGTTCACCAAGGCCGTCCCTGCCGCGATCCTCGCGCTCGCGGCCGGCGTCCTCGCCTACTTCGGCCTGGGCCTGGCGGATCCGGCGCTGTACACGCTCCCGGGAAACGCACTGATCGTGGGGCCGCTTGGCGGCGGGGACGCCAGCTTCAGCGACGCGATCGCCGGACGCTGGAAGGCGATCGGAGACGTGGACGTCGCCCTGCTCGGCCGCTTGCTGGTCCCGGCGGCAACGCTGGCGGTCCTGCTCTCGATCGATACGCTCAAGACCTGCGTCGTGCTGGACGCGCTCACGCGGTCCCGCCATAACTCGAACCGGGAACTGATCGGACAGGGACTCGGCAACCTGGCCGCGTCGAGCATCGGGGGCGTACCGGGCGCGGGCCAGATGGGTGCCACGCTGGTCAACATGTCGAGCGGCGCGCAGACCCGGCTGTCGGGCCTGATCGAGGGCGCGCTGGCGCTGATCGCGTTCCTGATCCTGGGCGCGCTCATCGCCTGGGTGCCGATCGCGGCGCTCTCGGGCATCCTGATCGTTATCGGTTTTCGCATGATCGACCGCCACAGCCTGCAACTGCTGAAGGCGCGCACCACCATTCTCGATTTTGTCGTGATTGCCGCGGTGGTGGTGGTTGCGCTTACCTTCAGCCTGATCGCTGCTTCGGGCGCCGGCATCGCGCTTGCCATCATGCTGTTCATCCGTGAGCAGATCCGCGGATCGATCGTGCGCAGCAAGGCCTACGGCAATCAGATGTTTTCCAAGCGCGTGCGCCTGCCGGACGAGATGGCGATTCTGGAGCGGCGCGGCGACCACACCGCGATCTTCGAGCTGCAGGGAAGCCTGTTCTTCGGCACCACCGACCAGCTATATACGATCCTCGAACCCGAACTCAAGACGCGCACCTACATCATCCTCGACATGCGGCGGGTGCAATCGGTTGACCTTACCGCGGTGCACATGATCGAACAGATCGAGAGCACGCTCGCCGAACGCGGCGCATTCCTCATCTTCAGCCACCTTCCCGGAAATGTCCCCAGCGGCCAGGATATGCGCCAATACTTCGACCAGGTCGGTCTGGTGAAAGCGGAGCGGCGCATCCAGACCTTCGACGAGCTCGACGAAGCGCTGGAGTGGGTCGAGGAACGCATCATCGAAGAAGAGCACCTCGAACGCCTGCAGGAAAAGCCGCTCGAACTGCGCGAGATCGACGTCTTCCTCGGCCGCAAGGAGTCCACCCTCGCCGCCCTCGAGTCGTGCATGGAAAAGCGCTCGTACAAAGCGGGGGAGAAGATATTCGCGCAAGGCGACGCCGGGGACGAGTTGTTCCTGATCCGACGCGGGGCGGTGCGCATCGTGCTGCCCCTGGCCGGCAAGCAGGGCCATCACCTGGCGACCTTCGGCCGCAGCGACTTTTTCGGCGAGATGGCTTTCCTCGATCCGGCGCCGCGTTCCGCCGACGCCATGGCGTTTACCGATACCGACCTGTTCGTGCTCTCGCGCAAGCGCTTCGATACCCTGGCCGAAGAGCACAAGAAACTGGCGATCGGCCTGGTCTTGAGTGTCGCCAGGGTGCTTTCGATACGCCTGCGTTACGCCAATGCCGAATTGCGCGCGTTGCACATGTCCTGAGATCGCGACCAGCGCGTCCGGCCCTTCTTCGTCTTAGGCGCGCTTTTCGCGATCTCGGTCTCGGAGAAATAATAGCGCGGGTAATAAACGATCCTGGCCGGATCGCAATCGGCGAAGTCGACAACGATTTCAATGCGGGAAGGTGTCATTCAGGCGCCGATGAGCATGTAGTCGACGCCATGCTCGTTCGGTGCGCGCAGGAGAAGTTCAGGTCATCGACGCTGACAGGCCGGGCGTACTTTTGCTCGGTGTCCTTCACGCTAACGATTTCTTGACTTACGCCGTAGGCAGCTTGTGCCCCTTAAAGTCCTCGCGCAGCTTGGTCTTCAGCAGTTTGCCCGTGGCGGTGTGCGGCAACTCCTGGACGAACACCACGTCGTCGGGCATCCACCACTTCGCGATCTTGCCCTCGTAGAACTTGAGCAGTTCCTCGCGCGTAACCTCGGCCCCGGGTTTCCTCACCACGATCAGGAGCGGACGCTCGTCCCACTTGGGGTGACGGCAGCCGATCACCGCCGCCTCCGCCACGGCCGGATGGCCAACCGCGATGTTTTCCAGCTCGATGGTGCTGATCCATTCGCCGCCGGTCTTGATCACGTCCTTGGAGCGGTCGGTGATCTGCATGTAACCGTCGGGGTCAATGCTGGCGACGTCGCCGGTCGGGAACCAGCCTTGTCCTTTAGCGTCCGGACGCAGGGGGTCACCACCCTCGCCCTTGAAATAACTGCTGGTGATCCACGGGCCGCGCACCAGCAGGTCGCCGAACACCTTGCCGTCCCAGGGCAGCTCCTTGCCTTCGCCATCGACGATTTTCATGTCCGCGCCGAAGATGTTGCGGCCTTGCTTGGACTGGAGCGCGAGCTTCTGTTCTATCGACAGGGCGAGATGCTTGGCCTTGAAAGTGCACACGGTGCCGAGCGGGCTCATTTCGGTCATGCCCCAGGCATGCAAGACCTGCACGCCGTACTCCTCCTGGAAATTCCTGATCATCGCCGCGGGTGCGGCCGAGCCGCCGATCACCGTCCGGTTCATGGTGCTGAACTTGAGCTTGTTCTGTCCCATGTGCATCAATAGCGCGAGCCATACGGTGGGTACGCCCGCCGATACCGTGACCCGCTCCGCCTCGAACAGTTCGTACAGGCTCTTGCCATCCAATTGTGCGCCCGGGAACACCAGCTTGGCGCCGACCATGGCGCAGCCATAGGGCAGGCTCCAGGCGTTGGCATGGAACATCGGCACCACCGGCAGCATCACATCGCGCGCGGAAATGTTGAGCGCATCGGGCAGCGCCGCCGCAAACGCATGGATCACCGTCGAACGGTGCGAGTACAACACGCCCTTGGGATTGCCGGTGGTGCCCGAGGTGTAGCACAGGGACGAGGCAGTGTACTCGTCCAGTTGCGGCCATTCGAAATTGCCGTTCTCGGCCGCGACCAGCTCCTCGTAACAAAGCAGATCGGAAACATGGATCTTCGGCATATGCGCGCGGCCGGTCATCGCGATCCAGCCTTTCACGCCCTTGCACGCAGGGGCGAGCTTCTCCACCAGCGGCGCGAAAGTGAGGTCGAATAGCATGTAGCCGTCTTCGGCATGGTTGATGATATAGACGAGTTGCTCGGCGAACAGGCGCGGGTTGACGGTGTGCATCACCGCTCCCATTCCCGAGATCCCGTAGAAGGCCTCGAAATGGCGGTAGCCGTTCCAGGCGAGGGTGCCGACCCGATCGCCCTCTCCTACGCCCAGCCGGACGAGCGCCTGCGCCAGTTGGCGCGCGCGCTTGTGCGCCTCGCGGTAGGTGTAACGGTATATTGCGCCCGAGCCGTCGGCGGCCGGTCCTTCGACCGTGCGCGACGCGATTTCGGTGTCGCCATGGTGCCGGTCGGCGTGGACGATGAGCGAAGAAATAAGCAGGGGAATTTCCTGGATCAAGCCGCGCAGCATGGTTTTTCTCCGATACAGACAGAAATTTTCCGCAGACGGCGCAAATTACCCTGCCGCGGAATCGGTGTCAATTAAGTCGTGGAACGCGCCATTACCCACGCCAAGGCTAATTTCTTCGTCGGCGGTTTCGCGCTCCGAGGCGGCGCCGGCGACGCAGGAAGTCGCGATGTACAACAGGAGCGGGAATTTAAACGAGCTGCCGACACGCTTCGATCTCGCGAGGAGCGAGCTCCGAGATCACGTCGGCGCACATCGGCATGAGGAAGAATACGGCATGATGATGATCGATGCCGAGCGCGACAGCGCGTCTGGTGCAAGCCGCGGCCGCGCTCAGCCGGCCTTGAGGCCGGTCACCCGGTGCAGGGTACCGGGCACGAATACCTCGTCGCTGATCTTGGCGAAGCCCGCCTGCTTGAAGTAACCGATGCACTGGGCGATGGTGTGGGTCTTGCCGCCGCTGTGGCAGATGGCCTCGTTCATGCCCCACAGCGCCGCATCGAGCGGTCCGCGCCGGTCGTCGTTAATCATCTCGCCCACGAGATGGAATTCCCCGCCAGGCAGCAACGCAGCGTGGACCTTGCTCACGACGAGTTGGATTACCTCGTCATCGTAGATCGGCAGATTGCTGGCCATCACCACGGCGTCCACGTCGTTGGGGAACGCTGTCTTGGTGAAATCCCCGGGCAGGGTCGTCACCCGGTCCTCCACGCCGTTGAGCCTCAGGTACTCCTTGGTCACCTCGGTCACGGGCGGCAGGTCCAGCACCACGGCGCGCAGCTTAGGAAAGGTCTGGACCGCACTGATGCTGTAAGCGCCCGAGCCTCCTCCCAGATCCAGCAACTTGCGCCGCTTGGATAGATCCACGAGGCGGCTGAACCGCTTACCCGCCCCTACACCGATGCTGTAGGTGGCCGCATGATACTTGCGCGCCTCCTCCACGGTCAGATCCTCGTACATGCCCAGGGTGACGGGCGCTTCCTTGCGCTTGAGGTGCTCGGTCAGGCGGAACCATTCCGGCACGCTGGGGCGCGTGAACATCAGCCAGTCGGCGGCATATCTCGGCTCGCCCTTCACCAGAAACCGGGCCGTATCCGGCGCATTGCACAGGGTCTTGCCATCCCACTCGATCAGGCCCATGGCGAGCGCGACGGCGACCATGCGCTCCACGTTCAGCGCCGTAATGCCCATGGCTCGGCTCAGTTCCTGTTCCGTGTCGGCGCCGTGGGCAATATGCGTGAACAGCTCCAGATCGATCGCCGCGAATAGAACGGCGGATTCGCAATAGGCCCGCGCGAACCGCTGCAGGCGAGTGGTATCGGCTTTCTGCTCGATCATGGCTGATGCTCCTCTAAGAGGGCTGGCGCATGCGCAACGGGGTAAGGCACGGCATTCGCATGGCCGCCGGCTGATGTGCGGCTGCTATTCCGGAACCTTGAAGTAATCCGGTTTGCCCAAGGGCCAATACTCGCCCCACACGTGCTCGCCGCCGTCAACAGTCAGCACCGCGCCCGTAATGAATTTGGCCGAAGGCGCCGAAAGGTACACGGCCGCCTCCGCGACGTCCATCACGTCCCCGAGCCGGCGCATCGAATTGTGGCCGAAGCTGGGACGGGCCGTGAGCGGATAGTTGACCAGCCCCGGGCTGGCCACCACGCCGATGGAGATACTATTGACGCGGATCTTATACGGCGCCCATTCCACGCTGAGCGACTTGCCGAGATTGACCTGCCCCGCACGCGCGGCGACCGTGTGGGGGATGCCCACGGCGGCCTTGTCCATGACGGTGGCCATGTTCACGACGCTGCCGGGATGTCCGCGATCGCGCCAATGCCGGCCGGCGGCCTGCATCATGTACCACGAACCGTAGAGGATGGTTTCCACCACCGCATGCCAGCCCTTGGGCGTGATATCGAACGCCGGAGCCGCAAACTGGCCGCCCGCGCTGTTGATCAGCACGTCCATCCGCCCATAGGCATCCCACACCTCGTCCATGAGGGCCGACACCTGCTCGGGATCGCGAACGGACATGGCCCGCATCGAACTCTCGATGCCCAGCTTGGCCAGATCCTTGCACAGCGCCTCCAGCTTGCCCGCATCGCGGCCGCAGCCGAAGATGGTCGCGCCCAAGCGCCCGAAGAGAACGCTGCACGCGCGACCGATGCCGCCGGCGGCGCCGGAGATGAGAACTACTTGACCCTTGAACAGGCCGTCGCGGAACACCGTGGGCCAGTTGAACAGTTCCTCGTTGCTGAGCGCCCTGTAAACATCCTCTTTTGACGCGGTCGAATCCGTCATGCCATCCCCCTGTCTAGTCGTGCCGATACCCATTGTCTCACAGCGATGTGATGGTTATTCCGAGGGCACGCCGCAGGCGTTGTGGGAAAATAGTACAATTCGCAAAGAGCGGCTGGAGGTTTAACGGCCGATTTCGACCGCCACCGACGCGAGTTCCTTCTCGTCATTAGGCAGCGCGTCTTGCCAGGGCCTGACAGCAGACCGAATCAACAAGAAATATGCTTTTCCTTTGCGTCCGTCGCGGTTAATTTTTTTCGTTGGGGAATTTCAATGAGCGCGAATTATGAAGTCAAGGGCGGCGTCGCCGTCATCACCCTGAACAACCCGCCGGTCAACGGCCTCGGCCATGCGACCCGCTCGGGCATTTTCGACGGTCTGAAAAAAGCCGTGGCCAGCAAAAAGGTCAAGGCGGTCGTGATCACCGGCGCGGGTAAAGCCTTTTCCGGCGGCGCCGACATCAAGGAATTCAACTCGCCCAAGATCTGGACCGAACCGACATTGCATACGATCCTCGCTGCGATCGAAGACGCCGACAAACCGGTCATCGCCGCGGTACACTCGATCGCCATGGGCGGAGGCCTCGAACTGGCGCTGGGCTGTCATTACCGCGTGGCGGCGCCGGGCGCGCAGATCGCGCTGCCCGAAGTGAAACTCGGCCTGCTGCCCGGCGCCGGCGGAACCCAGCGCCTGCCGCGCCTGGTCGGGGTGGAAACCGCGCTCAATATGATCGTTTCCGGCAATCCGGTAATGTCGGAAAAGCTCGCCGGCACCAAGCTCTTCGACCAACTGATCGACGGCGAGCTGATGACGGGGGCGATCGCCTTTGCCGACAAAGTGGCCGCTGCCCGGCCATTGCCCAGGGTCCGCGATATCAAGGTCGACTATCCCAACCACGAGGCTTTCTTCCAGTTCGCGCGCAATACCGTCGGAGCCATGGCGAAGAATTTTCCGGCGCCGCTGAAATGCACCGATTGCGTGGCCGCCGCCGCAAGCATGACATTCGAGGATGGGTTGAAGGTGGAGCGGGAGAATTTCCTCGCCCTGGAGCAAACCACGGAGAGCAAGGCGCTGCGCCATTTCTTCTTCGGCGAGCGCGCGGCGTCCAAGATCCCCGATGTGCCGGAGGACACACCCAGGCGACCGATCAAGTCGGCCGCAATCATCGGCGCCGGCACCATGGGCGGGGGCATTGCCATGAACTTCGCCAACGCCGGCATCCCGGTCACCGTGCTGGAGATGAAGCAGGAAGCGCTGGACAAAGGTCTGGCCACGGTGCGCAAGAATTACGAAAACACGATGAAGAAAGGCCGGCTGTCGCAGCAGAAGTTCGACCAGTGCATGGGCCTGATCAAGGGCACCCTCGCCTATGACGACATCAAGGACGCCGACATCGTGATCGAGGCGGTGTTCGAGGAGATGGAGGTGAAGGAGAAAGTATTCAAAAAACTGGACCAGGTGATGAAACCCGGCGCCATCCTCGCATCTAACACTTCGACCCTCGACCTCGACAAGATCGCCGCTTTCACTCAGCGGCCGCAGGACGTGATCGGCACGCATTTCTTCAGCCCGGCCAATGTGATGAAGCTGCTGGAAATCGTGCGCGGCGCCAAGACCGCCAAGGACGTGCTCGCCACCGCCATGGCGCTGTCGAAAAAAATCAGGAAAACCGGCGTGGTCTCGGGCGTGTGCGACGGTTTCATCGGCAACCGCATGGTCGAGCAGTATTCGCGCCAGGCAGGGTTTCTGCTCGAGGAAGGCTGCCTGCCGGAGCAGGTGGACCAGGCGATCGAGAAGATCGGTTTTGCCATGGGCCCGTTTCGCATGATCGACATGGCCGGCAACGACATCGGCTGGGCCATACGCAAGCGCCGCTATGTCGAGCGTCCGGACATGAAGTATTCCAAGACCGCGGACTTGCTGTGCGAGATGGGCCGCTTCG
>Ga0082335_1005821_pt1 | contig 16591 bp, 15 predicted proteins | sample Subgrocontami58m_FD_72375 | JGI IMG/M metagenome (GOLD analysis project Ga0082335, IMG submission 72375) | Subsurface groundwater microbial communities from S. Glens Falls, New York, USA - GMW37 contaminated, 5.8 m (SPADES assembly) (version 2) ... | reverse complement strand
CGCCACTGCCCGTCAATTCTGAGGTCAAAAGCGCCGCCTGTTTGGCATGTCCGGCATACCGTTGCCGTAGTGAAACGGCAATAAAAAAGGTACGCCATTCATGGCAGCAGACACCGGTTATATCAGGGACGCCGCTTAGCTCCAACTGGTTATGCAGCATGGCACTGCGGACCAGGGAATAGTACAGCGAAGTCTCATTGGGCGGCCTGCCTGGCGGTGAACCGAGAATGATCGGATTATTCCGGAAATAGACCCTTTCAACTTCAATGATCGGGCCCGGTCTGGCACCGCTGGCATAATAGCCCGTAAACTCTCCGAAGGGCCCCTCGATCTTGGTGTCGCCTGGCTTGCACCAGCCCACAATGACCATTTCACTGTCTGCCGGTATGGGCAAGCCAGTTATTTCTTCTTTGATCACTTCCTGAGCACTGCCCTGTATGGCACCCAGATAATTATATTCCGTACCGGGTGGACATTCCTGGCTGGCAACAATGAATAGAAGCGGATGATGCCCCACGGACAATGCAATGGGGCAAGGTTTCCCCTGGGCATGATGCTTTTCCAAGTGGAGGCGCGCGTGCCTTCCTGGCGCCAGATACAGACCAAGGTGTTTCTTGTCATGAATCATCACACGATAGGTGCCGATATTGACTTCTCCGGTATCGGGGTCGTGCGTAATCATGGCATCGCCTGTGCCGATATACCGACCGCCGTCTTTTTCGTGCCACAGGGGGACGGGAAATTTGAATACGTCAACGTCATCTTTTTCCTGAATATTCTCAAGAACAGGCCCACCCGCCACGGTTACGGGGGCGAACTTGTCAATATTTGCATCCCATTCGCGCACTTTTCCGCGCAGGATCTGCAGTTGCTCCCTGTACGTTTTGGCCACCGGCACATTCAATACGGAGGCAACCCGCCCCTGCGTCCGGATCGAACTGGTCAGCACACGGAACCCTTCCGGATATCCTTTTATTTTGTCGAATAAGAGCGCCGGCGCATCGTCTTTTTTCCAGTTGCAGGTCGTAAGATAGGCAATGTCCAAGTTCCAATCCGCACCTGTATACTCCTTCAAATCACCCGCCTGGGCAGTTTTTTCCAACCATGACCTCAGATCTGCCATAATGATCCCTCTCCTCGAAATCTACTTTTCTACTCGATAGGACGGCTTCGTCCTGTTCCGCAGCCTCAGGATAAAATCTATCACCTCCTGATCGGACCGATATCTCGACTGGTCGTAGCCATCGTAATGGACAATTTCATCCAGACCCCGCCGATAGGAAGGCGCCGGCTCGTAGGCCCGGTAGCCGATCGGAATGATGACATATATCCTGAATATTTCCGGAATGCCGAGTAGGTCCTTCAAGCCCCGCTCCAGCGGGCGAGTGACACTTGCCCATTGGGAGCCGAGCCCCAATGCCGCCGCCGCCAGGTGCATGATTTGGCATGTGTTGCCTAAATTCATGTAAAAGGTGGCGCTTTCCCCAGAGGTAAAATGGGTATTGATCATCGTCGCCATATAGGTCCGCGGGTCTCCGCAGACAATGATCAGAACGGGTGGATCTTTAATATTCTGGCTATGACGCTCATTATACCCCGGATGTCTCAATTCCTCGACACGGGTTGATTCCGTTACATACATCCCGTCTTTATACTCTTCAATCAAATTGGCAATTTGTGCCTTCAATTCCGGCTTTCTGACCACCACGAATTCCCAGGGTTGGCCGTTGGCCCCAGACATGGCCCAACGGCCTGCTTCCAGGATATTTGCCACGTATTTATCCGGAATAGGATCGGTCTTAAAACGCCGTATGCTGCGCCTTTTTTTTACCAGCTCCTCAAAACCATCAATGTCCATTGCTGCTCCTTTCTGGCATTTTTCTAAGAAACATACAACGCCTCCTCTTTTCTCAGATCTTTAATGAAATCAACAACTCCCTCGTCAGAACGATATTTGGAAAGATCATACGTCTCATCATGCATGATCTCCCGGAGACCCCGACGCGTCTGTTCTCGAGGTTCGCCAGCGGCATACCCCACAGGTACCACTGCATATATTCTGAATATCTCCGGGATTCCCAATAGCTTTTTTAAGGGAGCCTCAGCAACCAGACCTATGCTCACCCATTGCGCCCCCAGGCCAAGTGCTGCCGTGGCGAGCTGCATATTTTGGACGACATTTCCAACGTTCATGTGAAAGATTTCCTGTTCGCTGGGATAATAATGGGTGGCCATGGACGTCGCCTGATAAGTCCTCTGATCGCTGCACACGACGATTATGACCGGCGCCTCTCCAAATACGGGTGCAGCGATAACGGGACGGTCCGCTATGGAATGCCTTACCCCGGCTATCCTGGTCTGTTCGATGACGTGTTCTCTTTCCTGCTGTTCAGAAACAATGGCACCGATTCGGGCACGCGTTTCCAGCTTCCTGACAATCACGGCCTCGCAGGGTTGCCCGTTGGCGCTGGTCATCGCCCACCTTCCCGCTTCCACAATCATCTCGATATGGGCGTCCGGGACAGGATCAGGTTTAAATCTGCGGACACTCCTCCTTTTGCTTACTAACTCAAGAAAATCTTCGATTTTCATCATATCTGATCCTCCTCCTGCGTAAATAAACTTCGGTGATTTTCAGCAACTTCTCACCCACGGCGCAATAGTCTCCCTTGACGATGAACTCCGCATTTTCCTCATTATCCTTTGTCCAGTGCCCCAGATTATAGCCAAACCATGGCGACTTCAACTTCAGCGGCCCTAACCCCGGTTCCTTCCGCAGCTCCTATGCCCCCGCTCCATGCATTCCTTTTTCGGAAGCAAAGTGAGTGGATAAGGCCATTTCAGCGTGGTGTCGATCATCACTGCGGAGCCTCACCAAAGGCATGAGTTCGGTCTCCTTGATAATCGGCCGGGAGATTCTCACGAGCTTTCCCTTCCGCTCCAAGGCCTCGATCAATTCCCTCAAACCCCGGTGATACACATGTGCCATCTCTCTCCCCCTTATAGCCCCTTCGCGCGGTCACTTAAACAAGGCTATGCCTTTCCGAGCACCGGGCCCCATTTGTCCATTACCTTTTGCTTGAGCTGCGGATTCAAATACACATCAGCATGCCAGGAGGTATCCCATTCTATAGGCCGACAAGCGTCAATGACCGCTTTTGACATGTAGGTGGCTTTCAAGGCATCCATGCCATAGTCGGTCTTTTGCACGCCGGCGGGATCTTGCATGGTCAAATGGCTGGCCCAGCACTCCTCCAAAATCTGCACGGCTCTCTTTGGTTCGGTTCGGCAAGCCACAGCCCATAGCACGTCCTTTATATTCGCTGGATCGATGTCGGCATCCACAACAATCACATAAGCCAACCCATAGGCCCCCGCGTGACATTGGGAGGCTATCAAACCGGCCTGCCGGGAATGGCCGGCATAAAGGTTTTTAATGGACACGACAATCAGGCGGCCTTTACAAAATGCAGCCACACCCTGTATCTCGCGCACTCCCGCCAATTCCATCTGGAGCCAGACCAAAGCTCCCTGCTGCCAGAGGACCGCCAATTCTTCTTTGCCCGGCGGCCGAAATTCACTTCCCATGCAAAACGTCAGTATAGGATCGTCCCGGTGATAAAGGGCGGTCACCCGGACCACGGGGAACTCCTTTTCCTGGCTCCAGCCGGACCACTCGGCAAAGGGTCCCTCCAGTCTTTTTTCCCCGGGCAGAATTTCTCCCTCGAAGGCTATCTCCGCATGACTGGGGATGGGCAGGCCAGTCATCCGGCCCATAATTACCTCCTCCGGCTGACCCTTGAGCCACCCGGCATAATCCAGTTCGCTGACGCCATCGCCGTGAGTGAGGTGGGTGGTGGACGCATGGAAGAGCCCGGGGTCGATACCAACAACCGTGACTACCGGGCAGGGCTTGTTCATCTTGTTGTACTTATCCATGATGATGCGGCCATCTTTGCCCTCGGAACTGTGGATGCCCGCGGTGGATTTATCATGCAGCTGCATGCGATACGTGCCCAGGTTCACCCGGTCCGTGTCCGGATCACGCATAATGACCGTATGTCCCGTCCCGATATAACGAGGCTCACCTTCGTATCTCCTCGGTATCGGAAAACGCAACAGATCCACATCCTTGCCGAAGAACACATTCTCCATGATGGGCCCGTCGGAAACTTCCCGAGGGGGCACCGGCTTAAATGTCTTCAGCCTGTCCTTCCAGGCCCGCGTCAGGGGCGTGCCCTGGGTGTGTTCGCATTGCCAGCTGCCAGTGATAAAAAAAGTCTTTGCCCGTTCTTTCACCAGACTGGCCAGCACCCGATATCCTTGGGGATACCCCGGGAATCTATCAAATAGCACCATGTCGGGTGTGATGTTACAGATAAGCGCCGCTTCCAGGTCCCATTCGGCACCCTCCACCCTGTGCAACCCGCCTATCTCATCTACCTGATTGATCCATTCCCTCAAGTCTTTGTAAGCCATTAATTACCCCTCCCTTACTTCCCCGCTTGATGACTTGGCAAAGATCGGCATGTTGCGTAACCGGCACCTACCCCATATCGGGAACACCCCCTTGGACATGCGGGGATAGACTGGAGCAAGATGGGCTACCGTGTTCCAGTAGTGCCCATCCGGCAATTCGGGCGTACACTAGTTTTTCCGACGGGGAAGTACATTCTGCCTCGTCTAAAGACGGTGCAGGCTGCTCTGACGGCCAGCACCGTCTTCACAGAAAGCGGAACATCGAAATGATATCCCTGCTTTCTTAACTTTGATGTCAAACTTCCTGCTTCTTAATGCTTTTAAATATAGGATCGTCGAACACCTTGCCCAATGTTCCACCGGTACCGACCAACATATGTTTTGAGACAGAATAGTTTGCTATGAACGCCACCTCCATAATCTCTTCTTCCGTCGCCCCTGCGGCTTTGGCATTGCAACATTGCTGCAACAAGCCGCCCCATTCGCCGATCATCATATAGCAGCCGGCGATGACGAGGTACCTTGTCTTCGGATCTAAAATCCCCCTGTCTACCAATTGGGTCAGTGCACTATGGGCGAAAGTGGAAATCATCTCCGGTTTTTTTGCTGCATAGAGATCAAGGTTGCTGGGTATGGCCGGATCTGTAAACCCGGGCCTCTGGGCATGCCAGGACTTCCTCATCTCATCGCCCGTTTTTGCCTTTTTCATTGCCTCTGCGACGTGAACCTCTTCCGGTCTTGCCATTTTTCTATTCTCCTTTCTGATTATCTTGAATGTTCATCTTCAGCGTGTAATATGTTTTACAGTAACCCGCTCAACCTCTCCGGCTTCCCGACAGGACATTTCATGATACATTGGCCGCAGTAGTCGCCTCTGCTGATGACCAATGTCTCCATAACCTGATTGGGATCTCTTTCCTTAAGCGCTGACACTATTTCCGCATACCCTAGTTGTTCCGGCATGGGGATATCCTTCAGGCCCATAGCCTTCGTGCTTAACCCCATCGATCCCCACATGCAGCGAAAGCGATCGAATTTGGCAACCTCAAAGCTCCGGCCACCGATCACGACCCGCTCCAGATCGGCTCCGATCGCCTTGGTAGGACAGGCTGAAACGCAAAGCGGGGCTCCGTCGCCGAGTTTCTTGCATTTTTCCACATCGCACAACCTGGGCCCCTCATACAGGGGATCCGGTTCCAGCTCGGCGTTGGTGATAATGGCACCGCACCGGACCCTGGGTCCCACGTCCGGCATCAACGCCAGTCCGCTGTAACCCAGCTCGCCCAAGCCTGCCGCCACCGCGGCGTGAATATTGGAGAATTCCATGATGGAGCCCCGGGCGTCAAAGGTAGACGCAGACATGACGGGCACGGCAATGTACCCTTCATCTTCCAGAAGCCTGCAAACGAGAAGTGCGGTCCGGTCGATGAAGTGCAGGCTCGGCAAGCCAAAGCCATGCCACAGATAGGAGTATATGGCGTGTCTCGGTCCCCTGTGATAGGCTATCTGATTGGCAAGTTGCACACCCACGCCGAGTTTCATTCCCAGGGAGATCACGCTCCTGGCGCCGGGCAGGAAATCTGCCGGCCGGATCCATTCTGGCTCCCCTTGCAGTGACTCCGCCGGAGCCACATTCACATAATTAAGCTTGTTGGTCAGGGCCAGCTCTTTCACCATCTCCGTTAATGTCATACCTTAAACCTCCTTGATAGATCAGGCTTCAACTCCCGATCCACTAATTCACCGATCTCTTTGGGTAATCCCACCGGGCAGACGAATAAACACCCGGCACATCCATGCCCGCGCCTGTAGACTTGCCGTTCCAATTCATACTTGGCTTCCAGCTCAAAAAGTGGGTTCCGGCCGTCATCGGCATAGGTGTCCTTGACATGGTCCGTATCCACAATGTGGTTATGCACACTGGCGCAGGCGTGGAAATTCAGATCGGCGTATTCCATCCTTACACCCCCGATGACCACCTCTTTTGTCTTTTTGCGGGAATAGGCATGCATGGGACAATACTTGATGCAGAGAGGTGTGCCCTGACCCAGGGCCTTGCATTTTTCCACATCGCACAGCTTCGGGCCCGAGTACATGGGATCCGGATCGAGATCGGCGGTGGTGATGACGGAAACGAAGCGCTGCCTCGGCCCATTCTGGGGAGTCAGGCAAAGCCCTATCCACCCGAACTCGCCGATACCGGCCGCCACAGCCGCGTGCCTGTTGGAAAATTGGGCGACATAGTCCCGGGAAGATCCTACGCCGCTCGCGGCGATGGGCAAGGCTATATGGCCTTCTTTTTCCAGCAGTTGTGCTACAAGGAAAGCCGTCCTGTCCATGAAAAACATGTTGAGCAACCCGTAGCCGAAAAACCGGTAAGCAAAGGACGTATGCCGGAGTTCCCGGTGGACAAAACCTCGGATCATCGTGAGCAGTGAACCTTTGGAGAGTTTAATGCTCATGGACACCACGGAGCGCGCACCCGGCAGTAAATCAGTCGGCTTGTGGCCTTCCGGGGCGTTGATAAATCTGTCGACCGGTGCTATACCCACATAGTCCAAACCGCTCTGCCGTGCCAAATCTTTTATTTCTTGAGTGAGATTCATCTTTCTTCCTCTATTATGGCAGGGACATCATCTATCCTTACCCCTTGCCATCGAACTGCACGACCAGGTCCTTGATCAAGGGATAGTTCGATACCGGCTCCAGGAGCATCTCCTCTGTGGACAGCGTGTCGCAGGCAAGCACATTCTTCTTGTTCAGCCTGACGATGCAGGCCGCGCACATCTGCTTGCACCGGCACGATTCCCGGAAGGCAAGGCTGCCGTCCACCTTCCGGTATATGTACCTGATCGTGTCCAGCACCGTCAAATACTTCCAGCCCTCGGCAGGCACCTGGTATGTCTCGTACCGCGGCTCCTTATCAACCGTCGGATCAAACCTGTATATCGTTACCTTCGCTTCCTCAGCCATGGCTCTCCTCCGCTCCTTCCTCACTCGGCGGCTCCAGCTTGTGCATCACCGGCACGGCCGTCCTGAATTCCGCCTCGCTTCCCCTGTTCTTCACGATGATGTTCTTCAGCCACTCCCGATTGTTCGCCTCGGGGAAATCACTTCGATAGTGCGCCCGCCGGCTCTCTTTCCTCATCATGGCCGACAAAATCGCCAACTCCGCAACGGTCGCCATATTCTCCGCCTCCAGGGCGTCCACGAATTCCACATTGAAGCAGCGGGACCCATTGGGAACGGACAAACGGGGCAAATCGTTCTCCTTGATGTCCCGTATCGCCTTGAGGCCCTCCTCCAAACCGGCCTGATCACGAATCAAACCGCATTTCTCCCACATGATGTCCTTTATCTTTTCCTTGACCTCGTCACCTCTCACGCCTTCGCGCCGCGAAAACAGCGATTCCAGCCTTTTCTTTTCCGCGACAACCTCCTCTTCACCCACCGGCAGCCAGTCCAGCTCTCTTGCCCTCGCCGCCGCCTGTTTGCCCGTGACATACCCCATGGTCAGGCACCAACAGATGGCCGGTCCAGCGTCTATCCGTTCCGCCCCATCCATACCGGCGGCATTCTCACCGGCCGCCGCCAGCCGGGGCAGGGTCGTCTCGCAGTCCTCGTTTACCCTGATACCCCCGACGGTATAGTGCATTGCCGGCCCCACCTCAAAGGCATCCCTGGTCAGATCAACACCCGCCAGCTTTGCCTGGCTTAAGAACCGGGGATTAAATATCTTCAAATTTTCCTCTATCATGTTGGCGGGGAGGTGACTTATGCTGATGTAGGCGCCTCCGCTGGGGCTTCCCCGGCCCGCTTTGTTTTCCAGGTAAATCGCTCGCGAAGTGGGGTCCCGGAGCCCCCATCCCTTGCTCAGGGGCAGGTACTTCTCCAGGAACTCCTCGCCCTGGATGTTGTACAATTTCGCGCGCAGGAAATAGCGGATGCCAGCGGAAGAAATGTATTGCCGGCCCGGCGGTCCGTAGGTGTGGTACGGAAAGGATTGGTGGAACTCCATGTCCATCAGTTCGGCACCCGCCTTATAGGCCAGTGCCAGGCCGTCACCCGTGGCACCGGAGGGCATGTCCGTGTGCCGAAACATCTGGCCGGATCCGCCGGTTGCGAGAATAGTCGTTTTGCCACGCAATACCATGATACTGCCGTCTCTGATCGATATGCCGATCGCTCCGGCAACCTGCCCATCGGACAGGAGCAGTTTTGTGACAAAAAAGTCCTCCAGGGGCTTTATTTTCTGGCGCTTGAACTCCGCCCGCAAGGCTTTCCGCCATTGCAGTCCACCGCCCACGGCATTCAGTGATCTCGGATAGGTGGAACCTGGTCCCAGGTATTGTACAAACCGGCCATCCTTTGTCTTGGCAAACGTGGCGCCCCACTTTTCCATCTTCACAACTTCGCTGCTAGCCAAATTAACGAGTCGCTCCACGAGCTTCTGGTTATTGAGAAAGGCCCCTCCTTTAAGAACATCATTAAAGAATATATCCGGATTATCCCTGGGGTCCGCATGCCCCAGTGGCGCCTGCACACCGCTTCCCGCCATGACCGTGGTTCCACTGCGTCCCATCGCACCCTTGCTCACGGCCAAGACTTTTACGCCTTCGGTATGCGCCTCTATGGCTGCTTTTGCTCCTGCCGCTTCCGTGCCGATGATTAGCACATCAACTTTTAATTCATTGATATCCATGGCTTACATCACCTCCTCCATAATTTCTGACGTTTGCAGATAATAATCTCACCAAAATATGCACGTTTGTTGGCACTCTGTCTGATCTCGTTTCAAAGAATGCAATGACACAACTTTCTGATAGGGAAACAGACAACGCCGCTCACTCTGAACTTCATGTGTGTCACATTAGGTTCTATCATGCCAATTGTCAATAATTATTTTTATAAATAAATATTATAATATATGTTTATTTTATGGTCATTATTTTTGTTGTCGCTTACACCGCAATCCTAGATCTATCAAAAACCGGCAAACATCTTGTTCATCTGGCGAAGAACCTCATCTTTTAGACATGACTACAGCCTCATCATCACCAGAAGCATAGGTTGTCCTTCCGGAAATAATTATCATCTCTTCAATAAATGGTCGGTAGGTGCGTCCAGCAGCGCTATTTACTTCTTCTGCCGTACTGCAGGGCGCCACCGCCATCACCTCACCGGTTCTGGAATTTGTTACCGGCATGTGCCTGGCGGTCTTCGATTCATGCCACTCGTTATTCACGCAGTACTTTAATCGTCTCGGGTTCACCATCTCCCCATTATCCTGCTACCGTGCCTATGTTATTTTCAGCAACTTTTTTCCCACGGCGCGATAATCCCCCTTGACGATGAACTCCGCATTCTCCTCGTCATCCTTTGTCCAGTGCCCCAGATTATAGCCGTACCAGGGCGACTTCAGCTTTAACGGCCCTAACTTCAACTCATTCCACAGTTCCTGCGCCCGCTCCATATACTCCCGCTTCGGCAACGACGTGGGCGGATAAGGCCACTTTAATGTCGCATCGATCATGACGGCAGACGAGCCCAACCCCTCGGGATAGCGCTGTTCTTCACGATCGGCCCCCGGCCGGTAGGCCGAATAGTCAAGCCCTGCGGAGCGGCCGCGGATCACATGCATGTCGCGATGGGGCTGCATCCGGAAGGTCATCGCCCAGTTCACCGCGTCCGGGTCCCGCGCATCGATGTCCTCATCCACAGCAATGTACATCTTGCCGTTGTCGGCGCAAAAGGCATTGGCCGCGCCCAGGGCCTGCCATACCTCGCTGGGATTCCATTTTTTCATCCGGATGATGCAAATCTGCCGACCTCCCCCCGACTCTGGCCATACCACTTCCAGGATTCCCGGAATGTTGCAGTCGTAACGCAGGTGCTTGTAGTACGACCCTTCCATGCCGATCTGTACGCTCTTGCTGCTCTCGCTGGGGGGAAACTGGCTCAGATAGACGCTATGGATCGGCCGCTTCCGGTGCGTGATCGCCGTCACTTTCATGTAGTAAAATCTTTTCTTTGCCGCTATGCACATATAACCAGTATATTCCCCAAAGGAGGCGCTCCCCACCTTTCTCTCGACGGATACTTCTCCTTCGATGACGATCTCCGCATGCGCGGGGACTTCCAGGTCCACCGTCCGGCATCTCACCACTTCCACCGGCGCCCCCTGAAGGCCGCCGGCAATATCCAGTTCATCCGTTCCGTAGGGGATATTGGCCACCGACGCATAAGCAATGCTCGGCGGCGCCCCCACCACGATCGCCGCCGGCATGGGCACGCCCTTCTCCTGGCACTTCATCCAGTGGATCTCCCCATGATGAGTCGGCCCGATCGCCAGGCCAATGATATTCCGATCGATCAACATGCCGCTGTAACAGCCGATATTCTGGGTACCCGTCTCAATATCCTTGGTAACGACGTGGGAGGCGGTAGTGCGGATGACGCCGGTGAAGCCGGGCGTGTTTACGGGCACGGGCAGGGCGTCCAATCCCACTTCCTCCAGTTCCTCCCCCAAGTGCACCTCCTCCTGGCAGGGAGCGGCATCAACACGTACCGGTTTCTGCGGATTCAGCTGGGCCTGGACCCATTTTTCAGTGATCTCGTCCACTTCGCAACCCAGCCCAATGGCGTATATTTCCCGCGATCCGGCCAAGCAGGCCACGGCCACCGAGGCATCATATTTCCTCCCCGTGACGCTGACGACATTATCGAACAGGAATCCTTTCCTCTCTTCTTCCGGCAAACCCCGGAATTGCAGTCTCACCAAGGGCATGAGCTCGGTCTCTCTGGTAACCGGGACGGAAACCCGCACCAGTTTTCCCTTCCGCTCCAGGGCCGCGATCAAGTCCCTCAACCCTTGGTGATATGAATTTGACATTTTCATCTCCTTCTCTGTTTAATCTTCCGCACAAACTGCCACAATTATTGTCAGGTCATTTTAGTAATGGTCCGTAGATTTCCTTGGCCTGCTTTTTATGCTCTTCCAGCTTGAGGTACGCATCCCCGGCATTGATATCAATGTATTGTTTGTTCGGATCTCGTCGTGACTCCGGTTCCAGGAAGTCCTGGGGTACGTCCTTGCGGGCCGTCGACATGAAAGTTGATTTGCTCCACGTTGTTAATCCTTCCTTTGTCATCAGCCAATTAACAAAGACTTTAGAAGCGTTAGGATGTGGAGCTTTATCAAGATAGGCCAGGCAGCCTGTGCCGCTCAGGAATAATCCTTCTGCAGGAGGGACCCATTCTATAGGCGCCCCGTTTTTCCTAAATTCGCCAAAGACTTCCTCGGAAATGGCCAGGGCAATGCCATACTTCCCCCTGGTTAACCATTCTATCGGCAGACGCTTGTCTCGGTAAACCATAGGCTCCTGCTTAACCAACTGACGGTGAAAATCGAGACCAACCGTAGGAGCAGCCGCTCGAAACCAGTCAAATCCGGTACCGTTGACGGTAGGATCATACATAACTATCTTTCCTTGCCACTTGGGTTTGAGTAGGTCTTTATACCCTTTGATTTCACCAGGATTAACGAAGTTAGTGTTGATGGCTATCGTATTGACCACCGCTGGTCCGTAAACAAGAACATAGGTCTCTTCTTTATCGGAAAAAGGGACGATACAATTGGATAGAAGATTTCTCATCCCAAATCCCTCCTACTTCCCCTTGTGATCAGCTCTCTCGCGATAAAAGGTTACTTTAATAATGGGGCATAGATTTCTTTGGCCAATTTCATGGAAGCCGCAACTTTCAGTTTCATTTCTTCATTGCAAAGATCTACATACTGCAGGTTGGGATCACGTATTGATTTTGGAGGGAGGAAGTCGGTGGGTACGTCTTTGCGGGCCGTCATCCACTGCGTTGTCCGGCTCCAGGCTGTGAGGCCCTCTTTCGACAATAGCCAATTAACAAAAACTTTAGCCGCATTAGGGTGCGGGGCCTTGTCAAAATATGCTATCGACCCGGAAGGGGAAATAAACTCTCCTTCGGCGGGGGTGATCCAGTCGACCGGCGCCCCCAGTCTCTGAAATTCGGCGACTTCCCCTTTATAAGGCGACAGGGCAATAGGATATTTGCCTCTGGCCAACCATTCTACCTGCTGCCGTAAGTCCCTTGTGACCATGGGTTCCTGCTTGACAAGCCGGCGATGAAAATCGGCGCCCATCATATTCATGGTCGCGAAGAACCATTCCGAGGCGGTACCTGTTATGGTGGGATCATTAAGAACTATCTTGCCTTTCCATTTTTGGTTGAGGAAGTCGGTATAACCCTTGATTTCACCGGGTTTGACTAAAGAAGTGTTAATGGCCAGCGAATTACCTACGGCTTGCGCGTGAGCAATTATGTACATATCCTTGTCAATAAAGGGAAGCTCATTGCCAAAATATGCCCTTCTGTCCGCAACCTCCGGCAAGAGGAGTAGCGGCTTAAAAGGAGCCAAAGCACCGGCAGGCTTTAAGGAAGTCAGCATACTGCCCGGCCCGGAAAGATACAAATCCACGGCATATACACCCGCATTTCTTTCCGCCAAGAGTTTTGTAACAGAATCCGCGCCCCTACCCGTAAGGAATTCTATATCTATGCCGTACTTCTCTTTGAATGGTTTTTTCAGCGCGGTTTGAAGGTCAGCTCCCCAAACAATGGAGATAACAACCTTGCCTTCACTTTTCGCAGCGGCAAGTGTTTTGTCCCATTCCGCCTGCCAAGGGGGCTTTGCCGGGTTTTCCGCGGTGATGGCCGGCGTGGTCCAGCCGAAAGCTATCGTACCTATCAAAATTAACAGGATATAGTTGCTGAGCGATCTTTTCATCTTTGTCTCCTCCTAATATCCCTGCCTTAACTCGGTATCTTAGACTTCCTTCCCATCGTCATGCTTCCTGTTTTTTTATACTTTGAAATATCGGGTCGGCAAACACCTTGTCCAATGTCCCCCCCGTACCTACCAGCATGTGTTTTGATACGGAATAATTAGCAATAAAGGCCACTTCCATGATTTCCTCTTCCGTTGCTCCCGCCGCCTTGGCGTTGCAACATTGCTGCAACAATCCACCCCATTCGCCTTCCATCATGTAACAGCCGATGATGACCAAGTATCTTGTCTTCGGATCCAGGATTCCTTAATCCACCACATGAATAAGCGCACTGTAGGCACAGGTGGAAAAAATTTCCGGTTTTTCGCCGCATAGAGGTCCAAGTTGCCCGGCTTATCGGGGTCTTTAAATCCAGCTTTTGCACATGCCAGAAATTCCTCATTCCATTGCCTGTTTTTTCGCATCTTTCATCGCCTTTAATACGTGAAGCTATTCGGGCCTTGCCATCCTTTTATTCTTCCATTCAGAAGAATTATTGACTTCCGAGTCTTGGCTTATGCCAGGCCATCACCATATTCCTTCTTCCTTGCCTTGCCGTCAAATTGAACTACCAGGTCCTTGATCAATGGATAATTCGCTACTGGCTCTATTAACATTTCCTTTGTAGACAGTGTGTCGCAGGCCAGCACACTTTTTTTGTTCAGCATAACCATGCAGGCGGCGCACAACTGTTTACAGCGGCAAGATTCCCGGAAGGAAAGACCACTGTCTATTTTCTTATAAATGAATCTAATCGTATCGAGCACCGTTAAATCCTTCCAACCTTCCGGCGGTACCGTGAATGTTTCATACCTCGGGGTACTGTCCACCGTTGGGTCAAACCTGAAGATGGTTACTTTCGCTTCCTCAACCATGGCTCTCCTCCGCTCCCTCTTCCTTCGGCGGCTCCAGTTTATATATCACCGGTCTGGCCGTTTTGAATGCCACTTGATTTTCAGATTTCTGGGCGATGATGTTTTTTAACCACTCTTGGTTGTCGGCATTCGGAAAATCGCTGCGGAAGTGAGCACGTCGGCTTTCCTGCCTCATTAAGGCAGCGGAGATCGTCAACTCGGCCAGCGGGACCATATTTTCCACTTCCAGCGCATCCACAAAGCCCACGTTGAAACAGCGGGAAGACCCATGAACAGAAAGGCGCGGCAAGTCATGCTCCTTGATATCCCTGATAGCTTTTAGCCCTTCCTCCATGCCGGCCTTGTCCCGCAACAAACCGCACTTCTCCCACATGATGTCTTTTATCTTTTCCTTTATCTCATCTCCGGTAATGCCTTCCCGGCGTGAGAAAAGCGCTTCCAGCCTTTGCCGTTCCTGTTCTACCTCCCTTTGATCGATGGGCAGCCAGTCGAGATCTTTCGCTCGTGCCGCTGCTTCTTTGCCTGTGATATAGCCCATGGTCAGGCACCAGCAGATGGCGGGACCGGCATCTATCCGCTCCGCTCCGTCCATCCCCGCTGCGTTTTCGCCCGCCGCTAGCAAGCGGGGCAGAGTCGTTTCACATTGATCGTTTACTCTGACCCCCCCTAGAGTATAATGGATGGCCGGACCTATTTCGAAGGCCTCCCTCGACAAGTCGACGCCGGCCTGATTGATCTTGCCAAAAAACCTAGGCTTTTGGGTTCTTAAGGTATCTTCTATCAGGTTGGCCGGCAGGTGACTGACACTGAGATAGGCGCCGCCGCTGGGGGTACCCCGGCCTGCTTTGTTTTCCAGAAAAATCGCCCGGGAAGTAGGGTCCCTGAGTCCCCATCCTTTGCTTAAGGGTAAGTATTTGTCCAGGAATTCCTCCCCCTGGCTGTTGAATATCTTCCCCCGGAGGTAGTAGCGCAAACCGGCAGAGGAAATATATTGCCGGCCGGGCGGTCCATAGGTATGATAAGGAAAGGCCTGGTGAAACTCCATGTCCATTACTTCTGCGCCGGCGTTGAAGGCCAGCGCGATACCATCTCCCGTGGCGCCAGAAGGTGTATCCGTGTGACGAAAGAGCTGCCCGCAACCGCCCGTCGCGAGGATTGTGGTCTTGCCGCGTAAGACCATCAGCCTGCCGTCACGAATCGATATGCCCACGGCGCCGGCAACCTCACCTTTTGACATCAGCAACTTGGTTACAAAGAAATCCTCCAAGGGGGTTATGCCCTGACGTTTAAATTCCGCCCGCAGGGCTTTCCGCCATTGCATCCCACCCCCCATCGCGTTGAGCGAGCGGGGATACGTTGAGCCAGGACCCAGGAATTGCACATACTTGCCATCCTTCGTCTTGGCAAAGGAGGCACCCCATTTTTCCATCTTGACTACTTCGCTGTTCGCTAAGCCAATGAGTCGTTCCACCAGTTTCTGGTTGTTAAGAAAAGCCCCTCCCCGCAACACATCCTCAAAAAACACATCTGCATTATCACGCGCATCTGCGTGGCCCAAGGGAGCTTGCACACCAGAACCGGCCATAACTGTCGCCCCGCTGCGTCCCATCGCTCCCTTGCTCACAACTAGCACGGTTGCGCCCTCGGCATGCGCCTCTATAGCGGCTTTTGCTCCAGCGGCTTCCGTACCGATGATTAATACATCAACTGTCAATTCGGCGTTATCCATCTGGTTCATCGTTTCTCCTGAAATCTCTCAAAATTTATGCTAATAACCCGCTCTCCTAAATGCTTACCGGGCAACGCTCATTTTTAAGTAAGGTATTTACCGCCTCGGAGCTTCCTATCGGACACTCCATGATGCACTGGCCACAGTAGTCGCCTCTGCTGATGACGATCAGTTCCTGTGCCTGGCTGGGTTCCCGCTGTTTAAGGGCCTCATTGATCTCGGCATAACCTATCTTGTCCGGCATGGGGATGTCCTTCATTCCCAAAGAATTCTTGCTCAGCCCCATAGAACCCCACATACACCGGAAGCGATCGAATTTCGCCACTTCAAAGCTTCGGCCGCCGATCTTCACCACCTCACCTTCAGAACCTATGGCCTTGGTGGGACACACAGCAGCGCAAACTGGCTGCCCGTTGCCCAGCTCTTTACACTTCTCCACATCGCACAGGCGCGGGCCCTCATAGACAGGGTCGGGTTCCAGAACGGCATTCGTGATGATGGAACCGTACCTGGCCCGGGGACCAACTTTCGGCGTCAAAGCCAAGCCGCTCCAGCCAAGTTCCCCCAAACCGGCAGCCACGGCCGCATGAATATTGGAGAATTCACTGATCGAGCTACGGGTGTCGAAGGTGGATGCGGACATAGTC
>Ga0082335_1005819_pt1 | contig 16598 bp, 12 predicted proteins | sample Subgrocontami58m_FD_72375 | JGI IMG/M metagenome (GOLD analysis project Ga0082335, IMG submission 72375) | Subsurface groundwater microbial communities from S. Glens Falls, New York, USA - GMW37 contaminated, 5.8 m (SPADES assembly) (version 2) ... | reverse complement strand
TCCTACAGCATCGACCACACCGCGCTCACCTTCGTCTTCGATCCCGAGGGACGGCTGCGGCTTGCCTGGGGACACCGGCAGAGCGCGGAGCAGTACATCGCGGATCTGCGCAAGCTGATGGCGGCGGGCGGCTGACGCGCGCAGCCGCGGGGAGATTGGGATGTCGCCGCGCTCGACCGCTCGGCGCGCCGGCGCGCATTGCTACTCGGGCCGGACGTCACGGAGGAGCCCGATCAACTGCGGCAAGCCGATCAGCTCGATATTCCGCCCTTCTGCGAATGCGGTGGCCTCCTGCGTGAACTCCCCCGAGGTCACGACGAACCCGCCGCTTGCTCCGGTCGCGGCCATGACGCCGTAGAGCTCGCGTACCGTGGGGGCGTCGACCCGGTTGGCGCGCCACCGCTTGCACTGAACCAGGTACCTGTCCGATCCGGCGGAGAGCTCCAGGTCGACCCCGCCATCGGCGCCATATCCGCCCGTTTCGCGCACCCTGAAGCCCTTGCGGCGGAACACCTCACCGACGAACATCTCGAATTCGCGCCACGTCATGTCGCGAATCATCCGCGCCTCGTCCGCGCTGACCACACGCTTGAAGACGCGAACTCTCGCGATTCGCCTGTAGGCCGAGACAGCCGACCCGGAGAGAAAGACGATCGGCAGGACGTACTGGCCGATTTCGGCGAGGGTCTTCAGCATCACTCGCGTCGTGTAGCCGCCGAGGCCGGGCAAGTCCTTCGGTGCGACGAGGTCGATTGCGGCGGCCCAGTGAAGCGCGGGAAACGCAATTGCGGCGAGCACCACACCGACCCACCACGGAAGCGACGCCGTAATGCCGGCAATGTCTTCCAGAACGCTGGAGGTCTTGCGTGCCATCGGGCTATCCCTGCGGTACGCGCATCATAGCGCCGGAAAGGCGGGGGCGATTCCCGGTGGCGGGTTCGCCGGGGGATGGCCACGCCAAAAGTTGAACTTTAATTGTGACAATGGCTCGTGCAGTACGGCTTTCCGGCCTATTGCCGTGTCAAAACTGACAACTCACGGATGGGAAATCTGCCATACGAAAGCGGAGTCAGACACTGTCGCCTGCATCTTCTAGAAAATGGGAACGCAACAGTACATTGTCGCGATGAAACTTCAGGTACTGGCGCTGGCCCTCGGAGAAACGGCCAACGTTGGTCACTCGTGAGGCATCAAGGCCCATGCGCGCCAGCGATTCCTTGTGCGCAACCGGGGATACCAGGACATCACCGTTGTCTTCAAACCCGATGAAGCCGCGGTCAAAAAGATGATCCGCGTTTGGCGTCAAGAGCAGTCCATTCTCGCCATCCAGTCGCTCATCGTTCGTTGCGTCTCGCCACGGCTTGCAGTGGCTGGCTCGCAGATGTTCTTCACGAGTCACGCCGGTGATCCGGCAGGCGTGTTCAATCCGCATTACCCGTTGCTTGAACAGGCCCTGCCCGCGTCGCGCCAGCACTATCGCCTGCCGCGTGGTCTCGGGAATATCACGGTCCATTTGCAGACGGGAAATCTCATGCTCTTCCCACTCGACCAAGCCGATCGCCGACTGCACCTTGAACTCGTCGGCTGCGCGGTGTCCGCGAATCAGGCTGCGTGCCTCTGCACCAATCAAGTCGGCAAGCGCCCCCGCCAGGGGTTCCGCCAACCTCGTGAGGTACACGCTTTGCAGCCCGCTTCCGTTCGGCATGAGCGGGGCATAGCGTTTGGGCAGTAGGGGCGCGAGCACCGTCATGTGCTCCGACGGTCGGATCGGCAAGTGCAGTTCGGAGAATCGAACATCTACCCGCCAACCGATATTGTCCCAATAGGCCCCCGCCTGGCCAAATTCCAACGGCTTCGGTGCCTCGTACGCATGCGACGCCGCGACTCCAATGGCGCGTATCAGCGTATCTGCAAACGAAAATACCATGTCGCCCGGAGCAACCTCGCGCATGAAGTCGTAAAAAGGATTGCGGTCCCCGCTCGTCTTGCGCTTCGGAGACCAGAGGTATCCCCCCGGCACTTCGTGACGGTAGGTCTGATTCTGGTTGACCCACCAGTAGCGCACGCTAGCTAGCCCCCGAGAGTACGTCGCGCCGCGCCCAGAGTGCTCCTACTCCTCCCAAGAAGTTCGCCGGCACGCGCTCTGAGCCGCAGCAACCCCGCTTCGAGCCTTTCCGGCGTCTGGCTTATCTCCTGCGCGATTACGTCGGCCGAAGGAGACTGTCGGAATAGGCTAGTCCGCCACCCACACTTGCAATCATCAGCCGACCGTTGGCTGGTCGTACGTCAACCCAAACACGGTATCCGTCAGCCACCGCTTGAACGACTCATTGTCCATGAACTGCTTGAACAGTTCCGTGTCGTCCTTGAGCACTGCCGTCATCACGCGCGCCAAGGCCTTGTCGTGTTCGATGCGCGCGTTTTGTTTGTCGGAGTTCTGCCTGGCGTTCTGGTAGGCCGTGTCGGCCCCGACTCGCGCAGGGATGTCCCTGGTGATGAGCTTGTGCACTCGGTCGCTGTCGGTCCAAGAGATGCTCCCGAACTGATCGTTGAAGGCCTTGATGATGTTCGACAGTCGATCCAGCTCCGGCTCCGGCTTGCGCCCGCCGCCGCTGGTCGGCACGGGCTCGATCTCGGCATCCGCATCGGGCAACTGAATCCTCGCCACCGACTGCTTCTCAACTCGGTAGCTGTCCATGTCGATCGCCTCGAGGATGCCTTTCGACAGATCCTCCTCGACCGGCGCGGGTAGCTTAGGGACCAGGAAGTTGAGGAAGATCGAGAGTCTTTCCCAATCGGCGCTGGTGTACGGCAGGATGGATGACAGGAAGCCGTAGGTCCGGCAGAAGGCTTTGGCCTTGCCCTTGAAGTCCACCTGGCCATCTTCGTCGAGGTGCTCCTTGTAGGTCGCCACGCACGCATCGAGAATCGGATCCAGTTTATCTCGGTCGGCACCAGACAGGTAAAGGTCAACCAGCGTAGTCACCTGCTCCGGCGCATACACCTGATATCCATCGAGTGCTGACTTCAGATCGTGCAGCTTGTTCGGGTCGGTTTCCTCGCTGAGGATCGTGGTGCGGTAATAGTCGGCAAATGCCGCTTTAATGCCGTCCGCGTCGTTCATGAAGTCGAGCACGAACACATCGTGTTTCTTCGGGTGCGCACGGTTGAGCCGCGAGAGAGTCTGCACCGCCTTGATGCCCGACAGCACCTTGTCCACGTACATCGTATGCAGCAGCGGCTCGTCGTAGCCGGTCTGGAACTTCTCGGCGCAGATCAGGAAACGATACGGGTCCTCAACAATCTGGTCGGGGATCTGGTTCGATGGAAAGCCGTTCAGCGACGCCTCGGTGACCTTTGAGCCGCCGTACTCATGCTCGCCAGAGAAAGCCACGATGGCGCGGAACGGGCTCTTTCGTTCCCTCAAATATTCGTGGAACGCGTGGAAGTACTGGATGGCGAGCTCGATGCCGCTGGTCACCACCATCGCCCGGGCCTGCCCGCCGATCTTGTTCAGCGCGAGCACCTGCTCGTGGAAGTGGTCCACCATGATCTCGGCCTTGAGTCGGATGGCGCGGTCGTGGCTCTCTACGTAGTGTCGCAACTTCTTCTTTGCCCGCTTGGTGTCGAACTCCGGATCGCTTTCCACCGTTTTGACGAGCTTGTAGTAGCTGTTGACCGGCGTGTAGTACTTGAGCACGTCCAGAATGAAGTTTTCCTGGATCGCCTGCTTCATGGTGTAGCTATGGAAGGGCCGGTGCTTGACCGTGCCGTCGGCCTGCGGGTCCGGTTCGCCGAATAGCTCCAGCGTCTTGTTCTTGGGCGTAGCGGTGAAGGCGAAGTAGCTGGCGTTCGGCAGCATCTTGCGCGCTTCCATGATGCGGTTAATGCGGTCCTCCAGTGTTTCGTCCTCCTCCTCCGCGCCGCCTTTGGCGAGCGCCATGGAGAGCGCCGCCGAGGTCTTTCCGCCCTGACTGGAGTGCGCCTCGTCGATGATGATGGCGAACTTGCGCCCCCGGTGCTCGCTCCCGATTTCGTCCAGGATGAAAGGAAATTTCTGCACAGTGGTGATGATGATCTTCTTACCGCTCTGAATGAAGCCGCGCAGGTCGCCCGAATGCTCGGCATGGCCCACGGTCGCGCCCACCTGTGCAAACTGCTTGATGGTGTCGCGGATCTGCTTGTCGAGAATCTTCCGGTCGGTGACGACGATGATCGAGTCGAATACCTCAGTGTTGTCCTTCTTCAGGCTGATCAGCTGGTGCGCGAGCCACGCAATGGAATTCGACTTGCCACTGCCTGCCGAGTGCTGAATCAGATAGCGCTGGCCCGCCCCCCGTTCACCGGCATTGGCCAGCAGCCGTCGCACGACGTCAAGTTGGTGGTAGCGCGGCCAAATCTGCGTCGATTTCGTCTTGCCGGTCTTCTCGTTTTTCTCTTTCACCACCTGCGCGTAGTTTTCGAGGATCTCGGTCAGCCCGCGCGGCGTGAGCAGACGCTTCCACAGGTAGTCGGTCTTGAGCCCATCGGGATTCGGCGGATTGCCCGCGCCGTCGTTCCAGCCCTGGTTGAACGGCAGGAACCATGAGGCCTTGCCCTTCAGCTGCGTGCAAAAGCGCACTTCGTGATCGTCCACCGCGAAGTGCACCACGCAGCGACCGAACTCGAACAGCTTCTCGCGCGGATCGCGGTCGCGCTTGTACTGCTCCACGGCGTCCTCCACCGTCTGCTTGGTGAGGCTGTTCTTCAGCTCAAAGGTGGCGACCGGCAGGCCGTTGATGAACAGCCCCATGTCGAGCGCGCGCTGCGTCTCGTCGCGGCTGTAGCGCAGTTGGCGTGTAACGCTGAAACGGTTCAGAGCGTATCGCTCCGTTGCCTTCTCGTTTCCGGGGGTTGGCGTACCGTAGAACAAGTCGACGTGGTGCGGCCCATGCTTGACGCCATGCCTCAGGACGTCGATCACGCCGCGCTTGGCAATCTCGCCCTGCAACCGGGCAAAGAACTTCAGCCGTGGCGGCCCATCCGCGCCAAGTGCCAAGGCCTCGAATACCGATTCCTGGGTCGTTTGCAGGAATGACAGGAGTTGGTAGCGATCGAGGGCGTGCTCTCGATCGTAGTGCTGCGCATTGCCCAGCAGCCAGCCCGTGCCGCCGTGTGGCGTGGGCGGCTTGTGCGCACCGTCCTCCGTTGAATCGACGCCGCCCGGCACGCCCGTCATCGCCTCGACAATGAGGCTTTCCAATCCCTTCTCGGTCGTGTCGGTCGCCATGGAAAGGCTTTACATGGATCAGATTGCTTCGATCCACCCCTTTTTCATCAGCACATCGCGGGCAAGCAGGATCTGGCGCTTCGAGAACTGGCGCTTTCGATCGCCCCACGCGTAGACCTTCGCCAATACATCTTCGGGATCGTTCACGTGATCCCGTGTCGCGACCCAATGCACCGTGGATAGCAGCTCTAGACCAAAGGGTGTCTCGAAGCCCTGAACCAAATCCGCAACGCGCTCGAAGCGGGCACGGGTATTGGGGTTGCGGGCAAGGAACGTCTCGGCGTCGTCGATGGCGCCCGGCACCAGCGACAGTTCCTTGTCCGGCGCATCGCCACCATTCGCGTAACCGGATACGAAGTAACCTTCGATCTCATGCAGGACGTGACGCAGGTTCTCGGCGTAGGGCCCATACGGCGCCTGCACGTAGCGCAGGCGCAGGGGCTGGCCGGCTTCCTGCATGAAGTACATGAGTTTGTGGACTTCCAGCAGGGTCACAAACGGATCTAGCAGGCCTCCGAGGTAACGTCGCATCAGCCCGACCAGCGCGGCCCGGCCTTCGGTCATATTCGGCACCTTCCCGGTGCGCTTTACCGGTTGCGGGTCGGTTGTCGCGCGCGACTCGAACACGATTACGCGCACCGTATCCAGGCCATGCATTGCCGCTTCAATACGGGGGCGTACCTGACTCCATTCCAGACCCCCCAATCCGCTGCCCAGCGGCGGAATCGCAACCGACGTGATGCGCCGGTCGCGAATTACGCTAACCAGGTCCTTGAGTCCCGATTCGATGTCCTCCATGCGGCTCTTTCCACGCCAGTGCCTCTTGGTCGGGAAATTAATGATGTATTTAGGATTGGCCAGCCAGCCGGTCTCGAAGACGAACATACGGCCTGGCTGCAGCTCATCGCGCTTGCACGCCCCTTCGTAAGCCTTGAAGTTTTCGGGAAATGCGTTCTTGAACTGAAGCGCAACGCCGCGGCCCATGATGCCGACGCAATTGACCGTATTGACGAGCGCCTCTGCGTCCGCCCTGAAAATGTCTCCTGTTTTGAATTCGATCATTGCCATGCCCCTCGCTAATAGTACCAATCTCTGCAAATCTCCACCCTAGGTCGGTGGGCCGCCCCTTCCATGGCGTTCGTGGCCTGCTGCCCAATCTCCCGCGAATGCACACCAATGCGCTCGACCAAATGCCATGGGAAGTGCTCCTCAATGAGAAATTCCGCCTGCTTCCCATCTTTTGTGGTTCCCGGCACTCCGGCACCCGACCACTTGTTTGCAGCAATTGCGTCCCAATTGATCTCGTCCAGGCGGCCGAGGTCGCGGCGATCCTCGAAGTAATAGGCCCCCGCATTGGAAAGTGTAAATGCCCAACGCCGCCCATGTGCGTTGGCCCAAGTGACTGTCTCGCGCAAATCCGCTTCGAGATGAACGATGGGTTGCTGGCCACCGCGGTATCTGAGCCCAGGGTGATTTCCTTGATATATGAGGTAAAGCATCACCGATCGCGGACAGAAATAAAACGGGACGCACTCGCCCACATGCACATCCGGATAACTGGTAAGTAACAGTTCGTTGAGCCGTCGCAGTTTGATGTCATCCATCCCGATCGTCGTACCTGTGGATCCGCGCCGGACGATTACCGCGTCCGACCAAAGGCAACCGTCGTTGATGATCGACGCCAGTCGATCGACGTGAACGATGTGGTAAATCTTTGGCTGGGCGGGCGGTTGCGACATGGTTAGGGCTTGAACTCCTGCATCACTGGCTCCAAGCCGCCAGGAGACGCTCAGAAAAATCACGCCTAACCCATCCCCCACGCCGAAGCCGCTTGCCTGCGTTACGGCCCAACCGTTCTGCCAATCGCTCCAACGTTACGCGCCGACACCCTGGCACCTCGACGTACACGAAGGTCGCGGTCCGGCTTCCGCGCCGCCACCTACGGGTGTGTATGACCGTAGCCGGCGGCGAAACCATATTCCGGCCTCGTCCCTCGTTTAGGACCTGTACGACGATATCGCCGGGGCTGAGCAGGCATTTGCCTCTCAACCAGAAGTCATCGAGGAAGTGCCCCTTTCGCTTCTCCCGACGTTTGCTGGCAATCTTCCGGCCGGCTTTCTCGACGTCCTCGCTGCCCTCAGGTGGTTCGCGCAGGATCAGTTGCACTAGCCTTACCCGCGGCAGTTCGACACGGACAGCCCGCTTATTAGTCGCAGTCCGCGGCCCATGGGCGCCAGCTATTCGCGGTGGGTGGTATATTCTCGCTAAGCGTTCAATCGCCTCGGGACCGAGTTCCTGAACACAGAGGCCGCGAATGAAGTCCCGCGCTGCAGTGACGGCCTTGCGATCGGTCGTTGCGAGCATTGCTTCGACGAGAGTTCCTGCGGAATGATGCGAAACATTCGCCGAGCCGATGAAAGCCCTTGTCCCGAAAACAAATGCCTTGGCGTGAAGATTCTGAATGGTGTAGATGCGAACGCCTTTGCTGGCGAGCCTCTTAAGCTCGGTTGGGCAGGTCTGGCCACTCTTCACCGCGCCATCGCTCGCATCGACGACAAGGCGGTTTCCGCGTTGAAGGGGTAACAGCTTTGCGGCGCCTTGCCCAAAGTAGGCAACGGCTACGGCTCCGGGCGATCGGGATTGTCGCGCTGCCGTGGTCAGTGTCGGCCAGATCCGCTCGGTGATGAGTGTTGCGCTCACGTTTCGGCCTCTTCGGGTGCTGCGTCGAGGTCGCCGTCGGCGATGTCTTCCTCGCCCTCGGCCAGCGCCTCACTGTCGTCGGGCACATCTAGTTCGTCGGCTTCATCGGGCAGGTTCGCCGCCGCCGCGCGCACGTCCAACTTGCCCGTCACTACGTCGGCGATGAGGCGGGTGCGGTATTCGCGAAGGAGGGAAATTTCGCGGCGGGCGCGGTCGATGGCTCTGTTCGGTCGCATGGAAGCCTGATCGATGGCTGCCACGATCTCATGCTGCTCGCGTTTGGGCGGCAGCGTGAGCCAGAGATTCTTGATACGTCCCACGTTGACGTGCGGCGCGGCTGCGCCAATGAGATCTGCCGCCGCTTGAGCGTACACGTGCCTACAATTGATTTGCCACATGACGTAGGCAGAGTTATTCGCATGATGAATACGGAACGCCATCATTCGCTGGGAAATACACAAGCGTACATCGGCAGGAACCAAAGCGGCGATCCCGAATCGCTCGCCCTCCCGGGTGTAGAGAATGTCCCCTTCAGCCGGAGACATTTTTGTTGTCCAGCGACGGTAGTGCTCTTCATCGACGCGACGCGTGGAATCCAGAAGAAGCCTTCCCGGCTGAACGTCTGCAGTCCGAATAGCTGGGTACTCACCGCTCTTGGAGTACACCGGAGTTGCGTGAAGACAGTCAACGATCATAGGGGCAATAACCTTAAGACGCGCAACCTCCCAGTGCGCTGGTATTTCCCCGAGCCATTCGACGCCGGACGGCTTCAACCGGACGTTCGGGTCGAGGCCGCGGGTGACGGCGCGATGGATGATGGCCTGCTTCTGCTCTTGCAACAACTTGATCAGATTATGTTTGGCGTGGATGCAATGCCGGATGCGCCGGTCAGCGTGGTTGAGAAATCGCACTATTGCGACTTGTTCGGGAACTGGTGGGACGACCACACTCAAATCAAGAAGATCACTAGGACCGAGTGTCGAACGAACTCCTGCTCCGAGCTGGTTGTAGATCCCACGTTGATATAGATCGAAGTACTGCTGAAAAAAGAATCGGATATCCCCGGCTGACGAAGGTGCCAGTCGAATGTAGGCCGAACTCATGATTCCATCTTCATGTACCAGCCCAACTCTGCTAGTTCTAAGGTTTTCCAGGTCGATCAGCTTGAAGACAAGGTCGCCTTTGCGAAAAAGCTGGTAGGTCGCATAGTCCTTCGGCACGAGGCCTTCGGGGTTGTCCGGATCGTTGTTTACTACGCCGCGTAGGGTCAGGGAAAGGACGTTGGAGCTGGCACGAGCTGCGTTAATCTGCTTCCGATGGCGGAATAGCCACTTTCCCCGCCGGACGTCCCAATGTGCTGGTACTGCCCCAAGCCACGGCACGCCGGAGTTCTTGATCGCGGAATAGGGCTTCAGGTCAGCGATCATTTTCCCAGCACCGGTTCGAACCAGAGCAGCGCCGCCTCGCCCTCCATGCGGGTCACGTCGTCCACGACTCGGCTGTGTCGGATGCCATTGCGGAGTTCAACGAGTTGGTCGAATCGTTTGGCTACTGTCTCCTTGTTTGAGAATCGCTTCTGGAAGAGCGGCCAGAGCGACTTGCCTAAGATTACATCCTCCAACTCGCGTAGGTCGGCATACTCGAGCCTCCCGCCCAGCGTCCGGTAGTAGCTCAGATCGAGGGCAGCATTTTTCTTCGCGGCAGCCTGAAGCCGTTCGTCGATCTTCTGGAGCACGTGAGGAGGAAGTCTGCCGGCGTCGCCGCCCAAGGCATCATCGATGGTTTGACGGAGGGCCAATTCCATGGCCTCTACCTTCACATCCAAGTCGCGAAGTTGCGGTGGAAGGTCGAGGCGTTCCTTAACCAGCAGATCTTCGATTGCGTCCTGGAGCGTGCGTTGCCGTTCGGCGAGGAAGGCCTCAAAGTCGGTCGGACCGAAGGGGTCACGTCCCAGGATGTCGAACGCTGTCGGGGAGATGAAGTGCGCTTCTAGAATCGCCCGCACCGCAGCTTCACCGTTCGCGGCAATCAGCTCCGGTAGGTATTCGTTCGCCAGGCGGTCATTGATGACCTTGCGATTCGTGTCGGCAGTAAGTGGCGTCCGGTTCAAAATCGAGTCGATGGTGCTACCGAGGCCGTGCTCCTTTCCCCAGCTCTTTGGAACAATATGGTGATCATCGAGATCACCGTACTGCGGCACCGTGCCGGTCATCCAATCTCGGGCTCCGCGAAGCACGAGCAGGTTGAAGATGCCGTTATAGACCGAGCTTCCCCGCTTGGTCTCCCTCCGGAGATCCAGCGCCTTAAAGCGCCCCCGAAACTCGCCGATCAGCGCCGGCTCGGCTACTTCATCTTCGAACCAAGCCTTCACGTCCAAGTAGTCGCGCGCGCTCATGGATTCGACCGACCCTGAATACCGGTTGGTAAAGACGCTGGCCCAATACCAGTGCCGCATCTTGCGCTGAGCGTCAAGCTGGCGAATGGCGGGGAGCGTCCGAGCCGTAACCTGAAGCGCCGCGAAAGCCGGGAGGATCGAGACATAGGGCAGGTACTGCGACGAGATGGCACCGAACTCCTGCGGATGGCGGAGGAGGCCGATCGCCCAGTGTAGCGCTTCAACCGCCTCGGCCCGCCGCTTCTCGAATTCGGAGATGTCAGGAATCAGTATTTCCTTGCGAAGCGAGCCATCCACTTCGCGTACCTTCTTCTCCTGGCCTGGCAAGAGATAGTAGAGGTACTTGGGCGAGCAGTAGGCTTGGCGAAGGATGGACATTACCTGGAGGATGTAGACGTTCATCCGCTCGGTCTCGACGAAGTCGAGGCGCTGGGCCGCCTTACGCCACAGGTGCTTAAGCTGGAGCCCCTTGGGCTTGAGAAGGGCGTTGATCAGGTCAAAGACGTCGAGACGGATCCCCCGGCTGTTGATCTGGGTAAAGATATCGCAGACCTTGTCGAGCTCCAGTTCCTGATCCAGTTCTATGTATGAGATTTGAAACTGCTGCGTGATGCCTTCAAGATGCTTGTCAAACAGCCGAGCGTTTTCGGTGTGCTGGCGAGCGACCTCGGCGCCTGGTTCATCCCCCGCTCTCAGTGCCGAAGCCTCTTTCGACTTCCAGTACTCCTCGTAACCCTGCGACCACCTCACTATGGCCCGGTCACCCCGGCCCACAATGGCCAGGGGGAACTTGTGCCTTTCATACTGCTCTACATCGGCCTCGAGTGTCTTTTCTCCCGTACGCGTCCAGTCGTACTCGAACGCCTCGTCGTACGCTTCCTCCATGAAGCGATCAACGCGGATGAAATAGAGGAAGCGATTGGCGCGACTCGGAGCTGAAACGTTCGGCGCCATGAACGCGTAGTACATGGCTGTGAGCCGCTGCTGTCCGTCCAGCACGATATGTTCGGGAGCACCCTGTCCCTTGAAGCCATAGATGTGCTCGCAAGCGAGGGACTCGAAGTTTTCCTTCTTACCTTTCCAAAGCAGCAGACTACCGATAAAGTAGTCGAGGAAGATGGAGCGCATGAGCTCGCTGATGTCCCAAGGTTTCCATTCAAACTCGCGTTGGAAATCGGGAATTACAAAGCGACCCTCACGAAGTCTGTTCACAAGAATCATGAGACTGACGTGATCCGGCTTCTGGGCGTCCTTCATACCTCTCCCCCGCCGATGATCTCGCCCAGCAAACCCTCGGTTTCCTTCTCCAGCGCCAGGATGTCAGCACGGATCTCTTCCAGCGAACGCAGCGGCTGCGGTTTGTAGAAGTAGCGGGTGAAGCTGACTTCGTAGCCGGTCTTGACGTTGGCCGGGTCGAACCAGGCATCGGCGGCGTGGGGCAGCACCTCGCGGCGCAGGAAGGCTTCGATGCCCCCCTCTTCGAGCAGCGGCACCTGCTCGGTGTCGCGCAGGTCGCTGTCAGGCTCGTATTCGACCACGCACTTTTTGCCGCCGATGGTGGCGGGGAACAGGCCGCGCAGCGGGTCGGAGCCAGGCTGGGCTTTGCCGGGCTTGTAGATCTTCCTGATGACGGGCGGAGCTGCGTCGTCCACCTTGCCCTCGGCCTTGAGGGCCTTGATCTCTTTTGGACTGTAGACCTGCTCGGGATCGATGCCCTTCAGGCGCAGCGGGCGCTCGACGGTGACCTTCCAGTAGCCGAAAGCGGCGTTGGGGAAGATCTTCGACTGCTCACCTTCCTCGAACTTGAGAAAGGTGTCGCAGATGCGGGCAATGTCATCGTCGGCCAATTCGCAGTTCTTCTTGCCCAGATTCTTGCGCAGCGGCTTGTACCATTGCGTGGCGTCGATGAGTTGCACCTTACCTTTGCGGTGCGTTGGCTTTCGGTTGGTAAGCACCCAGACGTAGGTGGCGATGCCGGTGTTATAGAACATGTTCAGCGGCAGGGCGACGATGGCTTCGAGCCAGTCACTCTCGATAATCCAGCGGCGGATGTTGCTCTCGCCCTGGCCGGCATCGCCGGTGAAGAGTGATGACCCGTTGTGCACCTCGGCGATTCGGCTGCCGAGCTTGGTGCCGTGCTTCATCTTCGAGAGCATGTTGGCCAGAAAGAGCATCTGGCCGTCGCTGGAGCGCGTGAGCAGCGAGTACTCCGCGTCGCCCGCGTGCTCGATGACGAAGCGAGGATCCTTGATGCCGTCCTTGCCGCCCATGCGCTCCAGATCGCTCTTCCAGCTCTTGCCGTAGGGCGGATTGCTGAGCATGAAGTCGAACTCGCGCGACGGATAGGCGTCATTGGCGAGCGTGGAGTGCTCCGGGCCGCCCACCAGGTTGTCCGCCGCTTCGCCCTCGCCCTTGAGCAGCAGATCCGCCTTGGCGATTGCGTAGGTCTCGGCGTTAATCTCCTGGCCGTACAAGTGTGTCGCGACCTGCTTGTCGTGTTCGTTTGCAAGTTGCTGGAATGTTTCCTCCGCGACGGTCAGCATGCCTCCGGTGCCGCAGGCGCCGTCATAGAGCAGGTAAGTACCCGACTCGATCTGGCCGGCGATGGGCAGGAAGATCAACCGCGCCATCAGCTTGACTGCGTCGCGTGGTGTCCAGTGTTCGCCGGCTTCCTCGTTGTTCTCTTCGTTGAAGCGGCGGACCAGTTCCTCGAAGATCGTGCCCATCGCGTGGTTGTCGAGGCCAGGATGCTTCACGGAGCCGTTGCCGTTCAGCACCGGGTTGGGGCTCAGATTGATGTCGGGTGACAGGAGTTTCTCGACCAGCGTGCCGAGCGCGTCAGCCTTCGACAAGCGGGGAATCTGGTTGCGGAACTCGAAGTTCTCGAGGATCTCCTGCACGTTGGGAGAAAACCCATCCAGGTACGCCTCGAAGTCCGCCTTGAGCGCCTGCTGGCTGGCGCGGTTCTTCAAGTCTCGCAGCGTGAATCTGGAGGTGTTGTAGAACGCCTGGCCAGCCGCCTGCTGAAGCGCAAGACGCTGATCTACGATGCCGGCGCTGTCGAGGGAGGCCTTCATATCGAGCACGGCCTGCTTCGTGGGCTCGAGGACCGCGTCCAGGCGGCGTAGCACGGTAATCGGCAGGATTACGTCGCGGTACTTGCCGCGGACGTACAGATCGCGCAGGACGTCATCCGCGATGCCCCAGATGAAGTTCGCGATCCAGTTTAGCTGCTGTGGTTCCATGTTTTTTCTGTCGTCAATAGGCGGCTGCGCTTCTGCGGGTAGCGAGGTGCGGGCGAGTCCAGGCTGCTAGTGCGTGTAGTACCTGCCTTCGGCTGGTACCAGCGAAAGCCGTCAGCCGCAGGAATCTGTCCAGCGGCGTGACGTCGGTGCCGGTGGCGAAGACGCCAGCGGTAGCAACATTACGCGGGTGGTCGCTGTTGCAGATAGCGGCGACAAGACGCTCAGGCATTTCTTTCGTGGTGCAGCAAACGATCTTCGGCGCAAACTCGTTGGCCTTGGCGAACTTCTCGCGCACGATTTTGACGATATCTTCGGCGTGGATATTGGCCTTGGCATACGGCAGCACCGCCCAGCCAGCCGCCGCAAGCAAGCGGTCAATATCGGCGCGGACAAGATCTTCGGGCTTTCCCGCCACTTGGCCCCCCTCAGCCATGGAAAGATACCACCATGAGAGCGGGAGGACGACTGGTATCGGTAGAGCGGACTAATAGGTGGTGTGTCGCGGGTCAAGCCATGGTGCTGCTTCGCGATTGCGCGACGGGTGCGCGTTGTGCCTCTTGAGACGGCTGACCACCCTGGCCGCTGCACGGCCACACCTCCTCGGTGAGGAGGGGAGTTTGTTGGACTTTGCTTTGTTGGAAGCGCCAGTGGGCGCGGGTGAACGTCCGATTGGATTGTCAATTCGGACAAGTTATCGTCTCAGCGATCGCCCGTATTCTCGGCCTCCTCTTCTTTCGCCTGTCCGCGGTACACTGGCCTTTCGTGCGGAATCCTCTTGTGCTCACTCACGCCACACCACCATGACCACAACTCACCCCGGCAAAGCCCTCGCCCAATTCGCCACGAGCCTCACTCTCGCTGCCATCCCCGCCCCAGTCCTCCGCCGCACCGAAGACCTTCTCCTCGACTGGCTCGCCTGCGCGCTCGCCGGCAGGGGCGCGCGGCCGGTGGAGACGATCGTGCGGTTTGCGGAGCGCATGGGGCCGGCCGAGGGGCCGTGCGAGATCCTCGTGCATCGCACGCGTTCCAGCCCGCTCATGGCGGCGGCGGCGAACGCGGCGGCCTCGCATATGGTCGAGCAGGACGACGTGCACAACGGCGCGGTGTTCCACCCGGGGACAGTGGTGTTTCCGCCTGCGCTCGCGGTGGCGCAGGCGCTCGGGGCGAGCGGCGCGGAGCTGCTCGTGGCGGCGGTGGCGGGCTACGAGGTGGGGATCCGCGTCGGCGAATTCCTCGGCCGCTCGCACTACAAGATCTTCCACACCACCGGCACCGCCGGCACGCTCGCCGCGGCGGCGGCGGCGGGGCGGCTGCTGCGCCTCACGCCCGAGCAGATGCTGCATGCGTTCGGCTCGGCGGGCACGCAGTCCGCGGGGCTGTGGGAGTTCCTGCGCGAGGCGGCGGACTCCAAGCAATTGCACACGGCGCATGCGGCGGGCGCGGGGCTCACCGCGGCGTATCTTGCGCAGGAGGGCTTCACGGGCGCCGCGCGCATCTTCGATGGGGCGCAGGGGCTCGCGGCCGGCATGTCGAGCGACGCCGATCCGTCGCGCCTCACCGATCGCCTGGGCGCGCGCTGGGCGCTCTCCGAGACCTCGTTCAAGTTCCACTCCTGCTGCCGGCACACGCACCCGGCGGCCGATGCCCTGCAGCAGGTGCTGAGCGCGCACCGGCTCGCCGCGAAAGATGTGCGGCGCGTGACGGCGCGCGTGCACCAGGCGGCGATCGACGTGCTCGGGCCCGTGACCGATCCGCAGACCGTGCACCAGTCCAAGTTCTCGATGGGCACGGTGCTCGGCATGATCGCCGTGCATGGCCGCGCGGGGCTCGCCGAGTTCGACGCGCATTACAAGGATCCGGCGGTGGCGGCCTTCCGCGACAAGGTGGCGATGGCGTTCGACGCGGAGGTCGAGGCGGCCTACCCCGCGCGTTGGATCGGCAAAGTGGAAGTCGAGACGCAGGACGGGCGGCGGATCGAGGGGCGCGTGGATGAACCGAAGGGCGACCCCGGCAACACGCTCACCCGCGCGGAGCTGGAGGACAAGGCGCTGCGCCTCGCGCTGTACAAGGGCGGTGCGAGCGAGGCGGAGACGCGGGGGGTGATCGAGCGGGTGTGGGGGATTGCGGCGAGCCCGAGGGTGGCCGTGTTTCTGGAGTGAACCAGGCCCGAATCCGGACCAACGCCGCCGCCATCTGCGACGCGCTGCGCGCGCCCGAATTGCCGGTGACGAACGAAACGTGCGAGCGGGGAGTGCGGCGCAAGTCGCACGCGACTGGCTCAGGCCGAGTTGATGAGGGCGGCGTGCTTGGCGCGTAACCACGCCTCGACATCGCGCCGGAGCTGCCGGGCGAGCGCCAGTATCTCGGCCGCTTCGGCCTCCGACACCGCAACAGGGGCGTCATACGAGACGCGGTTGCGCTTGCGCCGGAAGCCGTCGAACTTGCGGACCAGGGCCGCGTCAGCCCCGAAGGTGTGCTCTATCGATTCGATAGTAATCGCGTGGTGGCCCGGCGCATTGGAGTTCGTACGAAAGCCCGCGGCATGCAGGGCCGCGGTCGCCATGGTGAGGGCCGCGTTGTACGCGAACTGAAAGCGCCCCTCGACGCTCAGCGCGCCGATGCCGGCGTCAGCGAGACTTCGATCGGCCAGCGCGAGCAGGCCGGCGATTTCGTTCCTTGAGGGTTTGTGGATTCGCAGCGCGCCCTTGGCGAGCCAGGCTTTCAAGCTCATCTTGCCCCCCGATCAGGAACAGTTTGGGTTCTTCGAGCACCGTGGCCAGAAAGTGATTGCCTGCGCGCACTTTCAGGGCGAACTCCCCGCGCGGAAAGATCGTCGGATTGATCTCGCGGGCCAGGCGGCGCTGCGCCGGGGCAAGCGCCTCGATCAGCTCGCCAAACCCTGCTTCCCCCACTGCAAGCAGGTCGATGTCGCTGCCGGCGCGCTCTTCGCCGCGCGCGACCGACCCGTACACGAACGCGGCGTCGATCC
>Ga0082335_1005818_pt1 | contig 16599 bp, 16 predicted proteins | sample Subgrocontami58m_FD_72375 | JGI IMG/M metagenome (GOLD analysis project Ga0082335, IMG submission 72375) | Subsurface groundwater microbial communities from S. Glens Falls, New York, USA - GMW37 contaminated, 5.8 m (SPADES assembly) (version 2) ... | reverse complement strand
GCGGGCGGGGGGGGGGGGGGCCTCGCCGCCGCGGCATTGACAGCCCCGCCGGCGAGCCCGGCGAGCGCGAGGCCCGAGCCGAAGGTCGTCGAGGTCTCGCCCGCCGAGCGCTCGACGGCGACGAGCGTGACCGGCCCGAGCGCGACGTGAAGGGCGCCCCAATCGCCGGCCGCCGCGGCGATCGCGAGCGCGAGAGCGGCGGCGTACGCGCACACTGCGACGGCCACCGTGCCGAGCAGGAACGGGGTCAGGAGAGACCGCACGCGGCCCTCCCGTCCCGTCCGGCGACCGTCAGCGCGAGCACGTGGCTCAGCGGAACGAGCGCTGCAGGCCCGAGTGCCGCGAGGCCCAGCGCGCCCGCGGCCGCGAGCGCGGTGAGGCCGGCCGCCGCCGCGGCGAGCGGTCCGGCGACGGCGACGAGCCCACGCCGGCGTCCCGCCAGCGGCCGGTGGAGCAGGAACACCGCGGTGCCGGCGAGACAGAGGCAGCACGGCACGCCGCGCAGGGCGGCGGCATGCGCCCCTTCGTGCACGACGAGCGCAAGGGCCGCGCCCGCGCCGAGCAGGACGGGCGGCCCGAGCCCCGGCGCGCCGATCCCGGCGAGCAGGGCGGCGGCGGCCACGGCGGCGAGCGCGCCGACGGCGAGCGCCCGCCACGCGAGGGCGCCGGCCGTCGAGAAAACGGCGGCGGGCGCGGCTGTGGTGTCGATCCGCGCGCGCCGGCGGGGCGGCGCCGGGAGCGCGCCCAGCGGCAGGCCCGGGACCAGCGAGGAGAGCAGGCGGAGGAGCACCGCTCCGGGTCGGGACTCGACGTTGAGCAGGAAGCGCTCGTTCAGCGCCAGGCAGAAGCCGCTCACGTCGGCCAGCGCGACGTCGCCCGCGACGCCGAAGCGCGCCGCCGTGAGCTCCGCGACCTCGGCGAGACGGCGGCCGTCGGCGCACGTGACGACGAGCCGGCCGGTCTCGTTCAGCTCGAATGTCTCGCCGCGAACGTCGTCGTGCAGCCCCGCCGCCGTGAGACGAACTCCGGCCGGCAGGCACACCCGGTCGCGAACGTCGATCACGGCCGTCTCCTCCGCGCCGCGAGGGCGCCTGCCCCGACCCCGAGCAGAGGCGGCACAGCGAGCGCCGCGCCCGTTGCGAGAAGCCGCGGCACGCCGGCGTGCGTCGCGCGGAGGACGAGCTCTCCGAGCCCGAGCCAGAGGAGAAGCGCGAGCGCGCCGAGCGCGGCAAAGGCGGCGAGCTGGTCAACGACCCCATCGGCACGCCACGGGAGCAGCGTTCCGGTTGCAAGCGCGGCGCCGTAGAGCACGCAGCCGGCGCCGAGGAGCGCGGCGAACTGCTGCAACGACGCGGGCGCGACGAGCCAAACGCCCGCGAGCGAGAGCGCAAGCAGTCCGAGGGCGAGGGCGAGCGCCGCGAGGGCGGCGGCCGAGGCGCGCCGGCCGCTCGGCACCGGCGAGCCGTCGAACAGCCAGGCGCCTTCGCGCTCGACGCCGTAGGAGGCGACCGGAACGGCCGCGCAGCCGAGCAGGGCCGCGGCGCCGGCGAGAACGAACCCGGCCTCGGGCGCGCCGGCGAGCCCGTGTGCGAGCAGCGCCGCGCCGGCGATGGCGACCGCGGCTGTTGCCCCGACCGCCCGGCGCAGCTCGCGGCGGCGGCCCAGTTGCTTCGCGGCAGCGAGAGCGGAGGCGAGGTACGGGCCTCCCGCGACCGGTAGGACCGCCCGCACGCGCGCGCGGGAGTGACGTTCCTCGGGCAGGTGAACGGCGGCAAGCGCCCAGAGGCCGGCCGCGACGACCGCCGCCGATCCCGTCCAGAGCGCCGCCGCAGTGGCGCCCTCGCGACCGCGCAGAGCCTCCGCCGCCGGCCCGAGCGGCCCTGTCAGGGCGTCGCCGGCAACGAGCGCGCCGACCGCCCAGACCGCCGCCGCACCGGCGGCGGCGACCGCTCCGGCCGCCGAGCCGCGCGCGGCACCGAGTATCCCTTCGGCCGCCGCCGCGCCGAGCGCTCCGGCCGCGAGCCCGCCGAGGAGCAGCGGCGCCGCCGTGCCCGCACCGCCCGGTGCCGCGGCCGCGACGGGAACGAGCACGCAGGCCGCGACCGCGAGCGCCGCTAGAGCGGCGAGCGCGAGCGGGGCGAGCGTCAGCCAGAGAAAGGCCTCCAGCGGCCGGAGCGGGGCGGCCCGGAGCTGGCTGCCGAGGACAGCCGCACCGGGCGCGGCAAGCGCGGTGAGAGCACCGGCCGCGGCCGCGGTGAGAGCGAGCCCGAGAACGAGCGCGGCGGCGACGCCTTCCTCCCGGGCGACGGCGGGGCCGATCGCCGCGCCGAGGCGCCGGCCTGCGACGGCGGCCAGCGGCGGGGTCGTCACGGCGAGCAGAGCCGCGGCAGCGGCGACGAGCGGATTCGCCACGAGCACCGGCCGGGCCCGCCGCACGGCGCAGCGCGCGAGCGTGCTAGCGAGCGCCGAGGACATCGGTCAACTCCCCCAGCCGCGCCGGACGGCCGACCGCCTCGAGAAACGCGTCCTCGAGGGTCGCGGCGCCGAAGCGCGCCCGCAGCTCGGCGGGCGAGCCGTGCGCCAGCCGCCGGCCGCGCGAGAGCAGCGACACGTCGCCGCAGACCGCCTCGGCGAACGCGAGATCCTGGGTCGCGAGCAACACGCCCGAGCCGCGCGCGGCGAGCGCGCGCAGCGCCTCGCGCAGGACGACGACGGCCTCCGGATCGAGTGCGGCCGTCGCCTCGTCCACGACGACGAGCGACGGCGCGAGCGCGAAGGCCGCCGTCATCGCGGCGGCGCGCCGCAGACCGTGTGAGAGCGAGCCGAGCCGCGCGTCGGCGCGCCGCTCGAGCCCGAACGCCGCGAGCAGCGCCGCCCCACGGGGGGCGAAGCCGGGCGGCTCGCCGTAGAGGGCGGCCACGAGGCGCAGGAACTCGCCGACGCTCAGCTCGTCGAGCCCGGTCGGCTCGTCGGGGACGTAGCCGGTGGCTGCCCGCGCGGCCCGCGACCCGGCGGGGGCACCGGCGACGACGACGCTGCCCTCGTCCGCGGCGAGCAGGCCGACGACGATCCGCAGCGTGGTCGACTTCCCGGAGCCGTTTGGGCCGACGAGCCCCACGATCGACCCGGCGCGCACCTCGAGGTCGAGCCCGTCGACCGCGCGGGCCGGGCCGAAGCTCTTGCGGAGCCCGACGGCGGCGAGCGGCTCGATGCTGTTCAGATGGGTCATTGGCCCGTCCCGCCCGGCGGGGCGGCCGAGGCCGCCCCGCCGGGATGCGGCTAGCGGACGCAGCTCACCTTGAAGCCGCTCCAGCCGAACGAGATCGACGGGCTGCCGCCCGCGTAGACGCAGTACGACGCGTAGGTGAGGGCGAGGGCGAACGAGAAGCCGACGATGACCGCCCACCAGACGACGTGCACGGCCTGCGCGGCCTCGCCGCGCCAGGCCAGCGTCGGGGTCTCGTACCTGGGCGCCGCAAGGGCGAATGCTGTCTCCACGAGTCCCTCCTTGTCGGTTACTCCCCGACCGTAGAGGCTGTGTGTGCGCGGATGGGTGCCGTCTTCGTGCCGAAAGTGCAACGCCGTCTTCGTACCGATTCCGGCGCCGTTTGCCAAGTGGCCCGTCGGGACACGCCCGCAAAGGTCAACCCGAATCGGGGATGGAGAACGCCCGCTGTGGGGATTCCCCCGCAGGCCGCCGCAGGGCACGATGGACGCGGCGGGCTACTCCCCGGCCCCGGCGCCGCAGCCGACGGCCGTTGCCCTCGAAGGGCCCGCCGATTCTCCAAGCCGACGAGACGGGGTGGCCGCCCAGCCGCGCCCCGTCTTGCCTGCCCGGGATGGTCGCCGGCTGGAAGGTCGAGCTGCGGCTGCTAGTCGAGGACGGGCACGCCGCCACCGCCCGGTCCGCCCGGTGGAACGTCGTCGGCGCCCGCGCCACCCCGGCCGACCCACTCGCCGGCAAGATCGCAGTCGGCTGGCCGTAGCGGCTCGGCTGGGCCCGCGTGGAGGTCGAGCACGCCGGCGCCCACCGCCCCGCGCAGCGCGATTGGGAGCGCGGCGCCGCTCGCCCGCACGCGGCCTGCGAGATGCGGATCGAGTGCCTGCACACACAGCGAGGCACCGAGGCAGCCCGACGCGCCAGCCTGCTCGCAGAGCCGCATCCCGTCCGGCGCAGCGCCGAGCCGGCCCGCGACGAGCAGCGGCTCGTCGGAGAGCACGAGCACGGCCGCCTCGACGGGGACGACCGGCTCGGTCGCCGCGTCCGACGGCGCCCCGGCGAAGCCGATCACCACGAGCGCGGTGGCGAACGCGACCAGGCCCAGCAGCGCGTCGAACGGCTGTGGGTTGCGCTTCGTCCTCATGCGGAGTGAGACGAGCGTAGCGGCCGGGAGTTGAGGCTAAGCTCGCGCCGTGCCGAGCGCACTCCCGAGCCGCGCCTCCGTCGTCGTCGCCGGCGGCGGAGCGATGGGCACGAGCATCGCCTTCCACCTCGCCGAGGCCGGGGTCGAGGACGTGCTCCTGCTCGAGCGCGCCGAGCTCGCATCCGGTTCGACGAGCAAGGCCGCGGGCGGCGTGCGGGCGCAGTTCTCCGACGAGCTGAACGTCGAGATCGCGCTCCGCTCGCTCGAGGCGTACGGCGCCTTCGGCGTCCGCCCCGGATGGCAGATCGACCTGCACCGCGTGGGCTACCTCTTCCTGCTCGACGACCCGGCGGACGTCGCCGCCTTCGAGCAGAGCGTCGCGCTCCAGAACGGGCTCGGCGTCCCGAGCCGCCTCGTCGAGCCGGCCGAGGCGGCGAGGCTGTGCCCGCTCGCCGGGCTCGAGGGCGTGCTCGCGGCGAGCTTCTGCCCGCTCGACGGGCACGCGAGCCCCGAGGCCGTCGTCCAGGGTTACGCGGCGGGCGCGCGGGCGCACGGGGCGCGGATCGAGACGGGCTGTGAGGTGACCGCGGTCGAGACGGACGGCGGCGCGATCCGCCGCGTGGTGACGCCGCGCGGCACCGTCGAGACGGAGATCGTCGTCTGCGCCGCCGGCGTCTGGTCGCCCCGCCTGGCGGCGACCGCCGGCGTCGAGCTGCCGGTCACGCCGTACGTGCGCGAGGTCGGCTTCACCGGACCCGCGGCGGAGCTGCCGGCGCGGCTCCCGCTCACGATCGACTTCTCGACCGGCTTCTACTTCCACCGCGAGGGGCCGGGTCTGCTCTTCGGGATGGCCGACGCGGACCAGGCGCCGGGATTCGACGCGCCGAGCGATCCCGCCTGGTTGGAGAAGGTGTTGGCCGTGGCCGAGCGGCGCGCGCCCGCGCTGTCGGACCTGGGACTCGCCGGTGGCTGGAAGGGCTACTACGAGGTGACGCCCGATCACAACGCGCTGATCGGCGAGGCGGATGGAGTCGCGCGCTTCCTCTACGCAACCGGCTTCTCCGGGCACGGCTTCCTCCAGGCGCCGGCAGTCGGCGAGATCGTGCGCGACCTCGTCCTCGGGCGGGAGCCGTTCGTGGACGTGACGCCGCTCTCGGCCGAGCGCTTCGCCCGCGGCGCCGCGCGGCCCGAGCGCAACGTCGTCTAGCCGCTGCGCTTTCTCGGCGGCACGCTCCGTACTTTCCCCGCAAGAAGGGCGGATCTTCCGCGATGCCGCGCCTCCTCCGCCCCGCGAGAGTGGGGCGACGTGGACGTCCGCGAGGCCAGAGAGTGCTTTCCGGGGCTCACCGGCAAGGTGTACCTCGACGCGGCGTGCGTCAGCCTCGCGCCCAGGCAGGCGGCGGAGGCGGTCGCAGGCTTCCTCTCGCGCGTGCTCACGTGCCCCGAGCGCGACTCCTCGTCCCACCACGTCGCCCTCGATGCGCTGCGCGGCCCCGCGTATGTGGAGGGCGCGCGCCTGCTCGAGGCGCACGAGGACGAGATCGCGCTCGTCGAATCCACGACGCACGGGCTGAACGTCGCCGCGCAGGCGATCCCGTTCGAGCCGGCGGACAACGTCGTCATCTGCGACCTCGAGTTCCTGCAGACCGCGATCCCGTGGGTGAAGCTGCGCGACGAGGGCCGGATCGCCGAGGTGCGCATGGCGGCCAACGTGGACGGCACGGTGCCCGTCGAGGCGCTCGCCGCGCTCGTGGACGAGCACACCCGCGCCGTCGTCGTCAGCTCCGTGCAGTGGTGCAACGGCTACCGGCTCGACCTCGAGGCGCTCTCGGCGCTCTGCCGCGAGCGCGGCGTCCTGCTGGTCGTGAACGCGATCCACCAGCTCGGAGCGGTCAAGCTCTCCGTCCGGGACACGCCGGTGGACATCCTCGTCGCGGGCGGGCACAAGTGGCTCAACTCCCCGTTCGGCTGCGGCCTGCTGTACGTCAGCCGGGATGTGCTGCCCGCGCTCCGGCAGCCGATGTGGGGCTACCTCGGCCTCGCCGAGCCGGAGGGCGGCTGGCCGCGCTACTTCGCGACGCCATCGATCACGCCGCTGCGCGCGTACGAGTTCCCGCTCACGGCGCGGCGCTTCGAGCTGAACGGCACCTCGAACTACCCGGGCGCGATCGCGCTCGGCGCCTCGCTCAGGCTCGTGAACGAGATCGGGATCGAGGCCGTGACGGCGCGCGTGCTCGAGTTGTCGGCGAAGGCCTGGGACGGTCTCGCCGAGCTCGGCGTCCGCGTCGTCACGCCGCGCGACCCGGCGACGCGCTCCGGGATCACGACCTTCCAGGTCTCCGACGATCCGGGCGAGAACGAGGCGTTCCTCCACAAGTTGCTCGACGAGCGGATCTACCTGGCGATGCGCTACACCTCGGGCGTCGGCGGCATCCGCGTCTCGACCCACTACTTCAACGACGAGGAGGATCTGGACGCGCTCTTCGGGGCCGTGCGCCGCCTGCTGGACGGGCGGCGGCGTGTACCTTTTGCAGCTCAGGAATGAGCGACACGGCGACTCCCGCGGCGCCCCCCGAACCCCGAATCGACCTCGACGCGCTCGCGTCGGTCGCGCGCCGCGTGCTGTGGCTCGCCGTCCGGATCGTGGATCACGCGAACCGCGAGCGGCCGAAGGGCGACGAGCTGAAGGTCGGCGGTCACCAGGCCTCCTCCGCCTCGATGGTCGGCCTGATGACGGCGCTCTACCTTGCCGATCTGCGCGCCGAGGATCGCGTCTCGGTCAAGCCGCATGCCTCGCCGGTCCTGCATGCGATCGAGTACCTGCTCGGCCGGCTCGACCGCCGCTACCTGACGACCCTGCGCGACTTCGGAGGTCTCCAGTCCTATCCGAGCCGCACGAAGGACCCGTACCCCGTGGACTACTCGACCGGCTCCGTCGGCCTCGGCTCGGCGGCACCCCTCTTCGGAGCGCTCGCCGACCGCTTCGTCGAGAGCCGCCTGGGCGCCTCCACGGGAGGCCGCTTCATCTCCCTGCTGGGCGACGCCGAGCTCGACGAGGGCTCGATCTGGGAGGCCGTGCTCGAGCCGCTGACACAGGACCTCGGCAACGCGCTCTGGATCGTGGATCTCAACCGGCAGAGCCTCGACCGCGTCGTGCCGGTGCTGAAAGTGACCCAGGTGGAGACGTGGTTCCGGGCCGCGGGCTGGCAGGTGCTCGAGTGCAAGTACGGGCGGATGCTGCGGGCCGCGTTCGCGCAGGAGGGCGGAGAGCTGCTGCGCAGGCGGATCGACGAGATGCCGAACCAGCAGTACCAGGGCCTCTTCGGTGCGGACGAGAGCGTCATCGCCGAGGCGCTGCTCGGCGGCCTGTCGCCCGGCGACCGGCGGACGCTCGCCGGGGTGCTCTCGGGCTACGAGGGCAGCGTCGGGACGCTGGTCAAGGACCTCGGCGGCCACGACCTCGCCGACCTGCTCGACGCGTTCGCCGTCGCCCGGGCCGAGCGCGAGCGCCCGACCGTTCTCTTCGCGTACACGATCAAGGGGCACGGCCTGGCGATCGCGGGCCGGCCGATGAACCACTCCGCACTCCTGACAGGCGAGCAGATCGAGGAGCTGCGGGTCGAGCTGGGCCTCACGCCCGAGACCGAGTGGGACTCCTTCGGCCCCGACACGCCCGAGGGCCGACTCTGCAGCGCGGCCGCCGAGCGGCTGACGCGCACGGAGCGTCCGCCAAGGCCGCGGATCGACGTGCCGGCCCGGCTGTCGGACGGCGATCCTGTCAAGACGTCCACGCAGGAGGCGCTCGGCCGGCTGATTCTCGGCCTCTCCCGCGTCGAGGGGGTCGCCGAGCGGCTCGTCACCGTCTCGCCGGACGTCTCCGTCTCCACGAACCTCGGCGGCTGGATCAACAAAGCCGGTGTCTGGGGTGCGCGCGAGGAGAGGGTCTACGACGAGATGGCGGACTCGCCCTTGCGCTGGCGCGTCGGCCCGAAGGGGCAGCACATCGAGCTCGGGATCTCCGAGATGAACCTCTTCCTCGCACTCGGCCAGCTCGGCATGGCGTGGGACTACCAGGGCGAGCAGCTGTTCCCGATCGGCACGCTCTACGATCCGTTCGTCGTCCGCGGGCTCGAAGGGCTCGTCTGGTCGGTCTACAACGGCGCGCGCTTCGTCGTGGCCGGCACACCGGCGGGAATCAGCCTCTCGCGCGAGGGCGGCGCCCATCAGTCCACGATCACGCCGGGGATCGGGATCGAGACGCCCGGGATCCTCTACGCCGAGCCGGCCTTCGCGCGGGAGCTCGAGTGGCTCTTGCTCGACGGCCTGCGGCGCATGCAGGAGCCGGACGGCGAGGCGCTCTACCTGCGCCTCTCGACGAAGCCGGTCGAGCAGGCTCCGTTCACGACCGCCGTCGAGCGGCGCGGCGAGGACGCGCTGCGCGGCGACGTCGTCGCCGGCGGCTTCCGGCTCCGCGAGCCCGGCCCGGGCGACGACGCCGTCGTGCTCGCCACCTGCGGCGCGCTGGTGCCGGAGACGCTCGCCGCCGCAGAGCTGCTCGAGGCCGAGGAGGGCGTCGCCGCGACCGTGCTCTGCCTCTCCTCGCCCGATCGGCTCTACCGCGACTGGCGGGCCGCGCGCCTCGCGCCGCTGCGCGACGGCGGCCACCCCGGGGACTGCCACCTCGAGCGGCTGGTCGAGCCCGGAGAGCGTGGCCGTCCGGTCGTGACCGTGATCGACGGCGCCTCGCACTCGCTCGCGTTCCTCGGCGCGGCGCTCGGCGTCCGCTGCGTCCCGCTCGGCGTCGACACCTTCGGCCAGACCGGCAGCTTGCCCGCGCTCTACGAGGCATACGACCTCTCGCCGGCGGCGATCGCCACGGCGGCGCTCGTCGCACTCGAGCCGTAGTCGAATCAGGGGGTCCGCGCAGGCCCATCAGGGACAGCCCGGATGCCTACGCGCAGAAGCGAATGGAGAATTCGCAGGAGCTCACAGCCGAGAAGGGTAGGCTGGTCAGGTGCGCATTCGCATCGTCGTGGTGGATGACTTCGGGGTCGTTCGTAACGGACTCAGGTTGCTGCTCGACGCTGAGGCGGATATCGAGACCGTCGGCGAGGCCGGGGGCTTTCAGGAGGCCGTCAAGAGGGTGCACGAGCTGCAGCCCGACGTCGTGCTGCTCGACTTGCTCATGCACGAGCGCGTGACGACCGACGGGATCCCGGAGCTGCGCGCAGCCGCGCCGGGCGCGTCCGTGGTCGTCCTCTCCCCACTCGACGATCCCTGCCACGTGTGGGCCTCCTTCGAGGCCGGCGCGAGCGGCTACGTGCTCAAGGAGGCGAGCGCCGACAAGTTGCTCGACGCCGTCCGCGCGGCCGCCGCGGGCTCCCGCTACCTCGACCCGGGCCTCGGAGCGCGGCTCGCCCTCGCGGAGGAGAGACACGACGAGGAGGGAAGCGCCGATCAGCTCTGCGAGCGCGAGCGCGAGATCGTGCGGCTGCTCTCGCTGGGCCATACCTGCGCCGAGATCGCGAGCGCGCTCGGGCGCGCTCCCAGGACGATCGAGCTGTACCGCTCGCGGATCACAGAGAAGCTCGGACTCGAGACGCGGGCCGAGCTCGTGCGCTACGCGCTCGAGCACGGGCTGCTCGAGTCCGACGAAGGACTGCAAGGCGGCACGCACGCCGCTCCGATCGTTCGGCGCCCGGCGTAGCGGACCGTCCTGCTACAGGGTTACCGTGGAGCCGAGTGGGGAAGCCCCTGGCCCCGACGGCGTTATCGCTTGCGGCGGTAGCCGTGGTCCTGTTCCTCGGCGACACGGGGTCGGCCGGCCGGACGCAGCCGGCGGAACGGGCCGGCGATCCGGCGCGGGGCGGGCTCGTGTGGATGACGAGCGGTTGCGGCGCCTGCCATGCGTTCTCGAAGGCGGGCTCGACGGGCACGAAGAGCTCGGAGGCGCCGAACCTCGACCGCTACCTCGTCCCGCACGCGCGCCGCGTCAAGCTTGCCGTCGAGCTCTTCGCCTTCAGCCGGATCTACTGGGGCGGGCGGGGGATGCCCGCCCACGGCTGGGCGCTGAGCACGCAGGAGATCGACGATCTGGTCTCGTTCCTGGTCGGCAAGCCTTTCTCGGCCCCACCCGAGGGGGTCGCCCGGGTGCCCCCGCTGCCGGTGCCGCCGCCGGTCGCCGCCGTGCCGGCGACGACGGTCGCCCGCTGGGTGAAGCTCGAGCGCCTGCTCGAACACTTCGCCATCGAGACCACCGCCGTCCCCGACGAGATCGTCACCGAGCTGCCGCGCATCAAGATCGAACGCGAGCGCGGCCTGCCAGTCTCCGGCTCCGCGCACTGGAACGGCCGCTACTGGGTGATCACCCTCAGCGCCGACGAGCATCGGTTCCGGCAGCGGTTCAGCCTGATGCACGAGTTCAAACACGTGATCGACCACACGACCAAGGACTTCCTTCACGAGGGCCGGCCGACAAGCAGCGCCTACGAGCAGGCAGAACGCGTGGCCGACTACTTCGCCGCCTGCCTCCTCATGCCAAAGCGCGTCGTCAAGCGCCTCTGGTGCCAAGGCCACCAGGACATCGCTAACCTCGCCGACCTGCTTCAAGTCTCCCCGGCGGCACTCCGCTATCGGCTCGACCAGCTCGGACTCACCGACAGGCCGACACGCTGCGAATCAGCAAAGCACGCCTACGCGAGCCGGCCGGTCGCGCGAGCCCGAGTTCCGCGACCGGCGCTCGCCGGAGATAGCCGGTGACCCTTCGGGGAAACACCGACACCTCTGCATGGTCCGAGCACGGTCACGACAACCCGCTCACAGCGGTCATCTACCTGCGCGTCTCCACCAAAGACCAGGCGACGCGCGGCGGCGAAGCCGAGGGCTTCTCCATCCCAGCGCAGCGTGACGCCTGCCGCCGCAAAGCAGCAGCACTCGGCGCCGTAGTGGTCGAGGAGTTCGCCGACCGCGGCGAGAGCGCCCGCAGCTCCCGCCGACCCGGCCTACAAGAGATGCTCGCCTACGTTCAGGAGGAGCAGGTCAAGTACGTGATCGTCCACAAGGTCGACCGCCTCGCCCGAAACCGAGTCGACGACGTCGAGATCAACGTCGCACTCACCGGCGCCGGAGCGACCCTCGTCTCCTGCACCGAAAACATCGACGAGACGCCGAGCGGCATCCTGCTCCACGGAATCATGAGCTCGATCGCCGAGTTCTACTCCCGCAACCTCGCCAGCGAAGTCAACAAGGGACTGATCCAGAAGGCCAAGAACGGCGGCACGCCGGTAAAGGCGCCGATCGGATACCTCAACGTCCGCAAGATCGAAGACGGGCGCGAGGTTAGGACGGTTGAGGTCGACCCCGAGCGCGCGCCCTTCGTCGTCTGGGCCTTCAAGACCTACGCGACCGGCGAATGGACCACACGCACTCTCCACAGTGAGGTAACCAAGCGGGGCCTGCTGAGCAAACCAACGCCGAAGCGCCCCTCACGACCGATGGCCCTCTCGGCGTTCAACGACATGCTCAAGAACCCGTACTACATCGGAGTCGTCCGCTACCGCGGCGTCGACTACGACGGCAAGCACGAGCCACTCATCGACAAGCAGACCTTCGACGAAGTCCAGCGGCAACTAGAGGCCCACAACTTCGCCGGTGAGAAGCAGCGCGTCCACCATCACTACCTCAAGGGCTCGATCTTCTGCGGCAAAGAGAACGACCACGGCGAGGAGTGCCGCTGCAGATTGATCGTCTGCAACGCCACTAGCCGCTCGAAGCGCATCTACCCCTACTTCGTCTGCATCGGCCGGCAACGGAGCCGAACCAGCTGTAGCCAACGAGCGCTCCTAATCGAGATCGTCGAAGAATCGATCGCCGACTATTACAAGAGTGTCGAACTCACCCAAGACCTACGCCTCCAAACCGAGCAGATGATCCTCGAACAGATCGCCGAGCTCCGCGAGAACGCCGGCACCGAACGGCAACAACTCGTCACCCGGCAACGCCGCGCACTCAACGAGCGAGCCAAGCTCCTCGAGGCCCACTACGCCGGTGCGCTCCCGCTCGACCTCCTCAAGAGCGAACAGGAACGCCTCGCCAGCGAGCTGAACTACGTCGAAGAACGACTCGGCACCCTCGAACTCAAGTTCGACATCGTCGAGAGGAACCTCAAAGGCGCACTGAAGTTCGTGAGCAACCTGCACACCGCCTACGTCGAAGCCGGCCACCGCACCCGGCGCCAGATCAACCAGGCCATCTTCGAGCGCTTCCTCGTCTCTGACGACGGCGACATCATCGGCGAGCTACGACCGCCCTTCAACCTCCTGCTCCAGGCGAGCGGCACCGCCGACCAAAACGGCGTCGTACGCCGCGAGGCCAAAGAAAAACCACGAGGCCCCCAGGGGCCTCGTGGTTTGAGTAAACACGATTTGGTGGAGCCAGGCGGGCTCGAACCGCCGACCTTCTGCGTGCCACGCAGACGCTCTCCCAGCTGAGCTATGGCCCCGAGGCCTGTTTCAGGCCCCAGTGTAGCGCCGAATCGGAAGTCTTCGGCCCAGTTGATCCGCGCCTCTTGGTTGTTCCGCGCGGGCGCGATTCGCAGGTGAGTGATCCGCTTCAGCGACACCCGCTCGACTGGCAGGAAGTAGCAACAGTCCGTCTCCGCACAATAGGCCGCGATCGCGTCGATCTCGTCGGCGGTATAGCGGCGGACGATCATCCCGTTGCGGCCCCGTCGGCACGAATAGCACCGGACGACGACGACAGCGCCGCCAAGAACGGCCCACTTGCATTGGACCCGCACGAGCCGGCAGCCGACGTCGAAGATCAGGTCGTATCGCTCGCCGTCCGTGAGCGGCTTGTAGACGCCGATCCCGAGCTTGATCGCCGCGTGGACGATCGCTGACTCGGCGATTGCGCCCTTCTGATCTGTCGTCAGTTCCGCCAACACAGGCAAACCGTAGCTGACGCGTCGGACAGACTGTTCTCTGGATTGACTACACCAGCTAGCCGGCAGCCGCTTCCAGCTCGACCGCGGGCACGTCGGCCCACAGGTCCTCGAGCCGGTAGTACGAGCGCGTGTCCGCCGTGAAGACGTGCAGGACGACGTCGAGGTAGTCGGCGATGATCCACGTCGCCTCGCGCTCGCCGGCGGTTGCGCGCGGCGTCAGGTGCGACTCCTGCTTCAGCACCGAGTAGACCTCGTCGATGACCGACTTCGTCTGACGCGGGTTGGCGCCGGTGGCGAGGACGAAGAAGTCGGTGTAGTCGCAGACCGGCCGCATGTCGAGGATGACGACGTCCTGCGCCAGCTTCTCCTGCGCAAGAGCGGCGATGCGGCGGGCGGTTTCGAGGGGAGTCAGGTGGTCAGTCGTCCGTTCGGGATCCGGCCGCAGTGTAGCCCCTGTCACGGCCGGTACAGCCCGCGACGTTCGATCTCGGCCGCGACGGCCGGCGGAACGAGGTCGTCCACCGGCTCGCCGGCCGCGATCCGCGCCCGGATTCCCGAGGCCGAGACGGGCAGCGGCTCCAGCTCGAAGAACAGGACGCGCTCCGGCTGCGCGAGCCGCGCGAGCACGGCGTCGAGCCGCTCGCGCGGATAGCCGGGCCGCGTCGCGACGCCGAGCCGTGCGAGGCGCAGCACCTCCTCCGGCTCCTTCCACTCGAGGAAGTCGCAGAACTGATCGGCGCCGACGAGGAGGAGCGGGTCGCGCCACGGGCCCTCGCGCAGCAGGTCCACCGTGCGCGGGTGCTCGTCGCCGGCGACGTCGTACTCGGGGAAGGCGAGCCGCGCGAGCTCGAGCCGCGTCTCGCCGTCGAGCACGGCGTCCTTGTGCCCGGGGTGCAGCGCCACGACGACGACGAGCCGCTCGAGCCCGAACGCCTCGACCGCCGCCCGCGCGAGCGCGACGTGACCGTTGTGCGGCGGGTCGAACCGGCCGCCGAGGATGCCTGTCACTCCCACACGCTCACCTCGTCGCCGATCTCGACCTCCTGACCGGCGCGCACGCCGGCCGCCTTCAGCGCGGCCTCGAGCTCCTCGCCCTTGGGCGCGTCGCCGACGATGCGATAGCCCCGGTCGGTGCGGAAGATGCGGTACGGCCGCGGGCCCGCGGGCTTCGGCCGGTATTCGAGGAACTCGGGCAGCTCGTCCGGCAGCGCCTCGGGCGGCGCCTCGGGGCAGAGCGCGAAGAGCGTCCGCTTCAGCTCGTCGATCCCTTCGCCGGTCAGCGCCGACACGGCGAGCACGCCGACTATGCGCGGGTCGGCGACCTCGAACGAGGTCGTCGCGCCGGGCATGTCGAGCTTGTTCAGGACGACGACCTGCGACCGCTCGTCGAGGCCGGCGCCGTAGAGCGCGAGCTCGCGGTCGATCGTGCGGAAGCGTCCCTCGACGTCCTCCTCGGCCGCGTCGATCACGTGCAGGAGCAGACGCGCGCGCTCGAGGTGGGCGAGGAACTCGTGACCGAGGCCGACGCCCTCGCTTGCCCCCTCGATCAGCCCGGGGACGTCGGCGACGGTGAGCTGGCGTCCGTCCGGCCCCTCGACCGTGCCGAGCACCGGCGCGGTCGTCGTGAACGGGTACGCGGCCACCTTCGGCGTCGCGTTCGAGATCCGGCGCAGGAGTGAGGACTTGCCCGCGTTCGGGAGGCCCGCAAGAGCGGCGTCGGCCATCAGCTTCAGGCGCAGCTCGAGCGTCGCCGACGCGCCGGGAGTGCCAACCTCGGCGAAGCGCGGCGTCTGCCGCGTCGGCGTCGCGAACTTCGCGTTGCCCTGGCCGCCCTTGCCGCCGCGTGCGACGACGGCCCGCGCACCGGCGTGGGCGAGATCCGTGAGCAGCTGCCCCTGCTCGCCGAAGACCTGCGTGCCGATCGGGACGCGCAGCTCGATCGCGGCGCCGTCGGCCCCGTGCTTGCGCGTGCCCCGGCCTGGCTCGCCGCTTCCCGCCTTGAAGCTCTTCTTCGCGCTGAAGGCCGAGAGGTCGCGCAGGCCCGGATCGGCGACCAGCGTGACATCGCCACCGTTCCCGCCGTCGCCGCCATCCGGGCCGCCCTTGGGCACGTACTTCTCGCGCCGGAAGCTGAGGCCGCCGTCGCCGCCACGCCCCGCCTGCACGTGGATGCGGGCCCGGTCGTGGAACAGAGATTCCCGGCTTCGCCGGGAATCTCTAGTGAAATCCGAGGAAGGCATCGCTGTGCGCGGACATCCCAGGCGCCCGCTCGTTAGAGATTCGCGACGTCAGTCGCGAATCTCTATGAAGCGGCGCTCGCCGCTCCGGCCGAACTCGACCGTGCCCTCGCGCGTGGCGAAGATCGTGTCGTCGCGGCCGATGCCGGTGCCGGGGCCGGGGCGGAACTTCGTGCCGCGCTGGCGGACGATGATCATGCCCGCCTTCACCTGCTGGCCGGCGAAGATCTTCACGCCGAGGCGCTTAGACTCGGAGTCGCGCCCGTTGCGGGAGGAGCCGAGCCCCTTCTTGTGTGCCATCTAGCTCTCCTCTTTCTTCGGCGCGCGAGGCTTCGCCTTCGCCGCCGGTGCTTTCTTCGCCGCCGCTTTCGGCTTCGCCGCCGCCTTCGGCTTGGCCGGAGGCTTGGGCTTCGTCGCTGCTTCGGCCTTCGGCTTGGCCGGCGCTTTCGCCTTCGGCTCGGCCTTCGGCTTCGCCGCCGCCTTGGGCTTCGCCGCGACGGCGGCCTCGGCGACCGGCTTCGCTGTGGCCTGCCCCTTCTTCGCGCCGATCGACTCGATCTCGATCTGCGTCAACGCGGCGCGGAAGCCGTTGTGGCGCTTGTAGCCCGTGCGCTTCTTGTACTTGCCGATGCGGATCTTCGGGCCGCGCAGGTCGCCGACCACGCGGGCGGTGACGACGCCGTCCTTCGGTGCCAGGTCGGCCGGGCCGTCCCCGCCGACGAGCAGCACCCTCGGCGAGAACGTCTTGCCCTCGCCGTGTGCGAGCCGGTCCACGAGCAGCTTCTCGCCCGCGTGGACGCGGTACTGCTTGCCGCCGACTTGGATGATCGCGTAGGTCATCGTGAGCGCTCGTAGAAACGCGGGCAGGCGCCCGCGAGCCGTGAGATTGTAGCCACTACCGCTCCAGGTCGTCGAGCCACTCGGACATCGGCACGTAGTCGGACGAGGCGGGCGGCGCCTCCGGCACGGGCTCGGCCGCAGGCGCGGGCTCGGCCGCAGGCTTTCCCTCCCGCGCGGGCGGGGGGCCCGGGCCGCCCGCGGGCTCCCCCGGCGC
>Ga0082335_1005817_pt1 | contig 16602 bp, 8 predicted proteins | sample Subgrocontami58m_FD_72375 | JGI IMG/M metagenome (GOLD analysis project Ga0082335, IMG submission 72375) | Subsurface groundwater microbial communities from S. Glens Falls, New York, USA - GMW37 contaminated, 5.8 m (SPADES assembly) (version 2) ... | reverse complement strand
ACATCAAGGGCAAACGCGCCGGTCTGCCCGTGTATCAACTGATCGGCGGCCGCTCCCGTTTCGCCGTCGACACGTACACCCATTGCGCCGGGGCCACGCTGGGGGCGGTCGAGGCGCAGGTGAAGGCGCGGCAGGCGCAGGGGTTTCGTCACATTCGGATTCAGTTCGGCGGCTACGGCTCCGAGCAGCTCAACACCAACCCGGATTTTCGCGCGGCGGGATTCGGCACGCGGGCGGACCGCTACATGGACTCGCTGCCCTACCTGAAGATGGTGCCGAAGATGTTCGCGCACATCCGCGAGAAGTGTGGCGAGGCCGTCGAGTTGCTGCACGACATCCACGAGCGGATCGAGCCGATCGAGGCGATTCGCCTCTGCAAGGAGCTGGAGCAGTACCGGCCGTTCTTCATCGAGGACCCGCTTTCGCCCGAGCAGAACGGCTGGTTCGCGCAGCTGCGCGCGCAAACCTCCGTGCCCATCGCGATGGGCGAGTTGTTCAACAGCCCGCACGAGTGGGTGCCGCTGATCAAGGATCGGTTGATCGATTTTCTCCGCGTGCACTTGACGCAGGCCGGGGGCTTCACGCCCACGCGCAAGCTCGCGGCGCTCGCGGAATGGTTTGGCGTGCGCAGCGCGTGGCATGGGCCGGGCGACCTCTGCCCGATCGGCCACGCGGCGACGCTGCACCTCGACCTGAACATCCACAATTTCGGCATCCAGGAGTCGATTACGTTCAACGACGCGACGCGGGAAGTATTTCCCGGCACGCACACACTGAAGAACGGTTATGCGATCATCAACGAGGCGCCGGGGTGGGGCGTGGATTTCGACGAGGAGAAAGCGAAGAAGTTTCCGCTGCCGGCGCAGCCCGGCTACTGGGAGCCCGTCCGGCGGCGCGACGGCACGGCGGTGCGGCCGTAATCGGCACGCGTTTATCGTGCGGCGGGCGCGAAGGTCGTCGTGAACGTCGCCGTGGTCGCCGGCGCGATCAGCTCGAGGTAAAACGCCTCGCGGCGGCGCGGCGGCAGATCGGGCGCCGAGCCATGCCAGAGGGTGAACTCACCCGGGGCCGCGAATGTCAGCTGGAGCCTTTGTCCGGAGCACTCCACCTCCACCGTCAGCTGGTCGCGGCCGGTCGTGCCGCGGACGTCACGCCAGTAACGAAACGCCGCGGGCCGGCCCTTCGCGAAATCCGGCGCGGCGACGAAACCCGCGGGCAACCGCGCCTTGCCTTGCACGTGAAGAGCCAGGCCCAAGCGCTGCGGTCCGGCGGCCGAGCCCACCGTCGTCGTGTCGACCAGCGCGCCGTCGACGATCGCCAGCGTACGCTCGGCGTGGGCGTTTTTCCGATACAGCGGCAGCCGCGCGGCGACGCGCGCCGGCCCGGCGGAATACGCGAGCAGTTCGCCGGGCTGCGGCGGTTCCGACCCTTCGCCATTCACGAGCGGCACGTTGTGGCTGAGCCCGCGCGTGTAATACTCCTTGTGCAGCGGCGAACCGTAGCCGACCGTGCCGGGGTCATGCGTGATGTCCGCGTCGCCATAAAAGGCCGCGAAGTTCAGCGCCTCCGCCTGCGCGTGGGAACGCGTGAGCTGGCCGTAGTGGAAGAATACCTGCCAGCCGCTGCTCTTCAGCAGCGCCATCCGTGATGACTCGAGGTTTCGACTCGTCACGGCAGGCAGTGCCACCGCGCCGGGATCCGGATGGCCCGTCGTGGTCGGCGGTGGATCGAGCAGCGTGTCCCAGTTGCGCGTCGCGGCCGCGGCCGCGAGGCCCAGCGTCGTCGGAAATACACGGTACACCGACGCAAGCGTGCCGCGGTCGGGGACGCGCAGCGGCGAGCCCGCGTTGTCCGCTGGGTTGGGCGCGTGCCCGTCGGGGAAACGGAGGTAGACGGGCGAGAGCATCAGGTTTTCGGTGACGGCCATCTCGTTCGCGAGCTCGGGCGCCCGACCGTAGACACCTGCCATCGTGAAGAGCCCCTGGACGGCCCGGACCACGTAGCTGTTGTAACCGAAGGACTGCTCGTACCAGAGGTAGTCGCTGGTGATGCCGCGGGCGACTTGCTGCCGCAGGCCGAACTCGCCTTGCAGCGCCTCGCGCCAGAGCGGCTCATCGCCGAACACCAGCGCCACCTGCATGACCGCGCAGCGATGCCAGGTCGCGATATTGTGGATGGTGCGCATGGTGCGGTTGAGCACGTCGACCTGCGGGCGGAAGAAGTCGCGCTGCCACAGGGCGCGCCGCTGCGGCGTGACGTAGTCGCCCAGCAGCCGCACGGTGTTCGTGTAGTGAAACTGGTTCGTCGCGATATCGAGCGTCTGCCAGAAGAGCCGGGCACCGTCGCGATTCTCCGGCCACTCCAGGTAATGGGCGGCGTAGAAGTCGAGCTGCGCCGCCGCCCACTCGGCGTACCTTGCGTCTCCCGACAGTCGATACAGTCGGGCGGCGCGATGCAGGTTGCTCGCGTGGCTGCCGCGGAAACTAAACACCCAGCCACCCATGATTTTCGGGGTGATTTCCACCTTCGGGTCGGAGGCGCTGTGCAGGAATGCGACCTGCTCGCCCGGCACCTCCTCGGTCCAGTCGAGGTGCGAGCCATCCTTCGGGCTGACGAAATCGTGCCACCAGCCGCAGCGCCATTCGACGCGATCGCGGTGCCGCTGCATCCATCGGTCCACGCTGGCCGCTTCGCCGCGCAGCCAGTCGCGCCAGGCCGGGTCGGCGCGGACCAGCTGCCGCGCGGTATCCCAGTCTTCGCGGGCCACGCGCCAGGGCCGGCCGGCGGCATCGTAGATTTTCAGCTCGGGCAACGCGCGTTCGGGATTCGGCTTGGGAAACGCCGCCGTGGCGCCGACGACCCGCAGCACGCTCAGGAGGAAACAGGTGAGGACGGCGAAGCGGGGCATCCGACGAAAGCTCATTGCGCAGCCTAACGTGTCGTCCGGTCAGTTGACTGCGCGCAGATTGAAATAATTGCGGCGTATTTTACGTGGAAGGTAGCCACGAGCGCCAGCGAGTGGATGGCAAATTCGACTCGCTGGCGCTCGTCGCTACGGGGACGGATTGTGAAACTGATCGCGAATTCGCGTCCTTGCGCCGGATAACGCGCCGATCGGAACGGCCCGAGGGCGGGCCGTCCCCAGGGGTGGCATGGCCGAAAGTTTCACGGCCTCCGGGACTCGACCGGCTCACGCGTTCCGCTTGCGCTTGCTCGCGCCGCGGCGTGAGCTGAGCCCAATGAAGTCAATCGCCCTCGCCAGCGGCGTCTTTCTCCTGGCCGTGACCGGCTGCGAGTCGTTTTCCGACGCAACCACGACCGTGCGCGAAAAGTTCGCGGCCCGCGAAGCACCGCGCAGCCGGACGTACGCTTCCGACCAGCGTACCACTTACGATGCCGTGCGCACCGCGGCCACGCAGATGGATTATCGCTTTGTCCGCGGCGGTCCGGCGCAAGGAGAGTTCGAAGCCGTCAGCCGGGTTGGCAGTGGCGAACAAACCGGCTCAGCGCGGCAACTCTCGCTGAAGGTGAAGCTGGAGAAGGCGCTGGAGGGCGGCACGGCGGTCAACGTCCGCATCACCGAAATCATTGAAGCCGATTCCTCCAATCGTGCCGGGCTCGCCACCGAAACGCCGTTGCGGGATACGCCACAATATGAAGTGTTTTTCCGCCGGGTCGGAGAGGTTTTGGCTGCGCCAAAACCTTGAGGCTGAGGCCCCAGCGGGCGCCGAGAGGTAGGGCGCGACCGCCGGGCGCGCCGTGGTTCGTGCGCTGCACCAAGGCTAGATCGCGGCGGGCCCAGCGGTCCCGCACCACCGTTCCGAGTTTTTTTCGACGGTCTCTAACGGCGGAGACGGAACCCGTTGGCCAACACCCTGGAAACCAGGTTTTCGCGCAGCGTACCGAGCGAAGCGACAGTCCGCCAAACCTCAGATTCCGCTTGCTCATGCCCCGGACCCGCGAGACGTTAACCGTTCGCGGCCGTTAGTCGGACAGGTTGGCGCAACGCCGCGAGCTCCCGCCAATCACCCAACGTTAGTTTAACCATCAACCAATCCCGATCGCGCCTTACCGTGCGGTCGAACCCGTCGGATGGGCGCTCTTGGAGCAGGCGCACGGCCGACGTATCCGTCATATGAGTTCAGTAATGCAAGACCTCCTGGCCCAGTCGTCCTTCGACAAGCTGAAGGAAGGCGCCATCGTCCCGGGTGTCATCACCGAAATCCGCCAGAATGAGGTCGTCGTCGACATCGGCGGCAAATCCGAAGGCGTCATCCCCGCCAACGAGTTCATCGACATCGGTGAACTGCAAATCGGCTCCACCATCGAGGTGCTCGTCGAAAAACTGGAAGACAAGTCCGGCGCGCCGGTCCTCTCCTTCGACAAGGCCGAGCAGAAGAAGAACTGGGATAACATTCTCACCAAGTTCCCCGAGGGCTCCGTGGCCGCCGGCCGCGTGAAGGCCAAGGTGAAGGGTGGCCTGATCATCTCGATCGGCGTCGATGCGTTCATGCCGGCGTCGCACATCGACATCCAGCCGCCCAAGAACCTCGACCAGTACGTGGGCCAGACCTACGACTTCAAGGTTCTCAAAATCAATCTCGACCGGAAGAACATCGTTCTCTCCCGCCGCGAGTTGATCGAGCAGCAGCGCACCGAAAAGCGCCGCGCACTGCTCGATTCGATCCAGCCCGGCCAGATCCGCAAGGGCGTGGTCAAGAACATCACCGACTTCGGCGCGTTCATCGACCTCGATGGCATGGACGGCCTGCTCCACATTACCGACATGTCGTGGGGCCGGATCTCGCACCCGAGCGAAATGCTCAAGCAGGGCGAGGAAGTTCAGGTCATGATCATCGAGGTGAACCGCGAGAAAGAGCGCGTTTCGCTCGGCCTCAAGCAGACCACGAAGAATCCGTGGGACGAGATCGACCGCAAGTACCCGGTCGGCGCCAAGGTTCACGGCAAGGTTGTCAACCTGGTGCCGTACGGCGCATTCGTCGAAATCGAGCCCGGCGTCGAAGGCCTCGTGCACATCACCGAGATGTCCTGGACCAAGCGCATCACGAAACCGTCCGAACTGCTCAAGGTCGGCCAGGAGCTCGATGCGGTCGTCCTCGGCATCCAGAAGGAAGAGCAGAAGATCTCGCTCGGCCTGCGCCAGCTGGAGCCGAACCCGTGGGACATGGTTCGCCACAACTACCCGATCGGCGCCCGCGTGCGCGGCAAGGTCCGCAACATGACGACCTACGGCGCCTTCATCGAACTCGAGGAAGGCATCGACGGCATGGTGCACGTCTCCGACATGAGCTGGACCCGCAAGGTCAACCATCCGTCGGAAGTCCTGAAGAAGGGCGACGAGGTGGACGCGATCGTCCTCGATGTCGACGCGCAGCAGCAGCGCATCAGTCTCGGCATGAAGCAGCTCGCCACCGATCCGTGGACCGACATCGACGCGTTCTTCAAGATCGGCGACGTCGTGAAGGGCACGGTCACCAAGATCACCTCGTTCGGCGCCTTCGTGGAGCTGAAAGACGGGATCGACGGCCTCGTGCACATCTCGCAGATCAGCGAGGAGCGGATCGACAAGGTGAAGGACGTGTTGAAGCCTGCCCAGGAAGTGACCGCCCGCGTGATCAAGATCGATCGCGAGGAGCGTCGTCTCGGCCTGTCGATCAAGGCGGCCAACTACTCGGATTCGCAGCTCGCGGCCGAGACCTCCGCCTACGAGGCGCTCAATCGCAGCGCCGGCAACGACATGATGAACCTCGGCGACATCCTCGACGAGGCGGCGAAGAAGGAATAATTCCAAGTGGCACCGGCATCCTGCCGGTGACTACTGCGGCTGGAAGTCGCCGCCACTCTCAAAACCGCCCGGAGCAATCCGGGCGGTTTTTTTATTCGCACCCGCGTCCATTCGCGGGCCACTGCCCTGATCCGTTAAGGAAGTTTCCGGTTGCGAGGGACGCGGCGAGGTGCGCCCACCGGCCGGAGATCGCCAACTGGCGGGTTCGGGCTCGATTCAGCTGACCGGTCATCACTACAACCAACGTTCATGAGTGTCCGGATCGTACGACTCGGAACCCCGCGGTTGCCCGGCGAGGGCACGAGAATCGGCACCGTCCGGCGGCCGCCGCGCGGCGTGCCGAAGTCGGAGTTCGCGAAACGCGATTACTACGACGTGTGGTTTCCAAACCTGGCGCCGAGCCTGGCGGTGATGAAGATCGGGCTTGCGGCCGAAACGCCCGCGCAGTGGGCAAGCTTCGCGCGCAGCTACAAGGCGGAGATGGCGCGGCCCGAGGCGAAGCACGATTTGGCGCTGCTCGCCGCCTTTTCGCACACGACGGACTTTTCCGTGGGGTGCTATTGCGAGCACGAGAGTCACTGCCACCGCTCGATTCTCAGGCAGTTGCTGATCGAGAACGGCGCGAAAGTTGATTGATGGAGGGACGACCTCCGTGTCGTCCGCGGCCGGCACGGAGGCCGGCCCTCCAAAAAACGACGGCCCAACAAAAAGGCCGACCTCGCGGTCGGCCTTGAAACTGAATCTGGCGATGATGCCCTGGTGGATTAATTGCGGCCCGGCCGCGCCTGCTTCTTCGTCTTGCTCTCGACGAATTCGCGAATGACGGCCATCCGCTCGCGCTGGCGTTTCTCCTGATCGATCTCGTCCAGCGTCCGGACGGCTTCGTTCTTCGCCATCGCCTTCCGCATTTTCGTCAGGGCGAGATATTCGAGCTGACGGATGCGCTCGCGAGTGACGTGGAATTTCTTGCCGACTTCCTCGAGCGTGAGTTCCTCGCGGCCCTCGAGCCCGAAGCGCAGCTTGATGATTTCGGCCTCGCGCTTGTCGAGCGAGTTCACCATCGCGCTGAGATCGGCGTTGAGATTCTTCTCGCGGAGGCCCTCGAACGGGCTGACCGCGTTGTCGTCCCCTACGATTTCGCCGAACGTGGCGGAGTCGCCCTCGTCGCCAATGGGCGCATCGAGCGAGGCCGGTCGCACACTGACCGATTTCAGGTGAGCGACCTTGGAGGTCGGAATCTGCAGCTCGGCTGCCAACTCCTCGTCCGTCGGCTCACGCCCCAGCTGCTCAGTGAGCTGCATGGCGGTGCGGCGCATCTTGGAAATCTTGTCCACGAGGTGCACCGGCAGGCGGATGGTCTTCGATTGGTTCGCGAGTGCGCGCTTGATCGACTGCTTGATCCACCACGCGGCATACGTCGAGAGCTTGCCGCCCTTGCGGGGGTCGAACCGCTCGACCGCCTTGATCAGGCCGATGTTGCCCTCGCTGATGAGGTCCAGCAGCGGCAGCCCGAAATCCTTGTAGTCCATCGCGATTTTCACGACCAGCCGGAGGTTGGCCTGAATCATGTGATCGCGCGCGGCCTTGTCGCCACGGCGGATGCGTCGCGCGAGCTGGACTTCTTCCTCGATCGTCAACAGAGCGGTTTTGCCGATTTCCTGCAGGTAGAGCTGCAGATTGCTGCGCTCGCCATGGGCAATCGTCTCGGCAGGAGCGGGCTCGGATTTCTCCAAAAAGGAGGGCGGCGCGTCGATGGGCGCGGCAGAAAGGGTGGCGGTCGTCGTCTCGGAGGCGACAGGATCGTCAGCTACGTTGGAATTGCGGAGCGACTTGGCTTTAGCAGGCATGATGGGAACGTCGTGCGATTTAGAGGTATGAGCGGACGGCTTGTTCCCGCGGTGGGAGCGGAAATCGATCCAATTTCATATACGTGTGATCCCGGGGGAAAGACGTGCGCCTGAGCGATTTGTTAGGGTAATTATGGCGCAACCCACTGTGCCAACGACGCCAAAACGGTAACAATACCGTCACAGTTGCCTGCGCATTTCCCTAGAGCCTGCACCCACTTGGGTGCGTTTTGCACCGGCCACGCCGCTAAATGCATGCCGGTGAAAGCCCTGGCAATACTCGCGCGTGAAGCGCACGCCGCGATCGGCTGGCGTCACGAATCGCAAAAAGGCGGCGCGGCAAGGGTGCTGCGACTCCAGCAACGTCACCGCATCTCCATCTCCCCATTACGCCTTCTTCTTCTTCCTGGCCTTCCCTTCTCCGCCCTTCTCGGTCGGCGCGTCCTTCGCGGCCCACTTCTGATATTCGTCGGTCTGGCGCTGCCACTCGGCGGCGAGCTCCCTCACCTTGTCCGGCTTCTCGGCGGCGAGGTTGTGCATCTCCGCGCGATCTTGCGCCAGGTCGTAAAGTTCCCACGGCGACCCCACGCCGGCGGCGACGATCTTCCAGTCGCCGACGCGCAGCGCGCGATTGCCCTCGTGCAGGAACCAGATCGAGTCGCGCGGAATCGTCACGTCGCGCTGAAACGCTTTCACGAGGCTCCTGCCGGGAGGCGGCGGACCTTCCTTGCCGGCCGGCGGCGTCGGCCGTTTGCCGCCGCTGAGTTCCAGCACCGTCGGTACGATGTCGACCAGATGCGCCGGCGTGTGGCGGAGTTCCCCGTGGGCCGCGATGCCTTTCGGCCAGTGCACGATGAAGGACGTCGAAATCCCGCCTTCGTGCACCCAGGTCTTGTGGCGGCGAAAGGGCGTGTTCGCGAATGTCGACCAGCCCGGGCCGAGACAGAGGAAAGTCGCCGCCGAACCCGGCTCCGCACTCTGGTCGTGGCCATCGCCGCGGACCATCATCTCGGCGCTCGCGCCGTTGTCGGAGAGAAACATCACGATGGTGTTGTCGAGCTGTCCCATCCTGCGCACCTGCTCGACGACGCGGCCGATCTCCTGGTCCATCCGGTCGACCATGGCGGCGTGAATCGCCATTTTCGTGGCCTGAAACTCCCGCTGCTCGCGCGTGAGTGAATCCCACGCGAGCGGCCGGTTCACTTCGTTCGGCCCCAGCTTGGCGATGTCCTCGGGAAACGCGTACGGCGGCCCCACGTCACGCTCGACCGCGGAAAGCGTGCTGCTGCCGATGCCCATTTTCTGCATCCGCGCGTACCGTTCCTTCCGCATCTCGTCCCAGCCGCGCAGGAATTTGGCCCGATACTTCGCGATATCCTGCGGCGGCGCCTGCAGCGGAAAGTGCGGGACGGTGAAGCACAGGTATTCGAAGAACGGCCGGTCAGCGTACTTCTCCGCGTGTTCCTTCAGGCATTGAATCGCGTGGTCGGCGAACGCCGTGGCCGTGTAGTACCCGGTGCCGAGCTTTACCGGCGGCATCGGCTGGTCGTCTTCGGTATGGTTCTTCGGCGAGAAATTGTGGTTGTGATCCTCGAGCAGGTACGAGTGGTCGAACCCGTTCTGCAGTGGCAGCCCGTCGATGTGCCACTTGCCCGAGTGATAATTCCGGTAGCCCAAAGGGCGCAGCAGCGATGAGAGCAACGGCGCCCAGTCGGGCCGGACGCCCCGGGCCCCGCCGCCGCCCGCGCCGCGCGGACCGAAGCCATCGCGCCGCACCTGCTGCGCGTAATATCCCGTCATCACCGCGCCGCGCGTGGGCCAGCAGCGCGCCGTGTTGTAGAATTGCGTGAAACGCAGCCCGTTCTTCGCGAGCGCGTCGAGGTTCGGCGTCGCGATTTCACCGCCGTAACAGCCAAGGTCGGAGTAGCCCATGTCATCGGCGAGGATGAGCAGGACGTTGGGGCGCGAATTCGGCGTCGCCGCGTGGCTCGCGGCGGTGACGACGGCGAAGAGCACGCAGAGCAGGGGCAGGCGTTTCATCATGGCGGGGAAGCTTGTAGCGGGTGACCGGGATAATTTCCAGCAGGAGCTGCGAGCGTGAACGAACGGACGCGATTTTGTCCACTCGCTTACGCGCGCAGCCACCGGGCGGGCGTGCACGAGCCAGGGCGCTCTCTCGCCATCCCGATCAAACCATCGCGCGTTCGCGAATCTGGTGTTGCCCTGCGCGGTCGAAGTCGCCGAGCGTGATTTCTTCCAATTTCCACGCGAACCACGGTGAAATTCCCCATCCTCCTCGCCGCGTTGCTGGGTGCGGCGTCCGTGCCCGCCGCCGATCGGCCGAACATCATTTTCATCATCGCCGACGATCTCGGCTATGGCGAAGTTGGGTCGTACGGCGGCAAGGATGTGCCGACGCCGGCGATCGATTCGATTGGCCGCAACGGCGTGCGGTTCACCAACGCGTACGTCACCGCGCCGTTCTGTGCGGCCTCGCGCGCCGCGCTGCTGACGGGGCGGTACCAGACGCGTTTCGGTTTTGAGTTCAATCCGATCGGCGCGGCGAACGCCGATCCGGACATCGGATTGCCGCTCGGCGAAAGGATGCTGCCGGACGTGCTGCGCGAAGCTGGCTACGTCACCGCCCTGATCGGCAAATGGCACCTGGGCGGCGCGCCGAAATTCCATCCGCAGCGGCGCGGGTTCGACGAGTTTTTTGGATTCCTGCACGAGGGGCATTACTATGTGCCGCCTCCTTGGAGCGGCCACCTGACTTGGCTGCGCCGCCGCGCGTTGCCGGGCGGTGCACAGGGACGCTGGACTTCGCCCGACGGGCGCGTCGTGTGGAGCACGGAACTGCCGACCTTCGAGCCGGACTACGACGCCGACAATCCGATCCTGCGCAACAGCCAGCCGGTCGACGAGCGCGCGAACCTGACCGAGGCGTTCACGCGCGAGGCCGAGGATTTCATCGCGCGGCACAGGTCACAGCCGTTTTTCCTGCACCTCTGCTACAACTCCGTGCACAGCCCGATGCAGGGCATGGACGCGTACTTGAAAAAGTTCGCGCACCTCCCGGACATTCACCGGCGAATTTTCGCGGCAATGTTTGCGCAGCTCGACGACGGCGTCGGCCGCGTGCTCGCCCGCGTGCGCGCCGAAGGACTGGAGGAGCGGACGCTGATCGTTTTCCTCAGCGACAACGGCGGGCCGACCCGCGAACTCACGTCGAGCAATCGCCCGCTCCGCGGCGAAAAAGGCCAGCTGCTCGAGGGTGGCATCCGCATCCCGATGCTGGCGCAATGGAAAGGCCGGATTCCGGCCGGTGTCACGGATGACCGGATGGTGAGCTCGCTCGAACTCTTTCCCACGGCCGTCACCGCGGCCGGCGGCAAGCTGCCGGCGAAACTGGACGGCGTGGATCTGCTGCCGCATTTGATGAGCGGCGAGCGCACGCCGATCCGCACGCGACATTTCTGGCGGGTGGGGCCGCAGGCGGCGCTGCGGGAAGGGGAGTGGAAAATCTTCCGCGGCCGCGGCGCGACAAACTGGCAGCTGTACCATCTGGCGGACGACATCGGCGAGGAGCACGACCTGGCTGCCGCACAGCCGCAGAAAGTCGCGGAGCTCATGCAGGCCTGGCAGAAGCTCAACGCCGAAATGATCGACCCGCTTTGGCAGCAGGGCGGCGGCCGGCGGGGCAAGCAGTGAGACGTTTTACCGAAACCCAAAACTCGCGAATAACGAGAGCGCGCGGAGACACCGAGCGGCAACTCGGAACTCGACCCCAATCCCAATTCTCTTGAACAGAAGACAACGAAGAAAACGAAGCGGGCGGATATGAACGACTCTTCGTTCCCTTCGTTGCCTTCTGTTCAATTGAAACGCCCGTATTTTCTTCATGAATTCCCCACGTTTCACCCACCTCGACTGGAAAGCCGTGCTTCTGTTCCTCGCCTGCGCGACGCTCGGTTTCGCCGCTGAGCCCGGTACCGCGCCGAAGAAGGGCCGCGGCAAAGCCAAGGCCGCGAACACCGCCAGTGCCGAAGCCGGCGCGGGCGCCGAGAAACCCGTGTTTCCGAATCGTCCCACGGAGGTCGGTCCGGAAGTCGGCGAGAACAAGGCGACGCCGATCAGCCGGATCAAGACGCTCGAAGGCTTCAAGGTGGAACTGCTCTATTCGGTGCCCGGCAAAACCCAGGGCTCTTGGGTGAACCTGTGCGTCGATCCGAAGGGCCGGATTCTCGCGAGCGATCAATACGGCGGGCTGTATCGCTTCACGCCGCCGGCGCCGGGCCAGTCCCTCACCGCGGCCCAGGTGGAAAAAGTCCCGGCGAAGATTCGCGCGGTCAACGGCATGGCCTTTGCGTTCGGCGCGCTCTACGTTGGCGTCAACGACTACGATCAGGAAATCCCCTCGGGGCTCTACCGGATCACCGACAGCGATGGCGACGACCAGCTGGACAAGGTGGAACTGCTCCGGGCGATCGAGGCGCGCGGCGATCACGGGATCCACGCGGTCGTGCCGACGCCGGACGGCAAGGGGCTTTACCTCGTCTGCGGCAACGGTTCGAAGACAACGAAGTTCGCGCCGACGTCGCCGGTGCCGGCGATCTGGGGCGAGGACCACCTGTTGCCGCGGATGCCCGACGGCCGCGGGTTCATGCGCGACGTGATGGCGCCCGGCGGCATCGTCTATCGCGTGACGCCCGACGGCCAGACCTTCGAGGTGTTCAGTTCGGGTTATCGCAACATCTTCGACGCCGCGGTGAATCGCGACGGCGAGCTCTTCACCTACGACGCCGACATGGAGTACGATTTCAACACGTCGTGGTACCGGCCGACGCGCATCTGCCACGTCGTGAGTGGCAGCGAATACGGCTGGCGCAACGGCGCCGGAAAACGGCCGGTGTTTTACGCGGACAATTTGCCGCCGGTGATCGACATTGGGCCCGGATCACCCACCGGCGTGACCTTTGGCTACGGCGCGAAATTTCCCGCGAAATACCAGAACGCGCTGTTCATCCTCGACTGGAGCTGGGGCAAGCTGCACGCGGTGCATCTCGAGCCGAACGGCGCGACCTACAAGGCGACGCGCGAGGAATTTCTTTCCGGTTCGCCGCTGCCGCTGACCGACGCCGTGATTCACCCCGACGGGGCGATGTACTTTGCCATCGGCGGCCGCCGCGTGCAGTCCGGCGTGTACCGCGTGACCTACGGCGGAAACGAGCCCACCAATCCTGCAGGCGGGGTGCCCGCACCCCGCGAGCAGCCGGGTGAGGGCACCCGGCCCACAGCCGAGCGCACGCGGCGGCAGCAATTGGAGGCGTTCCACGGCAAACAGGATCCGACCGCCGTGACGGTGGCGTGGCCGCACCTCGCGAGCGACGACCGTTTTGTCCGCTGGGCCGCGCGGACGGCGATCGAGCATCAGCCGGCGGCTGCGTGGCGAGAGCGGGCACTGAACGAGAAGAATCCCGCGATCCGCGTCGAGGCGCTGCTGGCGCTGGCGCGCGCGGGCGGCGTTTGTGCGACGCACCGGAAACCCGAAACGCCGCCGGTCGATGCGAAACTCGGCGCGGAGCTGATCACCGCGCTGGAGCAGACGCCGTGGGAGAAACTCGACCCGTCGCGTCGGCTCGGGTTGCTGCGCACGATCGAGATCGCCCTGCACCGATTCGAACCCGTCGACGCGGCACTGAAACAACGATTGCTCGCGAAACTCGACCCGCTGTTTCCCGCGCCGGGCCGTGATTTCAACTGGCTGCTCTGCGAAACGCTGGTGTACCTGAAGTCGCCGACGGTCGCGGCGAAGGCGATGAAGTTGATCGCCGACGCGCCGACGCAGGAGGAGCAAATCGAATATGCGCGATCGCTGCGGATGCTCGACACCGGCTGGACGCTCCCGCTGCGCACGGCCTATTTCGAGTGGTTTCTGAAGGCGGCAAACTACCGCGGCGGCGCGAGTTTCTCCAAGTTCATCGAGTTCATCCGCAACGATGCCGTGGCCTCGCTGAGCGAAACCGAGAAGCAGGCGCTGGCGGCGGTGCTCGAAAGGAAACCGGAGCGGAAGACGGCGATCGAGAATCTGAGCTACGCCTTCGCCGGCCGGCCGTTCACGAACTGGAACCTCGACGAACTCGCCGCGGCGGGCGCGGGCGGGATGAAAGGCCGGAGCTTCGAGAATGGCCGGAAGATGTTCGGCGCGGCGGCGTGTTTTGCCTGTCACCGTTTCGGCAACGAAGGCGGCATGACCGGGCCGGACCTCACCGCGGCGGGCGGCCGCTATTCGGTGCGCGACTTCCTCGACCAGGTGCTGAACCCGAGCAAGGAAATCAACGAGCAGTTCGTGCCGACGGTGGTGACGAAGAACGACGGCTCCACGATCACCGGCACGATCGTGAACCTGAACGGCAATTACATCGTGATCAACGAGGACCCGAGCGATCCGAACCAGCGGGCCACGGTCGACCGCACGGAGGTGAAGGGCATCGAGCCCTCGAAGGTCTCGCCGATGCCCCCGATGCTGCTGGCGCGGATGACGCGCGACGAGATTCTCGATCTCGCGGCGTTCGTGCTCAGCGGCGGGAATCCGCAGGCGGAGTGGTTCCGGAAATAGCCGATCCATTAGCGCGTGTCCGGACCCAGGGGGAGCTCCAAGCTTTTTCACAGAAGATGGCAAAGCGCGTGGAGTGGCGAAGCCGCAGCCGAACGCTGCGACAATCCCTTTCGATCCAACCGCAGAATACGCGGACCACGCGGAAAACGGAGGCCGGGGATTCCAACTGTTCTGCTTCCGCGTCGTTCGCGTGTTCCGCGGTTAACTTGTTCGGGGCGTTTCTGCGTGTATTTTGGGGGAGAGCAGTGCGAAGACTACCTTCCGGCCGGCAGTCACACTTCTTCGCCGTCTTTTGTTCAAACCGATCAAACAGAAGAGAACGAAAGCAACGAAGGCGCGCTCGAGGCGGGCGACTCCCGGGGATTTCTTCGTTCCCTTCGTTGCCTTCTGTTCAATAGGTTGAAAAGTTCGGGTTCGTTGTCTCACAGAGCCCATCTCCCATGACCACGCTCGATCGAATCAACGCTGCGGCCAAAGCCGGCCAGTTGCTGCCCACCGCCGCGGAAAACCTCGCGGCCTTCCTCGCCGTCAAGCTGCCGGCTTGGGCCGAGCAGAGCATCGACGAACTCGTCGCGAAAGGGGCGTGGAGCGAACTCAACGACCGGTTCTATCGGTACCTCGAGTTCGGCACCGGCGGCATGCGCGGCCGCACCATCGGGGTCGTCGCGGCGAGCGCGGAGACGGGCAAGTTGGACGCCCGTGGCTCGCCGGAGCACGCCGCGATCGGCAGCAACGTCCTGAACGACTTCACGCTGATTCGCGCCGTGATCGGGTTGTTTCGCCACACCGCGAAGTACCTCGCCCAGAAGACCGATCGTGCGAAGCCGCGGCTCGTGATCGCGCACGACGTGCGGCACTTCTCGCGGCATTTCTCGAACCTCGCGGCCTCGACCTGGACGCAGCTCGGCGGCGAAGCCTTCGTGTTCGACGGCCCGCGACCGACCCCGCAGCTCAGTTACTCCGTGCGCTGGCTGAAGGCGCACGCCGGCGTCGTGATTACGGCGAGCCACAATCCGCCGCACGACAATGGCTTCAAGGCGTACTTCGAGGACGGCGCGCAGGTCGTGCCACCGCACGACCAGGCCATCGTCGCCGAGGTAAACGCCGTGCCGCTGGCGGAGCTCGGGAAGTTTCTCGCGCCGAAGCTCGAGGGCGTCACGACGCTGGGCCGCGACGCCGACGACGCCTACCGCGCGGTCGCCGCGCAGGCCGTGCTCGATCCCACGGTGTTCCAGCAGACGAAGCTGAAGATCGTGTTCACGAACATTCACGGCTGTGGCGCGATTCATTCCATGCCGTTGCTGCAGCGGGCGGGTTGCGACGTGCAGGCCGTGCCGGAGCAGCTCGAGTTCGACGCGCGGTTTCCCACGGTGAAGTCGCCGAATCCCGAGAATGCCGAGGCGCTGGCGCGGGCCGTGGCGCTGGCCGAGCAGGCCGGCGCCGATGTCGTGCTCGCGACCGATCCGGACGCGGATCGGATGGGCTGCGCGGTGCGCAATCGCGCCGGCCAGATGGAGCTGCTGACCGGCAATCAGATCGGCGCCCTGCTCACCGAGTACCGGCTGAACAAATACAAGGAACTCGGCTGGATTCCGCGCGAAGGGAGCCAGCACGCCGCGATCGTGAAGACGTTCGTCACGACGCAGCTCCAGGATGCGATCGGTCGCGGCCAGGGCGTGAAGGTGATTAACACGCTGACCGGATTCAAGTGGATCGCCGCGAAGATGCGGCGCTACGAGGAGGAGTTGAAGCAGGCGATGGGCCCGGACTTCGATTACGAGGCGACGCCCTTCGAGCGGAGGGCGAAACTGCTGCAGCAACACAGCACGTTCTACGTGTTCGGCACCGAGGAGAGCTACGGGTACCTGCCGAACGACTACCTGCGCGACAAGGACGGCAACGCGGCGTGCCTGATGTTCGCGGAGCTCTGCGCGTGGGTGAAAGGCCGCGGGCTGACCATGCCCGAGTACCTCGACGAGGTTTTCCTCCGGTACGGCTTTTACCTCGAGGGCGTGATTAACATCTACTACGAGGGCGCGAGCGGCAGCGCGAAGATCAAGCGCATCCTCGAGTCGTACCGCGCGAATCCGCCAAAGGCCTTCGGCGAGGTGGGCGTGACGAAGTTTCAGGATTTCGGTCGCGAGAAGGTCTACGATGCCGACGGCGAGCAGATCCCTGCGCAGGACCTCTACATCGTGACGCTGGCGAACGGTTACTCGTTCGCCGCGCGAGGCAGCGGCACGGAGCCGAAGATGAAGTTCTACCTCTTCGCGAGCGAAAAGGTAACCAGCGCCGCCGAGTTGCCCGCCGTGAAGGCACGCGTGCGCTCG
>Ga0082335_1005816_pt1 | contig 16603 bp, 13 predicted proteins | sample Subgrocontami58m_FD_72375 | JGI IMG/M metagenome (GOLD analysis project Ga0082335, IMG submission 72375) | Subsurface groundwater microbial communities from S. Glens Falls, New York, USA - GMW37 contaminated, 5.8 m (SPADES assembly) (version 2) ... | reverse complement strand
TGTAGAGCCGCGTCTCCCGGAACTTGCGCTCCACGTCGTACTCCTCGGCGAAGCCGAAGCCGCCGTGCGTGTCGAGGCACGCGTTGGCCGCCTGCCACGACGCCTCGGCGGCGAGGAGCTTTGCCGTATTCGCCTCCGCACCGCACGGGAGCCCCTGCTCGAAGAGCCAGGCCGCCTTGTAGCGCATCAGGTCGGCCGCCTCGATCTGCGCATACGCCTGCGCGATCGGGAACTGCACTCCCTGGTTCGCGCCGATCGGCCTCCCGAAGACGATGCGCTCGGACGCGTACCTCGACGCCTTCTCGATGAACCAGCGGCCGTCACCGATGCACTCGGCGGCGATCAGCACGCGCTCGGCGTTCATGCCGTCGAGGATGTAGCGGAAGCCCTTGCCTTCCTCGCCGACGAGATCCTCGTCTGCGACGAAGACCCCGTCGAGGAAGATCTCCGTCGTCGCGTGGTTCATGAGCGTCTTGATCGGGCGGATCGTCATCTTGCCGTCCGCGATCGCTCGCTTCATATCGACGATGAACGTGGAGAGGCCGAGTGTCTTCTTCTCGACCTGGTCGGCAGGCGTCGTCCGCGCGAGCAGGAGCATGAGATCGGAGTGGAGCGCACGCGAGATCCAGATCTTCTGGCCGTGCACGACCCAGCCGCCGTCGACCTTCGTCGCCGTCGTCTGGATCGACGTCGTGTCGGAGCCCGCGGTCGGCTCCGTCACCGCGAACGCCTGCAGGCGCAACTCGCCCGAGGCGATCTTCGGCAGGTAGCGCTCCTTCTGCGCATCCGATCCGTGGCGAAGGATCGTGCCCATGATGTACATCTGCGCGTGACAGGCGCCCGAGTTGCCCCCCGACGCGTTGATCTCCTCCATGATCACGCTCGCCGCCGTGATCGACAGGCCGGCGCCGCCGTACTCCTCCGGGATGAGCGCGGCCAGCCAGCCGTTCTCCGTCAGCGCCGCGACGAACGCCTCGGGATACCGGTCGGGCTCGAGGGCGCGCCAGTACTCGCCGGGGAACTGCTCGCACAGCTCGCGCACCGCCGCGCGGATCTCGCCGAGCTCTGCGGGGATCGAGAAGTCCACGGCTAGATCGCGTGCCGTTCGAGGAGACGCCGGGCGATGATCAGCTGCTGGATCTCGTTGGAGCCCTCGCCGATCAAGAGCAGGGGAGCATCGCGGTAGTACCGCTCGGGCCGGTACTCGAGCGAGTAGCCGTAGCCGCCGTGGATGCGCATGCAGTCGAGCGCGTTGTCCTGCGCCGCCTCGGTGGCGAAGTACTTGGCCATCCCGGCCTCGAGGTCGGCCCGCTCGCCGGAGGCCTTCTTCTGCGCGGCCTGGATCGTCAGCAGGCGCGCCGCCTCGGCCCGCGTTGCCATCTTCGCGATCATCAGCTGAACCGCCTGGTGATGGCCGATCGGCTTGCCGAACGCCTCCCGCTCCTGGGCGTAGCGGAGCGCGTCGTCGAGCGCCGCCTGCGCCAGGCCGGCGCCGCGGGCGGCCACGTTGACGCGGCCGACCTCGATCCCGCTCATGAAGTACTTGAAGCCCCGGCCCACCCCCTCCTCGCCCCCGAGGACGCTCGAGGCGGGCGTGCGGAAGCCGTCGAAGACGAGCTCGGTCGACTCCACCCCCTTGTAGCCGAGCTTCTTCAGCCCGGGCATCGGGATCGTGAGCCCGGGCGGGCTCGTCTCCGGCTCCTTCTCGATGATGAAGCCGGTCATCCCCGTATGGGCGGGCTCGGCCGCCGGGTCGGTCTTCGCGAGGAGCATGACGATCCCCGACCGCCAGCCGTTCGTCACCCACATCTTCTGGCCGCCGATGACGTACTCGTCGCCATCGCGGACGGCCGTCGTGCGGATCGCCTGTACGTCCGATCCCGCATGTGGCTCCGTCATGGACAAGGACGCGCGGATCTCGGACGAGGCGAGCCGTGGCAGAAAGCGCAGCTTCTGCTCTTCGGTGCCGTGCAGCCTGATCATCGTCGCGGCGATGAACGAGCCGTTGAGGATGCCGGAGAGCGTCATCCAGCCTCGCGACAGCTCCATCACGATCAGCGCGTAGGTGTCGAGCCCGAGCCCGAGCCCGCCGTACTCCTCGGGGATCGTCGTCCCGAACAGGCCCATGTCCCTCATCGTCTCGACCATCTCCGTCGGAAACTCGTCGGCGTGCTCGAGCCGCGACGCGTGCGGCACCACATCGCGGTCGACGAAGGCGCGAACGGCGGCGACGATCTCCCGCTGCTCGTCGGTGGGCGCGAGGGGCGTCACACCCTCACCTCCCGCGTCATCCGCGTCAGGGGGGCCAGTGCCGCCGTCAGGTCGTCGTGCTCCTCGAGGGTCAGGATCGCGCCCTCGAGCTCCTCGAGAGTCTCGCCGGAGAGGGCGAGCGAGGCATTCTCGCGGAACTTCGCCCGCACCTCGTCGCTCGACAGCGGGTTCTCCGGGCCGCCGCGCTGGTACGGGAAGTCGACCTCGATCGTCCGGCCGCTCTTCGTCTCGATCCGCACGCCGCCGGGGAACGCCGCCGGGTAGGTGTCGTAGTCCTTCGTCTCGTACCGCACCTTGCGGGCGAGGTCGAGCACGCGCGGGTCGGCGATCGCCTCGTCCGAGTACGTCGAGACCCCGACACGGCCGTGCACGATCATCGCCGCCGCAGAGTACTGGAGGCTGAACTTGCCCTCGTACCCGCTGCGCGGCGCGACCTTCGACGCGGCAGGCTCGAGCACGAGCGACACACCCGCCGCCGGAACCATGACGACGATCTCCTCGACGTCGTCGGGCGAAAGCCCCGCGGCGGCCTTCGCCGTCGCCCCGAGCGAGCCGTGCATGAAGTGGCAGGCCGGGTACGGCTTGTAGGCGATGCGCGGCGTCTCCCAGCGCGTGCCGAGGTCGGCGAGCTGCCCCTCGATGTCGACCTCACCCTGCTCGGCCGCCAGGTACGCATGGTAGAGGCCGAATTTCCCTTCGATCACCGAGGGAGGGCCCTCGGCGCCGAGCTGCGCGAGCCGTGCCGCGAGCACGCCGCCGTGCGCAGCCCAGCCGGGGTGGATCGGCTTCGTCGGCGTCCCGTCCTCGAGGTACGCGAAGACGCCGGAGGCCATCGACCCGGCGATCCCGAGCGCGCTCGTGGCCCGCTCCGCGTCGAGGCCACGGAGGCGCGCGGCGGCGGTCGTGGCTCCGAAGACGCCGCAGATCGCGGTCGGGTGGAAGCCACGCCGGTGGAACGCGCCCGAGGCGGCCATGCCGAGGCGCGTCACGACCTCGTTGGCACCGACGATCGCGGCCAGGACGTCGCGCCCGCTCCGGCCCCCGGCCTCGCCGGCCGCAAGCGCCGCCGGGCACGTGACGGTGGAGACGTGGCTGACCGAGTCGGAGTGCGTGTCGTCGAAATCGAGCCCGTGACAGAGCATCGCGTTCGCGAACGCGGCGTTCGCGCCGGGGAGGGAGATCTCGAGCCCGATCACCGTCGCCTGTCCCTCGCCGCCCAGCTCGGACATCGCCGTGCGCCCCTCGGCCGCGATGTCGAGCGCGTGCGCCGCCAGGCCACAGCCGAGCGCGTCGAGCAGGTGGAGCTTTGCGTGCTCCGCGACGTCCGCCGGGATGTCGTCGAGAGTCAGGCCCGTCGTGAAAGCGGCGAGCCGCTGTGCCGCGGTCATCTCACACCGTCCAGGCGACGTCGGTACCGGGGAACACGCTCGCCGCCTCCGGGGCGCTCCGCTTGTAGACCATGAACGTCCGCTTGAACTCGATCACGACCTCGCGGCGCTGATTGATGCCGCGGCACCGCATCGAGACGATGCCGACGTTCGGATTGGAGCGAGACTCCCGCTTCTCGAGGATCTCGCTCTCGGCCCACAACGTGTCGCCCGCGAACACCGGCCTCGGCAGCGTGATGTCGGTCCACCCCAGGTTCGCGGCCGCGTTCTCGCTCGTGTCAGGAACGGTCAGGCCGACGACGAGCGCAAGCGTGAACGCGCTGTTCACGAGCGGCTTGCCGAACTGCGTCCGCTCGGCATGCGCGTCGTTGAAATGGACCTGGTTCGTGTTCATCGTCAGGCACGTGAACCAGATGTTGTCGGTCTCGGTGATCGTCCTGCCGATCCGGCTCCGGAAGACGTCGCCGGCGTCGAAGTCCTCGTAGAACCGGCCGCGCCAGTCCTTGGGGGCCGCTGTCGCCTCAGCTGGCATCGAACACCCTCCTTTTCGCATCGGCTAGTACCTGTCGTGCCCGCTCCACGACGGGCAGGTCGATCATCTCGCCCTCGAGGGCGACCGCTCCCCGGCCCTCGGCGATCCCCTGCGCGTAGGCCTCCACGATCCGCCGCGCGCGCTCGAGCTCCTCCTCGCCCGGGGCGAAGACGGCGTTCACGATGCCGACCTGATCCGGGTGGATGCACACCTTGCCGCGGAACCCGAGGGAGCGCGCGAGCCGGCACTCGGCCTCGAGTCCCTCGTCGTCCCGCACGTCGACGTGGACGAGATCGAAGGGCCCCCGGAGGCCGGCCGCGGCCGAGTCGAGGACGAGCTTCGAGCGGGCGAAGAGAACCTCCTGCCCGTCCGGCCGGGGCTCGAGGCCGAGCTCGAGACCGAGATCGACGGCGCCGAGCACGAGGGCCTCGACATGCGGGTGTGCGGCGGTCTCGTAGGCAAGGCGCAGGCCCTGGGCCGTCTCGACGATCGCGATCACCGGCGGGCCCTCGGATCCGAGCGCGGCAACCGACTCCGGTGTCGCCTTCGGGACGACGAGGGCGGTGAGCGGAAGCTCCCGCACCGCTGCAACGTCGGCCTCGAACCACTCGGTGCCGACCCCGTTGACGCGCACCATGCGAGCGCACCCCGTCCCGGGCTCTGCGAGCACGCGGCGCACCACGTCGCGCGCCGCCTCCTTCTCGGCGGGCGCGACGGCGTCCTCGAGGTCCGCGACCACTGCGTCCGCGGACGACGAGAGCGCCTTGCGCAGCTTGCGCTCGTCGCTGCCGGGCGCAAAGAGGAGCGAGCGCAGGTGGAAGACGTGGCTGGCCGTGGCAGCGTTTATATGTCAGACATCCGCCGGGGTGTCAAACCCCGGTCGCTTGACGTCCCCGGCCCCGCTCTCTTGACATAGTCGTCAAAGTCGGACATAAACCCAGGCTCCGGCGAGATCGGCGATCCGGGGAGGTCTGAAGCGTGAAGGCTGTCGTGTTTCACGAGTTCGGTGGGGTGGATGTGCTCGTGGTCGAGGAGGTGGACGACCCCAGGCCCGGGCCTGGAGACGTGGTCGTCGACATCACCGCGTCGGCGCTCAACCACCTCGACGTCGACGTTCGCGAGGGCGTGTCGCGTTTTCCGGTCGAGCCGCCCTTCATCCTCGGCGTCGAAGTCGTCGGTCGCGTCTCCGAGCTCGGCGCCGGCGTCGAGGGCTGGCAGGTCGGCGACCGGGTCATCGCCTTCCTGCTGGACACGTGCGGCACGTGCCGCTACTGCGCGACGGGTCGCGAGTCGCTCTGCCTCACCCCGGGCTTCATCAGCTTCTCGACCGGCGGAGGCTACGCCGAGAAGCTCGCCTGCCCGGCGCGACACCTGATCCGCGTCCCCGACGAGGTGTCCGACGTCGACGCCGCAGCGATCCAGGTCGCCTTCGGGACTGCCTGGCACATGCTCTTCACGCGCGCGAGGCTGCAGCCGGCCGAGACGGTGATGATCAACTCCGTCGGGAGCGGCATCGGCTCGGCGGCCGTCCAGCTCGCCAAGCTCGCGGGTGCCTTCGTGATCGGCAACGCGTCGAGCAACGACAAGCTCGAGTTCGCGACGGGCCTGGGCATGGACGTCGGCATCAACTACAGGAGTCAGGACGTCGTCGAGGAGGTCATGCGGGCGACCGGCGGAGCCGGGGTCGACGTCGTCTTCGAGCACGTCGGTGGGGAGAACTTCCAGTTCGCCCTCGACTCGCTCGGCAAGGACGGCCGCCTCGTCACGTGCGGCGGGCACGCCGGCGAGGTCGTCCCGTTCGACATCATCCCCTTCTTCCGAGCGCAGAAGAGCGTGATCGGGTCGTTCATCTTCACCCGCGAGGAGGTCTCGAAGTGCCTCGCTCTCGCCGCCCGCGGCCGGATCAAGCCCCTCGTCCATTCGACCTTCCCGCTCGACCAGGCACGCGACGCGATGGCGTTGATGGAGCGGCGCGAGCACTTTGGCAAGATCGTCCTAAGGATTTCGGCCTGAGCCGAAATCCTGGCAAAGCCCGGAAGGGGGAAAAGGTCGTATGAAACGTCTGGGTGTCGATGTCGGAGGCACGTTCACCGACCTCATCTACGTCGACGACGAGTCGGGGGAGATTCTCGTGCACAAGATCCCGACGACCCCGGGCGACCCCTCGCAGGGCACCGTGCAGGGCGTGCGGGAGATCACCGAGCAGGCGAATGTCGCGCCGTCCGAGCTCGACCAGGTCTTCCACGGGACCACGATCGCCACGAACATCGTGATCGAGCACAACGGCGCCAAGGTCGGGATGATCACGACCGAGGGCTATCGCGACATCCTCCACATCGCGCGCCACAAGAAGCCGCTCAACTTCTCCAACTACCAGGACCTGCCGTGGCAGGCGTTCCCGATCGTCCGGCGCCGCTACCGGCTCACCGTGCCCGAGCGCATCCTGAAAGACGGCTCGGTGCTCGTGCCCCTCGACGAGGAGCGCGCGCGCGAGCAGGTCCGGAAGCTGAAGGAGCAGGGGGTCGAGGCGGTCGCCGTGTGCTTCCTCTTCTCGTTCCTGAACCCGGCTCACGAGCAGCGGGTCGCCGAGATCATGCGCGAGGAGTTCCCCGACGCGTTCCTGTCGGTCTCGTCGGAGGTGCTGCCGCAGTACCGGGAGTACGAGCGCTTCTCGACCGTCTGCCTGAACGCGTTCATCGGGCCGAAGGTGGCGACCTACGTCAGCAGGCTCGAGGGCGAGCTCCGCTCCATGGGCGTGAAGACCGGTGTCCACCTGATGACCTCGGCCAGCGGGGTCGCGACCGCAGAGGGAGCCGTGCAGCGCCCGGTCAACCTGCTCATGTCGGGCCCCGTGGCAGGCGTCGTCGGTGGCATCTGGGCGGGCAAGCAGGCGGGCTACGACAACGTGATCACGCTCGACGTGGGAGGCACCTCGGCCGACATCGGCCTCGCGCAGGACGGCCGGCTGCGGATGAAGCACCTGCTCGACACGCGGGTCGGGCCCTACCAGGCCATGATCCCGATGGTCGACGTCGACACGATCGGTGCCGGCGGCGGCTCGATCGCCTATGTCGACGGTGGTGGCATCTTCCGCGTGGGCCCGCGCTCCGCCGGTGCCGACCCGGGGCCGGCAGCGTACGGCCGCGGCGGCACCGAGGCTACGGCGACCGACGCGATGGTGAACCTCGGCTGGCTGTCTCCCGACGCCTTCCTCGGCGGCGGCATGACGCTCCGCGCCGGCGCCGCCCGCACGGCATACGAGGAGGGCCCGGCGAAGGCCCTCGGCATGTCGGTGGAGGAGGCGTCGATGGGCGCCGTCCAGATTCTCACGCACTCGATGGTGCAGTCGATCGAGGAGAACTCGGTGCGCAAGGGCTTCGACCCGCGCGACTTCGCACTGGTCGCCGAGGGCGGCGCCGGGCCGCTCTTCGCCGCGCAGATCGCCCTCGAGGTCGGCACGCCCTGGGTGCTCGTGCCGCCCTACCCGGGCGTCACCGCGGCGATGGGCCTGCTTGCGACCGACATGGTCTACGAGTACGCCGCGACCGTGTACCAGCGCCTCTCGAGCGTCGACGCCGTCGCGCTGCAACGCGTGTTCGAGGAGCTCGAGGAGCGCGCGCGCGTCCAGCTCGAGGACGACGGCGTCGCTCCCGACCGGCTCGTGATCCAGCGCATCGTCGACTGCCGCTACCTCGGTCAGGGCTACGAGCTCCGTGTCGATGCGCCGTCGGGCCCGATCGACCACGCCTGGATCGAGAAGGTGCGCTCCGACTTCCACGACAACCACGAGCGCGAGTACTCGAGGCGCTTCGAGGACTCCGACATCGAGCTCCCGAATGTCCGCGTGCGCGGGGTCGGCCTGATGCCGCCGCTCAACACCGTGGAGGTCGAGCACGGAGGCGAGTCGCCCGCTGCCGCTCTTCGCCACGAGGGGAAGGCGTGGTTCCGGACGAACGGCGAGCTGCGCGAGGTGCCGACCCGCTACTACGACCGCGCGGCGCTGAAGGCGGGAAGCCGCCTGGACGGGCCGGCGATCGTGAACCAGTACGACACGACGACGGTCATCCCGCCGGGCGTCTCCGCCCACATCGACCGCTTCGGGAACATCATCATCGAGATCGGCGCATCCGCCGAGGCAGACGCGATCGCCGCGGCAACTCGCGTCACGACCGTCTAGGGGGCAAAGCGATGTCTGTGATCGACTACGAGGTCGGGCGTCAGCCGGGGCCACCTGCCCGCCGGCGCGTCGAGGTCGACCCCATCACGCTGCGGGTGCTCGGCGGCGCGTATCACGCGATCGCGAAGGAGATGGCCGGCGTCCTCTTCCGGATGAGCTACTCGTCCATCATCCGGGAGTCGGAGGACCTCGGGGCGGGCATCTTCGACGCCGAAGGGCGGGAGCTGTGCGAGTCCGACTCGACGCCGATGCACATCGGCTCGCTGCCCTGGTACATCCGCGGCTTCCTCCATCGCCTCGACGGGGAGATCGAGGACGGCGACGTGATCGTCCACAACCACCCGTACCTCGGCGCCTCGCACTCGCCCGACATCGCCGTCGCCGTGCCGATCTTCCACGAGGGCGAGCTCCTCGGCTTCGCCGCGGTCACGGCGCACGTCCTCGACATCGGCGGGTCGTACCCGGGCATCAACGCGGACGCCTTCGACGTCTACGCGGAGGCCAAGCTCTACAACGGCCTGCGCTGGTACCGGCGGGGCGAGTTGAACGAGGACCTGGACCGGATGCTGTTCGACAACGTGCGCACCGAGACGATGAACCGGGGCGACATGAACGCGATGCTCGCCGCCTGCGAGCTGGGGAAGGAGCGCTTCCTCCGCCTCGTCAACCGGTACGGGGCGGACGTCGTCATGAGCGCCGCGTACGAGTGGATGGACTACTCGGAGCGGATGCTCCGCAATGAGATCGCGAAGATCCCGGACGGCGTCTACGGCCCCGTCGTCGGCTGGCTCGACGACGACGCGCGGAACCGGGACGTCCGGCTCCGCGTCGAGACGCGGGTCGTCGTCGAGGGCGACGAGATCACGATCGACCTCACGGGCTCGAACCCCGAGGTGCCCACGGGCTTCAACGTGCCCTTCGAGGGCTCGCTGCTCGTCGGCGCCTACTACGCCGTGCGCACGATCCTCCTCGACGAGGCCACGTTCCCGGAGCACGTGCCGCAGAACGACGGCGTCTTCCGTCCCGTCAACGTGATCGCCCCGAAGGGGACGATCTTCAACCCGAGCTTCCCGCGCGCGTGCTTCTCGCGCTTCACCCAGGTGCAGCGCGTCGTCGACAACACGATCCTCGCGCTCGCCGACGCCCTTCCGCAGCAGGTCACCGGCGGCAACTCGGCGGGCATCCACTTCTGCGCCTACGCGGGCTTCGACGAGGAGGTCGGCCAGTACTGGCTCTACCTCGAGGTGAACGAGGGCTCGTACGGGGGCAGGTACGGCAAGGACGCCATGGACTCCGTCGACAACCTGATGGCGAACACGCGCAACAACCCGATCGAGGAGCTGGACATGCGCTTCCCGGTCCGGTGCGACCAGTACGAGCTCCGGCCGGAGCCGGCAGCGCCCGGCAAGTGGCGCGGCGGCATCGGGATCATCCGCCGCAACCGCTTCCTCGTCGACGGGACGTACTCGTGCGAGGGCGACCGGCAGACCGATTCGCCGAAGGCCGTGTTCGGCGGCTGGGACGGCCTCGTCGCCTCCTGCCGCAAGAACCCGGACACGGAGGCCGAGGAGGGCCTGCCGGCGAAGGTGACGGGCATCCCGTTCGCGGCGGGCGAGTTCATCGAGTTCCGGGAGCCCAACGCGGCAGGCTACGGCGACCCCCTCGAACGGGCTCCGGAGATGGTGCGGGAGGACGTGCTCGACGACTTCACGACGCTCGAGCTCGCCCGCGACGCGTACGGGGTCGTCTTCGCCGACGAGGCGACGCTCGAGATCGACGTGGCGGCGACCACGGCCCTCCGGGAGGAGCTGCGCCGCACGCCAAGGGGACGATCGCTGACGGAGCACTTCGCCGACCGAGGGCTGCCGCCGTCGTCCGCCCCCGCGAGCGTCGCGGGCAACAAGGAGTTCGGTCTCCGATAGACGGGCGCCTGCGCCCCGTCGAACGCCCGACGGGCTCCATGGGAGTCCGCCGGGTGCGGAAGGCGTACGAGCAGGTCGCCGACCAGCTCTACGAGCTCATCGTGCGGGGAGAGCTCGCTCGCGGCGAGCGCCTCCCGAACGAGAACACGCTCGCGCACGAGTTCGGCGTCAGCCGGGCAACGGTGCGGGAGGCGCTGCGCCATCTCGCGGCGCAGAACCTCATCCACACCGCGAAGGGGGCCGGCGGCGGGAGCTACGTGACCATGCCGACCGCCGACCACATCTCGGAGTTCCTCCGCTCCAGCCTGAACTTGCTGACCGAGGCGCAGGATGTCTCGCTCGAGGAGCTGCTCGAGGCCCGGGCGGCGCTCGAGGTGCCTGCCGCGGGCCTCGCGGCGAAGCGGCGCAGGGCGGAGGACATCGTGCGCCTCAGAGAGGCGATCCCGGCCAGCCCGCTCGAGCTCTCGACGCTCGACCAGTTCGCCTTCAACGAGCAGTTCCACTCGGTGGTGATCGAGACGTGCGGCAACGTCCTGCTCACCGTCGCGGCGCAGCCCGTCTTCTCCGTCCTGCAGACGAACCTGGCTCGCTCGTCGCTCGGCCAGCGCTTCCACCGGTCGATCAACGACCAGCACCGGTCGATCACCGCGGCGATCGAGGCGGGCGACGCGCGCGCGGCCGAGCGCGAGATGGCCTCCCACCTGGAGTTCCTGCGGCCGTTCTACGAGAAGGCCTGGCGCCACGCGGTCAAGGCGGTCGAGAGAGCGTGACGCTGCCGCTCGCCGACGTCCGCGTGCTCGCGGTCGAGCAGTTCGGCGCGGGGCCCTGGGGCACGCTCCAGCTCGCCGACCTCGGCGCCGAGGTGATCAAGATCGAGGACCCGGCATCGCAGGGCGACGTGGGCCGGTACGTGCCGCCGTTCCAGGAGGATGAGAGCTCGCTCTTCTTCGAGGCGTTCAACCGCGGCAAGAAGAGCATCTCGCTCGACTTCCGCCATCCGGACGCGCGCGAGGTCTTCCACGACCTCGTCCGCGCCGCCGACGCCGTCTACTCGAACCTCCGGGGCGACCAGCCGCGGAAGCTCGGCCTCACGTACGAGCAGCTCCGGGACGTCAACCCGACGATCGTCTGCTGCTCGCTCTCGGGCTTCGGTATGACCGGCCCGCGCGCAGGGGAGGGCGGCTACGACTACATGATGCAGGGGCTCGCCGGGTGGATGAGCCTGACGGGCGAGCCCGGCGGGCCGCCGACGAAGAGCGGGCTCTCGCTCGTCGACCTCTCCGGCGGGTACGCCTCGGCGATCGCGCTGCTCTCGGGGATCTGGCGGGCGCGGCGCGACGGGGTCGGGTGCGACTGCGACGTGTCCCTGTTCGAGACGGCGCTGCACGAGCTGATGTACATCGGCCCCTGGGCGGCGACCCACGGGTACGTCCCGCCCCGGCGCGCGGACTCCGCGCACCCGACGATCGTGCCGTTCCAGAACTTCGAGGCGGCGGACGGCTGGCTCGTCGTCGCCGCCGCGAAGCAGAAGTTCTGGGAGAAGCTGTGCGAGGCGATCGGGCGGCCGGAGCTCGCCGCCGACCCCCGCTTCGCGACGATGAGCGGCCGCAACGAGCACCGCGACGAGCTCGTGCCGGAGCTCGCCCGGGTCTTCAGGGAGCGGGCTGTCGCGGACTGGCTCGAGGTGCTCGTTGGAGCCGGGATCCCGGCGGCCCGCGTCAACTCGGTCGAGGAGGCGCTCGAGGACCCGCAGACGGTGGCACGTGACGACATCGTCGAGCACGACCATCCGACCCTGGGGCGCGTGCGCTCGATCCGGACCCCGCTGCGGCTCTCCGACGGCGAGGAGTCGCTCGAGCGGCCGGCGGAGCGCGGCCCTTTCCGCGGCGAGCACACCGAGCAGGTGCTGCGTGAGATCTGCGGCTACGGGCCGGAGCGGCTGCAGGCTCTCGCCGACTCGGGCGTGTTCGGCTAGGACGACGCCAGGGCCTGCTCGAAGAATTCCGACACGATCCGGACCGCGTCGGCGGGGCACTCGACGAGGTCGGCGTGGCCGATGTCGGGGAACTCGACGAGCGTGATGTGCTCGTTCAGCTCGGTCATCCTGCGGGCCCCGAGGCCCGACGGCGCGAGGTCGGGCGGGCAGAGGACGTCGTGCGTCCCGTTCGTCATGAGGAGCGGCCGGGCAAGCTGCGGAACAAGCGGCGAGAGGTCCATCTCCTCCATCGCGAGACACGCCTGCCGCACCGTGTACGGATCGTTGAGGGCGACGATCCCGCGGACGAGCTCGAAGATCTCCGCACCGGCCTCGCTCTCCATGAACTTCGCGCCGACCGCCTGCGTGGTGACGTGGTCGGAGAAGTCGTCCCAGGGCATCGACTCCGCCATGCGCCGCCAGACGCGGAAGAGCGTCTTGCGGTAGAGGTCGGGCTTCGCGAACGCGACGTCGGCGCACGCCGCGATCGTGCGCTCGGGGAACTTCGCGGCGAAGGCGATCGCGATCATCCCGCCCATCGAGGTGCCGTGGACGAGGACGCGCCCGAGGCCCACCGCGTCGAGCAGCTTCGCGCCGTCATCCGCCCAGCCCTCGATCGTGTACGCCTCGCGCGGGTGGTCGGAGGCGCCGTAGCCGCGCGCGTCGAACGAGAGCAGACGGAAGCGTTCGCGAAAGCCGTCGTTGACGAGGCCGAAGTTGTGGCGTCCGAAGAGCCCGCCGCCGAACTGGATGACGACAGGGGCGTCCTCGGGCCCCGTGAGCTCGTAGTACAGGCGGATTCCGTCTTCGATCGGCGCGTAGGACATCAGCGACCTCCGGGCGACGTCAGTCCCAGGAGCGCCCGACGCGGTCCCAGGCGACGTCGCTCGGCAGCCACTCCGTGTTGATGGGCGACATCAGCTTCGTCACCTGCTTCGACGCGCACTCGGGGCAGGGCGGGGCCGGCTTGTCCGAGGTCGAGAGGTACTCCTCGAAGCGCGCCTCGCAGGCATCACAGCGATACTCGTAGATCGGCATGGCTTCCGAGTCTAACCTGCAGCACTCGCTCGAGTTCCTCCGCGAGCTCGCGGCACGCCAGGGCGTCGCTCCCGACGACGCCGACCTCGAGGCCGTGCTCGGCTTCCTGAACGTGATCCTGCCGGCGCTCGCCGAGATCGAGCGGACGCTTCCCCCGGAGACGCCCGTATGAGCCTTCGTGGTCTTGCGGAAGAGCTGAAGACAGGCGTGCTGTCGCCGCGCGAGGCCGTGCAGGCCACCCTCGACCGGATCGAGCGGCTGGACGGCAAGCTCAACGCGTACATCTCCGTCCGCGCGGAGGAGGCGCTCGCGGAGGCGGAGTCGCCGCCGCGCGGGCCCCTCTACGGCGTTCCCGTCGCGGTCAAGGACGTGATCGACGTCGCCGGCGCGCGCACGACGGCGGCCTCGCGCATCCTCGCCGACAACGTCGCCGTTCGCGACGCCACGGTCGTCGCGCGTCTGCGCGCGGCCGGGGCGATCGTCGTCGGCAAGCTCAACACCCACGAGTTCGCGTTCGGGGCGATGACGACGAGCCCGCATTTCGGCCCCGCCCACAACCCCTGGGCGCTCGACCGCATCTGCGGCGGCTCGAGCGGCGGCAGCGGAGCCGCGACGGCCGCGGGCCTCGCGGCCGGCACGCTCGGCACGGACACCGCCGGCTCGATCCGGATCCCGGCCTCCTTCTGCGGCGTCACGGGCCTGCGACCGTCGTCCGGGCTCGTGCCCAACGACGGAGTCGTGCCCGTCTCCTGGACGTTCGATGCGGTCGGGCCGATCGCACGCAGCGCCGAGGATTGCGCCCTGCTCCTCGACGCGATCGCGGACACGCGGAGCGTCGTCGAGGGAGGGGTCGAGGGCCTGCGCGTCGGCGTCGTCGAGGCACTGCTCGACCTCGCCGACCCGCGCGTCGCAGACACGGTCAGGGCGGGGGTCTCGACGCTCGTCGAGCTCGGAGCGACCGCCGGGCCGGTCGAGGTGCCGCTGCTCGCGGAGGCAGGGACGATCAAGCAGCTCGTGATGCTCCCCGAGGCGTCGAACGCGCACCTCGAATGGCTGCGCACGCGCCTCGCCGACTACGGAGCCGACGTCCGGGCCCGCCTGCTCGCCGGGCTGTTCCTGCCAGCGACGGCCTACGTGACGGGTCAGCGGGCGCGCCGGGTGTACTGCGAAAGCGTGAGCCGCCTGTTCGAGCGGTTCGACGTGCTCGTCGCGCCGGCCATGCCCGTCGTGGCGCCGCGGATCGGCGAGCAGGAGGTCGAGCTCGGCGGCGAGCGAGTCGCCTTCCGGCTCTCGGTGATCCCGTTCAACTCACCCTGGAGCCTCGCGGGGCTCCCGGTGCTCAGCATCCCGTGCGGCTTCGTCGCCGGGCTTCCCGTCGGCCTCGCTCTCGTCGGCGGGCGCCACGCCGACGAGACGGTGCTTCGGGTAGGCCACGCGTTTCAGCGCGCGACCGACTGGCACGACCGTCGCCCGCCCGAGCCTGTTTGACGACGGCCGACCGTCGGTTGTATACAACCTCGTACCGTCCAACAAGGGGGTGTGAGCCTGATGTCCGTGCTCATCAAGGGAGGCCGAGTCGTCACGGCCGCAGATGACTACGTCGGGGATGTCTTCATCGAAGACGGGAAGGTCTCCCTGATCGGCGAGTCGCTCGACGTCAGCGCCGACAAGGTGATCGACGCGACCGGCAAGTACGTGCTGCCGGGCGCGATCGACCCGCACACGCACATCGAGATGTTCTTCGGCGGCACCACGACCATCGACGACTTCACGTCCGGCACGGTCGCCGCGGCGTTCGGCGGCACGACGACGCTCGTCGACTTCTGCGTCCAGGCGCCGGGGACGTCGTTCCGGGCGGCGCTCGAGAACTACCACGAGAAGATCGACCGCTGCAAGCCGGTGATCGACGTCGGCTTCCACATCGCGGTCACCGACCTCCGCGAGGGCGGCACGCTCGAGGAGCTCGCGAAGCTGCCGGACGAGGGCATCACCTCGTACAAGCTCTTCATGGCGTACAAGGGCGCGGTCATGGTCGACGACGAGACGCTCTTCAAGGTTATGGAGGTCGCAGCGGACACCGGCGCCCTTGTGATGGTGCACGCCGAGAACGGCGACGCGATTGACCTGATCGTCAAGAAGGCCGTCGCCGAGGGCAAGACCGAGCCGATCTGGCACGCGCGCACGCGCCCGATGGAGACCGAGGCGGAGGCGACGAACCGGGCGATCCAGCTGGCGCACGTCGCCGGTGCGCCGCTGTACGTCGTCCACGTCTCCTGCCAGCCGTCCGTCGAGCCGATCGCGCTCGCACGCGAGAAGGGCTGGAACGTGCACGGCGAGACCTGCACGCAGTACCTCTTCATCGACGAAACGGCGCTCGAGAAGCCGAACTTCGAGGGTGCGAAGTACGTGTACACGCCGCCGCCGCGGCCGAAGGCGGAGCAGGAGCACCTCTGGAAGGCGCTCGGCTCCGACGTGCTCTCCGTCCTCTCGACCGACCACTGCCCGTTCAACTGGCCCGAGCAGAAGGGGATCAACGGCAAGGAGTTCCAGGTGATTCCGAACGGCGGGCCGGGGATCGAGAACCGGCTGCACATGCTCTACACGCACGGCGTGCGCACCGGCCGCATCTCGCTCAACCGCTTCGTCGAGCTCGTGTCGACGAACCCGGCGAAGCTGTTCGGCCTCTACCCGCGCAAGGGCACGATCGCACCGGGCGCAGACGCGGACATCGTCGTGTGGGATCCGGAGAAGAAGGTTGCGATCTCCGCGGCCACGCACCACACGAACGTGAACTACAACCTGTTCGAGGGCGAGCAGGTCACCGGTGCTCCCGAGGTCGTGCTCGTTCGCGGCCAGGTCGTCGTCGAGAACGACTCGCTCGTCGCCAAGCCGGGTCACGGGCAGTTCGTGAAGCGGGCCCGCTTCGGCGAGCGGCTGACGGGGTGAGACGGCGATGAGCGACGAACAGGCACGGCAGGTCTACGAGAGCGCGGGCCTGGGGCAGAGCGTCACGCTCGGCTCCAGGCCGGCCGTGCTCGTCGTCGACTTCAGCTGCGGCTTCACCGATCCGGCCTGCACGCTCGGCTCCGAGCTCACCAAAGAGGTCAAGGCGACAAGGCGGCTGCTCGACGCCGCGCGGGAGAAGGGCCTGCCGATCGTCTACACGACGATCGGCTTCGAGCCGAGCCTGAAGGACGGCGCGCTCTGGCTGCAGAAGGTGCCCGCCCTCGGCGACCTCCAGATCGGCGGCCGCTGGGTGGAGATCGACGAGCGGCTCGATCCGCGCCCCGGCGGGCCGGG
>Ga0082335_1005813_pt1 | contig 16603 bp, 15 predicted proteins | sample Subgrocontami58m_FD_72375 | JGI IMG/M metagenome (GOLD analysis project Ga0082335, IMG submission 72375) | Subsurface groundwater microbial communities from S. Glens Falls, New York, USA - GMW37 contaminated, 5.8 m (SPADES assembly) (version 2) ... | reverse complement strand
GATCTGGTCGGCGGCCAGATCCAATTCATGTGCGAGAACATTCCCGGCACGCTGCCGTTCGTCAAAGCCGGCCGGTTGCGCGCGCTATCGATCACCGACACGAAACGCTCGCCGTTGCTGCCCGAGATGCCGACGCTCGACGAGTCGGGGCTCAAAGGTTACGAGATCGTCGGCTGGAACGGCCTGTTCGTGCCGGCCGGCACGCCGCCGGCGATCGTCAACAAATTGCACGCTGCGGTCGTCAAGGCGCTCGCGCTTCCGGACGTGAGGGAGCGACTCGCGACGATGGGTGCCGACGGCATCGGCAACACGCCGCAGCAGTTCACCGCATTCATCAAGTCCGAGATCGCGAAGTGGGCGAAAGTCGTGAAAGACGCCGGTATCAGAATTGAATAAATGAGCGGCGTCGCATTCCGTGACAAAGTCGCCGTGAGCAGCGACGCCGGCCTGGAAGCCAAATTCCGCAATCTTGCCGCCGCCGAGCTTGCGCCGCATTGATCAATGCATAATCACCGTTTACGCCAATTATCCAGGGAGAAACTCATGCCATACGCCAATTCGAACGGAGTCAGGCTGTATTACGAGGAAGCCGGGCGCGGCACGCCGCTCGTGTTCGTGCACGAATTCGCCGACGATCTCCACAGCTGGGAAGCGCAACTGCGCTATTTCAGCCGCCGCTACCGCTGCATCGCGTTCAACGCGCGCGGCTATCCGCCGTCCGACGTGCCGCAGGCGCTGTCCAGATACTCGCAGGCGATCGCCACTGACGACATCGCCAGCGTCATGCGCCATCTAAAAATCAGCAAGGCGCACCTCATCGGCTGCTCGATGGGCGGCTACGCGACGATCCACTTCGGCCTGCGCTACGCGCGCCTCGCGCTCTCGCTGACCGCCGTTGGAGTCGGGTTCGGCTCCGACCCGGACAAGCGCGCCCAGTTCCTGCGCGACAACGAGATCATGGCGCGGCGCTTCGAGGAACTCGGCACCCCGGCCGCGATCAAGCCGTACCAGATCGGCCCGGCGCGCGTGCAGTTCCAGAACAAGGACCCGCGCGGCTTCGCCCACTTCTGCGCCGAATTCGCGAAACATTCGGCGCGCGGCTCGGCAAATACGTTGCGCAACGTGCAGGGGCGGCGCCCAACCGTCTACAGTCTCGAGCGCGGACTGGCGAAACTCAAGGTGCCGCTGCACGTGGTGAGCGGCGACGAGGACGACAACTGCCTCGAACCGGGGATATTCATCAAGCGTGTCTGTCCGTCGGCGCGGCTCACGGTGGTCGCAGGCACCGGCCACGCGGTCAATCTCGAGGAGCCGGATTTATTCAACCGCATCACGGCCGAGTTTCTCGCGCAGGTCGACTCCGGCCGCTGGAAACCGCGCGATGCGCGCTCGCTCAACAAGTCGACGATGGCAAAAAAACCCTGAGGAATGAGAAGTAAACAACGCGAGGGCTGTCTTTGCGGTTATTGGTTAAGAGTCTTCGGGAAATCAAGTGGGTGGGTTTGGATCATCATCCAAGTGCGTTGCTGGCCGACGCACGTTCCATGTGTCTTGATTTTCTCCCTCGCCCCGCTTGCGGGGAGAGGGCCGGGGTGAGGGGCGGATTCAAGTTTCGGCGCCGTTGATTCGCTGCATGCTGCCAACGACTGCAATTGCGCATTGCAGGCAACAATACCGAAACCGCAGCGTACGGAACAGACGATTTCTACTCTATTGGCGTAATCAGTGCTTGCACGCTACGGCCCGCGCGTCTGGCCAATACGTCAACGGGCAGAGCAGGAAGTCTTGTCCCATCGCTTGTGGTCCACCAAGAAAGATTCTCACTCGCCTCGAGCTCCGGTAGGTCATCTGCGAGTACCCGCGCGATAACGGACTGTTCTGGGACACGCATATTCCACGGAATAAAAAGGCTCGACCGACGTGCCGCGTCATTCGGTGTTACGTGGATGGCGCGTAAAGCTGGTGCGGGCGGCTCATGAAAGCCAAATGATCCCTGGCTCTTTAGCTCTGCGTCGCGTTTCCTTAACGCCAAACCAGCCTCAACAAATAGGCACGGGTTGGGCCACGCGCGAACGAAACCGATTAGCGATGCTTGTGTGCTGGCCTCTGGGCAGAGGCACTTACGCAACTCTGCGATCGTAGCAAATGATGGTGGCGACTTCAGGTGCGACCGGACGATATCGTCAAAGAAGCCCAATTCACCCGCAATGACATCCATTACCGCCTCTTCTGGATCCTTAATTTCGGCGGGCACATGGCTCCGACAGAACTTGAGTCGCTGCTGCGACGTTAACGTGAGTAAATGGGCGATCTCGTGCCACTTGGAGAAGTAGCAGCGAGCGCCTTTTTCGCCGCGGCAGTCGATTACCGATATGAATCGCCTGTCATGCGGTTGCATTTCCAGCCTTTTGAACGTAATCGCATAGACATCGGGCGCCAACTGGGATTCGAGATTCGCAAAGCCCAGCTCCCCTTCACGGATGTATTTTTTCTTAACGGTCTGTAGATCTTCATCAGTGTGAATCTCCACGAAAAGCGTGTCCACCTTCGCTGCAGCAACTGCCAAAAGTTCAGTGAGCGTGCTGCAGGAAATTTCTTCCATGAAGGACCGGATTCGTTGCCGCGTGAACCTGACGATCGCCTCGAGCGGATCACCTTTCGGTTTGAGGCGGAGGTCGGCAGCCAGCCCCCACACCACGGGGTTATTTGCGAGTTTCAGAGGCATCGGGATAGACTTTCTTGATAGCGCTATGCAAATTTTTCCAATCGTCAACAGTGGCATGCGCCATGGATCGTTTGCTGCGCCGTGCCACGACCGCCTCATGCGCTTCAAGCAACATAAGAGTTTCACTATAACTTAGGCCAAGCTCCTGAGCGGCTCGTGACAGCTCTGGCGGAATCTTGACGGGTTCGCGTGCATTTTCTTCCTTGCCCGGCTCGCCTCGCATCAGAAAATCCAGCGAAACACCCAGCGCATCAGCGATTCGCAATGCATATTCCGCGCTGACACTCCGCTTATTGTTCTCAACATCACTAAGGAAGCCTTTGCTCATTCGCGCCTTGGTTGCGAGATCTTCCTGGGTGTAGCCGCGATCTTCCCTAGCGGTCCTAATCCTGTCGCCAGGTGTTGCCATATATTTCCTCCTAAAAACTACAGCATAACATAGCATTAATTCGCTGTCAGAGAACAAAGTTCGCAGATGTTGACAAACTAACTACGCTCGCTATACAATACTATAAATCGCATATAGCGATTACTCGCTCGCGGACAAGCCGCCGGTGTTTATCGTAACTAATTGAAGGAGAAGTAAAAAATGGAAACCGCAACCAAAACGATCCACGTATTCATAGAAATCGACCGCACACAAAAGAAAAAGCTGGAGTTCGACACGCCGGAAGTTACCGGCCGCCAAATCAAGGAAAAGGCTGGCGTGCCTCTCGACGATGACCTCGCACGTAGGCAGGGCCAGAAGCTCGAATTGGTCACAAATGACCAAGTCATCACCATCAAGGACGGTGAGCATTTTGTTGCGTTGCCGCCCGGAACGATCAGCTGAGGTAACGGCCATGAAGCGAGAGAACGTATTTCAGATTGTCGATGAACTCGCGCGCGAGTATGAAGGCGCGACCCGTCTGGAGGATGGCGGAAAGATATTGGTGAGACTTCCAGAGGTCATTTTCCCAAGAGGGTGCAACCCGATCAGCACCCGAGCACTGGTCGTTCTTGACGAGCAGCAAGCAGCCCCGCAGCTACTAATAGAACAGGTGCCCACACTTGCAAATGGCAGGACGCCAAAGAGCGTCAGCGCCACCGCGATTGCCGGCGACCCCTGGTATAGCTTCTCTTTCAATCAGCGCTGGGATGAAAACACCAACAGCGCCGTGCAGTTCGTCGAAGGTCGGCTTCGGAGGTTTGCGCAAAATGAATGACATCCAAATGCGCGTCCCGCGCAACCTCGTTGGACGGTTACTTGAGCAAATTTATCGGCTAGGCCCTCGGGAGTCGGTCGTCTTTGCTTTTGCCAGCCACGCCCGAACTGGATCGCGCGACCTGATTCTGCTTCGGGATCTAGCCATTCCACCCGAATCAGCGTTCCTTCCCTCACGAGGACACGGAGCCCGCTGGAGCGGGGCTTACATGGTGGACCTTTTGAATCGTGCTCTCGAACAACAGCTTGGTTTGTTTATCTTTCACGCCCATATAGGAGCCAAAGCTGTGGTGATGTCGGAGGATGATCGAGCAAGTGCTCGAGAGCTGCTTCCCAAGTTTCAACTCGTTCTGCCGCAGCGGCCACATGGCTCGATTGTGCTCGGGGTCGAGTCGGTCGCGGGTGCGATTTTGATGCCAGACAGTGATGAGGCTGTTGAAAGATTCAGTCTCAGGATGATCGAGGAACATGAAATTCGCACATGGCCGCTGCCAACTGCAACGCCCGAAGAATATCTCTTACTGCGCCGGCAGCCCCTCGCGGAGAACCGTCTCCTTAAGAAAATGCTTAATCAGACGGTGGTTGCTGTCGTGGGTCTTAGCGGCGGCGGAAGCCAAATCGTTTCCCAACTCGCCACACTCGGGGTTGGCGAGATCATAGGCATTGATAGCCAACGAGCGGATGACAGCAACCGCATGGCGACCCCCAATTTGGGATGGATCGATTCGTTATTCAGGCTCCATAAGACAACGGCCGCAAAGTGGAGGGTTTGGGTAATCAACCGGAAGGTCACGTTCACTGGCATCAAAGCGCGTGTGCCAGAACGCTCTGCGCTAGACGCCCTCAAGCGTGCCGACATTATCGTAGGATGCGTGAACAATCTTCACGCAAGGGCCGACTTGAATGAAGTCGCGTGGCGCTACTGCATTCCGTATGTTGACATCGGACTTGTCTTGGCTACGGACGAACGCGCAGCCGTAGAACCGCGACCGCTCACTGCCATACCTGGAAACCTTTTCACGGCGATTCCCGGTGCACCTTGTCTCTGGTGCGCAGAATTTCTCACAGAGGCCAAACTTGAACGGGAAACAGGCGGACGGGGACGGCCCTATCTTCGGGACCCGGCGGGAAGAGACGCCCTTGTTGCGCCGTTCAACGGTACGCTCGCAAGTGAGGCCGCCTGTGAGGTATTGCGCCTGATCGCGGGTCTGAAATTTCACCGGGAAGTTAGGCACCAGTACGATGGTTTATCTGGAACCTTACTTGAAGTGGAAGTGACTAAAAGAGAGACCTGCCCCCTCTGCAAATCTGTCTTGGCGTCGGGTGATCCCATCTGGCAACCAATTCGCCAAGGAGGCTAAGGAAGTAACACCCGGGCGTACAGGTAGATCACGGCTCGGACTTACCATTGCATCGCGATACTTGATTTCTACCGCAATCACTCTCGCCGCCAACTCTCTTACAGCATGGTGACCGGATCGGTTGCATGGGCTCCTCGCGCGGGGGGTATTCGTGCGCCGGGTAAGGGGCCGGCGTAGTCTGCGCCGTTGGATCTAAGTATTCTATGCAAGCGTCATCGCTAACTTTCAGTGATACAGTGTCGTTGTTGGCGAACAAATACCGAAAAAGAAAGTGAACAAAAGCCCGCGGCCCGCGGTAATGGGCCACAAAACAACGGTTTTCCGGGACACATGCCGATTCCTGATTTTGACAAATATGGGCTACTGCCTGCCGGTGTGCATGATTGCATGCTTGCCGACGTGCAGTCCCAGTTGTGTTGGAATTCGCACCGTGTAACATTGTGTCAGTTGTTTCAGGCGTTTTTAGTTGAGTTGCGCCAGCACATTAATCAGCCCATTCTATTAGATGGAAGCTTCGTTACCGACAAGGAGTTTCCCGATGACACTGACGTTGTTCTAGATTTAGTAAATGCTCCCGAAGCAGTTATGTGGATGGGTTTAGGGTTCATGGTCTCGCATCAATCCAGAATTTTGTCGCAATATCGAGTCCATTTTTGGGTGACTCTACCCGGGCTTAAAGACTTCATTCAGTACTTTCAATACCTTGGAGTCAAATCTGCGACGTCCAAAGGACTTAATTCAAAACATCGCAAAGGAATACTGCGGGTAATTTGATGGGTGCTTGGGTCGAAGACATTGAGGCGAAAGCCAACATTATCCACGAGCAGCTTGCCGCAGCCCGAGTACTAGCTGCGCGCCACGGTGGAGATATTGGTACGGTATCGAAACCTTACCTCGAGCTGCTCAGTCGGTTGTACGAGGATGAGTTTCCGTTTGCTAGGACCATGGACGAATCAGATCTGGTCGCCAGATTTAACGGTCCCGCAGTCGAGACTCTTAATCCGTCAGTCAGTATTGTTACGCATGTATTCTCAGATCTGCGAAATGAGATTAGGAGTATTGCAAAAGCTATCGTTGGGTTAGCCGAGGACAGCCGCGCGAAATGGCCAAATGAACTCGACCCATATTTATCCGGGCTAGCGCGCGGAAGCCTTGTGGTCGGTATTAAAGTCCCGACAACAGCAGAGGTTGCGAAGGGGCAACAGTTGGCTATAGAGGGAGTATCGAATCAGGTCGTAACTGCAATAAGAGACGCTGTCAGAAGCCTTTCGATGGTGGCTCGACATGTTGAAGAAGACCATGTCGGGGAGGCCATTAGGGACGCATTCCCAGATCCCGCAATTAGAGATGCGGTCATGGTATCCGCAAGCCGACTTGCGCCTACCGGTCGGAGAGGAATTAACGAAGTTTCGTTTTTTGTCTCCGACCAAAAACCTGGTGAGCAAAAACCTCTTACAACCAGATCACGATTAGTTCTTGCGCAGGCCTTGTCGAAACCCGTCAAGATAAAAGGGCATGGTGAGTTTGAAGGGACGGTTCGAGAAATCGATTTGGACGCGCGGCGATTCGAAATTCGTAGCGTCCAAAACATCGGTGCGATTCGTTGCGTTTACAACTCCGTGTTTGATAAGGCGGCACGGGGTCTTTTGGATACTCGGGTCAAAGTATTAGGGAATTACGAAACGCTTCCGAATCTATTGCCTCGTTTAGTTGAGGTCGAATCAGTAAACGTTGTTCGGGATAAAGAGGAACAACGCAATCTTGATTTGGGCGATGAGAAGTAAAAGCCTGTAATCGAGTAGCTATTGCGCTATATAAGAACTTTCGCCTTGCCCTGGATAAGTTCCACGCTTATTGATCAATAGTACTGCCGGATATATCCGTAGGCTTTGTCGAACAGATCCTGGTCTGTGTGAAGTTTGTACTTGAGTAGGGTGCGCCGCAGTTCCTTTTGCACTGTGCGCTCGCCTTGGGTGGTGGCTTTCCAGCCGTCGAAGCGCACCGCTTTTACGATCCGGTCGATGTCGTCGACGATGCGCTCGACGATGAGATGGGTATTCTTGCCTTTAGCTTCGTTGAACAGTTCCGTGAGCGCTTCTTTGGCGCGGTCGCGTTCTTCCTCGGGATCAGTTTGCTTTTCTGCTTCGACCACGTCCCTCGCTATTTCGAGAATTTCCTTAAGGAACTGCAGGCTGGTGAGCAAGCCCTGTTCGTGGCGTTCCTTGATTTTCTCAAGCCGCTCGCCCAGTGCGGTGAACTTCGGATTGCCGAGGTGTTTTCTTAGTCGCGCGACCAACGTTATCTCAACCTGCCGGGCGCGTTTATCTGGGTCGGCGTCGCCGAGAATTTCCGCCAGCACGTCCGCATCGAGCACTAGCGTTTCGATGTCGTCGCGTACGGATTCGACGTGGACGTTTTCGTTGATGAGTTCGATGGTCTTGGCGCCCAGCGCATGCCACAGCAGTTTGCCATTGCCGCTCGGCGGTTTCACAGATTCGTACACTTGCGTGAGCCAGCGGTAATCGGTCTGGTATGCGCCGAGGCACGGGTCGGGAGAAAGCGCCTCCCAGATCGTGCCCAGGACTGAATAATCGGCGGCGAATCGGTCGCGCGTGTCATTGTTCGGCAGGCATTGCTGCGCGGCCATCAGGCCCTCGTAGCCGCCGACGCTGCGGTCCACGCCGGGGAAGAACACCAGACATTTCTGCACTTGTATCGGTAGCGCCTTGCGCAATTCGTCGATGTTGCTAACCACCTGCTGCATGGCTTTCTCGTCGAAGTCGAGCGCGCGCGCCACGTCGTCGAACACGCCGATGTAATCGACGATCAGGCCGTGGGTTTTGTCCTGGCCGTAGGTGCGGTTCACGCGGCAGATAGCCTGCAGCAGGTTGTGGTCCTTCAGCGGCTTGTCGAGGTACATCACCTGCAGGATGGGCGCATCGAAGCCGGTGAGCAACTTGCTGGTGACTATGACGAAGCGGAGCGGATCGACCGGGTCGCGGAAACGGTCGAGCAGCTTTTCCTCGGCGTCCTTGTCGCGCTGGTGCTGCCGCCATTCCGGTGGGTCGCCCTGCGCGCCGGACATGACAATGGCGCTGGCCTCAGGGCCGATCAACTCGTCCATCACCTGTTTGTAGAGCACACAGCATTCGCGGTCGAAGACCACGACCTGCGCCTTGAAACCGTTGGGCTCCACTTTCTGTTGAAAGTGGTTGACGATGTGCTGCGCCACGGCGCGCACACGCTCGGGGTTTTTGACCAGTACGGCCATTTTGGCGGCGCGCTTAGCGAGATCGTCGCGGTCCTGTTCGCTGAGGTTGCCGGTAATCTGCCGGTAAGCCTCGTCGATCGCGGCCTTATCGATTTTCAGCTTTACCTCAGCCGCTTCGAAGTGCAGCGGCAGCGTCGCCTTGTCGCGAATGGAATCCTGGAACGAGTAGCGGCTCAGATAGCCCCTCTCGTCCTCGTCCGCGCCGAACGCCCAGAAGGTGTTCTTGTCCACGCGGTTGATCGGCGTTCCAGTCAGGCCAAACAGGAACGCGTTTGGCAGCGCCTCGCGCATCTTGCGGCCGAGGTCGCCCTCCTGCGTGCGGTGCGCCTCGTCCACCATCACGATGATGTTCGGGCGTTCGTTGAGCTTGCCACCCGCCTCGGCGAATTTGTGGATGGTGGTGATCAGCACTTTGCGCACGTCCTGCGCGAGCAGGATTTGCAATTCCTGCCGCGTGGCCACACCTATCATGTTGGGCACGTCGGCGGCGTTGAAAGTGGCGGTGATCTGGGTGTCCAGGTCGATTCGATCCACGACTATTATCACCGTGGGGTTACCGAGCTTGGGGTGCAGCCGCAATTTTTGCGCGGCGAAAACCATCAACAGCGACTTGCCGCTGCCCTGGAAGTGCCAGATCAGGCCCTTCTTCGGGTAACCGGCCACGACCCGTGCCACCAGCTTGTTCGCGGTCTCGTATTGCTGGTAGCGGCAGATGATCTTGATGCGGCGGTGCTTGTGGTCGGTGGCGAACAGCGTGAAGTTCTGCAGGATGTCGAGCACCACATGCGGGCGCAGCATGCTGTGAACGCTGGCTTTCACGTGATGCAACTGGCCTTCGGCCTGGTTCTCCTCGTCGCGCCACGGCCCCCACATTTCGATCGGCATGCGGATCGAGCCGTAGCGGAAGCATTTGCCTTCGGTCGCGAACGAGAAGACATTCGGCACGAACATGGCCGGGATTTCCCTCTCGTAGATCTGGTTCACCTGAAACGCGCCATCGAACCACGTCACGCTGCTCCGCGCGGGCGTCTTGGCCTCACCGATCACGAGCGGCAGGCCGTTGACGACGAATACCACGTCGAAGCGTTTGGTCACTGCGCCGGCCTGGAATGTCCACTGATTGGCAACCGTGCAGCGGTTGTTAGCCGGGTTGGCAGCATCCACGAGGCGCACCGACACGTGCTCGCCATCTTTGCCGAACGGCATGGTCTTCTCGCCTCGCAGCCACGCCATGAAGTTTTCGTTGGCTCGCACCAGGCCGTCCGCCTGCACCGACAGCAGGATCGCGCGCAGGTTGTAGATCACCTCGTCAGCGCGGTCGGGCTGGGCGGCGATTTCTGGATTGAGCCGCACAAGCGCCTCCCGCACCCATACCTCGACCATCACCTCGTGCGGCTGGCGCGGTAGCTCAGCGCCGGGGACGTATTCCCAATGTCCCGGCCGCAGTTCACCGCCGAGCGATTCCTTCCAACCCGACGGTAGGTTCTGGCGGGCAGGCAAGACCGTTGCGCCCTTCTTCGGTACGACGGCGTCGAGAATCATCTGCTCGACGGTGTTGGATTCGGTGAAGGTCATGGAGCGTTTCTAAAGTTTGTTGGTTAGGAACTGTCCCAGAGCGAAAACCTCCTTTAAGACCACATCAACCGCATGGTGTGCCACTGCGAAATTCCGAGCCGCTTTTACAACTTCGGAGAGTACTTCAGCCGGTGGAATCGGAACAGGAAGCTGCTGGGCGAGTTCCAAAGTTAGATTCCGCTGCCCAGAAGTTTTCTTGGACCGCTTCTCCAGCCATCTCTGCGCCAAGTCTGAGCGAAGATACATTGCAAAGAACTCACGCATCATCGGGTCTTCTATTCGGTAGATTGCAATTGCTTGATTCACGTTCGCCTCTGGAAAATCGGCAGGAACCAGCGCAGTTTTCCCAAGCGGTGGCCCAACCAGATTCATCAAAACGTCACCAGGGCGAACCCGCGAGCGCTTCAGGTCGGTCTGATGGACTTCAGGTTCCACGTAGGTTGGGTTGATTGTGAAGTCCAGAGCACCCGTAAAGGTCAGGTTGTAAATCTTAAGAAATGGGACGGTTGCTTTCTTGGTGTTCAGATAGGGCGACGGCGTTGCCCCTTTGGTGATAGGACTGGCAACCAGCTCTTCCGCTCTTTGGATTCTCCATCGACGAGTTGGAGAAAAATCACCAATGTCCCGCAGTTGGCGCTCATTCCCGTTCGTCGTTCCGAGCATCATGGCTTTGAGTTTCGCAGTACGAACCTGTTCGAGATAAAGCTTTGTTGCTCGCCAATTCTCTACGACCTCATCCACGGCCAATAGGATTACAGCGATGCGGCGCTGTTGGTCGAGAGGTGGAACGTCAAACTCCTCGTCCTTAAGCGTAGTCCAGTTGATCGTGGGCGAGAGTGATCCGACAGAAATTTTCTCCGCCCGATTCATAAAATTGTCGCCCATCATCAAGAATGGAAGAAACTCGGGCAATACGATGTCGCTTTTTGCACGCAGAATCATCCCATGTGCTGAAAATAGACCATCGTGTGGTGCTATAGCAACTCGTCGAAGGTAGGCATTGCGTCGTGCGAATAGAATGTCGCCCTTTCGCATTCGCAATTTTTGTCCTATGAGATCAGCCTGACTTCCCCAGCGCCGTACGTGTAATGAGCCGGGGTCCATGTGCTCAAGCCCAATATAGGCCGCTGAATCTGCTGGAGTTGGCATTACGCTGTCGCGAGTGTTTTCTGCCAATTCGCCAAACGCAAGTCGCCTCCAGCCCTTGCGGTCGAATAGCAGCAACTTCGCCCAGTCGGGATTGGCGCGCAGCGTCTTCGGGGCACTGTTGTTGCTGGCGGCGATAGTGGCGGGCTTCATATCGGTTCTTTGGCCACCGCCATCAGCATCATGACGGTGATGATGCCGGTCATGGTCACCATGATGGTTGACGGCCGGCTGCCTTTGATCATCATGATGCTGCCAGAGATCTGACGATTGTGGTCCGAGTTCGGACGATTATCTGACGATTGCGCGCCGGTGGCTTTACGATTAGGTGGAACCACTTTACGAATACCTGACGATTGGCGGGCGCCCGGAAGCTAGCTGATCGGTAGATTATCGTTAGATTCGTCATAGGATTATGCAGGCGCGAACGGCTGGTTGAAGCGCTGCTCAAAATCGCGGACAACCCGCAGAATCTCGTCAAAGGCCGGTCTTTCGCCGTAGAACATCAGCTCAGCCATCTCCTCATAATCCCGCTGCCACGCATCCCGATGGTGCGCCGGCGGCGCGAGTCGCAATGAACCCGGTTGCAATGTGGCGTAATCCACCCAGCCCAGGCGAAAGAAAATCTCGCGGTGTGCTGCGACGCGGTCGAACAGGGCGCGATCCGCTGCTGCCCGGTCAGCAACACCGCGCTTTATGAGACACCATACGTCATAGTAATGCCGCGCCATGCGCTCCTTGCGCGGCTTGTCCGCCGGACGAAAGGTCTCTTCGTGCAACAGCATGGCTTTTTCCCAGAAAGTGCGTTCGGGCGCGAGCGAGGGCACGGAGAAAGCGGCATCCGGGATCGCCTGCGGCAGCACTTCAGCGACATAGGGCGTGATAGTCCGGGATTCGGCTGGCCAGTCATCGGAACGGGCGCCGAGCTCGATCTTGACGACGGGACGCACGTAGCCGGCTTCGGTCACCGGGAGCGCGCTCGGGTAATGAAATAGCAGGCATTGGCCGTCGGCCATGTCCGGGTCCACTTCCAGGTACCAGCCTTCACGGGTACCGATGCGTTCGGCGATACGCTGGTCGAGTGCGGGTTGTAACCGGCTCTGCACCCACTCCCGGCAAGCGGTCATCAGATCATCAAGGCGGCGCCGGCGTTGTTTGTTGCTCGGCGCTTGATCCGGGCTGGCCTTGCCGGCAAAGCCCAGCGCATCCTTGTCCACGACGAGGTCGATGTCTTCGGAAAAACGCTCGATCAGCCCCCAGGCTTTGGAGAGCGATGTGCCACCCTTGAAGGTGATCCAGTTACCGATATCCGGCAAATGGACCAGTTCACGCAATATCCAGCAAGCCCAGAAGTCCTTGTCCACGCTGGCGGCTTGCAGGCGCATTACCTCAGTGACTTTCAAGCAGGCCAGACGCCGGTCGCGGACTGCCATGCGCAGGAAGGCATCCATGGCTCAGGCTGCCAGCTGCCGCAGGATATCGGTGACCCAGCCGGGTGCGTAGCGCAAGTCCTTGAGCAACTGCGTCCGATCCTGCTTGGTTATTTGACGCTTCAGGATAGCCAACGCCCTATCGTTGACGTTGCGTTGGCCGATGTGGCGCAGCGCCTGGATGATGGTGCCACTCTTGCGACCGGCAGTCGCCATGTTGCGCGGTGTGGTGCGTTTGAGCACGATTTCCTGCTGACCGAACTTGACCCGGCGCGAAGGGCCATCCGTCAGAAAGACGATGCGCGTGGGCACCTGCTCGGACAAGCCCAGGATATTCGCTGCGTAGGCGCCGGTGGGTTGAAGACGGCTTGCGTCGCGTTTGGCTAAGGCTTTGGCAACAGCATCAGCGGAAGGCGGGATGCGACCAAAGCTGGGATGATCGATGGGATAGTCGTAGAGCCCGCGCGCAAGCTGGCGGATGATGCCTTTGCGGGAAAGCCGGGTCAGTGCCATACCCACGGAGCGGGGGTCTCCGAGCGTGGAGAGGTCTCGGGGCGTAAATACCCAACCCCCCCTATGCCCAAATATGATGGAACGGGCTTTGGGTTCAATGACTTGTGTTGATTTTGAGGGTCGTTTCATGTTGAAAAAAGTATAGTCTTTTTCCAACAAAAATCAACGCCTTTTCGAGTCGAGTAAGCCTTGGATGGCGGTTCGAACCTGAGCCGAGGACGCGAGCCACGCCGAGAGCGCGTCGGGCAACCCGTTGGCTGCGTAGTCGGCGCGTTCCTCGCGTGTCCCCAATGTTTGCGGCGCCACGTACAGCGGGATGCTGAGGTTGCCGTCTTTGGCGCGAATTTCTTCCAGTGTGGCAACGCGCGTGAAACCGGGTTCATCTTTGAACTTCTCGTAAGCCTTGACGATATGTTCAATGTGATCGTCGGTGAGGAAGCTCTGCGCGCGTTCACGAGTGACTTCATTGATGGCATTGATGAACAAAATTTTATTTCGTCGCGTTTTCGGCTTGCTCATGCGGCAGATGACGACGCACGCTTCCATCGGCGAGTTGTAGAAGAGGTTGGGGCCGAGGCCGAGCACGCACTCAACGACATCCGCCTCGATAAGCTTGCGCCGCATGTCGGCTTCCTCCTGGCGAAACAGCACACCGTGCGGAAACAGAATGGCGCAGCGGCCTGTTTTGGGCGCAAGGCTCAGCAGAATGTGCTGCCAGAACGCGTAGTCGGCGCGACCCTGCGGTGGAGTGCCATAGAGGTTGCGTCCCCACGGGTCGGAGCCGAAAGCGTCACGGTCCCACTGCTTGATGGAATAAGGTGGATTGGCAAGGCAGACATCAAAGCGCATCAGACGGTCGCTTTCCACCAGCTTGGGCTCGGCGAGGGTGTCGCTGCGCTCGATGCGGAAGTCCTCGATGCCGTGCAGGAAGCAGTTCATGCGGGCGATCGAGGAGGTCATCAAGTTGCGCTCCTGCCCGTAGAGACGCACGTTACGCCACTCCATTTTCTGCCGGCGTAGGTGCGTGATGCAGGAAAGCAGCATGCCGCCCGAGCCGCAGGTTGGATCGTAAATGGATTCGCCCGATTGCGGCTTCAGCATTTCCGTCATCAGATGGACGACGGTGCGGTTGGTGTAGAACTCGGCTGCGGTGTGGCCGGAGTCGTCGGCGAATTTCTTGATCAGGTATTCGTAGCCGTTGCCTAACTCGTCTTCGGGCAGGTTGGCGACGGTAAGTTCGAGCGAGGAAAAATGTTCGACCAGGTCGCGCAGCATGGCGTCTGACAGGCGGTCCTTGTTGGTCCACTGCGCATCACCGAAAATGCCGTAGAGCTTATCGGGGTTGGCGGTTTCGATAGCACGCAGGGCATTTTGCAGGGCGCGGCCGACATCCTTGGCCGCTTGGCGCACCTCGCGCCAGTGCGCTTCGGGCGGAATCTGAAAGCGATGGCTTTCCGGGTAAGCCGCGAAATCCTTATCTCCGCCGGACTCGGCGAGCGCGGTCTGAGTTTCCTCGTCGTACACGTCGCACAGACGCTTGTAGAACAGCAGCGGGAAGATGAACTGCTTGTAGTCGCCCGCATCGATGGTGCCGCGCAGCAGCACCGCTGCGCCCCAGAGATAGGATTCGAGTTGTTGCTGGGAGATGCGGGCGGTCATTTCAGCAGGCCCTCCCGCAGGAGAATCGCCACCAGTTTGTCTTCCGCAGCAAAGGCCGCTTCCGCGCTTTGTTTCAGACGACGCATGGCTTCCTCAACCGAGAGTGCTTCCTGCCCGACTTTCGGCTCGACGTAGCGCGGAATATTGAGGTTGTGATCGTTGGCGGCAATCTCTTCCAGCGTGACCACGCGGGCGATGCCTTCCACATCCCGGTAATCGCGATACCAGCCGTGGATGCGCTCGACGTGCTCCGGCAATAACTCATTCTGGGCCCGGCCGGTCTTGAACTCCTTCGAGACGTCGAGAATAAGCACCTTGTTCCTGCGATCCTTCGCCTTGCGTTGGCGGAAAACGAGAATGCAAGCGGCAAGACTGGTGCCGTAGAAGAGATTCGGACCAAGCCCGATGACGGCTTCGAGCACGTCCATGCCGAGGAGCTTCGTGCGTATTTTGCCCTCCGCGCCCATGCGGAACAGCGCGCCGTGCGGCAGCACGACCGCCATGCGCCCGGTCTTCGGCGCCATGGATTTGATCATGTGCTGCACCCATGCGTAGTCACCGCTCTTGCCGGGTGGCATGCCGGCAAAGTTACGCCCGAACGGGTCGCTGCCCCAGACTTCGTCACCCCATTTCTCGAGCGAGAAAGGCGGGTTGGCTATGACGCAATCGAATGTCGCGAGGTTGTCGCCCGAAAAAAACGCCGGATTGCGCAGCGTATCGCCGCGCACGATCTGGAAGTCCGCTGCGCCGTGCAAAAAAAGGTTCATGCGGGCAATGGCGGAAGTGGTCAGGTTTTTCTCCTGGCCGAAGATCCTGCCCCACAGCGTGCGATCGTCTTCGTGCCGCTCGCGGACGTGGTGAATCGCCTCCAGCAACATGCCTCCCGTGCCGCAGGCCGGATCGTAGATCGATTCGCCTTCGCGCGGATCGAGGATGTTCACCATCAACCGCACCACCGAGCGCGGGGTGTAGAACTCGCCCGCTTTCTTATTGGTGGCGTCCGCGAATTTCTTGATCAGGTATTCATAGGACTGGCCAAGGACATCGGCCTGCGCCGCCTGATTGCCCAGATCGATACGCGAAAAATGCTCGATCAGATCACGCAGCAGCGTGTCGGAGAGGCGATCCTTGTTGGTCCACTGCGCGTCGCCGAAGATGCCGTAGAGCGTTTCGGGGTTGGCGCGCTCGATGCCGCGCATCGCCTTCTGCAACGCCTGGCCGACATTGGTGGCGACAGCACGCACGTCCTGCCAGCGGCATTTATTCGGAATCTGGAAGCGGTAGTTTTGCGGAAAGAGCGCGTATTCCTCGTCGCCGCCGGCTTCTTCGAGCGCGACGCGGTACTCCTCGTCGTGCACATCGGAGATGCGCTTGAAGAAAAGCAGCGGGAAAACATAAGTCTTGAAGTCAGCCGCATCGACCGGCCCGCGCAAAATATTGGCGGCCTCCCAAAGATGGGATTCGAGCTGGCTAAGAGCAAGATTGCTTGAATCCATGCCGCATGGTTCGAGAACTCAGTCTATCTTCAGGCCGATCGCGAACGATCTTACCGTACTTTCGATTTCGCTCCGCAGGTAAGCCGCCATCTGCTCGGATGCCCTGCTAGCCGTCGGCGCGGCTCACGGTGGTCGCAGGCACCGGCCACGCGGTCAATCTCGAGGAGCCGGATTTATTCAACCGCATCACGGCCGAGTTTCTCGCGCAGGTCGACTCCGGCCG